>Ga0209417_1001113_pt1 | contig 52261 bp, 48 predicted proteins | sample RifGroF2_FD_184002 | JGI IMG/M metagenome (GOLD analysis project Ga0209417, IMG submission 184002) | Groundwater microbial communities from Rifle, Colorado, USA - Groundwater F2 (SPAdes) (version 2) | ecosystem: Environmental > Aquatic > Deep subsurface > Groundwater | place: Rifle, Colorado...
TTTTTGAAGCAAAATGAAGATTTCATCTCGTTCAGCTTTTTTTATTTTTTTAGCCTTTTTCATTAAAACACTTTAACTCAAGTGTCCTAATTCATTAAGGAATTAACAGTTCAGCTTTTTTTATTTTTTTAGCCTTTTTCATTAAAACACTTTAACTCAAGTGTCCTAATTCATTAAGGAATTAACACTCGTTCTGACCATCTCGACGACTGCCAACGCGCAGACCACGACGACTTCGGCCACCACGCCGACCAACCCCTGCGAGATCGTCTCGATCTTGAAGGGTGGGGTCCTCGAGATGGGGAAGGACCTCACCCCCTTCGTCGTGAAGACGAAGGGATGCGAGGCGGAGATCTCCTCGATCTCCGCCAACGGGCTCGAGTTCAGCGACATCGAGTTCAAGTCGGGTCGCCTCACCGCTAAGGTGAAGGCGACCACTACCTCATCCGGAGCGGTGAGCTTCAAGCTCGTGGACAAGGATGGGGCCGAGACCGAATCTCCGAACTCGATATTCCTCCTGGTCCTCGACGCCGCCGATGTTCACGTCAAAACCATCGCCGACAAGGCAGCCACGACGGGAGCTGTGACCTTCAAGAGAGTCAAGGCTCTCGAGTCGCGGGTCGAAACGGTGTCAACCACCCGTCCGACTCGGGACGAAGTGGCCACGGCGATCGCCCCTCTCCAAAAGAGGATCGCCGACCTCGAAAAGGTCGTTGTCACTCTGCAGGGGGAGGTCGAAACCACAAACGGTCGGATCGCGGCACTCGGTGCCGCCACCGCCATCCTGGCTGAAGGCCAGGTGAACCTGGGAAACACCCAGGTCAAGAAGGGGTTCTGGGGGAAGAAACCCCTCAACCCCGAGGTCGCGGCAGCATCAAGACAGATCCGCGAGGCCTTCCTGCCAAGCCCTTCCCCTGTAGTCGCCGTGAACAACTAGCACACTTTCTCTCTCTAAGCTCGTCCGGAAAGGAGACGAGCATCGAGCAATCGCTCATCAAGGGCCCGACCACGTCGGGCCTTTTTTCTTTTCCACTTTTTATTTACTTAATAAAATTTTTAAAAAGTATATAATAAAATAACTATGGGAGAAGGTAATCAAAATAGATCACGTACACGAAGAGGAGAAAAAAGTTCTGTTTTAGTTCCTGAAAAAAATGAAGGTTTTGGTAATTTAACCATGAAACAAATAATAGCAGCTAAGAAAAGGGAAGCTATAAATTTAGAACCCAAAAAACAAAAAAACAAAGCATCACAAGAAATAAAAGAACTGGAAGCACTTATACCTATTCTAGAAAAAATAGACCACGAAGAAGAAGCAAGTACCCCAGCTCCAGAAATTTCAAAAACAGAAAAGGAAACAATCCCTGAGGATTCATTAGGATTAAATGATATAAAGAAAAAGAAAATTGCCTATCTTGAAGCTGAATTAGAAAGACAAAAAAAATTATTGGAATTTGAAAAATCAAAAAATTCTTCAGAGGAAATAAAAAAGGTGGTAGAAAACCATATTAAACTAACTGAAGAAACTCTTAATAATTTAAAAAATACTGGAAACACACCAAAAAATACAAACACTGAAACAATACCACCAATGGTACCGACGCCTGTAGTTTCTGGGTATTCCTATGCAGATGGAGGCAAGCCAGAAATCCCAACACCAGTACCCGAGCCTGTGCCTGTTGCAACACCCGAGACTACTACACATACGACAGCCCCTGAAAATTTATTTACTATCGGTGCCAAAATATCATACCAAGGAGAAAATTATACAATATCCGAAATCCCTAACGAAAAGAATAAAAATAAATACATACTAGTACACCCAACTGGTAAACCAATTTACAAACTAACAAGAGAACAGTTATTCAAACAAATTGAAAATGGAAATGCAGTTTTGATTCCATCTACACCGATTTCGCCCCCTATACCCACACCCCCAGAAGCAACACCCGTAATTCCAGCGCAACAGTCACCCTCACCAACTTTTATTCCGCAAACTCCAGAAGCAATAGAATTAGAAAAAAAATTAGACGATGCTAGATCAAAATATGCGGAAGAATACAAAAAATTCTTGGCAAGTGCGAATATTGCAGTAAAAGCAAAAAGATTTGTTTTTGGTGGAAAAGTAAAAGATTCAAAAATTCCTCCAGAATTAAAAGTTTTAGAACAAGAATACGAAAAAGCTACAGTGGAGTATGGGAACATGATGTTTCAAGAAAAATATACTTCTCTAGAAAACTTCTCACAAACCATGGGTCAAGCTTTTAATATTCCTCTTTCTCCACTAACGATAGCACGCGAATTAGATAATTATAAACAGAATGAAATTTTTACCAGAGTAATAATACAAGAGCAGAGTATGTTAAATGCTCTTAAAGCAGAGAACTTACCACCAAAAGAAAAGAGTGTCATAAGAAAAAGTTTGGATTGGTATTTGAAACAGCCAAGATGGAAAAAGCTTGCTATCTCTACGGTATTGTCAACGGCAGTGATTGCAGGAATCTCGAGTGGTACTGTAGTAGCAGCAGGCGGGTTAGCTACTTTCGCTGGCATGAGAGCTACGCGAGCGGTAGCTGGAAGTGTAATTGGACAAAGCGCGGCCAAAGCTTATGATTGGCTCTTTAAAGAAAAATCAACAGCCAAAAGAGCCACCGAAGAAAAGAAACTGTCTGAAATGTTTAAGGAGGAAACTTTTGATGTAAGCCTTGCAAAAAGCAAAAAGGAGTATGCTGACATATTAGAACGTGAACAAAAAGCAAAACGAAATAGATTAATTACTAAAGCGATGATTACCATAACCGCAGGCGGATTGACGTCCTACGGAATGGGTTATGGATTAAGTCATTTATCAGATAATTCCGCAGAGCAACTTCAAACTTCTGGAATAAACGACAATCACAAGCCCGAAATAACAGAAACGACAAAAGACACACCAACAAAAATGTCTTACGAAGAAGCTGCCAAAGAAATAGAAAAAGCACAAAACACAACACCAGAAGAATTAAAAGCAAAACTTGAAGAAAAATCAGTCGAAGCATCAAAACCAACAGACTCACCAACACCTGAAACTATTAAACCTGTCGACATCGCAGTGATTCAAAAAGGAGAAGGAATAGAACATGCATTCAGAAGGCAAATAGAAGCTGACACAGAGCTCGCAAAGAGTCTAGGTTTTAAAGGAGATGTAAACGACACAAAAGCTTTACATGAATTTTCTGGCGGAGCAGCGCACAGAATAGCGTTAGAACATGGTTATGTAGATAAAATTACTGGCGAAGAAATTAGAATCAAAACTGCGGGAGATGTTGCTTATCAGTTAAAACCAGAAAATGGAGAATTGAAAGTAGATGAAATGAAAGCTGGAGGAGGTTTGATAGAAAGAAACACCAAAGGATCTGAATTTGAAAAAGACATAGAAGAGTATGAGTATAAACACACAAAACCTTCTGTTCCTAAAGATACCACAGTATCAAAAACCATACCCTCTTCTTATCTTAAAGTTAATGCTGAAGACTTGAAAGCAAGGATAGAAGCTCAAATGGATGCAAGTGAAAACGATTCAGATAGTGCGGATGAAAATACAAATGACGAACAATTATCCCAAACTTTAAGAAAACAAGGATACACAGGAGATCCAACAGACAGACAAGCTGTAGATGAATTTTTCAAAAAATTACGCAGTGATTCTGTCGTGGATCAAACTAAAATAACAAATAAAATAGAAACACCAAATAATACAATAAGAACAGGCACTGATATAGGCATAGGTAGAGCAGTAAGACCTTCATATGGAGAAGGAGGAAAAAATCATTTTTATGACTCTAGGTTCCCAAATATGAATATTGGAAATACTCCATATTACTTCCCAGGACTTTCACCTGGACAAAATGAATTTTTAAATCACAATTGGGAATTCTTCGGAGGAAATCCATATGATCTGTCTGGGCCACAATTAATTGAAACTTATGATTTCTTTGCGAAAACTGTGCAACACTATCTAACTCATGGGGGAGAAGAACAGGAATGGCTAAGTGTTAAAAATTTTAATGCTAAAGAATTTCTTAAAAATGAAAGTTTAAATTCCGAACATGAACCAATAAAAGAATACTTAGAAAAACTCGCAGGTGTTACCAAACCCAAAGGCTGGGGAGTATTCCATAAAGCTGAGACAGTAGAATCATATATGTCTCGTGCTTTGCAAAAACTGGTAAAAGAAGGGGGGTTGGAAAATTTTGAGAAAAGTTTAGGAAAATAAGTTGAAAAAATTTTTATTACTAACAAAAAAAATTATGAACCCAATTCAAAAAAACATCGCTAATATACTTGAACTTGAAAACCTTTCCCCAGAAGAACGTCAAGAAATTATCCTTCGTGTTGGTGCCCTAATCTATCAAAATGTTTTAATACGTGTAATGGAAATAATGACAGAGGCAGATCAAGATGAATTTGAAAAACTTTTAGATAAAAACGCGGGGCCAGAAGATATTTTTATGTTTTTAAAAGATAAAGTAAAAGACTTTGAAAAAATAATAGAAGAAGAGGCTTTAAAATTTAAAAATAAAGCTTCTGGAATAATGAATCAAATAGGAAACTAAATTTGTGTTATATTTGATGAGTGACGAACCTAGAACACCTCGCGGGACTAAATAAAGAACAAAAAGAGGCGGCGCTCCATATGGACGGTCCGCTTCTTATTGTCGCTGGAGCAGGTGCAGGAAAGACAAAGACTATCACACATAGAATTGTAAATTTGATAAAAAATGGTGTCTCTCCAGAGAAAATCTTAGCTGTGACTTTCACAAACAAAGCAGCAAAGGAGATGAGGGAACGAATTATTTCTGAAATCCAAAAAAATGCTAAAGGACAGAACGAAATACCATTTGTTTCTACTTTTCACTCACTCGGAGTTTTTATAATAAAAGAAAATGCGCGATTGCTCGGACTGACAAAATATTTCACAATTTTGGATGAAGGAGATGCGACGACTTTGATAAAAAATATTTTAAAAGATCTAGGAATAGATCCAAAACAATACGATCCTAAAAAAATAAAAAATATAATCTCACGCGAGAAGGGAAAATTTGTGCATTTGGCAGATTATGCAGAGAGAGAAGAGAATGGTATGAGTTCTATCGGGAAAATTGTAGCTCAAGTATGGAATTTATATGAAAAACAGAAAATGAAAGAAAATTCTCTTGATTTTGATGATTTGCTTTTGAAAGCGACAAAATTATTAAAGGAAAATACAGAAATAAGAAAAATTTATCAAGAAAAATGGGATTATATACACATAGATGAGTATCAGGACACGAACGAAGTGCAATATTTGATGACCAAACTTCTTTCAGAAAATAATAAAAACATCTGTGTGGTAGGAGATGCGGATCAAAATATTTATTCTTGGCGTGGAGCAAACTTAAAAAATATTTTGAATTTTGAAAAAGATTATCCAAATGCAAAAATAATTTTATTGGAGCAGAATTACCGTTCCACGAAGAATATCTTGGAAGCGGCCAATGAAATAATAAAGAAAAATAAATACAGACCTGATAAAAATCTTTTTACAGAGAACATAGAAGGTGAAAAAATAGGACTTTATGAAGCATTGGATGAGACAGATGAAGCAGAATTCGTGGCAACAAAAATTTTAGAAATTTTAGACTCTGCTTCGGGTGACATCGCAGTTCTTTATCGTGCAAATTTTCAATCTCGTGTATTAGAAGAAGCATTGCTCCGTTATAATATTCCTTATCAAGTCCTTGGGGTAAAATTTTTTGAGAGAAAAGAAATCAAAGACACACTCGCGTATCTACGGTCTGCTTTAAACCCCGACAGCCTAGGAGACATAAAAAGGGTAATTAATTTCCCTGCACGAGGCATAGGAAAAGTAACTCTGGTAAAAATTTTTGCTTCACCCCGCTATGGCGGGGCAAACGATATTGAAAGCCTGCCAATAAAAGTCAGAGTAAAAATAAATAATTTTTATCAAATTTTAGAAGAAATAAAAGAAAAAATAAAAACTGCTAAAGCAAGTGAAGTGATAAAGTTTGTAGTCAAAAAATCAGGTATTGAACAAGAGCTTTTGAATGGTGGGGAAGAGGACATAGAGAGACTGGAGAACATAAAAGAGCTCGCGACCTTGGCGCTCAAATATGACAACCTGGAAAATGGCACAGGTATAGAAAAGCTTTTAGAAGATGGGGCTTTGGCTTCAGACCAAGACAGCTTGATGATCAACCCCGTTAGAAGTCGCGCTCACGACGAAGTCGCGAGTCCTACGGACCGCGGCGCGGCTACTTCTAACGGGGTGAAACTCATGACTGTTCACGCTTCAAAGGGTCTTGAATTCAAATACGTATTCGTCACTGGACTAGAAGACGGGCTTTTTCCTCACCAAAGACAAAACGATGGGGGAGAAGGAATAGATAGAGAAGAAGAACGTAGACTTTTTTATGTTGCACTTACTCGAGCAGAAGAAAAACTATTTCTTTCCTTCGCGAATTTTCGCACAATTTTTGGCTCACGCCAAATAAATGCTCCATCAGAATTCATCTCCGACATCCCGGCAGATTTATTAGAAAAAGAAGGCGAAACTAGCAGAATAAAGACGATTTACTTATAATATATATTATGACAATAAAAGATCATATTTCTACTTTAATAGAAAAAATAGAAAATACTAAAATCTCATTTTGGGGAGGTGTATCTTTACTATATGGAATTATTTTTATAAGAACTTTTATAGAAAATTGGGCAAATTCTCTAAATCTTTACCACATGTCTAATATTGGAGATACATTTTTTCACTATCCCTTTTTTTATATAATAATTTTTCTTTCATGTTTTATCATCGCTAAGATTATAACTAAAGAAAAAATAGAGAAAATTGCAAAAGTTGTAATTTTTTTATCATTTGTAATAACCTTTCCACCAATAATTGACCTACTTTTAAACTGGGGAGGGCAGATACCTTATATTTTTATTACAGGTAGTTATAGAGAGCTCTTAAATTCATTTCTGACTTATTTGGGTGGTGGTGCTATAGGCATAGGAATAAAAACGGAAGTAGCTATCGCTTTAATTGGTTTTGGTTTTTATCTATTTTATAAAACTAAAAACATAAAAAATGTTATCCTGGGAATATTTTTTCTATATTCTGTTATTTTTACAACATTAGCATCTCCTACACTTATATTTGGTCTACAAAACATATTTACAAATAAATATGAATCAGTAACATATGATAATACTGTCGATTTTTACTATTTTAGAGAAGCTTTAGATTCAAAAACATCTCAAAGAACTTTGATCACAAATATTTCAGAAGAAAACAATTTTTACTCTCCACTAACACAAAAAGTACAAAATCAATATTCAACAACTTTAGCAATTATATTCGTCATTATTAGTATGATTCTTCTTTTTTGGTGTTTATTCTTATATTCATCAAAAAAGTTTTTTCTTGTATTCCAAAATTTTCGCTACTTAAGAATAATTTATTATTTTATATTTATATTATTCGGAATTTATTTAGGTTCGATTATGGTAGGTAGACACCCACTAGGATCACTCTTTGATCTTATATCAATAATCTCAGTATTTTTAGCATTACTTTTTGCATGGCTTTTTTCAGTTTGGGAAAACGATGAAGTAGACATCGATATCGACAAGATTTCGAACCAAAATCGACCTTTAGCAGTCGAAGAAACACTATCTAAAGAAGAATGGCGTGATTTAAAATATATTTTTCTTGCATATTCACTATCTTTTGCATTTTTAAGCGGTTTCTATACATTTATTTTTACAGCTCTCTTTATATTGGTGTATCATTTTTATTCAGCACCTCCTTTGCGTTTAAAAAGATTTTTAGGAATATCATCCTTATTAATTGCAGCAAATGCACTAATCGCGACCTGGATGGGATTTTTTATCGCATCTGGTACTGAAAATCTGAGCGCCTTTCCAGCAAGATATACTTTTGGAATTTTAGCAATTTTCTTGTTAGCAGAAAATGTAAAAAACATCAAAGATATTGAAGGTGATAAAAAAGAGGGGATAAAAACTCTACCTGTTATTCTTGGAGAAAAATGGGGTAAACCAGTAGTGGGTGCTTGTCTTTTTTTGGCGAGTTTATTGACACCAGTTATTTTTTATTTAAGTTTTTATACATTTTTAGCTGGAATATTTTTTGGAATAATTTTATTTTTACTTACAAATAAAAAAAATTTTAATGAAAAATACATATTCTTGGCTTACTTCGTTTATATCCTTCTTTTTGTCGTATTAATAAATTTATAAATACATGCATAAAGCAAAAAAATCATTAGGGCAGAATTTTTTAAAGTCAGAGATTGCTCTCAAAAAGATTATTGAAGCAGGAGAAATACAAAAAGGTGATGTGATTTTAGAAATAGGTCCAGGCAAAGGAGCACTCACAAAACAACTTTTAGCTTATAGCTGTCAGCTTATAGCTGTGGAGAAAGATCGAGATTTATATGAATTATTAAAAGATAAATTCCAAAAAGAAATTTCTTCTGGTCAGCTTGAACTAATAAATGCCGACATACTTAAATTCCAAATTTCCAATTTTCAATTTCCAAAATATAAAATAATTGCCAACATCCCCTACAACATCACTGGAGCGATTTTAAAAAAATTTTTGACAGCAGAAAATCAACCAGAGTGCATGGTGCTCATGGTTCAGCACGAAGTCGCCACCAGAATATTGGCACGAGATGGGAAAGAGAGCATATTATCCATATCTGTAAAGGCGTATGGAGAACCAAAAATGATAATGAAGGTAAATAAAAGATATTTTTCTCCTGCACCAAAGGTAGATTCAGCAATTATTGAAATAAAAAATATTTCAAAGAAAAACTTTTTACCCCTACCCAGCCTCCCCCTTACTAAGGGGGAGGTGCCAAGGGCGGAGGGGGTAAATGAAGAAAAATTCTGGGAAATAGTAAAAAGTGGCTTTGCGCACAAAAGAAAAAAGCTTTCTTCAAACTTAAAAGGTGTATACGGAGGCAATTCCTCCGTATTGGAGAATCTAGGAAATAAAAGAGCAGAGGATTTGACTCTTGACGACTGGATTTATCTGTCTAGAGCCTAGAGCCTAGTGCCTAATTTACTATTTAGTGGTACAATAAAAGCATAATTAAAGAATTTTGGTTAAAACACAAAAGAGTAATTCTAATCTGCTTTGCAGTACTTTTTCTTGTTGTCCTTTTTTTAGCAAAAAATACTTCTATATTTAAAAATACAGTTAATTTTGTAAAAGGAGGAGATGGTTTGACTTACGACACTATAGCGATAGGGGACCTGGTAAATAAAGATACAGACGGAGATGGGATATTGGATTGGGAAGAGCCATTGTGGGGTCTCGATCCAACAAAAAAAGAAACCACTCCCGGAGTGCCGGATAGTTCTGTAATAAAAAAATTAAAAGCTGAGCAAGGTTTTGCTATAAATAATACTGAAAATGGACAAGACTATACAGAAAATCTGACAGAAACAGAGAAATTTTCCAGAGAATTTTTTTCAACAGCAGCTGCCTTGAGTCAAAGTGGAGTAACAGATCAAGAAATAATGAATCAAATTGGTATTGATTTAGCAGATAAAATGAAAGATTCTTCACCAGAAAAGGTATTTACATCTTTTGATATCAAAATCACATATGACAACAGTACTACAGCTGTAAAAAAATACAGCGAAGCTTTAGGAAGTATTGATAAAAAATACCCCGTCGAAGGTAACGTAATGCTCATATTACAAAAATTTATACTTGATGGAAATAATGTTGACTCAGATGTTTTAAGAGAATTTGAACCGATGATAAAACAAGCAGAAAACAGGATGAATGATATTATAAAAACTACTGTCCCTTCTGATTTGGCACAGGTTCATCTGAACATGATAAATGCCATAGAAAGATTGGTAGAAGACCTGAGTGCTTTAAGGCTTTTTGATACTGACCCGATAGTGGCGATGAGCGCAATAAGTAAATACCAAAACAATGCAACTTCATTTGAGTCAGCTTTTATAGCACTTGTAAATGAAGTAAATAAAAAATTGAATAACTAAAACAAAAATTATATAATAACAGAAATACAAAACAATGATTTTCAAAAATAAAAAAAATCAAAAACTAATATCTGCTGTTTTGCTTATCTCTGTTTTATTACCTACTATCTTATTTTCTACCCCAAATAAAGCTGAAGCTATATGGGGAGTTGGAGATGTGCCAGTAGATTCGGCAACAAACATATCTACTAGTATCGCACAAACAGGAACTGGAGCAACCACCGCAGGAGCTAGCACCACAGGAGCAGGATCTCAAGTGGCTCAAACTGGTCTTGATACCAAAAAATGGTATGAAGAAATTTATAAACAAGTTTTGATGACCATAGCCAAAAGAGCATTGCAAGAAGTGACTAAAGGCGTCGTAAATTGGATCAATTCTGGCTTTCATGGAAGTCCTATGTTTTTAGAAAACCCTGAATCTTTCTTTAAAGATATAGCAAAATCTGAAATTAAAAACCTTGTAGATATGTTTGGTTATGACAGTCTAAAATATCCTTTCGGTAAAGATTTTGCCAAAAACACTATAAACATGTACAAACAAACTCTTGAAAATAATGCATCGTATTCTTTGAGTAAAGTAATGACAGACCCAGAACAACTCCATAATTATCAAAACAATTTTAATTATGGTGGATGGAACGCGTTCCTTGTAAATACTCAGTATCCACAAAACAATTACATTGGTTTTCAAATGCTCGCGACAGAAGAACTAGCTAGGCGAGTCCAGGGTACAGCATCAAGTGCTGCAGAAAAAATAAAAGATGTAGTAGCACAAGGTCAAGGATTTTTGTCTCCACAAAAATGTATGGATCCAGATACTAAATACAATGACAAAATGGCAAATCAATTTCAAAGACCAAGTTTTGATGAAGCTGAACATAGAAAAAATGATCCACCGCCAGAAGATTTTGGCCCACCGTCAGAACAAGAAAAAGCAGATTGGACAAAAAGATATGAAGAAGCAAAAGCTAATTGGGCAAAAGATAACACTTGTAAAAACCTAGTAGCAACCACACCAGGTACTGTGGTGGCAGATCAAATAAAAATTAATCTAGGTTCTAGTGTGCGCCAAAAAGAACTTGCAGCATCTCTCGGAAATAGTCTCTCTGCTATTTTTGATGCTCTCTTGGATCAATTTATACAACAAGGTTTAAATAGCCTATCAAGTGATAAAAATTCAGAACCAAAAGAAGACGCCTGGACTTACGATGGTATGACACTCGGTAGTCCAGAAGAAGGTGGAATTAATTCTTCTTGGGATTCTGGTCCAGATGAAGAAGTAATTTTAGATAAATTCAAAAAATTATTACATGGAAAAACTATCGTCACAACAATCAATGCAGACGGAATCGAAGAAACAAAAGAAGAACTAGGAAATACACAAAAAGGAACATATATTCCTGGAGATATAGCAAATCTAGAAATGGAAATAATTTTAATAGACGAAAAAATCAAATTAATTCCTAAAATTGGCGAATCTGGACAAACTCTTGACCAATGTATTCCAGGACCAGACAAAGACTGGGAAAAAAGATTAAAAAATGAGGAAGAGAGGATGCGTGCAAAACTACTCAAAGAACAGGCTAGCGAAGATGATTCAAAAATCAAAGCATCAAATGATGCGATGAAAGAACTAAAAGTAACTGTCAATCTATTTAAAGATTGGATAACCATGAGAATGCTGACTGAACTTCCTGGAACAATATTATTCTTAGACGCAATAAAAAAACTAGATGATTTTCCTTTAGAACTAGAAGAGGCAAAAAATTTAAGACGTAAAAAATCTGAAACAGTCGCAAGATTAAAGACTATAGCAGGGGATGAGGCAGCTTCTGTAAAAACTGGATTAGCTGCCTTGACGATCCAACCAGAAACTGGCTCTACTGAAGAAAGAATCCTCGTGTTATTAAAAAAACAATACAATGCACTAAAGAGTTCTCTATCCTCTGGAACCACTCTTCAAAATATAATAACAGAATTAGACACTCTAAAAGATCATTTATCCAATGTAAATAGTCTAACTACGAGATGTCAGACAGAGAGAGTCGCAGCTGGTTGGGATTCTATGGGTGGAAGAGATAGTAAACAAAATAATATTACGGAATTAGCAAAATTCTGTGAGATACCTATAGTCAGCGGATACAGCCACGGTGAAATAGTAAGGCCAGACACTTCCAATACGGAACAAGAAATATTCCCACCACAACCATATACATTTAGAAACCCTCTAAACCCTCTAGGCAATCCAGGATTTCAAGACTTACCAATGGTAAATGCAAAATACATATACGGAGATAAAACATGTACAGGAGCATGTAGTTGGCCAGGAGCAAGCTGGTTGCCAGGTTTTGACGGTTTGCCTGGAGCAGGAACAGAGGACAAAAGAATAAGTATAGAAATGGATTGTACAACAATATTCAAAGCCAGCAAGACCGACTATACGCACGGAGGAGATCTTTCGTTTTAAAAATTTGAGCTTTGTAAACCAAAAAGTAGTAAAGAAATGCAAAATATAATTAAAAAACTAATCCCATATTTGTTTGTACTCATCGCTCTAGTTGGGTTGTTTGGATTTGCAGGACAAGTAAATGCACAAAAGCCACTTCCAGAAGAAGGAACTACACCAAGTGGGGGACAACCAGAAACACCATATGAGAAATGTATAAAAGAGAATCCGGATAATACCGGAACATGCGCTGGCAGAGAAGGAGACCCGTCTAATTCAGGCACTAAAACAGCTTTTGAACAAGAAGTGGACAAAAATAAATGTGGAATTATGAATGGAAGTATTTATCCTGGATGTTTTATCCAACTATTTTATGTAATTTTTTATATCATTCCGAGTTGGATTTTATGGGCATGTGCATACTTCTTTAATGTCATAGTGTTTTCTACACTAAGCGGAGCTTTGTTAAAACACGATTTTGTATCTGAAGCATGGGGAGTAGTGCGTGATCTTTCAAATATTTTCTTTATCCTCATTCTTCTATATATAGCTATAAAAATAATATTGGATTTAGCAGGGCATGAAGCAAAAAAAATGATAGCAAAAGTTATAATCATTGCTCTATTGATAAACTTTTCAATGTTCTTTACTCAAGTGATTATCGATACCTCAAATATTATAGCTTTAATTTTTTATAACAAAATTGAAGTTTCAACTAAAGGCCCAAATGATAAAGAAAGACCATATCAAAAAACAGGATATAATGACAAAGATGTGGCAGGTGGTATAGTAAACGCTTTTAATCCGACAAAACTAATAACACCACAATACTTAAATCAAGCAAAAACAACAACCATAGATGCCAACGGAACTGAAAAAACTGTAGAAGAACAAAGAGTGTCTCCATCAATAATAATCGGAATGCTATTAATAGCTGGGGCACTGATGTTTTTTGCTTCTTATTCTCTTTTTGTAGCTGGTCTAAGCTTCTTGGGAAGATTAATAGAGCTTTTTGTTCTGATTATTTTTTCTCCTTTTGCTTTCGTATCTTCCACTATTCCACTTTTAAACAATGTAGAGTACCTAGGTTGGGATGCTTGGTTTAAGCGTTTGCTCAAAGCATCTTTTATGGCTCCGATTTTTATGTTCTTTTTGTATTTTATTTTCATGCTTATTCACGCAGATATATTTAAGGGACTAGCTAGTCCAAACCAGACCAGACTTATAGAATCCATACTATCTATCGTTCTTCCTGCTTTGTTGATCTTAATACTTATCTTAAAAGCCACAGATTTTGCTAAAAAAGGTTCAGGTAAATTCGGAGAAGTTATAATGTCCGGGGCAAAGTTGCTCGGTGGGGTCGCCTTGGGTGCTGCGACAGGAGGAGCATCTATGCTTGGGACTACGGTAATAGGTGGTGGTGGTGGAGCTTTGCTTGGTGCAGCAGCTAAAAAAGTGGGACCTGGTCGTATATCTAATATGTTACAAGATACACAAAAATTTGTACAAGGACGTAGTTATGATGTAAGGGGAATAAAAATTGCAGGAAAGACTTTGGGCTCTGCAACTGGCATGAATATCGGAGAAGCAAGAAAAGGAGGCTGGTCAGAAATGAAAAAACAACAAGTAGAAAAGAGACAGAAGAGAGCAGAGGAACTAGAAAAAAGAGGAACTGGAAAAGAGAAAACTGACGTAGAGGATAAGGAAATAAAATTGAAAGAAGCTACGCTTCCAGTAAAATTAGATTTGGAAAAACAAGACAAGTTGATTGATCAAGCAAGAATAGATCTAAATGATGCAAAAAATGCTGGTAATGCAGCAGCTGTTACAGAAGCAGAAGGAAGGTTAAATGCTGCAAAACAAGAAAAGGCTAGAATACGGGGAGCAGAATATAAAGATCCAACAACCGGAGCAGTTATTCTCTCTAAGGTGACGGGTGGTATTGCTGATCTTGAAACAGATGTGCGTACAGCAAAACACACCCTTACAAACAAAGAGGAGAGTATCGCAAAAAATTATGCAGAAAAAATAATGAGCACGAGAAGCAAGATTTTAAATAGTGTATTTAGGCTGGGAGCATACAGCTCAGCTGGCGCAGATGAAGCTGCTAGAAAAATAAGAACAGGAACAAAAATAGACAGTGGAGAAAAACCACACTAAATAAAATTTATGACTGAAAAATTAAAACAAACAATTAAAGAAGAAATAGAAAAATTACCAAAAGAAAATCAAGAAGTAATTACTTCTTTTGGATGGGAAAAAATATCAGAAGAAATTGGAAAAAAATATTTACTTATGGAAAGTGAAATAAATGATCTTCAAGTAGAAACTTTATTAATTCTAACTGGGATTCAAAGTTTAGACTCCTATTCAATAAATATAGAAAATGAAGTAGGTACTAGCAAAGAAAAAGCCAGTGAGATGGCTGGCGAGATGTTACAAAAAATATTTATCCCCATAAATGATCTTATTGTGGAAAACATTAAAAAAAGCGAAAGAATGAAAGATCCGAAATGGGACCAGAACCTTGATTTTATTCTCTCTGGTGGAAATTATTCAACCTTTTTAGATAAAAAACAAAATGAATAATACAACTGATTTATTACAAATAAAAATTGAAGAGGCAAAAGCGCAGTTGCCTGAAAATACTCTAAAAGCTATCAACGCCGTTCCTTGGCAAGCTACTATATTGCAAATGAGAGAAACAAAAGGATATAGTTTTGGACAGTTAGATGAACTTGTGACTGAAACAGAATTACTACTCTGTGGACTTTTAAATCCGGAAAGTTACCAAAAAGAGTTAAAAGACAGAATGAAGCTTACCGATGTACAAGTAAACGATTTGGTAAATGAAATGAACAAACTTGTTTTTGTTAAAATAAAAGAAGAGTTAATCAAAGGTAGCACAAATAAAAATGAAAACATTCAGAATGTTCCTACTGAAACAGCACTAAATTTCAAAGAACAAGAAAACGACACAAAAATACTAAAATCTGCTGGAATTGAAATTATCCCAGAAAAATTAGAATTAACTTCTCCTCCTCCCGTTAGAAGCCACCCTCTCGAGGACGAGAGTGCTACGGTCACCTTGGGGCGACCTGATTCTAACGGGACTCATTCCTTCTTAACTCAAAAATTGTCCGGCTTTGTAAAGAATGATATCGTAGAAACGGATCATTCTTTACACAACATTTCTCAAGAAAACAAACCGAGCGATACAACAAACAATAAACCAAATATTGACCCATACAGAGAAATACCAGAGTAATATTTTCCAGGCTCAGGGCTATGCAATCCCGTTAGAGATTACTTATGTTTTATTACACATATATATTAAAAAGTAAGAAGGACGGCAAGATTTACACTGGATATACACAAGATCTACGGAAGCGCCTAAATCAGCACAACAAAGGTTTATCTACATATACGAAGGGACGTGGCCCATTTATTTTGATATACTATGAAGGGTGTTTATTGGAAAGTAAGGCGAGGTCGAGAGAATTATATTTAAAATCGGGAATGGGTAAGCGTTATCTTAAAAATAGATTAGGCGCTTCCTATCTCTAACGGGATGCAATTTAAGGTACCACAATTTTTAGAAATAGAAGATAAGATATTCGGCCCTTTTACTTTTAGGGAGTTTGCTTATTTGGCTGGTGGAGCTGGCTTGTGTTTTGTGCTTTACAAAATACTCGGAGTTGTTTTTGGTGCTATACCGATATTGATAGTAGCTGGATTTTCTTTGGCTCTCACTTTCTATAAACCAAACAATAAACCATTCTTAAATATGATAGAGGCAGGATTTAGATATTTTACACAAAACAAACTTTATATATGGAAAAAACACACTAAAAAAATTACGAATACTAGAACACAAATTACAAATGAAAGTAAAAAAGAAGTACTGACAAATATCGGTTCTAAATTAGATGGAAGCAGACTAAGAGACCTGGCTTGGAGTTTGGACGTTTTAGATTTGAGTAAAAAACCAAAGTAATCCCGTTAGAAGCCGCGGTCGCAGGAAAAATATATGATAAATAATATGAAAAATAAGAATAGAAATTATAAAATAACTTTGAGTAGTCACGGTTTGACCGCGACCTGCTTCTAACGGGATGGCATTAAAAGCAAAAGCAACACAAGAATTTATACCAGTTAAAGAAATACGCGATGGCATCATCGTGCTCAAAGAAGGTGAACTTCGAGCTATTGTGCTTGCAAACTCAGTGAATTTATCTTTAAAATCATCCGATGAACAACGAGCGACCATACTTCAATTTCAAAATTTTTTAAACACATTAGATTTTCCTGTTCAAATATCAGTCCAGTCGAGAAAACTAGACATCAGGCCATACCTACTGCTTTTAGAAAACAGAATAAAAGTGCAGAATGAACCTCTAATCAAATTGCAAACCAGAGAATACATAGAATTCATAAGAAACTTTACCGAGTCAGTCAGTATCATGACTAAAAGTTTCTTTATCGTAATCCCATATTCTAATACTGCTTTTAAATCAAATACTGGAATATTAGGAAATTTGTTTTCAAAAAAAAGCAAAGAAGAAATACAGGCTTTAAAACAAATAGATTTTGAAGAAAAAAGATCTCAATTGGAAGAAAGGGTCGCCGTCATACAGCAAGGACTATCCCGTTGCGGAATAAACTCAGCACAATTAAACACAGAAGAAGTAGTCGAAGTATTTTACAAAGTTTTCAATCCCGGAGAACTAGAGGGTAAAATTAAAGTAGAATAAAAATATGTCAGACTTTTTTAAAAAATTATTAGGTGGACAAAAAAATACAGGGGAGGAGGAAGTACAAGCTTCTGTTTTGGCTGTATTGCCAGAAGAAATCTATCAATCTGCTACACTAGAGCTCCAGGATGTGATAGCTCCTTCAGCTTTAAAAATTACATCAAAGTCCATAAGCCTAGGAGATAAGATAGCTCGTACATTTTTTATAATTTCTTATCCTAGATTCCTCACAGACAATTGGTTTTCTCCTATAATAAATCTGGATAAAGTTTTTGATATTTCAATTTTCATTCATCCGATAGATACTTCATTGGTACTACGACAATTTCAGAAAAAAGTCGCTGAAGTACAGAGTCAGATAAGTGTACGCGAAGGAAAGGGAATGGTGCGTGATCCAATGCTCGATACTGCTTATCAAGATTTGGAAGGATTACGCAATAATTTAATTCAAGCGCAAGAAAAAATGTTTGATGTAGGTATTTACATCACAATATATGCCGATAACGAGCTCGAGCTTTTCAAAATAGAAAATGAAATAAAATCAATTCTTGAATCAAAGCTCATATATATCAAACCCGCATTATTCCAACAAGAAGATGGTTTCAAGAGCGTCATACCTACAAATACAGACTTACTAGGTATTCACCAAAAACTAAATTCTGAACCTCTCTCTAGCGTTTTTCCATTTATTTCTTTTGACCTGACTTCAGACAAAGGAATACTTTACGGCATAAATAGACACAACTCTAGCTTAGTCATCTTTGATAGATTTTCACTCGAAAACTACAATTCTGTGACTTTTGCAAAATCAGGCTCCGGAAAATCTTATGCTACAAAACTAGAAATATTGAGATCTCTAATGTTTGATGTCGATGTCATCGTGATAGACCCAGAAAGGGAATATGAATTCTTATCAGAAGCTGTCGGAGGAAGATATTTTAATATTTCTCTTTCTTCTGATCACCATATCAATCCTTTTGATTTACCCATACCTCATGAAGATGAGACAGCTGAAGATGTACTACGTTCAAATATAATAAACTTAGTAGGACTTTTCAGATTGATGCTAGGTGGACTAACTCCAGAAGAAGATTCGATGGTAGACCGAGCTATATCTGAGACTTATGCGATGAAAGACATCACTCCAGAATCAGATTTCTCAAATATTGAGCCTCCTCTTCTCTCAGATTTTGAAATGGTACTCGGAGGAATGGATGATAGCGACTCTATAGTCACCAGACTAGCAAAATACACACGTGGTTCTTGGGCAACATTCTTAAATAGACCTTCAAATGTAGACATTAATAAAAAGTTCGTAGTATTTTCTGTGCGAGACATGGAAGACGAATTAAAACCCGTCGCTATGTATATCATAATGCATTATATCTGGAATACCGTAAGAAAAAATTTGAAGAAACGCCTACTAGTAGTAGATGAGGCTTGGTGGATGATGAAATCTGAAGATACTGCTTCATTCTTATACTCTATAGCAAAAAGAGGTAGAAAATATTACCTCGGTCTTTCTACTATCACTCAAGATGCCGCTGACTTTATGAAATCTCCTTATGGCGTACCTATCATCACAAACTCTTCTATACAGCTCTTACTCAAACAATCACCTACAACCATAGATATATTGCAAAAAACCTTCAACCTAACAGATGAAGAAAAATATTTACTTCTAGAGTCTGGCCTGGGAGAGGGGATATTCTTTGCAGGACTAAAACATGTCGCGATAAAAATAATTTCTTCTTATACTGAAGACCAGATAATCACTTCCGATCCATCACAAATACTTTCAAATAGAAAAGCCAAAGAAGAACAAGAAAAAGCAGAAACTGAGGGGAGACAATAAGTTCAAAAGTTGAAAGTTATAAAGTTGTAAAGTAGATATGATATAATTAATAAGTTATGCAATTGAGATTTTTACCTTCATACACAATAGCGATACTTTTATTAGTAGGAATTTTCTTACCTATACGAGTCATGGCTGTCTCTTCAAGTAGTATTTTAGTTAGCATGGTACCAGAGAATCCAGCACCAAATGAAAATGTAAATATTTCTCTAAATAGTTATGTCAGCAACCTAGATAGTGTGCTTATAACATGGTCAGTAGATGGTAAAAATTTATTGTCTGGTATCGGTAAAAAGGCTTTTTCACTTACATCTCCAGAAGCAGGGAAGGAAACGAGTGTAGTAGTGTCTATATCTCTACCCGACGGCACAATAGATAAAAGAATTACAATACGACCATCAGTAATGGTGCTCCTTTGGCAAGCAAATGACTCTTATGTACCACCATTTTATAAAGGCAAAGCTATGCCGACATTAGGAAGTCAAATAAAGATAGTGGCTATGCCAGAGATTAGAAATGGTACTCAAATAGTAAATTCTAAAAATATTGTTTATGTCTGGAAGAGAGATTATACAAATAAACAAGATGACTCCGGTTATGGTAAAAATTATTTTAAATATATAGATGATTATCTAGAAGATTCAAGTACAATAGGGGTGGTCGCGACTACTACTGATCAAAAATATTCTTCATCTGCAAATATTACAGTCGGAACAGTAGAGCCAAAAATTTTATTCTACAAAAAGGATACGACGATGGGAACCCTTTGGGAAAAGGCTTTGTCAAATGGACACAGAATACAAGGCAATGAAATAATAGAAGCGGCTCCTTACTTCATATCACCAAAAGAAATAAGGACACCGACGCTGGCATTCAATTGGTTTATCAATGATTACCAAATAGCTGTGCCATCTTATAAAAAGAATATTATGCCTGTCGCAGCACAAGCTGGAGCATCAGGAACCTCAGTAATAAAACTGGAAATTGAAGATCGATTTAAAATTTTTGGAGGAACAAGCAAAGAAATAAGAGTAGAATTTTAATGAAATGATTAAAAAAATTTTTCCATATATTTTAATACTATTTCTATTAAGTGGAATTTTTATCCCAGTGAATTATACAACAGCACAAACATGCTGGAATAATGGAATGCCAGACCTAACAAGAAATACCACAATCCTTTGTTCGGCAATTGGTGGAAGTTGGCAAGCGGCAGGACAACCTCCTCCACAACCACCAGCTGGACCAGGAAACTGCACTGCTCCGAATACACCTCCTTTTTGCATACCACAAGAAGGATCACCACCACCAACCTGCATAGCACCGCGAGTGCCAGCTTCTGATGGTACTTGTAGTTGTCTTCCACCAAATGTACCAATCAACGGTATCTGTGTTGCACAACAAGAACAAGAAGGAACAACGCAAACACAGATTTATAACTTTTTGGCTCCATTGCCTTGTGATACTGGTCCGGGATGTGAAGGTGGGCAACTAAAGACTTTTGATCCAACAAGCGTGGAAGGAGAAAATTCAAAAATAGGTGAATACCTAAACATAATGATACGCATCTTCATCGGCATATGTGCTGTATTGGCTGTGATAATGATAGTAATGGGGGGGATAGAGTATATGACGAGCGAACTCATTTCAAATAAAGAAAATGGAAAACATCACATCACTGGTGCAATCTTTGGGCTCTTGCTCGCTCTAGGTGCTTGGACAATACTTAATCAAATAAATCCTGACATACTAAATACTGATCTATCAAGTTTGGAGAAAGTGGTGGTAGTTGTAAATTTAGAAGACAGTGTTCCACAAACACCAGTAAATGGGAAATATAGTAATGAATTTGAAGAAGGAGAAGATTGGACAAAAAGAGCAGGGCAACTTGCAGATTTAACTAAAAGTGGTGCAAGAGTATATAACTCTGAGTGTACAAAAGTTGGCCAAAGAAACTGTACCTCAACGAGAGGACTTAAACCCAGTACTTTAAATACAATTCACCAACAATGCCCAAGTTGCACTTTATTAGTTACCGGTGGAACAGAATTCTGGTTGCATGGTGGTAAAAAAGGAAGTACTAGTCATCAAATTGGTAATTCAACAGTAGACCTCGCCCCAAATCCCGCCCTTAATGCTTATTTATCTGGTGGAAAACCGTTAGTAAAATTTAAAAGATACCCACAAGATGGTGGACCAAATTATTATGAGGGTAATCATTGGCACATTGGTCCTTAATAATTAAAAATTTTTATGTCAAAAAGAAATTTTATACTTTTAATAATAGTTCTCGTTATCATAGTCCTCGTGGTCTTTGGATTTTTGTATATGAGACAAAATGCACAGACACCCGGAGAAGATGGAGGGGGGACAAACTTTCTTTCACAATTCAATCCATTTGGAACAGGGGGCAAGCCATCAGGCACACCGACAGGACAAGAGCCGGTTGATGTCTCTGGATATGAACCAGGGCCCGAGCAGGGAGAAATAAAATTAAAAAAGGTATCTAGTATGCCTATCGCTGGTTTTACTGTTTATGCTAAAGAAAGACTAATAGAAGTTCCTCCTATAATCACACCTACCACACCAGAAGAAACAGATCCAAAACCCACAACAAACACAAAACCAGTTCCACCAGCAACTGAATTTGTTTCAGCTTTGAGATATGTAGATAGAACTAATGGAAATATATATCAGACCTTTGCAGATAAAATAGAAGAAAGGAGATTTTCCGGAACAGTTATTCCTAAAGTATATGAAGCATTCTTTGGTAATAAGGGTGAAGTAGTAATAATGCGATATCTAAAAGAGGGTAGTGAAGTCATCGCGACTTTTGTTGGTAATCTACCGAAAGAAGTATTGGGAGGAGACACGACAGGAGAGAATGAGGTAAAAGGATCATTTTTACCAGAAAACATACGAGATGTTAGCCTGTCGGCAGACGGCAAGAGTATGCTTTATTTATTTAACGTAGAAGAAAATATAGTAGGCACGACTTTAAATCTAATAACAAATCAAAAAGCCCAAATTTTTGATTCTCCTTATACAGAATGGTTGCCGCAGTGGCCAAATAGTAAACTTATGACCTTAACAACAAAACCAGCGTCCGGAGTTTCTGGTTTTGTGTATGGTGTAGATCCTATAAATAATAAAAATTTAAGACAAATTTTTGGTAATATAAATGGATTGACTACACTTACCAGTCCTGATGGAAAATCTATTCTTTATGGAAATAATACTCTATCTCTAGGAGTCTATAGTACAGACACAAAGACAACTGAAGTTCTTGGAATAAAAACTCTGCCAGAAAAATGTGTTTGGAGTAGTGGAAGTGATGCAATCTATTGTGGAGTACCTAAATCAATCGCCTCTACGGGCTATCCTGATGTTTGGTACCGCGGAGAAACTTCTTTTGAAGATCAATACTGGAAAATAGATATTGAAACTGGAAATGCGACTCTGGTATTAGACCCAATTACAGTAGAAGGAGGGGAGGAAATAGACACAATAAAGCTAGCTCTTGATGTAGATGAAAATTACTTATTTTTTGTAAACAAAAAAGACTCTTACCTTTGGGAATTAAAACTGGATTAGCTTCCTAATTTTTTAGCTAGTTAGATAATTAGCTATAAGCTACATACTTCCTATGTACTTGATAACCACACGGCGATCGCGCCCCATACCCATAGATTCAGTTTTTAGATCTTGTGCATCAGATAAAAATTCATGCACAATTCTGCGTTCAAAAGCAGACATCGGATCGACTTCTATATTTGATTTGAAATATCTCGCTCTTTCAGACATCATATGAGCGACAGCTCGGACATTTTCTACGTGTTTTTTCTGAAAACCATTTACATCTATAATAATAGACCCACCCACCCCCTTCTCAGGTTGAGAAAAAGAGGTCTTGCTCTCAACGATTCTATGCACGATATGGTTTAATGCTTGCAATCCTTCGCCATCGTGTGAAATAAAAAAATGTGGCTCACTGACCTCTACTGAAACCCAAATATTTTTAGGACCCTCTTCTACCACAGAAACTTCATTTAATTTTACTGTAGTTTTCTCAACTAATTCCTTTATTAACTTTTGAATTTCATCTTTATCCATATTGATTTAAACTCTTTATTTAACAACCACCACTGAAAATTCTTTCTTTTTAACATAAATCTGTTGTCCTACCATAAATAGATTACTCGTAATCCAATATAATGCAACCGCACCAGAGATGCTGTAAGCGATAAAAGCAACAACAAAAGGAAATATATATTTCATCTGCATATTCATACTTTTAGCAAAACTATCAGAGAAAGAAGGAGTAGCTCCATTTGGAGTAGAAGATATAGGTGCCTTTGGCATAAAGTGCGCTTGTAAATACTGAGAGACACCTGCTAGAACTGCCAAAACTATGCTCTTTTGTGTAATATCAAGTAGCCCCAAGAAGAGCATGTTGCTATTTTCTGGAACATTAATAAAAGAATATAAAAGTCCACTTTCGAAGTTTATACCCTTAAAAAATACATAATATAAAGCAAAGATAATAGGGATCTGGACTAAAACCAAAAGACAACCAGAAAATGGGTTTGTTTTGTGTTGTTTATAGAGGTCAAAAGTCAGCCTAGCTTGTTCTTCTTTACTTGCGCCACTAGATTTGATTTTATTGAGCTCTGGGGTCAGAATACTCATTTTAGCCTGACTTTCAATGGATTTTTGAGAAAGAGGGAAAAGGACTATTTTTACAAGAATAGTAAGGATGATAACAGCAATTCCCACATCTCCGCCTGGAACGACAGAAACGAGAAAGGCTAGGGCGTTTAATAGTGGTTGATATAAAACAACATTCCAAATATTGCTGAGCATTAATTCATTCTACCCCGAAGTAAGCTTTTTAGCAAAATTTGGCTTACAGACGTTGGACGTCGGGAGCTTTTGACGTCCAACGTCTGTAAACTAGTTTAATGGGTCAATATGATTTTTTTGCCATGGATGACAACGCAAAATACGCAAAAATCCTAAACGTAATCCTTTTAAAATGCCATATTTTTCTATCGCTTGTTTTGTGTATTCCGAACAAGTCGGATAAAAAACACAGCTTGGTTTTTTAAAGATAGAAATCTTTTTTTGATAAAAATCAATTAATTTTAGCAAAAATAGTTTTAATTTCATTTTCAAGTACTAAAATATTATCTTGATATTTCTTAAATATAAAAACACCAGTAATTCCAGCAGGGGAGCTCTCTATATGCTTTTCTAGTGCTCTATACCCCAAACGTCTCAATAAATTTCTTTTTACTGCCGACTTGACTACACTTTTAGGAACTAAAATAGAAATTTTTCTGCCATTTTGTACAGTTTTTAAAAATTTAAAGGTTAAATTTAAGGAATTGAGAAATTTTCCTTCTCTAAATATGCTTTCCACCGTTTTTCTATCGGCTCTGTTTATCTTTTTGAGCATAATTTGTCTGCTTTTGGTATTTCTTAAACCGAAAGCTTCGCTCTTCCTTTTCTTCTTCTTCTTGCGAGAACTTTTTGGCCTGTTTTAGTTTTAGATCTAACTAAAAACCCATGTGCTTTTGCTCTTTTTCTCTTTTTAGGTTGATATGTTTGTGACATACGAGTAGTATACCCCAACACCTATTTATAGTCAAAAAAAGTTATAATGGGTGTCCGGGTATATAAAATTATCCACATCTTATCAACATAGTTAATAAGATATTGCATATACCCCATAGTTTACAAATAGTGTAAGATAAAAACAATGAATCCCGTTAGAAGTGCACGGGAAACAAGTATCACAACAAATGCTTATAAATAATATAACTTCTAACGGGATGAATACAAAAGAATTATGGAAAAGTTGTTTGATGGAAATAGAATCCGGTATATCCAAAGCAAATTTTAGTACTTGGTTTAAAAATACATCTATCATAAAAGAAGATACTGGTATTGTTTATATTGGTGTACCAAATGAATTTGTACGGGATTGGCTTATAAACAAATATCACAAACTAATAACAAAAACCATAGCGGATGTGTACGAAAATATGCGTGCTGTAGAATATACTATTGTAAAAACAGAGGGTGTAAAACAAGAAAATATTCCAGTGAATACAAAAAACGAAACAACGATAGAAAAAGAACTCCCCCTAAAAGATTTGTACATAAACTTAGAAGATAACTTAAATCCACGCTATCAATTTAATTCTTTTATTGTTGGGACATTCAATGAACTCGCTTACGCTGCGTCACAAGCGATAATAGAATCTCCTGGAACAAAATATAATCCATTTTTTATTTATGGGGGGACTGGACTAGGAAAAACTCACCTAATTCAAGCAGTAGGAAATTCAATAAAAGAAAAACATCCAAATAAAAAAGTTCACTACATGACTTTGGAAAAATTCGCCACAGATTTTATAAATTCACTACAAAACAATAAAGCAAACTCTTTTAAAGAAAAATATCGTAAATATGATCTCCTAATCATAGACGACATCCAGTTTATAGGTAAAATGGAAAAAATTCAGGAAGAACTTTTCCATACTTTCAATACTTTTTATGAAAACAATAAACAAATTATCTTTTCTTCAGACAAACACCCAAACTATATTCCAGAACTAGCAGATAGATTAAAGTCTCGTTTTGCTGCTGGGATGATTGTTGATATTTCTGAACCTGAATATGAGTCTCGTTTAGCTATTTTGAAAGTAAAGTTGCGAGAGTTAAATGTAGATTTGCCTGAAGAGGTAGTAGAATATGTCGCTGCAGCAGTCCAGGGCAACATAAGAGAGCTAGAAGGGAGCTTAAACCTCATCATTTGCCAATATAAGCTAAAAAACAAAGCTTTGACGCTTGTAGAAGTAAAAAACCTACTTAAAAACAACTTAAGGCCAAAGAAAAACATGGCAATAAAAGATGTAGTAAAAATAGTAAGTGATTATTATAAACTAGAAGAGTCCTCTGTTTATGAAAAAACAAGAAAAAAAGAAATAGTTCGAGCTAGACAAGTAGTAATGTATTTACTTCGAGAAGATTTTAATGTGTCATATCCGTTAATCGGACAAAAATTAGGAGGAAAAGACCACACTACAGTAATTCACTCTTGTTTAAAAATAAAAAATGATTTAAAAAATGATTCACAATTATTACAAGAACTAGAACAGATAAGAATTATGTTTAAATAGCTGTTTATAACTACTGTAAAAGCTAATAATAACCTAAATAAAACCTGTTAATTAAAATTAATAAAAAATGATTTAAAAATAAAAAAATTTTTATAAACAAAAAAACAAAAAGTTATTAGACTTAAATTCAAGAAAAAATATAAAAAATAACCATAATAAATAAACTTAAAAATAATTATCCACTTATCAACAACACTAATATTATTAATAATTTATATATATAAGATATAAACAAATATATGAAACTAGAATGCTCTGTTGAAAAACTTAAAAATGCAGTCTCTCAAGTAGAGAGAATTACTGGAAAAAATCTTACATTGCCTGTTTTAGGTTCTATTTTATTAATTGCATCAGATAAATCTTTAAAACTTAGATCAACAAACTTAAATCTTGGTATTGAAGTTGAAATTCCTGCTAAAGTAGAAAATGAAGGAACCTTGGCGATATCAGGTTCCGTATTAAACGCCATTTTTTCTAATGTATCTCAAAATGAGAATGTATATTTAGAAAAAAAAGATGAAAATCTTTTAATTAAAACAAAAAAAAGTCAGATAAAACTTAAAAGCCATCCACACGATGATTTTCCGACGATTCCTATAGTAGCCGGAATAAGTTTTGAAACAGATTCAAAAAAACTTATTGAAGGAATAAAGTCTGTTTATTACAGTTCATCTATTTCAGATATAAAACCAGAAATTTCAAGTGTTTTTATGTATACAGAAGGTGATAGTCTGGTTTTTGTATCCACTGATTCTTTTAGACTTGCTGAAAAGAAAATAAAAATAAAAGGACTTGAAGAAATTTCAGGCATTCTCATACCATATAAAAATATAGCTGAAATTTTAAAGGTTTTTGGAGAATTTAATGGTGTTATAAAGGTTTGTTTTAATAAAAATCAGATTTCATTTTCTTCAGATAGTATTTATCTAACATCAAGAATAATAGATGGAATTTTCCCAGATTATCGTCAAATTATTCCTAAAAAAACATCAACTGATGTGGTTGTACTAAAACAAGATCTTTTGAATGCCTTAAAATTATCAAATGTATTTTCAGATAAATTTAATCAGGTCAATTTAAAAATTGCTCCAAAAGAAAAGATTTTAGAACTTTCTTCCTTTAATAATGATATAGGAGAAAACAAGACTCATTTAGACGCTGTTATAAATGGTGAAAATATAGAAATTTCTTTTAATTATAAATATTTTTTGGATTGTTTTCAGTCAATTACCACTGACAGTGTATCAATAAAACTTTCAGGCACAGGAAGCCCGATGGTTGTATCTCCAGTTTCTGATTCTTCTTTTACTTATCTCATAATGCCGATGAACAGATAGTTTTATGATTGAAATTAAAGATTTATTAACGAAGTTTGAAAATATTCTTTTCTCTGGAGAGAATAAAAAAGAAATTATAAGAAAAGTTGTGTCTGAGATTCTTAAAATAGATATTTCTAGAGAAGATATTGAAATAAAAAATAACATACTTTATTTGAATATTAAACCTATTTACAAAAATGAAATTTTTTTAAAACAAGATCAAATTTTTTTTAAACTAAAAAAATCTTTGGGTAAAAAAACTCCCAGAGATATAAGATAATTATTGATCTACTCTAAATATCACACTCGTCTCACTACGATTAAATGCTGTGTCATAAGAGATAATTTTTAATTCATTATTATTTTCCAAGTTTTCTAATTCTCTAGGTAGAAAAGAGAAATTAAAAGGATATTCTACAGTTTCGTAATAGACATTGTTTATAAATATATCTATTTTTTGTAAAGGGAATAAACCCGAAGCAAGAATTTTTAAGTTTATCTTTTCATTTGGAGAATACACTTTTATATTGTTGGGTTCAGTTATCATAATTGATGGACTTGATAACTCAGTATGTATATCATCCGGCAATGCTGGTTTCTCACTCCATGTCGTAGAGGGATACCTACTTTTGTTTTGTGCCCACCAGTTTTGTATCGGTGCTTCCCAATGACTAAATTGCACTGGATTATCTTTTCCTAGTGGGGGAGCACCTAAGATATCGTCTCTATCTACCCAATATAAAATTGAATGTACGTTTGTCACTACTTTTTCTACAAGGGTTTCTTTTGGTGTATTTTCTGTTGCTAATTTGCCTGATATTTTATCTATAAAAAAATTTTCATTACCTTGCCAGAAACCACGGAGAACAGGCTTGACTAGAGTAGGATCAATTTCCCAATTTGGTTCTTCAAAACTTTCAGTTGGTAAATCTTTTAATGCTTCGTTCATAAATTTATTCCAAATAGGTCCCGCCATCGCAGCTCCTCCTTTTTTCATTGGAGTATTATCATTATTTCCAGCCCACACACCGACAGCAAGAGAGGGAGAATATCCGACTATCCAAGCATCCTTATTGTTATTTGTAGTTCCGGTTTTTACAGCGACATTTCTATTTGGTATATATAAAGAAGAATGAGAACCAAAAGTCGGCACACGAGCTTTTTCATTCGACAGAATATCAGAAATAGTCAAAGCAGTATTCTTTGGTAGAACTTCTTGCATATTTGGTTTAAATTCTTCTAAAACTTTTCCATTTAAATCTTCAATTCTCAAAATTCCCGTGTGTGGATTTTTTATTCCATTATTAGCAAAAACTCCATAAGCGGAAGTCATATCTAAAAGAGAAACTTCACCACCTCCGATTACTAAAGTGAGCCCATATTGACCCACACTTCCGAGCGTACTTATTCCCATACTTTCTGCTGTTTTTAAAGAATCAGAAAGTCCAGATAAATAGAGAAGTTTTACTGCTGGAATGTTTATAGATTGGGCCAAAGCATCTCTCAGGCTTATTGGGCCACGAAATTTTCCATCATAATTGTCTGGCATATAACAATTACTTTGACTTCGTCCAGGCAATGCTCTTCCTGAAGAGTCACAGGTGGTCTGAAACTCTGTAGGTAAGTCAAACAGTACTGTGTCGGGAGTAAAGCCTTTATTGAAGGCTGTAGCGTAAATAAAAGGCTTAAAAGAAGACCCTGGCTGTCTGTTAGCTGTGGCTATATTGAAATTACCATCAATCTCTTTATCAAAATAATCTCTTGATCCTACCATTGTCAAAATTTGACCTGTTTTTGGATCTATGGCTACGAGGCCAGCATTTTTACCATTCCAATCTTTTTCGTTTTTGAGAGCACCTTCTTTTACAAATTCTTCTGCTTTCTCTTGTAGTTCGTAATCAAGAGTGGTGATTACTTTCATACCACTTTGAGTAGATATCTGTCCATATTTTTGTTCTATATAATCTTTTATATAAAAAACGAAGTGTGGTGCGCGTATACCCATAGTTGCCTGCGGAACAAAAGCGACTATTTCATTTTTTGCTTTTTCGTATTCTTCTTCTGAAATGAATTTAATTTCTAATAGTCTAGAAAGCACTAAATTTTTTCTAGTTTCTAATTTTTCTTTATTTTTTCCATAAGGAGATAAAATCGTAGGAGCTTGGGGTATGGCTGCTAGATATGCTGCCTCTGCCAAAGTGAGATCTTCTGCATTTTTATTGAAATAAGTCTTGCTCGCTGCTTGAATTCCATAAATAGTTCCTCCATAAGGAATTTCATTTAAGTAAGCTTCTAGGATTTTTTCTTTTGACATAGAGCTGTCTATTTTTACTGCCAAGAACCACTCTTTTATTTTTCTGACATATCTACCCAGGCCACTACTCTGTGTCAGAAGTGTATTTTTTACTAATTGTTGAGTTATGGTTGAACCTCCTCCACCTATACCGACACCAAGTAAGTTTGAAAGAGTAGCACGAATGATAGAAGTTATGCGTATTCCACGGTGGTTATAAAATTCCGAGTCCTCTATAGCCACTGTAGCGTTTTTTATATTTATACCCATTTTTTCAAAAGGAATAACTGTCCTTTTTATGTCTTGATGTATATCAAAGAGCAAAACTTCTCCTGTACGATCAAAAATTTGTGTCGAATTTTCTACCTTTCTCTCTTCAATAGACTGAAAATCTGGAATTTTTAAAGAAAAAAGCAAAACGAGTATCATCCCTAATATCAAAACAAAGAAACTGACCAGCAAAAGGGCCAGATTTTTTAATAATTTCTTATTTTGAAATATTTTAAGCATTAATAGAATTATAGCAGAAAATGTGGTATTATTCGAGTTATGAATCCCGTTAGAAGTGCACGGGAAACATATATTAGAATAAAAGTTTATTAATTAATTTAACTTCTAACGGGATGAAAGTGATAACGGATGAGAAAAAAATAGATGAAGTTTTAAATCGAGGGGTTATAAATACTGTTTTGCCGACTAAAGAAGATTTTAAAAAGCTTCTTATGTCTGGAAAAAGGATAAAGATATATATTGGTTTTGATGCCACCGCAGACACACTTCATTTAAGTCACGCCAAGAACATAATCCTTTTGGAAGAATTTAGAAAATTAGGACATGAAGCAATATTACTTTTTGGTGATTTTACAGCACGTATTGGAGATCCCTCTGATCAAGCTGGTACTCGTAAAATTCTTACAGCAAAAGAAGTTTTAGAAAATGTGAAAAGTTGGAAAGCTCAAATCAAAAACTTAATGGATTTTAATAATAAAGAAAATCCACCTAAAGTGCTTTTTAATAGTAAATGGTTAGCAAAGATGACGATGGAAGAGGTTTTAGAACTTGCTTCACATATTACTGTCGGACAGATGATTGAAAGAGATATGTTTCAGAAAAGAATGAAAGAAGGTAAGCATATATTTTTACATGAATTTTTTTATCCCTTAATGCAAGGATATGACAGTGTAGCTATGGAAGTCGATGTTGAATTATGTGGGACAGATCAGATTTTCAATGCTCTTATGGGCCGTACTCTTTTGAGAAAAATCAAAAATAAAGAAAAGTTTGTAGTTGCGGTAAATTTAATGGAAAATCCAAAGACAGGAGAATTAATGTCTAAAAGTAGGGGGACTGGTGTATTTTTAAATACTACTCCTACAGAAATGTTTGGAGCAGTAATGGCTCAACCAGATGAAATGATTAGAGTTCTTCTTGTGAACTTTACAAGAGTATCTGTAGAAAAAATAGAAGAGTTATTAAAGTCTGGTCCGCTTGAAGCAAAAAAGAAAACTGCTACAGAAATTATAAAAATAATTTTTAATGAGAAAAAAGCCAAAGAAGCAGAAGAGAATTTTGTAAAGACTTTTCAAAAAAAAGAAATTCCAGATGATATGGAAGAAGTAAGGTCTAGTACGGGTGAATTGTTGAGTGAAATTTTAGTAAAGAATAAGGTGTTGTCTTCAAAAGGGGAATGGCGTAGGCTTGTTTTAGAAAACGCTGTTCATGATTTATTGAAAAATCAAAATATTACGGATGTAAATTTAAAATTGGGAGAAAATTTGACTCTTAGAATTGGGAAGAAAAGATTTATAAAAATTTTAATAAACTAGAAACAAAAAAAGGAAGCCTTGCTTCCTTTTTTTGTTTCTAGTTCTAACTATCTATCTTTATCTGGGTCTTCTTCATCCAACCCAAAATCTTCTATCCCTTCAGGAGGTAAATCGAGCTCTTCATCATCACTCATTTTTAAACTACCTTCTTCTATTTCCTCATCTTCATCGTGCATATAAAATATTTTTTAATAAAAAACCTATTAATGTCTCTTTTGTATCAAAATACAAAAAGCTTGTCAACACTTTAAGTGTGCAAAAGCGGTGAGCGCTATCGCTATGGCGTCTAATTCATCATCTGTCCCGTTAGAGACAGAGGGTCGCTGCGAGCCCTCGCGGTCTCTAACGGGATTAGAATTCATATTTACTAGCATTTTAACCATTTTCATCACCTGTGTCTTATCCGATTTGCCATAGCCTGTAGTAGCTATTTTTATTTGTGGTGGAGAGGCTTCAAATATTTTTAAATGAGCACGTGAAGCTTCATATATCACTACTCCGCGTGCCTCAGCTACGTGCATAACTGTCTTGTGGTTTGTATTGAGAAATAAAGTTTCAATAGAAAGAACTTCTGGTTTATATTTTTTTATTATTGTTCTGATTTCTTCTCCAATTAAATTTAAACGTTCTCCAAACTCTAACTTTGCAGAAGTTTTAAAACATTCTGAAAATATTATTTTTTCTTTTTTGTCACCTTTATTTTTTTCTAAAATAGCGACGCCGAGCCTCTCATAACCTGGATCTATTCCTAAAATTCGCATAATATTATTTTAACACTTCTATTCCGCATTAGTATAAATCTCCTGCACATCGTCGTTTTCCTCCAAATCTTCTACAAGTTTATCTAAAAGTTCCAAATCTGTATCTGAAAGGGGAATAGTATTAATCGGTGTCCAAATAAGACCTTGTTCTGTTTTCTCTTTTTTAAAACCCCAAGTGACAGAGCCGATACCTCCCAAGACAAAACCATTTTTTGTAAGTATGTGTTTTATATCTTGCGCAGTTCTATTTTTACTATCTGTAAGTGTTTCAATGATTATACCCACCCCTCCTGGTCCATGTGTCTCATAAGTAATTGCATCCATATGTGCTCCTGGCTCGCTCGCTTTTTTTACAGCTCTCTCAATCACATCTCCAGACATATTTACTTTTTTTGCTTTTTCAATCGCTGCGCGTAAACCAGGGGAATCTTTACCGCCGGAGAGTTTTGCTTCTACGGAAATAAAACGAACAAGCTTAGAAAAGATTTTACTTTTCTTTGCATCGGTGATGGCTTTTTTATGTTTTATTTGTGCCCATTTATTATGACCTGACATTGTATTAGCTTATAGGTATTATTTATAATTTATTAGCTATCTAGAAGTTATAAACTACTTTTCTTTTACATCAAAACCCAGGTGTTCGTATGCTTTGGCTGTAGCTATGCGTCCGCGAGGGGAGCGCTCGAGCAAGCCGAGCTGGATCAAATATGGCTCTACTACTTCTTCCACTGTGGCTTCTTCTTCAGACATTGCTGCCGCTATTGTTTTGAGTCCTACCGGTCCGCCGTTAAATTTTTCTATTAATATTTCTAAAAATTTCCTATCTGAAGAATTTAAACCAAGTTCATCAATAGCTAGCAGATTAAGCGCTCCCATTGCCATTTTCTTGTCGATAACTTTTTTGCCTGCCCCGTCGGAAGTATTCTTTCCTTCGGGGTGTACTTGAGCAAAATCTCTACAGCGTTTCAAAAAATAGTTTGCAGTACGTGGAGTAAACCTGCTTCTTTTGGCAATCTCTTTTAATGCTTCGTCTTCTAGTTTTGTTTTTAAAAGATTACTAGATCTTTCAATAATTTTTGCAATTTCTTCGTTTGAATAAAATTCTAATCTAAAAACTCCACCCGAAAAACGTGAACGAAGGGGAGAGGATACTAGTGCTACACGAGTGGTGGCTGCTATCAAAGTAAAAGATGGTAGATCGAGTTGGATAGTACGAGCTGAAGGACCTTTACCAATAATAATATCTAAAACGCCAGATTCCATAGCTGGGTAAAGTATTTCTTCAACCATTTTATTTAGTCTGTGGATTTCGTCTATAAAAAGAATGTCTCCCGCTGTTAAATTTGTAAGAATAGATGCTAGGTCGCCCACTTTTTCAATTGCTGGACCAGAAGTTATCTTCATTTGTCTTCCAGTCTCTTTTGCTATTAAGTGAGCTAGAGTAGTTTTTCCTAATCCTGGGGGGCCATAAAAAAGGATATGTTCAGGTATATGTCCACGTTCTTCCGCTGCTCTCAATAGGATTTTTACGTTGTCTTTTATGTGTTTTTGACCAATATATTCATCCCAGCTATTAGGACGAAGAGTTTGATCTAAAAAAGAATCAGTAATGTCAGACTCTTTTTCATCTTTTATATTATTAGGTTTTTCTGTTTTTTTACTTGACATTATATTTATAATATGCTATACTTTATATATGGTGCAGATATCAACAGGGTATACACATACTTATTGACATTATAGCACTTGTGCACTTTTACATATAGTATAATTAAAAAATAGAGAGGGCATTAATCTCTAAGCAATCAGCCACAGGTTATACGAATTTGCATAGGACGTTTTGGCACTTTAATTAGTTCGCTGGTACTATCCTATAATACTTTGTTACTTTTGGGGCTCAGCTTCAAAAGGATTGTTTAGAGATTAATGCTTTTTTTATTCCTCATTTAGATCTACTACACTTTGTACTTCTGCAAAAGAAGTGACTCCATTTAATATTTTTATTAAGCCATCCTGTCTCATAGACAGGATGTTTTGATTTTTAGCTACTTTTTTAATTTCACGTTCACTTGGATTTTCTAGAATTATTTTTTCTATTTCTTCATCTGTTTTTATGGCTTCAAAGATTCCTATACGCCCCTTGAATCCTGTACCATTACATTTGTCACAGCCAGTACTATCATAAGTTTTAAAAGGACCATCAGGATTTATATTGTAATTTGAAATTTGTTTTTTTTCTTCAATCATTCCATCAGTGATTACTTTCATTATTTTTATTTCATCAGGTGTAAGTTCTCTTTCTTTTTTGCAAAAAGTACAGAGTTTGCGAATTAAACGTTGAGCTAATGATATAGACAGTGCAGATACTAAAATTTTTGGATTAACTCCGAGATCAATAAGACGAGGTATGACACCAGCTGCATTGTTTGTATGTATAGTAGAAAAAACCATGTGTCCTGTGAGTGCAGATTGGACAGCGATAGAAGCTGTATCTCCATCACGAATTTCTCCAACCATTATTACATCTGGGTCTTGGCGTAGAGCTGAACGCAAACCTTCCGGAAAGTTATAACCTCTTTCGATATTTACTTGAGTTTGAGTTACTCCTGTTAAATGATATTCTACGGGGTCTTCTATTGTTATTATTTTTATTTCTGGTGAATATATTCTTCGCAAGAAAGCATAAAGACTAGTGGTCTTTCCGGAGCCTGTAGGTCCTGTCACTAATATCAAACCGTTTGGTTTTGCTATCTCTTCTTTTATGATTCCAAATAGATAATTTTCAATTCCTAATTCTTCTAGTTCTACTTGCAATGATTTTGGATCCAAAATACGCATTACTATGGATTCTCCATAAGATCCTGGAATTAGAGAACAGCGAATACTGATTTCTTGATCTCCTTCTATAATATTAAATCGTCCATCTTGCGCTATTGTAGAAGTCAATTTCATACCAGACAGGAGTTTGATGCGTGAATTGAGTAACCTATATACATCTGTTCCAAAAAAATTTACATCTTGAAGTACTCCGTCTAAACGTAGTCGTAATCTACCTCTATCCTTTTCTGGCTCTATGTGAATATCGGAAGCTTTTATGGCTATTGCTCCAGCTAAAATAATTTCAAGCAAACGAGAGATTTTATGAATTTTATTTCCTTCTAGAGCTTCTTTTACCATATTCTCTATATCTTGCATTTTTGTTATCTGCTTGGCTGTGTCTCTCAAAACTTCCCCAGAGATATCTATCCCTCCAATTCTGGAACCTTCTGCCATTGAGATTTCTTTATATCTGTCCCAGACTTTATTTAAACTAGCAGTAGAAGCCATATAAAAAACAGGAGTGAGACTTTTCCTTTCCATATCTTCTTTTAATTTAGAGAAAAGAGTATCTGTGGGAGTACGTACTGCTATAAAAATATTTTTCCCAAAAAGTTTAAAAGGAGCCACATTCATTTCTCTAGAATCTTTTTCAGATATAGCCCGCAACGCTTCATTGTCCACACCGAGACGGTATAAGTTTATATAAGGAATACCATACTTTGATTCAGCTAAAGTAGCCACTAATTGTTCTTCTTCTTGTTTGTGTAATTCTTCTAATTGCTTATTTTGTTTTTCTTCATTAAATGAGGCCATTTATGGTAAAGTATAACCTATATGCTTAAAAATGCCACAAAAGTTTCAAAAAACATCAAAGAAACCAAAGAAATAGCAAAAATTTTTCTTGAAAATATACTTAAAGAAAAAAGTAAGAAAAAGGGAGCATTGGTAGTAGGCTTGTCTGGAGACCTGGGTGCCGGAAAGACTACTTTTGTTCAAGCGATAGCAAAACATTTAGGGGTAAAAAACAAAGTAAATAGTCCAACTTTTGTGATAATAAAAAAATACGCTCTTAAAAATAAAAAGCATAAATTTTTGTTTCATTTGGATGCATACCGTCTTAAAAATGAAAATGAATTATTGAGTTTGGGCTGGGAAGATATGATAAACGATGATAATTATCTCGTCTTTATTGAGTGGCCGGAAAATGTGCTTGGAGCTGTTCCTCTTTATACTAAAAATATTCATATTTTGACTGATAAAAATAATCATAAACACTTTAAATTTAAATAGATAGATCAAAATTTCTTTTGCGCTAAGTGGTATAATTAAGATAATGACTCAAGTAAAAGAAAATAAAAATAAAAGACTGGTATTGCTCGATGCTCACGCTATCATTCATCGTGCTTATCATGCTTTGCCAGAATTTTTGTCTGGAAAAGGAGAGCCTACCGGTGCACTATATGGACTTTCTAGTATGCTGATGAAAATTATCACTGAATTAAAACCGGACTATATTGTCGCTTGCTACGATTTACCACAAAAGACTTTTAGGCATGAAGCTTATGATCAATATAAAGCTGGTCGTGTAAAAGCCGATGAAGCACTAATCATGCAACTAAAAAATTCTCGAAAGATTTTTGAAGCTTTCAATATTCCAGTTTATGATGCTCCAGGTTTTGAAGCGGATGATGTTTTGGGCACGATAGTAGAAAAATATAAAAAAGACAAAAATATAGATATCATTATTGCTTCTGGAGATATGGACACTATGCAATTAGTGGACGGTAAAAAGGTTCAGGTTTATACACTAAAAAAAGGAATTACTGACACTATTTTATATGATGAGACTGCAGTACTAGAACGTTTTCATTTTGAACCTAAACTTTTGCCCGATTATAAAGGTTTACGCGGTGATCCATCGGATAACATTATCGGCATTAAAGGAATAGGTGAAAAGACAGCTGAAAATTTGATTGTAAATTTTGGCACGATAGAAGAAATATATAAACAATTAAAGATTACGAATTACGAATTACGATTTAAAAAAGCTGGGATTAGCCCTAGGATGATTGAATTATTAAAAAATAATGAAGAAGAGGCTTTGTTTTCAAAAACTTTGGCTACTATTCGTACAGATGCACCTATAAATTTTTCTTTACCAGAAAAAACTTTTTGGGAAAATGCAGATTTGAAGAAGATTGAAGAAGTTTTTGCAACTTTTGAATTTAGAAGTTTACTTGGGCGTTTGAAAAACTTTTTTGGAGAGAAAGTGGAGAAAGAAAGTTTTGGAGCTGGTCTGGCTGGGGTAGGGGACCCAGGGGACCGAGGACCCGAGAAAACTTTGCTTTCTACGCTTTCTTCTGAAAAACTTCAAGAAGCTAGTATTGCTTTGTGGATTATAAATTCTGACATTTCTAATCCAAAACTAGAAGATATTTTACTTTTTGCTCACACCGAATCTTTTGAAACAGCATACGAATATATTTTCAAAAAACTAAAAGAACAAAATCTTGAGAAAATATACGAAGAAATAGAAAAACCCATAATACATATTGTAAAAAATATGGAAGACCACGGTATTTTGATAGATAAAAAATATTTTGAAAAATTATCAGAAGAATATCATAAAGAATTAGATATTTTAACAAAAAAGATATACACCCAGGCTGGAGTAGAATTTAATATTAATTCCCCAAAGCAATTGGGTGAAATACTTTTTAATAAATTGGGAATAAAATCTCCTGGCAATAATAAAATAAAGAAAAATGCTAGTGGGGGTTTTTCTACAAAAATTTCTGTATTGGAAGAATTAGAAGAAGAGAATGAAATAATAAAAGAGATAATGGCTTATCGGGAATTACAAAAATTATTATCTACATATATTGATGTTATTCCTAAAATGGCAGGTCAGGATGATCGCTTGCATGCGAAGTTTATACAAAATGGTTCTACCACAGGTAGATTTTCTTCTCAGGATCCAAATTTACAAAATTTACCAATAAAAACAGAATTGGGAAAAAAAATCAGAGTAGGTTTTATTGCAGAAAAAGGACATAAACTCGTCGCTTTTGATTATAGTCAGATTGAATTGCGAGTAGCGGCGATGCTTTCCTTGGACGATAAAATGACACAAGTTTTTAAAGAAAAAAAAGATATTCATGCAGGAGTCGCTTCATTTGTTTTTGGAGTTTCGATAGACAAAGTAGATAGTGAAATGCGTCGCAAAGCAAAAGTTATAAATTTTGGCATTATCTATGGTATGGGAGTTTCTGCTTTGCGTAAAAATTTAGGAGGCACAAGAGAAGAGGCGCAGAAGTTTTATGATAATTATTTTCACCAGTTTAGTGGCGTGCGAGATTATCTAAATGGAGTGAAAATTTTTGCTGAAAAACACACTTATACAGAAACTTTATTTGGACGCAGACGTTATTTTCCGAATATAAATTCCAGAATTCCTTTTTTAAAAAATATGGCTGAACGAACTGCCACGAATGCACCGATACAGGGCACAGCAGCTGATATTATAAAATTAGCTATTAGATATGCAGAAGAGGATTTAAAAAAAGCTGGCATATTAGACAAAGTTCATTTAATTTTACAAATTCATGACGAATTGGTCTATGAGGTAGAAGATAGTGTGTTGCAAATGGCAGATAAAATAATAAAAGAGGCTATGGAGAGTGTACTTTCACGATCGTATATAAAATACAATACAGAAGTGCCTCTTTTGGTACACGCGGGTTTTGGCGAGAATCTAGGAGAAGTAAAGTAGCCAGTGAGAGCCTAAAGCTCTCACTCAATAATAAAAGTATTATGTAGAAAAAATAAAAATGAATATAGAAAATTTAAATTTTAATAATGTTTCAGAAGATAAACAAAAATCTATTAAAGATGCATGGGAAAAAATACTATCTAGGTTTCCAGAAAAGCTTCAAGAAGAATTTAGAATAGAACGTCCAGAACCAGACCAAGATGATATAGAAATGTTCAGGTCTCTTGTTTTATTAGAATCTAATCCAGTTGAAATTTCTATTGAAAAATTATTAGAAACAAATAAAGATGTTATTTATCGTACTCCACCAGATGTCTTTGAAGAAATAAATAAAAAATATTATAAAAATGAACTTGATAAAGAAAAGTGTCACGTTCATGAAATAAAACCTGAAAGATTGCGTGATTTTAGTAAAATGCCGGCAGAAACAGCTGATCCATCTGTGTTACTCGATAAAGAAATATGGTTTGGAACTGGGAGATTTGTTGCTGCGCTTTTAAGAGGGGATAAATATTTGCGAGTTTGGAAATTAACTAGAAAACTTACTAAGTGAGAGCTTTAGACTCTCACCGAGACTCTCACCGAAACATGATATACTAAACATATGCGAAAAGAACCACTTGTAACTGGAGAATATTATCATATCTATAATAGAGGAGTAGATAAGCGTGATATTTTTAGTAGTTTAAAAGACCTAGAGCGTTTCAAGGAAAGTATAAAACAATTTAATCAAATTGATGGGATAGGTAGTTTAGAAATGTTTAACAAGTCAGTGAGAGCTTTAGGCTCTCACTTAAAAGAAAAACCAGAACCACTTGTAGCTATTGTTGCTTTTTGTATAAATCCTAATCATTTTCATTTTTTATTGAAACAACTTATTGATGGAGGAATAGCAAAATTTATGCAGAAAATACTTGGTGGATATACTTATTATTTTAACCAAAAAAATAAAAGGTCAGGATCACTTTTTCAAGGAACTTTTAAATCCAAATTAATTAATAATGATAACTATTTTAAAAAAATATTTGCATATGTAAATAAAAATTATTTAGTTCACAATATACCAAAAAATAAGTTAGGTTTTATTTTTGCAAGTGATATAGAATACGAAAATGAATCTTTTATGTTTGTTTCTAATACAGAAGGACAAGAAATGTTAAAAATCTTTGATGGTAAAGATAACTTAAAAAAACATTGCAAAGAAATTATATCTATAATTCGAGACGAAAGAGGTAAAAAATCGTTAAATGATCCAGACGAATTACCATAGTGAGAGTCTAAAGCTCTCACCCGGAGATTGAAAAGTATCTTTTGTGGTATTATAAAGAGATGGAAGATTTCAATAAAACTAGCCCTCCAAAGCAAAGCGTACATAAAGTTTTAGCACATTCGTATTTCTTTTTCTTTTTTCTTTTGCTTATTAGTATCTGTTTAGACTTGTTTTTTCACAGAGGATTAGGATTTTTTAAGGGTTATGGCGTTGTATTTTTGGGTTTTCTATTTTTGACTTTTGCTACTTTTTTGATTATTTGGGCACAAAAAACATCTCGTAATATAAATAAAGAAAACATAAATAAAGAAACTTTTACTCATGGACCATATCGTTTTACTCGAAATCCTACTCATTTTGGATTGTTTTTTTTAACATTAGGACTTGGACTAGTTAGCAATGCATTTTTTATTGTTGTATTTTCATTTATTAATTTTTTCATAACTAAAATTATTTTTATAAAAAAAGAAGAGGAAATTTTGACTACAAAATATGGGTCTCCTTATTTGGAATATAAAAAATCAGTTAAACTTTAACTAATTTTATGCTGTACCTTTTTTCAGGAGATGATGCAAAAAATAAAATATTAAATTACGAAAAATTTATAAAATCTCTGCCAAAAGATATGGAGATTTTTTCTGTAAATAGAAATGATTTTAACCAGTCTCAAATTGAAAGTTTTTATTCAGGTGCTAGTCTTTTTTCAGCAAAGTTTACAGTGATTTTTTTAGGCATTCTTGAATACGAAGAGACCCGTGATTTTGTTTTAGAAAAGTTAGAATTCATGGCTGAATCAGGCAACACTTTTGTTTTTTTAGAGGGTAAATTAAACAAGCCAATTTTGGATGTTTTTAAAAAGGCTCGTGCTGAATTGAACGTTTTTGAATTACCAAAAGAAAAAAAAGAAAAGTTTGATAATTTTTTAGTGTGCAATGCATTTATTAATAAAGATAAGTTATATACTTGGATTTATTTTCGTCAGGCTGTCGATTTAGGAGTGGGGATGGAAGAACTTGTCGGTGTTTTGTTTTGGAAAATTAAAGATACTATTCTTCGAAAGAATTTTAGTAAGTTTTCTGAAAAACAATTAAAGAGCTATATAGCGAAGATTTCTTATCTTTTGCCAGAGGCTCGTAAAAAAGGCTTAGATGCTGAATCCGCATTTGAGCAATTTTTACTTGAAGCTTTCTAGAAGTATGGAAGAAAATTTTACAAAACGAAATAATATTCCTTTTAAGGCCGAAATGGTTAAAAGTAATATTTTATGTGAACACGAAAATAAAGACAACGTTCTTGAGTTAGACGGTAATTCAGATAAAATAGTTCGAAAAGAAAGTTTTAAAAAATTAGAACAACTATCAATAAATAAAGTAGATCCAGTTGAATTGGCGGTGATTGGTAAAAAATTATTTAAAGAGTTGGAAGATTATAATATTTTAGCACCAGTAGAATTTATTATTGGGCAGGATGAACAAGGCGAAAAAGTAGTTTATGAAATAGTTCATAAAATTAAAGGAGGAAACCTTGAAGAAGTTGAAATAACAAAAGAGACACAAGAAGAAGTTGAAAAACTTTATAATTCAATAGCTAATTATTATTTATGTAAATCTCGAAAAGAAGAGAATTTTTTAGCTGATATTAATAGCGCTTCACAATACGTGTATGGAACAACAAAAGAAAATGAACAAAAAAGAATTTATTTAACCGACACAGATCTGTATATAAATAGTGGTAAGGTTGCATTGTTGCATGTTGTTAAATGGTTTTTAAGACATATGACTTGGGTCGAAGAAAAATTTGATAAAAATTTTGAAATTGCGAGAAACAATATAAAAGAAATTATTGAAAATATTGTACTACCTGAAAACTTAACAGAAGAAGAAAAAAATAAAGCAGAAACAGAAATTAAAGAGATCAATGATATTCTTGTTGGGAATTTTAAAGAATTAAATATGGATGAAAAAGGGTTTATCGTTGGTCGCATTTTATGAGTAGCTTTTTAAAATTTGTGGTCAGGAATAATTTTGTTTTCGTCAAAACAAAACTTTCACGACCCTGCCTCGCCATTTTTTCTACTGAAAAAATAAGGCTCCGTCTCGCACAAAAAGAAAAAAAGCACCGCAGGGTGTTTTTTGTTCATTTTGTGCGCCCGCTCGGGATCGAACCGAGGACCTTATCCTTAAAAGGGATCTGCTCTACCAGCTGAGCTACGGGCGCATAGTATCGATTTCAAAGTACGAACTATATAAATCTATATGAAATAGCCTCAAAAATCAAGGATATTTTTTTATTGTTTCTTTAGCCAATCTATCATTTTTTGGAAGGTGGTTGGACCAGCCTCTCCATCTGCAGTTATTTTTTCTGCTTTTTGGAAATTACTGAGATCTGTTTTTGTCCCCGCTCCGAAATCATTGTCCACTTTTTTAGAAGTATTATTGTATATATTCAAGAAAGTTTGTAGGGTCCCCACTCGTGTACCCTGAGATCCTTGTTTCATAAAAATTTTATCATTGACGAGTTTTTGTAAATCATTGATTAAACTTTGGTGCTTGAGTGTTGTGGTGACTGGTGTTTTTGTGACTACGATTTCTTCGACTACTTTTTCTTCTTGTTTGGCTTGTAAGGATCCTAACTCACTTTTTAGTTTTGCAACTTCTTCTGCAAGCTCTCTGTTTTTTTCTTCAAGCATTTGTTGCTTTTGTTTGCTGACATATACATCTCCTGTCGGAAGTGTGCGTACTGCCCAATAACCCAAGAGACTCATTCCCGCTATTATAATTATTGAAATTAATATAAATTTGAAATTTTCCATAACTTTACTATTATAGCAGAAAAATTGTTTATGCTATAATGTCTACCATGTCATCAATAAAAGAATTGAATCATTCTCTTTTTTACTTATTTATTTTGACGGTTGTAAGTTCTGGTATGGCTTTTTATTTAGTGGTAAATGCTTACAACAGTGTATTTGATGAGGTAAGCTTTATAAATGTTGAAGAATAAAGGAATTTTTAAATTACACAATCCTTTTGAGCCTGCTGGTGATCAACCAAAGGCAATTTCTCTTTTAGTTGAAGGTTTAAACAAGGGAATGAAGAAGCAGACACTTCTCGGAGCTACAGGCACAGGTAAGACTTTTACGATGGCAAATGTGATAGCACAATACAACAAACCTACTTTAGTAATAGCTCACAATAAGACTCTCGCTGCTCAGCTCGCTCAAGAATTTAGATTATTTTTTCCTGAATCTGCTGTGCATTATTTTGTCTCTTATTATGATTATTATCAACCAGAAGCTTATATGCCAGCATCAGATACTTATATTGAAAAAGATGCTTCTATAAATAAAGAGATAGATATGCTTCGTCATGCCAGTACGCAAGCATTACTCACGAGACCTGATGTGATTATTGTCGCATCGGTATCTTGTATTTATGGTTTGGGTAGTCCAGAGGAATATGAAAAAGTTAATTTAAAATTAGAAGTCGGGATGAAATTAGATAGGTTAACCCTAATGAAAAAGTTGATTGAGATTCATTTTGAACGAACAAATGCAGATTTAAATCCAGGAACTTTTCGTTCTGTTGGGGCACGAGTAGAATTTATGCCTGTATCTGAAAGCATAATGTATCAGGTAGAATTTAAGGGTTCTAAAATAGAAAAAATAACAAAAATAGATCCAGTTTCTTCACAAATAATAAAACAAGAAGAGAAAATTTTTATTTTTCCAGCAAAACATTTCATCACCGAGGATGTAAAAAAGAAAAAAGCCCTCGTAGAAATCAAAAAAGAATTAAATACTCAGTTGAAAAAGTTTGAAAAAGAAAAGAAACTTCTAGAAGCTGAAAGAATAAAAAGAAGAACAAATTATGATCTCACAATGATAAAAGAAGTCGGTTATTGTAATGGTATTGAAAATTATTCTAGGCATTTATCAGGTAAAAAAGAAGGTGAGCCACCAGAAACCCTATTATCTTATTTTCCTAAAGATGGTTTTCTCACTATTATCGATGAATCACACGTAACACTCCCTCAATTAAATGGAATGTATGCTGGAGATGCTTCACGCAAAAATACTCTTGTGGAATACGGTTTTCGTCTACCTTCAGCCAAAGATAATAGGCCTCTCAAATATGGAGAATTTCAAGAACGCATAGGTCCAGTGATTTATACAAGTGCTACACCCGGAAAATATGAAATAGAAGAAAGTAAAAAATCATGTGAGCAAACTTGCCCCGTACGAAGTACTCTTTCGTGCGGGGTTGTAGAGCAAATTATTCGCCCTACAGGACTCGTAGACCCAGAGACTATAGTGCGAGGGGTAAGTGAAAAAGGAAATTACAAAGGACAGATTTTTGATTTTATAGAAGAAGCAGAAAAAACTATTGCAAAAGGTTTTCGTGTTTTGGCGACGACACTTACAAAAAAAATGGCAGAAGATTTGTCTGTATATTTAAAGGATAAAAAAATAAAAGCAGAATATTTACATAGTGATATAAAGACAATGGATAGAATTAAAATTCTGACACAATTTAGAAAAGGAGAAATAGATATTTTAGTTGGAGTAAATCTTCTTCGCGAGGGGCTTGATCTACCAGAAGTCGCACTCATTGGTATTTTAGATGCAGACAAAGCAGGATTTTTGCGTTCTACGACTTCTCTTGTTCAAACGATTGGGCGTGCTGCTCGTAATAGTGAAGGGAAAGTGATTCTCTATGCAGATATAATTACGGATGCGATGGAGAGTGCCCTAGGAGAGACAAAACGTCGCAGAGATATTCAGCTTGCTTATAATAAAAAGAATGGCATTACTCCGAAGACAATTATAAAAAACATAAAAGACATTACTGAAGAGCTCGAAAGTGAACATGGTAAGGTGGTAAATGCAGAGCTTGATTTAGATCTTGAGGTCTTTCGAAGAGCTTATGCTAAAGAATTAAAATTAGATAAAAGTAAAATTACAAAAAAAGATGGAAAGACAGAAGTAAAATTGCATATGTCTGATGAAGAGAGGAGTAATTTAGTTTACGAAAAAATAATAAAAATTAAAGAACGTGAAATGAGTAAAGCAGTAAAAGAATTAGATTTTGAAACTGCCGCGATTTTAAGAGATGAGATTGGAGTATTGAAGTTGCGTATAGAGAAAGAAAGATAAAGACTTTTTGTATTTTTTGTGCTATAATACTTATAGTTAAATATTGATAGATACCCCCTATGAACAAAGTGGGGCATATTGTGTTATATAGATAAAAAAATATGAAAACAGAAAAAAATATAGACAAAATAAGAGTTTTGGGGGCACGTACCCACAACTTAAAGAATATAAACGTAGAAATGCCACGGAATAAAATGGTGGTTATTACTGGTGTTTCTGGGTCTGGAAAATCCTCTCTCGCTTTTGACACTATTTTTGCGGAAGGGCAGAGGCGATATGTGGAGTCTTTGTCTTCTTATGCACGACAATTCTTAAACCAAATGCCGAAACCAGATGTAGATGAAATCACCGGTCTTTCACCAGCAATTTCCATTGATCAAAAATCTCGTTCAAATAATCCACGTTCTACAGTGGCGACCATTACAGAGATTTATGATTATTTGCGTGTAATGTATGCACGCATCGGACATCCGCATTGTCCGCAATGTGGAGAAGAAATTAAAAAACTTTCTAATGAAGAAATTTTAAATTTTGTTTTAGGAAAGGTGGGGGAGTTCGGGAAGAAGAATTTTTCCGGTTTACTCCAGCCTTCGGCTGGAACCTTCCCCGTTCAAAATTCTTCTTCCCGAACTTCCAAAAAAAATATGAGAAAAGTGATGGGAGTTGAGTGGGATGAAACAGAAATTAGTATTTTTTCCCCGATAGTTCGTGGAAGAAAAGGAGAATATTATCAACTGCTCTATGATTTACTAGGAAAAGGTTTTACCGAGATTCGTCTAGATGGAGTGATGAAGAAGCTTCGAGAACAAATAACTCTTTCAAAAAACAAAGCACACAACATTGATATTTTAGTAGATAAATATGCTCTCCATGAATTTAAAGACAATAAAGATGCGAGTCGCACTAGGCTCGCAGAAGCACTTGAGCGAGCACTTTTAGAAGCAGATGGATTGGTGACTATTAAAATTGGTGACGAAGAGTTTATAATGTCAGCCAAGTTTGCCTGCAAGAATGACGGCTTTTCTTTTCCTGAAGTTGAGCCTAGGTTATTTTCTTTCAATTCTCCTTATGGTGCATGTCCTACTTGTAATGGTCTTGGTTCAAAATATTTTATGGGAGATGAACCTTGTGATACTTGTCATGGAGCCAGACTCAGGCCAGAAGCGTTGAATGTATTTTTGCGTTCCCATTCCCCCCTGCTAAGGGGGGAAAAGAAGGGGGGTCTAAATATTTTAGATATTTCTTCACTTTCTATAAAAGATGCGCATGATTTTTTTAAGAACTTAAAATTATCTGAACAAGAAAAAGAAATATCTGTTCCTGTAGTCAAAGAAATAGAGGCTAGACTTCAATTTATGCTAGACGTCGGTTTGGATTATTTACAACTTTCTCGTAAGGCAAATACACTCTCTGGTGGAGAGGCACAGCGCATACGTTTGGCTTCACAGCTCGGCTCTAGGCTCGTGGGGGCACTTTATGTGCTAGATGAACCGACGATAGGGTTACACCAAAGAGACAATGACAGGCTTATAAAAACCCTTCAAAATCTTAGAGATTTAGGAAATACTATTTTGATAGTAGAACACGACGAAGACACTATCTATGCTTCAGATTATATTGTTGATATCGGGCCAAAAGCTGGAGTACATGGTGGAGAAGTAATAGCTTCTGGTTATTTGGAGGATTTATTAACATCCAACCCCGAAGGAAAGCAAGATAAAAATACAGCTTCCTACGGGGCAGGAAAGAATAAATCTAGGACACTTGGTTATCTGAGGGGTGAGTTAAAAATAGAAGTTCCAGAAAAAAGAAGACAAGCCAAGGGAGTGCTTCGAGTCACAGGTGGAAAGATTTTTAATATAAACAATATGAATGTGGAAGTGCCTCTCGGAGTGATGACATCCATCACCGGAGTTTCTGGTTCGGGGAAAAGTTCTTTTATGTATGAGATTCTATACAAGAATCTTCAAGCTCGTTACGAAAGAAAATATCGCACAGCGCAAGTATTTAATTGTTCTTCATTTTCTGGTACAGAATACCTTTCTCGAGTAATTTTAATTGATCAATCTCCAATAGGCAGGACTCCACGTTCAAATATTGCTACTTACACTGGGGCTTTCACACATATAAGAGACCTTTTTGCGACGACCGAAGAAGCTCGACTCCGTGGCTGGAAAGCAAATCGTTTTTCTTTTAATGTAAAAGGTGGACGCTGTGAAGCTTGTGAGGGTAATGGAGAAATAGCAGTGGAGATGCACTTTTTGCCGACAGTGTATGTCACTTGCGATGTCTGCAACGGTAAACGTTTTGATAAAGAAACTCTCACTGTAAAATACAAAAAGAAAAATATTTATGAAGTACTTCAAATGACAGTAGAAAAAGGTTTAGAATTTTTTAAAGATATTCCAGCCGTGTCTGATAGGTTGCAGACTTTGATGGATGTAGGTCTCGGATATCTTCAAATTGGCCAACCAGCGACTACGCTCTCTGGTGGGGAAGCACAAAGGGTAAAGATATCTAGTGAGCTTTATCGCCCACACCTAGAAAAGACAATTTATCTTTTAGATGAACCGACTGTCGGTCTTCACTATGATGATGTACAAAAACTTTTAGAAGTTTTAAATAAATTAGTTACAAAAGGGAATACTGTCGTCCTCATCGAACACAATCTTGATATTATAAAAAACTCGGATTACATTATAGACATTGGTCCAGAGGGAGGAATTCATGGTGGAAATATCGTGGCCAAGGGTACACCAGAAGAAGTGGCAAATAATGCGAAGAGCTATACTGGTAAATATCTTAAAAAAGTTTTACGCAAATAAAATGAAACTAGAAACTTTCAAAAAACTGAAGTTGCCTGATAAGTCTGGTATCTATTCTTTCTTAAAGGGTAAGGAGACAATTTATATCGGTAAAGCTACATCTCTCAAAGATAGGGTTAAAAGTTATTTTGGAAAAGATCTCATACAGACACGCGGGCCTATATTGGTGGATATGGTTTTTAAAGCAGATAAAATAAAATGGCAGACTACTGATAGTGTGCTTGAGGCATTAATTCTTGAGGCTAATTTAATAAAAAAATATCAACCAAAATATAATACAAAAGAAAAATCAGATAAAAGTTTTAATTACGTTTGTATAACAAAAGAAGTGTTACCTAAAGTTTTGATTATCAGAGGTAAGAGTGTCAAACATCGGGTGTTTGACAAAGTTTTTGGGCCGTATCCAAGTAGTTCTCAGCTTCGAGAAGCTTTAAAGATAGTACGAAAGATTTTTCCATTTTTAGACGACAAGAGTAAAAATTATTTAGAATTTTATAGACAAATAAATTTAGCACCCGATTTGAATGATAGAAAACTATACTTACAAAACATTAAGAATATTAAATTATTTTTTGAAGGCAAAAAGAAAAAAGTTTTAAAAAACTTAGAGAAAGAGATGAGAGAATACGCGAAAAATCGTGAATTTGAAAAAGCGGGAGAAATAAAAAGACAAATGTTTGCTTTGAATCATATCAATGATGTAGCAATCCTGAAACAGGAAAATTTTTCTCGTTCCTCCCTTCCCGGAGTACCGGGTGGGGCCCACACGAATAAAAATTTTCCTGTTTCAGGATTTAGGGTAGAAGCCTATGACATAGCTCACATGGGTGGAAAAAATATGGTGGGGGTGATGGTAGTGATAAATGATGGAGAGGTAGAAAAAAATGAATATAAAAAATTTAAAATCAGAACTCAAAATAATGCAAATGATACAGGGGCATTAAAAGAAGTTTTGGAAAGGCGTCTAGCTCACACGGAATGGACTTATCCGAATTTGATAGTGGTGGATGGAGGTATTGCGCAGATAAATGTCGTAAAGAAAGTTTTAGCCAACTTAAAGCTTAATATTTCCACAGTCTCTGTTGTAAAAGACGAACACCATAAAGCGAGGGCCATAATGGGGGATAGAGAGCTCGGTTTGAAATACAAGAAAGAAATTTTACTAGCAAATAGCGAATCTCATCGTTTTGCAATCGCATATCATAAAAATATGAGAAATAAGAACTTCTTAAAATAATATGAAAAAAAATAAACAAAACATTTTAATACTAAATGATATTCGAAGCGTAGAAAATGTCGGAGCGATGTTTCGGACTGCTGATGCTGTAGGTGTAGATAAAATTTATCTGACGGGGTACACACCTACTCCGCTTGATCGTTTCGGTAGGAAAAGGGGGGACTTGGCAAAGTCTGCCTTGGGAGCGGAGGAATTTGTAAAATGGGAGCAAGTGAAAAGCTTGCCCGGATTGTTGCGTACCTTGAAACAAGATGGGTTTTTAATTATCGGCATAGAACAAGATAAAAAGTCTGTTGATTATAAAAAAGTGAAATTACAGAAAAAAAACGCTTTCATCGTCGGCACGGAAGTCACTGGTATACCAAAAAATATTTTAAAAAAGTGTGATGTGATTGCAGAGATTCCAATGCGGGGGAAAAAAGAATCTTTGAATGTCTCTGTGGCCACTGGAATTGTTTTATTTAGAATTTTGAATATATAAAATATTACCTCCCTCCTAGAATTTTTAGCGCTTCTCTAATTTTTGTATTAGTGTTTGCCTCTGGTGTAACTTTTTTCAATGCATCACGAGCTTCATTTTGAGAATAACCGAGAGATTTGAGTGCTTCCAATACATCAAGCTCATCCTGTAGAGAGCTTCCTTCTTTTTCACTTGTATTTTTATTTGAAATTTTATCTCGTAATTCTATTATTATTTTTTCTGCCGTTTTTTTGCCAATGCCAGAGATTTTTGTGAGGTAGCTCGTGTCTCCGGTGCCGATGGCTTTGCGTAATGTCTCGATTGAAGCAATACCTAAAATAGCGAGTGCTCCTTTTGGTCCTATTCCAGAGACATTTATGAGCATTTCAAAAAATTCTAATTCTTCTTGATTTAAAAATCCATATAAATCTAGAGCATCTTCGCGTACGTGAGTATGAATGAAAAGAAAAATGTCATCTCCGATTTTTGATGTCTTGGACAAAGTGTCGGGTGATATATTTATTTTATAACCTACTCCACCAGTCTCCACTAGGATAAATTTTTCTGTTTTTAGTCCCATTTTCCCTCTGATGCTTCCTATCATAAGCTGATTATATCATATTATTTAAAATGGCAGGCGTATTGCATTTTTAAGGTTTTTCTGTTAAATTAACATATATGCCAATAACACAATCAGCTAAAAAAGCAATTCGCGGATCACTTCGCAAGAAAGCCCTAAATGACCAAAGAAAAAAGGTAATGAAGGAAATAATCAAAAAGATTGAAAAAATTGCCAAGACGGACAAGGCTGAAGCTGTGAAAATGCTTTCTAGTGCCTATCAGGTGATAGACAAAGCTGCTAAAAGAGGAGTCATCAAAAAAAACAACGCTGCCAATAAAAAGTCTCGTTTATCAAGGTTGATTAAGTAAGAAATCATCTTTATCTTTTAAAAAGTACAGATATTTGTCTGCTGACAAATTCTTCCTGCTCGGCCCGTCGGCCTGCGCAAGCCTTTTTAAAAAACAAAGATAATTTCTTTAGAAATTTTTATGAATCATTTACTTGAATTTTATGGAACTGAATGCCCTCACTGTGTGAGTATGCACGAGTTAGTGGAAAGATTAGAAAAAGAAGAGGGGATAAAAGTGGAAGCTATTGAAGTCTGGCACAATAAAGAAAATGAAGCTCGCTTGATTGCTTTAGATAAAGACTTTTGCGGAGGGGTACCTTTTTTTTATAATACAAAAACAGAAAAGTGGATTTGTGGAAGTGACAGCTATGAAAATTTAAAAGCTTGGGCGCAAGATAAATAAAAACTCAAAATAAAAAACCACCCGAGATGGGTGGTTTTTTATTAGAGAGAATATTATGCGCGTTGTACGTTCACAGCATTCAATCCTTTTGGTGATTCTTCAGTTTCAAAAGAAACAGTATCACCTTCTTTGAGCTCATCAAAGGTTACGCCAACCAAAGAATTGCTGTGAAAGAATAAATCTTTCGCAAGGCCTTCTCCAGTTATAAAACCGAAACCTTTATCAGTGAGTCTTTTTATTGTACCAGTCATTGATATTTTTGTTTAAATTATTAAATTACAAATAGATAGCTCTAAAATCGACTCTTTTCGCACCTACTTTGTATATCAAGTATAGCATAAAGATACCCATTTTGTCAACCCTGTTTGCTCGCGAGCGACGGGGTCAAGCAAAATATTCGCTATTTTGTCTTAAATAGGTTAATCTACTCCCATGAAAGAACTTAAGGAAAGTCCAAAAACCCAAGAAACTATAGTTAGATTCGATAATGTCTCATTTGAATGGGGTGTCAACATGCCTATTTTAGATGGAGTGAGTTTTACTATAAGACGAGGTACAAAATTCACTTTAATGGGACAAAATGGTGCTGGGAAGAGTACTATCTTCGGTTTAATTTCAGGTGTTTCTGTTCCTGAATCTGGAACTATCAATATAGTAAATGGAGTCAGTATCGCGCAGTCGCTACAAGTAATTCCTCGCGACCAGCTCGGCTTAACTGTACGAGAATTTTTTCAGGGGTGTTTTAAAAATAAAGTGTATGATATTGATCCGAGGATAGATGAAGTTTTAGAAATAGTAAATTTGAAAGGGCATACTAAAGTACACGATAGGATAATCAGGACTTTTTCCGGCGGGCAACAGGCGCGGTTGCTCCTCGCTTCGGC
>Ga0209417_1001115_pt1 | contig 52219 bp, 50 predicted proteins | sample RifGroF2_FD_184002 | JGI IMG/M metagenome (GOLD analysis project Ga0209417, IMG submission 184002) | Groundwater microbial communities from Rifle, Colorado, USA - Groundwater F2 (SPAdes) (version 2) | ecosystem: Environmental > Aquatic > Deep subsurface > Groundwater | place: Rifle, Colorado...
GGCGGCTGAAACGATACTTTCGCTGGGTGAAGTGGTGGGTTCGGGAGAGGCATCAACGGGAGGAAGATCTTCGGCGTGGGTGAGAGTCGGGCTGATGACCGGAGCTAAAGAAAGCGCCAGAAAAGCTGGTTGAAAGATGTTGAAAACAAAGGAAAAAAGAGAAAAGATCGCAAAAAATTTCCGGCGGAATTTGGACGAGTTAAACATAAGTGTTTTCCGTAGGGCAGAAAACCGAGAAATAATTACCTATAGTATACACGGCTTGGCAAGTGGGTTAGTAATTTAACACGAAAGATGCCTCGGCAATGATCTATTTTCGCATACAGTTGCCCGCATACTATCGTCGACGCTGGCGCGTTTCACGACTCTGTTCGGAATGGGAAAAGGTGGTTCCACACCGCTCCAATCACCGAGACGTCTTTAGTGTCAAATATTCACTTGTTAAGTACCACAGCCCTTCGCGAGGGGCTGGGTTTTTAAAGTTTTAAACTTTAAAAAGTGAAGAGTAAGAGAAGCGTATCAAGCTATTCTTTTGATCATATGAACGGGTCAACTAAACACTTTGCAGTGCGTACATTTCCCGCCATTAACCCAGTCTTCTGCTGGGGATCTTCGTACAGCTTGCGCTATACAGGAATTCTAATCTCAGGGCGTGCTTCCCACTTAGATGCTTTCAGCGGTTATCACTTACCAACGTAGCTACTCTGCGATGCACCTGACGGCGACAACAGAAACACTAGCGGTTGGCTCAATCGGGTCCTCTCGTACTACGATCAACCCCCCTCAAAATTCCAACGCTGGTAACGGATAGAGACCGACCTGTCTCACGACGGTCTGAACCCAGCTCACGTAGCGCTTTAATGGGCGAACAGACCAACCCTTAGGACCTTCTCCAGCCCTAGGATGCGCTGAGCCGACCAAAATACATAGAAGTTAGATAAGGTGTATATGGATCATCAATGATTACTCATTGTTTGGACTATATCTTTATACTTCGACATTCCTTATTTCCACGGAATGCTCAGTAATGTTGGCGTATTATGGCGATATCTTGTCACCATAAGTTCCTTGCGGAACAAGTCTCTACGGGGTCCCGCTCAGCGGGACTTCCCACGGTGTTAGCCTAAAGTGTTCAAATTTAGGTATTCTCCGTTATAAGCCAAATTTATTGCCTCGACATGTTTTGGGTATTTTCTATCGAGGTAGCGAACTGCACCGTCGCTGTGGACGCTCAGGTGCAACTACTCTGTTATCCCCGGGGTAGCTTTTATCCGATAAGCCCGGTACCTCCCACGAAGTACACGAGGATCACTAGGTCCGACTTTCGTCTCTGCTTGACTTGTAAGTCTCACAGTCAGGCATCCTTATGCCCTTGCACTATCATTCCGATTTCTATCCGGAATTAGGATACCTTTGCGCGCTTGCGGTACTCTTTAGCAAGCAACCTCCCCAGTTAAACTGCCCCCCAGACAGTGTCCTCTCTCGCGATTGAGCAAGATAAGTGAGAAACTCACGTTTCAAAGAGTGGTGTTACATGATCGGCTTGCGCCTCCCACCTACGCTACACAGTCAAAACATAAATTTCAGTGTCAAGGTACAGTAAAGCTCCACGGGGTCTTTTTGTCCTGTTACCAGTAGGCCGCATCTTCACAGCCATTTCAATTTCGCCGAGTCCCTCCTCAAGACAGTCATGAGATTGTTACGCCATTCGTGCAGGTCGGAACTTGCCCGACAAGGAATTTCGCTCTAAATTGTTGACTCATGATCGCTCATGAGATCGGACTATATCTTTACGCTTTCGCGATGCTTTGCGTATAGTCTCTGGGGATACTCTTTCGTTCAACTTGCGACAGAAATTTTCAAATTGCTGACGTTTAGTTGTATAAAGCTGATATTTAGTAAAAAACGGAATTATGATCTTTTTGAGATCAGTTTGCCGCCTCACACAATATCGCAATATATTTTCATGGTGATTATCATGTCGATGATTAATATAAATGTGCCCGCACTGAAAAAATCTTCCGATTTGTTCGAGTGAGGAACGGCTCTTTTCTCCCTGAGTGATGACAAACTCAAAAAGAGTTTGATAACCACTTGAGCACGTATCGTTTTTGAACGTACTCACAGAGAAACAACCTTCACCATCTACAAAACCGACAATCCACCATGGATTGAGTCTTTCCTGCTGGTTTGCTGCACTTCTTGCATTGTCACTATGTGTCATTACACTCATAGTAGCAGAAGATTCTCAGCTCTTCCAGCATATAGCAAAGTTTTTCTGATCATTATTTTCTGCACTGATCAGAGAGGTTTGACTACCTCACTATGGCAACGATTTGTATATCCTTAACCATAGAACAGTTATAGTTACTGCTGCCGTTCACCAGGGCTTCAATCAAAGGCTATCCCGAACAAGTCGGGGTTACCCTCTCAGTTAACCTTCTGGCACTGGGCAGGCCTCAGCCCGTATACGTTGACTTACGTCTTCGCACAGACCTGTGTTTTTGTTAAACAGTCACCTCATAGTCTTTATCTGCGACCCATTTTTTTGATACAAGTACCAAAAAAACAGGTTAGGCATCTCCCTAAGTTACGCCTAGCTAATTTGCCGAGTTCCTTAAGGAAGGTTCTCTCGCTCACCTTGGTATACTCTACCAGTTCACCTGTGTCGGTTTGCGGTACGGATCTAAAACATTCTCGCTCATGAAGATTTTCTTGGATTCAGAAAGGTTGCGGAGTCACGCGGACACAAGGTCCACATTCCCCATAACACCTCGGGTTGTAACGCCGGCTACGGATTTTCCTATAGCCAACTGCCTCAGCGATTGGACGCAAATTCATGTAATGCGCCCCGCTCTTCCTAAACCGTCCCTCCCCAAGCTGATAACGAACGCCCTAGAGAACCGGAATATCAACCGGTAATCCATCGGCTACGCCGGCATTACACCAGCCTCACCTTAGGGCCGCCTAACCCCACGCCGACGAACGTTGCGTGGGAAACCTGGAACATACGGTGTGGAGGATTCTCACCTCCATCTCGCTACTCATCCCGCCATTCTCACTTCTAACCGCTCCACCGTTTCTTACAAAACGACTTCACTGCTGTTAGAACGCTCCCCTACCAGAATCACACATAAATGTGTGACAATCCGTAATTTCGGTACATAGCTTGAGCCTCGTTGGATCTTCGGCGCCACAATCCGAGACTAGTGAGCTGTTACGCTTTCTTTCAAGGATGGCTGCTTCTGAGCCGACCTCCTAGCTGTATATGGATTATGACTTCCTTGAGCCACTTAGCTATGATTTTGAGACCTTAATTGACGATCTGGGTTGTTTCCCTTTTGCCCCTGGAACTTAGCTCCCAAGGACTGACTCCTGAGATAAACATACATGGTATTCGGAGTTTGATAAAGTACAATGAATTGCTTCACTATACCTTTTCAGTGCTCTACCCCCACGCATGCAATTACTCAAGGCTATACCTAAATATATTTCGGGGAGAACCAGCTATCTCCGGGTTCGATTGGCATATTACCCCTAACCACAAGTCATCCAAAACTTTTGCAGCAGTTACTGGTTCGGGCCTTCCTGTGATTTTACTCACAGTTCACCCTGCTCATGGTTAGCTCACACCGGTTTCGGGTCTTGGACGCACTGCTAAACGGACTATTCATCCTCGCTTTCACTACGCCTCCGTGACGATATCACTTAGACTAGCAGTACATGCAAACTCGACGGGTCATTCTTCAATAGGCACGACATTACTCCGATAAATCGAAGCTCTGTCTGTTTGTTAGCATACGGTTTCAGGTACTATTTCACTGGGTGTCTCACCCATCTTTTCACCTTTCCCTCACGGTACTCGTTCACTATCGGTCATAATGTGTATTTAGCCTTGCCCCGTGGTCGGGGCGGATTCCGCAGGGAGTTTGCCGTCTCCCAACGTACTTAGGTGCCAAATTAATGTTGCTTCAATTTCGATTACGAGGCTGTCACTCTCTATGGCCACCTATTCCACGGTGTTCTTCTATCGAAACAACATCATATATCTGGTCCTGCAACACCCATATAAATATGGGTTTAGGCTATTTCCTTTTCGCTCACCGCTACTAAGGAAATCTCATTCGATTTCTTTTCCTCCGGGTACTTAGATGTTTCAGTTCTCCGGGTTACCGACCGAAAGATAAATCTCTCGGTCCAGTCCGTTTACACGAACCGGGGTTACCCCATTCGGACACCGCCGGGTCAAAGGATATTAGCTCCTCACCGACGACTATCGCGGCTTATTACGTCCTTCTTCGGCACATTATGCCAAGGCATCCACCATATGCTTTATTTGAGTAGCTTGATACTATAAAAAATTACAATTTCTTGCTATTTAATGCTTTCCTACTCTTCACTTGTTAAAGTACAAAACCTAGCAATAAGATGCTAGATTGTAGAGGCAAGATTAGGGTCTCATCTCTACAATCAAGGATCCTATTGTGGACCGTGCCGGGCTCGAACCGGCCACCTCTTCATTGCAAATGAAGTGCTCTACCAGATGAGCTAACGGCCCGTAACGATCTGCCTTAATGTGCGAGGGGATAAAAAATCCCGCTTGCGCGGGATCACAACTTCAAATGGGGACCAAATCAACACAAGAAACGTAAAAATAGAGGTCGAATTGTGATTTGATTGGTCAACATATTGAATATTACTCTCCCGAGCGGAGGTAATTGTATCCTACTATGGCCCTAGCGGTCAAGGGTCAAGACGTGATAAAATCAGCAGGTTCATTAAATGGGGTGCGTAGTTCAGTGGTAGAACGCTTTCCTGATAAGAAAGAGGTCGTAGGTCCGATTCCTTCCGCACCCACAAGTTATTGTATTAGAGCAAGAGTAAATTTTGATTGGTACGACAAATTTCCCGGGCAACATGTTATTTACTTTCCAGAAATATGAGATATTAACCTTTTCTGTCTGGGTAAGAACAAAAGAGGAAATAATGAGAAAAAAGGATTCTTGCGCTCAATAAGGCGAATTAGACCCATGAGTTAGACTTATCACCATTACGATATTTTTCTAGTGCATTGGCAAGGTTGTCTATATTATCAATCTTAATTTGACCGTCTGGTTCTTGATGATAGTCTAGCTGCCATCCTTCAGATTCTTTTTCAGATAATGATCCAGATAGTCTTTTTACATTTCCATCTGCAGAATGTTCAACTTTATATTTACTAAAACCCAATCCAGTCATAAGTCTACTGAATGTTATCTTGAGCATCCTATCGTCTTTGATAACATTTCTTAACCATTGAAAGTTTGAGTTGAGTACGTTTTCAAATATTTTAATATTATCCTCCGAAATTCTCTTGCCTTCTTCAATTGATTTTAGAAGTTCTACTGGTTCCATATCTCTTACTGCTTGATCAATAGCTTCGTCTCCGAAAGTGTGATAGGCGTGTTTTTTAGTTAGTAACGCTTGAATAAATCTTCGAGGATTTGATTGCCCGATATTTCTTACTGTATCTATCGTTTTTGTATTTGGGATAATTGTTCCGTCTGGCTTTCTTTCTCCTCTCATTAGCGCAAACCTAGTTCCCAAATCAACATCTTCACCAATCTTAACATTTTGATAACCACCAATTAACGCATATGCTTCTGCAGTATATGCCGAATTCCATCCACCAAGCACCACTGAATTCCAGCGACTATCGGCTGACGGGTTAATTTCTGGGCGTAGTCGACTGTCTCTGAGTAAGTATTCAGTTAACCTTTCGACACGTCTTTCGAAGAATAAATAATCATGTTCTTTAAGTATGTTGGGGGCAAGATCTTGTTTACCCCTTAATGCGTCTAGTTTGGGGTTGCTATCGAATTTTTTTATTAGATTTGAAACTGCTTTGGCATCGATCTCCAATAAATCTGCATCCTCTGATTCGATATATAATGGGTCTTTTTGGTTAAGTCCTCTTCTACTTGATCTTAGTAGTGTAAGATCAGTTATTACTTTTCGCGCTGGCCCCACACCTCCCTTTCCAGATGGGAAAACTACCTTGATTAGGTTGACATGTATGTCTGGGTGTTCCTGTTTAAATCGGGAAACTTCATCATATGTTTTATCATCTTTCGCTGTTTCCTCTCTGTTTACAATAATGTTAATTTCATATTTGTTCTTATCGATTGGGATGCCATTTTCATTTTGATGTGACCACTCTTCTAGGGTATGATATATCCCTCTTTCTTCGTGGTACGCTGGTATATTTATTGCAACCCGGCAATCTGGATGCATGGGTGGTATTTGTGCTGATAGATCTGTAAGTCTAATTGTCTCGTCTGGATTCAATTTTCTAAGATATTCTATAATTCTATCTTGCTCACGCTTAACTTCTCTAATATTTTCACTACCAATTTGAGGGGGAAAATATCCAATTTTCTCGAGCCATGCCCCGTATTGTTTCCAACTTTCTAGTCCTCCATTTGGATATCCAAAATAGAACGGCGGTGTTTTCGGGATCGAGATCTCCATTTTGGATTTCTCAAATTCAACTGATTCTAGTGGTCGGGCATATCCTACTCCTACCGCAGCGTCTTTAACTAGTTCGGATGAGATATGTTCATAGGGTATATCAACTGTTTGAGTAAGGTCTTGGTCCATGGTAAACCATATATCGTGCGGGATAATAGTGGTGCCATCAACTATTTCGGTTGTAGAGCCTGGTATTTCGTTAAAGTACTCCAGCAGCGTGCGTACTTCGTCAGCATCAGGAATGCGAGCTTCATCACCCCAGTAGGACATTTCCCAAGCAATACGATGGGCTTCATCCGAGAATGTATAGTGTGTATCACCTGTTACATTTTCACGCACTGCTTCGTTAATTAATTCCGCCAAGCGGCGATTACCTTCCTCTGTGGCGATAAGGTCCGGAAGATTAGTCATTTCGACATTATTTGATTGGGCGGCAGACAAAATTTCCTTGCCCCACATGGTGTCAACATAATGGATTTTTTGTACGTAGCCCTCTATCGGATTAATATGTGCATTTTGTTGTTCGTAGACATGATTTTCCATCCCGCGCCAAAAGTTACGGATGCCATTTATTTGAGTAACCCGTTCAACTGGTAATAGTCCAGCTTCTTCTGGATTATTGGCAAAACTATCGTCGAGATTATGGGCAATGAACGTGTCGGGATTACCACCCATTTCTTCAAAGGTAAGACTATGATTCCATTGAGTGTAATCTATTCCCCCACTTGAATTAATAGCTTCATGTCCACCCATTGTCACGGTGGGTAATTCGGTATGTTCAATATCTATGTGATTATGCGTTAACTGATTCAGAATGTCGGGCGTTTCATTGATGTGACCATCTGCCCCAAAAGTAAAATCGTTGATTAGGATGTGATTGGGATCATCAGTTACTATCAAATCAAATGTACCAGGATGAGCTTGATCGGCAATTAGCGTGGTACCTTCTGGGATATGTGCGTGCATGGTCGCCAAAACTTCGTGAGTATTTGGATCTAACACTTCTCCTGTTGGGACTGGTGCAACGTGTAAGGGTAATTCATGATCCACTGTAGTAATTGTTTGGTGGTCTATCCCAGTTTGCACAATCTGTTCGTGAGATTCAGCAAAACTGCTGATCCCCCAACTCATAAGACCGGCGGTTACTCCAGAAATGGCAGCTCGTTTGCCGGTTTGGCCCCAGCGCCATTTTTGGAAAGCTTGATCGCGGACGGCGATAGATTTGGCTTTATCGATTGAAAGTGCCCCCAAGGCAAGTTGATGAGCGGTGGGAATGGTTGAACCATATTCGAGATTATCAATTTGAGATTTAGCGAGGATATTTACAAAACTTCCCGCATCGGTAACAGTAGCAGGATCGATTCCTATTCTTTCTGCAACTTGAGTGCGGAGGGCGGTATTTCCCAAGATAGAATTAAGCTTGGTCATAGCCAAAACTCTGGCTTGGTTATGTAGATCTTCCTGTTTCTGAAAAATGGCTCGACCTTCTGGAGTATCTTTACTGGCGTGAAACAAATTAATATGCCTTTTATCGGAGAGAGAAATGCGAGCGCGGCTATCGGCAAGATAACCTAAAGTTTGTAAAATATCTTCTGGGGTATTTTCTCCTTGTGCCAACTTTTCACTCATTCCGGTTAACTGTTGAATGCGGTGACCTAAATCAATACGGTGATAATCCACTTTTCGTAGAGCTTCTGCACGGACGGCATTTACACTGCTGGGGTGCTCATAACCTTCGGCTTGTTCGCTCCCAAACTGGCCGCGCATTTTGCCGAGTCTCCCGTATTCTTTGGCGCCCGATACTCCGCCTGCTACGAGCCCACTTCCAACAAATGGAATCCACGACATGCCAGTGCGGAGAGCACTTGCTATACCCTTACCTGCAACCAAACCACCCACTGCCGCAGCGACTTCACTGGTAGCTACAGAATTCATAGCTGCCATCACCCATTCCCTCCTGAGACCCTTGCTCATGGTGCTTTCATCAAACAAAGTGGCTTTGCCATTATTCGCATGGATTCGCTCACGCAGTTTGTCGAACAGAGCTTGATTTTGGGATACCCGCTCCTTGGAGAAGATGGTACTACTGGGAATCTCTCCGTTAGGACCAAATTGGGCAGTACCTAGGACTAATTCTATTTCAAAATCTAAGCGTTCGGCACTACGATAATGATCGAGATTTTCTCGAATATTGGGCATAAGAGTTGTTTCGGCTTGGGATAAAACGTTATTGGCATAAGTTAAGGAGTTTTCAAACTGCGTCTGTTGTTGGGGGGTTAGAGTTTTGCGCCACTCGGCAAAATCGTCAGAGAAAAAGAAATTTTGAAGTTTTTGATCAAGTTTATTGCGTAGATCAGCACTAATTTGACCTTTTTCACCAGTAAATTGGCTCTGATTACACTGTGAAATAGTGTCTTGAACTACCTCTTTAAGAATTTCCTCCTTGAGGAATTTATCAACTTTGGAATCTTTTTCGATCAAGATTCCTTCAGTTTTTTTATCACCTTGATGAAGAAAATCTATGGGGGAATCCGCAACATTACGAGCAAGTGATTCTCTGGCTTCCGTATCGCGATGGATTAAGTGGTAAATGGGATTATTGGTATTGCTTGGGTTATTGTCGTAATTGGCTCGCATTTCTGAGGTGATGACCATTTTTTCTCGATGTAAATCTCGCTCATGGCCAACAAATTCCTGGAAAAAATCTTTTACTCCACCCAAGACTTTTTTAGTCTTAGTATTCCGCTTCGCTTCGATCCTCTCTCTAGCTTGTTTGTCGATTTGGTTATCAAACTCGGCAGTAATGGCATTATCAATACCGGCTGTCGCCATAAGTTCAATCCCATGATGTTTTTCCTTGATGGCATGGAGTTTCTCGGTAAATGTACCCTTCCAAACACGCTCAAAAAATGTAACAACTTTCTGACCAAAATTACCCTCTCTCTTTTCTTGAGTTTCCGATGATTTCATGGAGGCATATTTTTCGCCTTCTAACTCTAACAGTTCTTTCGATTTGATTGTTTTTTTGATTTCCTTGCCGCGCCAGTCATGAGTGGTGATCTCAGAGTCATGGTAGCCTACGGCACTAACAAAGGCAGTACGAAAACGATTAAGGAGAGTTGGTTTGGGTGTTTGAATGGGGGATCTGTCAGGTTCGGGGATTGAATCGCTTATTTCTTGTTTTTCTTCGGTATCTTCTTCATCATCAAATCCCATATCAAATCTGCCGGACGGTCCAACTCCAGGAATCTCGTCGTTGACTGTAGAAATCTCCGAGTCTAAATCATCTTCGGCAAACATTGCAGAGTCGCCGTGAGGCACATTTTCCGCCATATGTTATATAAGTCCTAGATAAGTTTGACGAAATTGGAATAAAGTATCACCAATAAAATTGGGTGCATCTGGGATACAACTCCCAATAAATTCCTGAAGCTGCTGGTCATTGGGATTTTGATCTAATAATTCGCTTAATTTTTGAGCATTTTCATCGGATAATTTACTGATTGTTTTGGCAATCAAAAATTCCTGTGCACGATCGAGAATATCTTTTTTGAGTTCGTCGTGCATCGCTTCAGTCAAAGTTGTGTAGTTTTTTTCTTTGATTAATGTCTCAGCAAAATCGTCTAGGGTATATTGAGTAGAATTGGGCATAAAACTATCTCCGTATTGTTCGATATTTGTAGCTTAAATAAGTGTAACATAATGTTCGTGAATCAGTACAGTATGGATTGTAGTCTGAGTAAGAATAGATACTCTGGTTATATCTGAGCGAAGGCGACGACGTAGTTCTTTCCGTAGTACTTGCTACATTTGGGACACATGGTGTAGTTGAGATAGATTTTCTTGACAACTTTTTGCTTTGAGGCGACAAAATTTTTCATCTCGGCGAGCCATTTTGGCGCATCCTGAAAGGGACCGGTAAAGACTTTGGCGAGGAAGCTCCCGGACAACTGAAGATTTTCTAGACCAGGTACAGGCTGAGTAACCGCGAGTAAATGCTCGGATTGCCAGGGTGAGAGATCATATGACAGCATAATATTTTCGGTTTTGTCTGATGCCTTGGAAGTTTCGACGGATTGCATAACTTTGGTGATCATCGAGCCCATGTTGAGGGGGATATAAAAGAAACTCCGAACGGTAAAGCGAACGAAGGGTTTGTCTTTGAACTCAAAAGTTTTGCCATCCCACTCGGATGGATTGAACCTGGGACAGCAGCCGGTCGGATTATCTTGACTTAGTTTGGGAACATGGTTAAGGGTCATATCTCCTTTTAAAGACTACTTAATTGATGATAGTTTGATGATACACCCAAAGAAAAATCCCTAAATGGTAGCAACTTTATGTCTGCAGAATGAGGTGATTTGAGTTAGGTAGTTGTACCAACCAACATATTGGGCGCCATGGATCATGGTTATAAAGTCACCAAGTAGCCCGCGCCATAAACCTAGTTTGAGAGTTTTGTAAGTGTTATAAGTCGAAGCGGGAGACCAAGCAGTAGCCGACTGGTGATCGAGACAATACTGGTTAAGAGCGGGTTCCATGGCGTATTGAACGGGCGGGGGAGATTGAGTCATGACTGCGCGGAGGGTTGAGGTTTGGATGATTCTTTCTCCGGAAAGCATGATGTCGGCTCGGATCAGACGAGCAATTAAGGGGGAGCAAAGCCGCCGAAAAATGAGCATGGATATCGAAGGGTTTTGTTGGAGAGAGCGAATACCAGCTTGAATTTCTGCGGGCTTGAGTCCGCGAATGTCGGCGTCAAAGAGAAGGGTTAAATCGGTTTTGAGTTGACTTAAACCCGCGCGAACTGCGGTGGATTTTCCCAGATTTTTCTTGAGCTGAATTATGGGTATTGTGGGATATTTCTCACGTAATAATGTAAGACCGTTATCGGTACTGCCATCGTCGATAATCAAAAAATTTGAAATTTCGGGGATAGTTTTAAGGAGGGTAACAGTCTGGAGGAGGCGATGACCTTCGTTATAAACAGGAATAAGACAGGTGATGGAGCAAGACATGGGAATATTCTAGCAGTTGTCTTATGATTCTTGTTATAAGCTAATAATATTGACGGGGAATGTAAAATAACGTAATGAGATTTTGTCCTAAAAAGGAAGTCGTGAGTGAATTGGCAGTAGCGGTACTGGGTACGGACGGGGAGCCACGTTATTTTTGTCCTGTAGTATTGGGACAGATGTTGGCGATGGGCAATTTTGATTTTGAACTAGGAGTTAGCGAACCCAATTTTATTATTGCAGCACCTAATTGTAGTGAGGAAAATTGTGCTACGGCGAGAGCGATTGTTCAGAATCACAAATTAAGCGAAGTTAACGTTTTAAATTTTGGTGCAAAGTTACCTAATACCCCGACAACAGAAGCAATGGATCCTCATGGAGCTTGCTTAATTCACGCTAGAAAAAGAAAAATTCCCTGGAACCAGAACGGTAATAAACAGGAATCACGAGAGGAATAGTGTTTTTTGCGGATAAGGTTTATTGAAATATTGGAAATGTTTGGGCACAACAAATTCCCCGGACAACTAAGTTGCTGGCGGGTTGGTGACAGATAAGATCTAATTTTGCAAAGAGATGGTAGCACACGTACTTCGAAATTGAGGTTGGTTATGTTTAAACAGATAACCAAGCCAAAAGCTGTGAACGTAATCTTCTCTGATTTATTCAATCAAAGCGGGTCGTGATACCCTTTTATCATTACTCCTAGAAAGGAGGTGATCCATCCGCTCCTTCCAGAACGGATACCTTGTTACGACTTAGCGCTCATCGCTGACCTTACCTTTGGCGGGTCCATCCCTTGCGGGTTAGGATTTCCGACTTCAGGTACTGCCAACTTTGCTCACTTGACGGGCGGTGTGTACAAGGAGCGAGAACGTATTCACCGCGGCCTGCTGATCCGCGATTACTACCGATTCCGACTTCATGGAGGCGAGTTGCAGCCTCCAATCTGAACTGAGGAAAGGTTTACGGGATTGGCTCCCCCTTGCGGGTTGGCAACCCATTGTTACTTTCCATTGTAGGATGTGTGTGGCCCCAGGCGTAAGCGTCATGCTGACTTGACGTCGTCCCCTCCTTCCTCCCTTGATACGATCAAGAGCAGTCTCGCGTGATTATTCAACACACGATAGGGGTTGCGTTCGTTATTCTACTTAAAGAAACGTCTCACGACACGAACTGACGACAGCCATGCAACAGCTGTATATCACTCTCGAAGAAGTCCCGCTTTCACGGGATTTGCAGATATATGTCAAACCTGGGTGAGGTCTTTCGCTTTGTATCGAATTAAACCACATGCTCCACCGGTTGTGCGCTCCCCCGTCAATTCCTTTGAGTTTTAGCCTTGCGGCCGTACTTCCCAGGCGGGATGCTTAACGCGTTAGCTTGCGCCGGTCAGGTAAACCCAACCAGCTAGCATCCATCGTTTACGGCTAGGACTACAGGGGTCTCTAATCCCTTTCGCTCCCCTAGCTGTCGTCTATCAGCGTCAGAAATTGCCTAAGTATCTGCCTTCGCCTTTGGTGTTCCTCTCGATATCAACGGATTTTACCCCTCCACCGAGAATTCCGATACTTTCGACAACCCTCTAGTCATGTAGTTTATATAGCATGTCTTCGGTTGAGCCGAAGCCTTTAACCACATACTTACAAAACCGCCTACAGAACGCTTTACGCCCAGTAAATCCGGATAACGCTTGCACCCTACGTATTACCGAGGCTTCTGGCACGTAGTTAGCAGGTGCTTTCTAGTATGGTACCTTCATTTGTTTATTCCCATACCACAGTGGTTTACGACCCGAAGGCCTTCTTCCCACACGCGGCGTCGCTGCGTCAGACTTTCGTCCATTGCGCAAGATTCCCAGTTGCTGCCACCCGTAGGTGTAGGACCCGTGTCTCAGTGTCCTTGTGGGGGGCCACGCTCTCACGCCCCCTACCCGTCGTAGCCTTGGTGAGCCATTACCTCACCAACTAGCTGATAGGATACAGGCTCCTCTCCCGGCGACCAGTTAAGGTCTTTGATCCGTAGACCTCATGGGGTATTACCCCGCCTTTCGGCGAGCTATCCCCCACCAAGAGGTAGATTCCTGTATATTCCTCACCCGTCTGCCACTAAATTAGTATTGCTACTAGAATCGTTCGACTTGCATGCTTAAGGCACGCCGCCAGCGTTCATCCTGAGCCAGGATCAAACTCTCAAAAAGAGTTTAAATCCAAAAAAAGATTTACTCAAAAAAGAAAAACGGTACTACCATCTCTTTGAAAATTAGATAAGTAGTTATTGAGTTGTTAAAGAACAAGATTTGTTATATGCGAGCACAAAAAATCCCGCCTAGGCGGGATTTCCCCTTAACCTAGACAAGCAAGGTGTATTCACATATGTAGGGGAATTGTAGCAGAAAACTCATGGGACGCAATGGGTTGGCAGGGGCAAATTATTTTAACTTGATCCCTTCTATCATGGAATTCCACTCGGACGGAGGATTATCAAACTGTTGACCATCATTACCCCAGTCATAGTAATCCGTGATGTCCCAGATTAACTTTGGGGGGTTATTATTTATCTGAAGATCCATCATTATTCCTATACGACAAAGATTGTCTTTATTATCCCATCTCACTGAGTGGACTTTTTTGATAAAAAATGATGGACATTCCCCGGCGCAAATCGGTACAGCTTCATACAAATCATTGTCTCTGCGATACCATCCCCAGAGAGAATCATTCTCATCTCCCCGATAATGTCTACTTCCATACAAACACTGTTTGGTCTGATCGGCATAAAGCCAGACAAGATCGTTTTGACTGAGAATGTCTTCTAGGGTGAATTGATCCCTAAATGGAATATCAGCATCTTGACTAGGAGATGGTAAAGGCGAGAACTTAGCCGAAGGTAGTTTCGAGATTCGATTGGATAAAAATATGAATGAAGTGATAATGATGAAAAATATAATGCCAGTACTCGGAGAGAGTCTATATTGCTTCATAGGAAGGATGTTAATTTAGGCGGTAGCGATGCCGGCAAAAGCTTGAAGTTCTTTGATTTCAACGTCGTGACGATCAAGTTTGGCTTCGATAATGGGAATTTCTTGCCGATCATCAGAGACAATTTTTAACACTTTGTCGATGTTGTTATGTAGGGGAGTTAGTTTATCAGTAATTTCTTCGTCAACAATTTGTCTAACTTTCATGTCGATAGCTGACTCGACTATTGCCTGGATGCGCTTGTAATCAACTTTGTCTGGCATAGTTTTAATATATCATTTTTTATGTGAGATCAGTAAGGGGATTGTATGCTACCTCCCATAGATATCCATCAGGATCTGCAAAATATCCTGAATAACCTCCCCAATTTGTTAACTCAGGTTTTTTGGTCGGCTTGGCACCTGCCTGCACCGCTTGCTCCCACACCTTGTCAACATCCTCGCGAGATTTGGCATTGTGAGAAAGTGTAAACCCAGAAAAACCATTTCCTACTGGGTTAACTCTAGCGTCTTCTGCCAATTTGTCTCTCAAAAAAATACCTAACCAGCTCCCATCCATCTCAAACATGATGTAATCTTCACCTACTTTGTAGTTATGTGGAGTAAACCCAAGTCCGTCACGATAAAATTTGAAAGAAACTGCAAAATCTTTAACACCTAGATGCACAATACTAATTTTTGGTTTCATAATTACTTTTTAGTGTGATAAGAATAAGCGGATTTGACGATGGATTCAAGGTCGGAGTGGGTGGGAGACCAGGATAGCTCGGCTTTGATCCGAGTCACGTCAGCCACCAGCTCATTGGCGTCTCCAGGACGGCGAGACTCATATTTGACGGAAACGCTTTTGCCGGAAACACGTTCGACCATGTCGATAATTTGTTTGTTGGAGTAGCCGGTACCGGTGCCGGCATTATAGGCAGTTGTATTACCACCTGCCATCAATTTGTCGGCGGAGAGAATAAAGGCATGCGAGAGGTCGAGCACATGGATATAGTCGCGGATACAGGTGCCGTCGGGAGTTGGATAATCAGTCCCAAAAAGGGTAAATTCACGACCGGCTAATTGGGCTTGGATAATATTGGGAATGAGATGAGATTCGTCGTGATGATCTTCACCTAAAGTTCCGGCGGCGCCGGCGGCATTGAAAAAGCGAATGGAGATTGAGCAAAAACCATGAGTTTGGTTATATTGCTTGAGCATATTTTCGACATCGAGTTTGGTTTGACCGTAGGGGTTTTCGGGATGACAGGGTTCGTCTTCGGGAATAGGTAAGTGTTGAGGATTACCGTAGACTCCGGCTGAACTGGCAAAGACCAACTTATTGACGTCGGCTTGGACCATGGCTTTAAGAAGATTCTCTGTACCGAGAACATTATTTTCGTGATATTTGGTGGGGTTAGCGACACTCTCCCCCATTTGGATATAGGCGGCAAAGTGCATAACCAGGTCGGGCTTGAGAGAAGTAAATACAGCGTCCAAATCGGCGGGGTTAAGGAGATCACCTTTAATAAATGGGGTGGAACCCAACTTGGAAGGGTTATGTGTAACAAAATGATCAAAGACGGTGACAGAGTGACCAGCTTTTTCGAGTTCTTTGGTGGTAATTGCGCCGATGTATCCAGCTCCACCGGTAAGTAATATTTTCATAAATGTAGAGTGTTTGATGGGTGATAATACTTGTTGAGTATAACAAGAAAAACTAGTGCCCCCAAGGTATCGAGGAACCAATCAAGAGGATCGGCGGAGCGGCCGGGGACAGTGCGCTGATAAACTTCGATAAACAAGCCGTAAGAACTGGTGATGGCTATTGCGGGAAGAGGGGCAAAATGAGTCAGCGACAAGAAAGCGGCTTGAAGACCGAAAAAAAAGAAATGAGCAAAGGACATGAGGATCGCTTGAAGCAGAGTATCTTGGGTAACTACGATTTGGGGGGTGGTGGTGAGACGCCAGATAAGCAGAGCCCAACCAAGACTAAGGATCCACCACAATTTTTTCGACATAAAACACATTATACGTCAGGATGGGTAGATTGATGAGTACGGCGATATCCAAAAAAACCAGCGAGGGAGATGAGAACTAATCCGGCTCCAGAAATGAGGGCGGTCTTGGCTCGAGAGCGATTGAGGGTGGGTTTGGAAGAGATTGAGGGGGATGGAGAAGCTGAGGCACCAAAGGCTGAGAGATTGATGTCGATAGTTTGACCAGCAATAGTGCCAGTTTCCTCAAGTTTGAGCGAGGGGGAAGAAAGGGGGCTAGGTTTGAGCGAAGGCTTGGGAGAAGGTGGAGGGGTGGGAGAAGGAATCGGAGTCGGAGTGGGGGTGGGAGTAGGCGAAGGGGTAGGAGACGGCGAGGGGGAAGGAGACGGAGCAGGATTACTGGCATTTTGCGTGGGGAAACCGGTAACCCAGTTTTCGCTGCCGTTGGGACTTCTAAAAACGGATTTTTCCGCAGTCAGTGAGCCATAGGTGTATTGATCGATGATATTGGCTGAGGGAGTCGCATTATCGTACAACTTGAGAGTATCACCTCCGTTGTTGAGCCAGCCTTCATTGTGAAAAAAGACACCATAACTATGGCTAGCAAGAGAACCAGAAAGAACTAAATCATCGGTATGATTAGTATTACCATCTTCGAGTAAAAAACCGGTTAAGTCGATTAAAGTATCACCATCGTTATAGAGTTCAATCCATTCGGGATTGGTGGCGGGAGAGATTTCGTTAAGCAAAACTGCGGCTCTTACTGGGGCAGGAACTAACAGTAAGATGATTAAAGAAAGCGTGCAAATAATTAATAATTTGGTAGGGAACATTGTTTGCGGCAAGTGGTAATAGGCTTGCGCTCTTTTATTACACAGTTATAGAGACAGGAGTATAGGGTAGGTTTGGGAGAAGGACTCGGACTAATTGAGGGAGTTGTACTATTTATGGTCATCATTTCTGTCCCACAATCTTTGATAACGTAATCTGAGGAGGCTGATTTGAGCTGAATATGATAACCAGATGTAATGCTTTCGTTGGGAGGAGTTTTGGTTATTTCAGTTACATAAAGTGGTTGATTAAGGACTACTGACTGTCCAACGGGAATTGAAAAATGTTCGGCAGGACAGAAGATGGTATCACTACTATCGATGGTACAGCCGTTTGCCCAAGTATATTGGGTTTGGATATCTTTGGTGCGATCCACTTGGATTGGGCTCCCACTCATCTGAAAATGTGACCATGCGGTGGAAATTTGCTGCCGACTAGTGTTGGTAATTTTCATCCCATGGAGATAAAATTCTCCAGGCTTTACTGTGGTATTTTTGGGATCTACCGCGTATTCTGGTTTTAAATACTCTGTCAAATTCTCTGGTTTAATAATACTGCCAGCAGGGATTCGATAGAGCGCGGGCATACAACTAATGCTAGTAGAAGGATCGGCGGTGGGAGGAGGAGACACAAGAGGAGAGGGAACGGGAGAAATTTGTATAGCACAGCTTTCACCACAATTTTTCCGGGCTTGATTGCCGGCGTCAAAAATGTCAATACAAGTTTTCCCGTCACCGACTACGAAAGATCGACCATCACTACATTGATATTTAATATTATAAAACCCTTGGGTAGAACAAGCATAAGAAATCTCGGCGGAATAAACCCCACTGACACAGTCAGGGAGTGAAGGAAAGGGAGGCGGACTCATGGGGGTAGCGAGGGGAATAGTAGTTGGAGATGGACCAATATAAGCAATCTGACCATTGTCGGTCACGGCATAATAGAGTCCGGCAGCACACAGACCCAAAAAAAGAATCATGCTGATTAATTTGAGAGGAAGATTGAGATGGGTCCAGCGAGTGAGGGCACGATAAATTAAATTGGGTTTATGGGGAGGAGCGATAGTTTCGGGAAGTTCGGGTAACATACTTAATCAACTGTAGAATAGTTATGGATGGTGGTCAAGCGGTGATTGTTAGTTTACCGTCACCCGATCGACAGCGGCAATCGAACTAAGGGGGTAGCGGGAAGTAAATTTGAGATTGTGGCCGTTTTCGGGGAAGGGATCATTAATGAGATAGTCGTCACCATCTTTGGCTTTAACGACAAAAAAGTGTTCGGGGCGAGAGGAACCATATTGGATGATACCGACAATGACTGGTTTGCCAGGGTTACTTGCTAGTTCATCGTCGAGGGCAGAGCGGGAGTAACCAATGCGAGTGCGGGTGGTACCGACTCCGGCAATCGACCAGCTTCCCTGCCGGAAATCACCAAAAGAGAAGAGTTCGGGTTGATCGGCAATATTCCCGGGAGTGACACTCTTGCCGTAATAACTCATGACCATGGCCATACTGGTAATAAGACAGCCGGAACTAGCCAGGGTATAGTTGGAACCAGGGAGTAGGCGAAGAGCCCAGTCATCTTCCCGCTGGTTGTAGTAGGTTCCCCAACCAGAATCGGCTTGGGTGGTGCCGGAAAGAACACTCGCTCCACCTTGTCGGCTGACATAGGTAGTAAACGCATCGAGTTGGGCTTGAGCCGAAGCGCGAAGTTGTTGATAACGGGCTTCATCGTTTTTGGTTTCGGCGAGCAATTTATTCTTGGCGGCAACTTGCCCAGCCAAGGCAGCCTTTTCCCGATCAAGAACGGATTTAAGTTGTTCAATTTCGGCTTGTTTAGTTTCTTTGGCGGTTTTTTCCTGATCAAAATCAAGTCGGGATTTTTCGAGAGCCAAAAGGAGAGTGCGATCATGATCACGAACTTTTTGTAAATACTCTGAACCACGGGCAACTCCAGAAAGTCCGGAAGTTTGAGCGACAAAGAGAGCGGGGAAAGGAACATGGTACATATAGCTTTCGCGGACCCGAGCCATAAATAGGCGGGTTAAATCATCAAGAGAATAATCTAAACTCTCAATTTTCCCGGAGAGATCGGTGATTTCAATTTCAAGGCGATTGATTTCCGCAGTTTTGGCGGCGATTTTGGCAGTGGTTAATTGGATTTGGGTATTTAACACGGCCAGAGCCTGGGCCAGAGTTTGCTTCTGGCCGGAGAGTTGGCTTAATTTGGCATTGCAGTCCTCAACATAGGTTTTGAGTGAGCCTTCGTCGGTGGGAATTGTTTCCCCACAGACGGCAGCACGAGCCAGAGAATGAGGAAATAGGAAATAGAAAATAGGAAATAGGAAAATACTTGTCCAGAAAAATATCTTTTTCATCGGCTCAAACGGCGAGTCGCAATCAAACTAGAAACCGCCCCCAAGATAGCCCCCAATAATAACTCACCCCCCAAGATGATAGCCATGACCCAGAGGGGAACGGGCAAGAGAGGGATACCAGTCAAAAAATCGATCAAGTTGGGAGTAGTGTAGAGAAGTACTAGATAAGAAATCCCCCACCCTAAAAAGGCACCAAGGAGACTATATAAAATCCCTTCGACCAAAAAGGGAGAGCGAATATACCAACTGGACGCGCCAAGGAGGGCGAGGGTTTTGAGTTCATTTTTCTTATTACTAAATTTGAGGCCAAGAATAATAATAATTGTAGTCACTGAGGCAAAAACGAGTAGTCCAGAGAGAATAGCTCCTCCCCAACGCAGACCATTGACCCATTTGGCGAGAGTGTCGATCACGTCCTTTTGAAAAACGACTTCTTCGACATAACTGCTTTGCTGCATGGTTTCGGCGATACTAGCCAAATCGGTAACATTTTTGGCTGACACTTCGAGGGAGGCAGGGAGAATGTCGGCTGTGACCATTTCCAGCAAGAGAGGGTTGTCTTGGTTTTGCTCACGGTAAAGAGTGAGGGCATCTGATTGGCTGATATAGGTGGCTGACTCAATGGCTTTGCCCTGAGTAATTTGAGTTTTGAGCGCTTCTACTTGAGCGGGAGTAGTACCATCTTTAAAAAAAGCCGTGACCTGAGGACGAGATTGGAAAAATTGCAGTAATTGGTGGCCACCGAGGGCGGCGAGAGAGGAAACCGAGATAATAAAAAAGGTGACGGTGGTCATAATCACCGCGGCAATTGATTGATAGGGAGAACGGCGAATCAATTTGAGGGTAGTACGAAATTTTGTCATAATTTTAATCTATCAGACTTTGTCCTGACTTGCTTCTTTTTTGGCGTGAGACACGTGTTTGGCGGTATCATGAACGAGCGCGCCATGATCCAAGCGGAGACGGCGGAATTTGTAATCTCTGAGAAGATCGAGGTCGTGACTGGCCATTATGACGGTAGTTCCTTGAGAATTGATGTCCTCGAGTAAATGAATAATGGCAGAGCCAGTTTTGCTATCGAGATTGCCGGTTGGTTCGTCGGCGAAGAGAATTTTGGGTTTGGGGGCAAGAGCTCGGGCAACTCCAACCCGCTGGAGTTCCCCACCAGAAAGTTGAACGGGGAAATCATCAGCCTTGTTGGCAAGACCAACCAAGTTAAGCAGTTCGTTGCGGCGGGTGGTCGCGTCGGATTCGGAAAGACCCAGGATATCGAGAGCGAGATCAACATTTTCGGCGATGGTACGATCGGGGAGCAGTTTAAAATCCTGGAAAACTACCCCGACTTTGCGACGGAGGAGAGGAATATTTTTGGCGGGGATTTTGGCAATATCATCACCGTCAACGACAATCTGACCGTTATTAATCCCGATCTCACGAATGATCGCTTTCACTAACGTGCTTTTGCCAGCCCCAGAGGGACCTTCGACAACGACAAACTCCCCTGCCCCTACGGCAAAAGAGACACTGTCAAGCGCAACGGTGCCGTTGCCATATTTCTTGGTAACGTTGTCAAAAATTATCATCTTATTCGGCAAGTTCAATATTGTTAATTTCGGCGGCGTTGAGTTCGAGGACTTTGAGCTTGCCAACATCCATGAGCCAGCCGGCTTTTTTTCCTTGGTTAGTTTCTCCCCAAACCTCCACTCGGTGGCCAATAAACATATCTAAATCAACAACCGAGGAAGTGATATAGACCCATTGGCTCTTGTTGGCACCTCGTTCGATGTGGTGACTACCTTCGCCATCGATTCCGCCAGGTTGAAGGACGCCTTCGGCGGTATCACGGAAAGTAGCTTCGTCTTTGGTACCGAAGGTCTCGCCAACTTTGACAGATCCGGCAGAGGTAGGATTTTGAGTTAATTGAGTTCCAACACTGCCGCCACTGGCGACGAGTTTTTTCTGCGCGAAGAAGTAACCAGTACTTAAGCCCGCTAAAATACCGACAATAATTAGGCTGGGGACGAGAAAATTCTTTTTGACCGGTTCCATAGGTAACTCCTTTGTGGGCAGTTGATTATTAGTAGTAGTCGTTGGGGCGGTTTCGGTATCTAACTTAATGGGTTTGAGTTCATCCATAAAATCCTCCTACTTATTTAGCGTCTGTTTCACTATAACACATCTGACTACGGCAGGGTTTTGAGCTCGGCTTGGATAAAGCCGTCGAGATCGCCGTCAAGGACACTTTCCGCATCACTGGTTTCGTATTCGGTGCGCACATCTTTGACCAATTTGTATGGGTGGAGAACGTAGCTTCTGATTTGATTGCCAAAACTGGCGACTTTGTACTCGCCTTTGGCGTGACTTATCTCGGTTTTGCGTTTGGCTTCTTCGATTTCCCAGAGTTTGGCTTTGAGTTGACGGAGACAAATATCCCGATTACTTTGCTGATAACGTTCTTGGGTGCTGACAATGACAATGCCTGAGGGCTTGTGAATCAAACGCACGGCGGTACTGACTTTGTTGACGTTTTGACCGCCATGACCTCCGGCACGAAAGAACTGCCACTCAATATCCTCATCTTTGACCACAACTTCGGGAGTATCTTCTTCGACGGCGGGAAGGACTTCCACCAAAGCAAAGCTAGTTTGGCGAAGATTGTCGGCATTAAAAGGTGATTGACGAACCAAACGATGAGTGCCTTGTTCACGTTTTAAAAGACCATAGGCATTTTTGCCTTTGAACTTGATCATCACGGATTTGATTCCGGCTTCGTCCCCCCGAGTTTCATCAAGAATTTCGTAGCCCCAGTTGTTGCGTTCGGCAAAGCGGAGATACATCCGTTCAAGCATCCCAGACCAATCCATAGCTTCGGTGCCTCCTGCTCCCGCGTGAATACTCAAAATGGCTTCGAGGCTATCAAAACGACCGGCAAGGTAGGTGGATAGTTCGAGTTTGGAGAGAGCACTTTCGGCGATACCTTGATATTTGGCGACATCGTCATCTAATTCGAGGGCAGTTTCGGCATCACTAATGGTACTTTCGACATGAGCGACTGAGTCGAGTTGGTCGTTAATGGCAGATAAACGTTGGCTTTTTTTCTGGGCGTTGTCACTTCCCCAAAAATCTCCCGACTCCATTTCTTTGAGGAGGGCGTTTTTTTCGGCGGTTAAATCGTTCAGCTTGAGTTTGGATTTAATATCATCCAAGCGGGTGCGCAAATCTGACATAAGGGTATTGTATCAGGAGAACATTTGTTTGACGCGGTCGATATTCGCTTTGTCGGGACCGGAGCCGTCACCGGGTACCTCGAGAATAAGGGGAAGGTGAGCTAGAGACGGATGATTGATCAAACGAGCGAGAGCTTGAGTACCAAGATACCCGTCACCAATGTTTTGGTGCATGTCATGACCGCTCCCTAGTTTGGTTTTGCTATCGTTGAGATGCAAGAGCTCAACTTTGTCCAAGCCAACGGTAGTTTCTATTTCTTTGATCCACATTTCCAAACCATTCTCAGTTGTGAAGTTGTAGCCGGCTTCGAAAGCGTGGGCAGTGTCCAGACAGATTTTAAGGCGTTGGTTGGGAAGAGCAGTTATAATTTCACCTAGTTCGAGAAGAGAACCGATTTTCCCCTGCTGACCAGCAGAATTTTCGAGTAGCAAGATTGATTCAGAGGGAGTGTTACCTAAGACTTCTTTGATTTGAGAAATTACATAACCCTGAACATTGGACCAACCCCTACCCTGATGAGAGCCAATATGTAGGACCACTCCGGCACTGCCGATGGCGGCAGAGTTGGTTAAGTCCATGATGAGCGCTGATTTCGATTTGGCAACAAGTTCGGGATTGTCGGACGCGAGATTGGTTAGGTAAAGTGCGTGAATATAAACCGGATTGAGATCGTGCTGACGAACTGACAGCCGGAAGGAGGAGGCGAGCGAAGAAGAATAGAGAGTTCGCGCCCACATGCGGGGGGAACCGGCAAAGATCTGCATGGCATTCCCACCGATCGCCAAAGTGTTGGTAATTGCCTTGGTCAAACCACCGGCACAAGAAACGTGAGCGCCAAGCCGTCTATTGGTTATCATTTTCGTACTCGGTTACAACTGTTTTGCAGTAATTATATTGGAGTTTTTGAGCTTGATCTTGGGGGAGATCTTTAATTTTTTGTTGCAGATCAGAAATGGCTTGATTAATGATGGGTTCGGCCGTGCCGCCACTCACCTGATTGGCCAAATTTGTGACTCCGGTAATTCCGCGATTGATACTCTCACCCAAAACTGATTCGAGATTTTGCCACAATTGATCGGGGGCGGAGAGAGTTATACCATCTGAACTGGGAGCACGGAAAAGTGGGGGGGAGGAAGAATAGGTGGATTGCCGATAAAGGAGATAGCCACCGTAGGTTAATCCGGTAAGGATAAGGAAAACAAGAAAGAATCTCATGTAGTTTAGTATACCCCTACTCATAACGAAGAGCATCGATGGGGTTGAGAGCGGCGGCTTTTCTGGCGGGGAAGACACCGAAGATGACTCCGGTAGCCAGGGACACCCCGAATGCCAGAAGGATGGAATTGAGGGCAGGAGTCGCGGGGAAGAAACGGCGCATAGCAAAAGTCCCAAGCACACCTAAGATGATCCCAATCATTCCCCCCAATGTCGAGAGAACGACTGACTCGATCAAAAACTGCACCATAATGTTACTGGGAGTAGCCCCCAAAGCTTTGCGCAAACCGATTTCCCGCGTGCGCTCGGAGACTGCCACCAGCATGATATTCATAATCCCAATTCCACCCACTACCAGCGAAATGGCAGCAATCCCGGCCAAACCGACAGTCAGAGTACTTAAAATGGTCTGAATAGTTTCGAGAATTTCCGATTGGTCGGTGATCGAAAAATCTTCGGGATTTAAGCGTTTGGCTAGGGCGACGGCGATTTTTTCTTTGCCCCGATCAATTTCTTGTTCGTCAACCACCTGGACAAGAATCATGGAAATTTTGTCGAATCCGAGAGCGGTTCGGGCGGTGGTAATCGGTAGATAAATGGCGCTATCGATATCCGGTCCGCCAAAACTACCGCTGCTTTTCGGTTCGGCGACACCGATAATGTCGAAGCGGATACGGTTAATGGTAATTTTTTGACCCACCGGATTCTCACCGGAATAGAGTTTGTCGGCAATCTTGCTGCCAATCACGGCAACTTTCCGGTTACTTGAGACATCGGCTTCCGAAAAAAAGCGGCCTTTGGTAGTTTTGGTATTACGCAGAGTGGAATAGGCTGGGGTAGTTGCCATAATGAAACCACTGCGTTTCCCTTGGTCGCTCCTAAATTCACCTGAACCTTCAATCACGGGAGCCACATCTTTTAGGGGATAGCCTATTCGTTCAAGAGTCGAAACGTCGGCCAAAGATAATTTGGAAGTAGAGAGTGAGAGTGCGGCGGCGTCCGGATTGAATCCCCCTTCTTCACTGACAATTTCCCCGGGACTGACAATCAGTAGGTTTGATCCTAGGGTCTTGAATTGATCTTCAACAAAGACGGTGAGGCCATTGCCAATCGATGTGAGGAGAATGACAGAGAGAACACCAATCACTACTCCCAAGGTCGTGAGAACAGAACGCATTTTGTTGCGTAAAATAGAGACTGAAGCGGTGCGGGCGATAACCGCGAAGTTCATAGTTTTTTCCTTTTATCACTTTTGATGCGACCATCAAAGATGTGGATGATGCGGTGGGCCATTTTGGCGAGTTCTGGATCATGGGTCACAATGACAATGGTTCTCCCCTGTTTATTTAAATTCTTTAAAATTTCTACCACTTCGTGGCCACTTTTGCTGTCTAAATTGCCGGTTGGCTCGTCGGCGAAAATAACGGCTGGATCGTTAATGAGAGCGCGGGCAATGGCTACCCGTTGTTGCTGACCACCCGACAACTGATTGGGATAATTGCCTAAACGTTGGTCTAAACCCAGTTCACTCAAAATTTTGATGGCTTTTTGCTGCAAAAGTTTGGCATCGCCTCCGTTATATATGGTAGGCAAAAGGACATTTTCGACAGAGGAAGTCCTAGGCAATAGATTGAATTGCTGGAAAATAAAACCTACATAGTGGTTGCGCAAACGGGCAGCTTCGGCCTCAGAAAGATCGGAAACATCGCGACCGGCCAAAGTGACGGTACCCTTGCTCTGCCGATCCAAAAGACCCATGATATGCATGAGGGTTGACTTGCCGCTTCCAGAGGGACCAATAATGGCGACTAATTCACCGGATTTGATTTCGAGGGAAACGTCATCGAGGACACGGAGAGTCTCATCTCCTAATTGGTAATCTTTGCTGACATGAAAGAGGGATAAAACAGAATCAGGAGAGGTCTTATTTTTCTTGGTAGACATGTTCGCCTTCGGCCATACCGCTGACAATTTCGATTTGTCCATTGTTTTCGATGCCCGTCGTCACGGTTTTGGCTAGATATTTATTCCCCGATTTGACGTAGACGACAGTCTTGCCGTCGAGGGTAGTCACGGCCGCCGAGGGAAGCAAGACGGCGTCGTCTTTGCGGGACAGAATGATGGCGGCGGTGCCGTTTAAACCCAGACGAAGATCTGCCAGGTCAGAGGCAGACAAAGGCATTTTGATGGTATAGACCGTGCCAGTCGTAGTTTCTTTGGGACTAAAAGAAATGGAACCGACTGAGGAAGAATAAATTTTATCAGGGAAAGCGTCGAGGGTAATTTGGACGGATTGACCGGAATGGACTCTAACTAGTTCGGTTTCGTCAAGATCGGCAACGAATTGTAAGCTTAGAGGATCGACGACTACCCATTTGTCGGTAGCGGCAACAATCGAACCGGCAGAAACAGAAGGTGATTCGACAAGAATCCCAGAAATGGGGGAGTAAATCCGGGAGAGCTTGAGAGCTAAATCTTGGTATTCTACATCTTTGACGGTATTGTCGAGTTGATATTGATTTTTTTCGAGAAGTCGACGCAGTTCTTGATCGATATCACCATCATCAATGTTCTTTTGATAATCGTCTTGCCCTTGATCAAATTCACCACGTTCGATGGCATAGAGATTGAGTTTTTGCTCGAGGACTTTGTGAAGTTGACGACTGTCGAGACTGGCGAGAGTCTGCCATTTGGCAATCGAATCACCCTCTTGGGCGCCGACGTAGCTAGTTAAACCTCCAGTGAGGAAGCGGAGGGTAGCATATTTTTCGGCGTCGACTTCACCGGAAAGTTCGAGGGTTTCTTGAATATTGCCCCGAGTTACCGTGTATTCTTCGTAACTGACTTGGCGAGTGTTGATAAAACGATAGATACCAAAAATAATGGCCAAAAGAATAAGACCAACAACGAGTTTATGGGTTTTAAGCCAAGTCAACATATGGGGGCTATTGTACTAGAGGTGGAAGAGATTGCCAATGAGCATACCGATCGAGACAGCAAAACCGCCTAACAAAAACATACGAGTGGCCCGCCGAACGGGACGAGGTCTGTGGTACCAAATGGCAGTACTGTAACCGAGTAACCAAAGACCAATTAATGAGCTAATAACCGAGGTTAATATTGCGGGATACCCGCGCAAAAAAAGGTAAGGAGCAAGAGGGATAAAGCCGGCGACAATATAGGAGAAAAGCATGATTAATCCGCCCTTGAGAGCTAAAAGCGGATGGGGAGTACTGCCAGTCATCTCTTCGGTGGTTTCTTCGGTTACAAAACTACCAATACCCATGGAAAATCCTTCGACTACAATCAAAACAATTCCTGTAGTAAGGATTGCACGGCCAGTTAAATCGGCGGTGGCTACTCCAGCTAAAAGGCCGACAGTGGAAACTAATGAGTCCTCGACTCCAAAAATAAAATTACGGAGGAAAGTATCGTCTTGATGATGGCGATGAAGCAGGCGAAAAATACTCATATATTTGTCGGGGATGGGTGAATTGAACACCCGTCTCACCGACCCCATCGGCGAATTCTACCGTTAAACTAATCCCCGAATAGAACTGATTAATTTTATCACGAAAATTAGGCTAGGCGAGCAGCGACATCATCCCAGTTGATAATGTTCCAGAAAGCGTCCACATATTTACCCCGATCATTTTGGTAATCGAGATAATAAGCATGTTCCCAAACATCCAAAACTAACAAAGTCTTGGTTTCAAGCACAGAGAGAAGGTTGTGATTTTGGATTTGAATAATGTGCAAGTCGTCGCCATCTTGAATAAGAGCTACCCAACCAGAGCCTTCGACACTTTTACCGGCTCCGGCAAATTCGGTTTGGAAAGCGGTGAAACTACCGAACTGTTCATTAATTTTTTCTAGCAGGGAGCCAGTGGGAGCATTGTCTTTGCTGGACTTGCGTAAATTTTTCCAAAAAATGCTGTGCAATTTGTGCCCACTCATGTGGAAAGAAAAATCGCGCATGACCGCTTTGTAATCGATTTCAAGTCCTTCACCGGCGCGAGCTTTTTCGAGTTTATCCATGGCAGCATTAACTCCGGTCACATAGGCCAAGTGATGTCGGGTATGATGCAAGGTCATGATGGCTTTGGAAATAACTGGTTCGAGGGCGTCGTATTTGTAGGGAAGGTCAGGGAGTTCTAACCGCTTGTGTTTGAGATTGGTCATACCATCCTCCTATTAATACTGTGACTTAACAAGGGATAGTATAGCACATCAAGGAGTATTTTGCCGGATTTGATCCCAGTAAGCACCGCGGCGACAGAGGAGATTAACGTCACTAGGATTGGCCAAAATAGCATGGATTGCGCGTTCGAGCAGAATATTATTTTGAGAGCCTTTGACCAAAATCCAAGCGTTGGGAGTGAGGTCAGAAAGAAGAAATTGATTTAAGCTGGACATCGAGGTGAAGTGGTGAGCGGGGAAGTGACGAGTTTTGAGCCTGGGCAGAGTATAAGTGAGAGTTTCGGGGCCAAAAAGAAGGACTTCGTTGCTGTAACGGATAATTTGATCAGCCAAAAGTTGATGTGCGTGTTTACTGGAAGACCCAAGTTCACGCATGTCACCGAGAACGGCGATTTTTTTGGCGCGGCCACCCAGTTTGGACAAAAGCTGGAGCGCTTCGAGCATGGTAACTGGAGAGGCGTTATAACTAGAATCTAGAATGTGAGTGTGATTTTTCCCATCCAAAAGACGGAGACGACCGGCGGGAGCGTGGTAATTTGTGAGAGCGGTAAGACTGTGCTTTGGAGGGATACCCAAAGCAGCGCTAGCAGCAATCGCGGCGGCAAAAGTGTAACCATACTGGGCGGAGAAAATATCGGTTAATTGGAGAGAGTAGGTTTGATTTTGGTAGGTAAAGTCAAGACGAAATCCGGCACGGGAAATGACGGGCAGGGTAAAACATAGATTTGAACGTGCGGAAGTACCAAAAGTAAGCAGCCGCGCGGACAGTTGGGGTAAGTAGGGTAGAAAATCTGCTTGATCCGCGTTAACCACAGCGGTTCCGGGAGAATGGACCGCGAGAGCGAGCTGCATTTTTTCCTGGGCGATACGGGCTTGAAGTTTGGCTCGCCGCCTTTTCGGATCACGGTCTTTGATCAGAGAGTCAAAAGCGAAGGCGTGAGAGATTGAGGCATTAAGGATAATGGCGAGATCAGGTTTAATAAAACGAAGAAGATAACCCATGTTTTTGGGTGGAAACGGAGAGTCCACTCCCATCTCAACAATGTAGTAGCGAAAGTGTTCACGGGTAAGGAGTCGGAATGGAGCCAAAAATATTAGTCTTAACCAATCAAACGGAGAATAATTGTGGGGGGATAAACCCAGAATATCGAGAGGAATACCAGATTCGGAATTGGCATGAAGGCTATGTTTAACAGTCCCTTTCTGGCCTAAAATCTGAGCCAGAGCCAGGCTGGTACTGGTTTTTCCGGCACTGCCGGTAATGCCAATAATCAAGGCTTTCGGGTTTTGCCGGAGTTTGCGGTCAGCCAAGATACGAAAATAGGCGAGGATGGGACGAGAGAGAATTGTTTTGAACATAATTATTCTTGATTGAGTTCGTTTGCGAGCTGATTAATCCGCTCGGCGTCTTGTTGATCGGCCGAGATTTTTGCTTTTTGAGTGTCACTCAACCACTCCCGCCGACTCATGACTGAGAGAACCTCTTCGGCAAGGGCCAAACGCCGGCGAAGCAAAACGAGCAACTCGGTTAGTTTGCTTTGGTCCAGTTGATTATACTCAACACCCTTTTCCCAGGAGGCAAGGACGGAAATCAAGCTATCTTTGGATTTTTGCCAACTCTCGACCACCGAGGCTTCATACGTCGCGGGCAGGTATCCACCCAGGTGCCCAACGATGATCTGAGTGGGACAGCCATTGACTTCGCCGGTTTTGATCGCCAGACCAATATCATCGTAGTCAGAATTTTTGAGTTGCTGAGCAGTATTACTTTGCGAGAGCAAGTTTTGGTAGAGTTCTTCGGCGGAGTAGTGGCCATAGGTAATAAATTCTCCCAAGATAACGTTGGAGTAACCAACATCCAAAATAGCCTGCTCCATGGAATAGGTAGTCTTGGGATTGGTTAATAAAGCTTGAGCCCGCCGAGCGGATGATTGGCTGAGTTTGGGCGTTGGGCGCAAGTTGGTTAGATAACGGTAAAACTCGTTGGTATTGAGGGTGGGAGTCCCCACAAGTTCTTGGTCACGGCTTGGGTCTCGCCAAAGTGATTGATAAGACGATTGCTCGGAATACGGCAGAATAAAGGAAATGTCTTGATCGCTAACGAGACCTAGTTCAAAACGGGAGTCAGAGGAAACTTTGCGATTATCTCCTAAGACAAAGTATTGGCCAGGACCAACCTGGAGCGGACGGCAATCGGGGAGAGTAGAACCACCATAGGTTGAGCGAGGCGTGTTGATATAAGGTTCGGGCAAGGGAGTGCCGTTTTTGAGGACATAACCATCGCGCAATTCGATGGTATCACCAGGAACGCCAATAATTCGTTTGATAAAACCAGAATGAGGATTTTTGCCCTCTTGAGCCAAGATATTTCGGGTAGTAGCACTCGCAAAGGTAACCAAATCTCCGTAAGCTAGGGGGCGGCGGAAATAGGTCTGACCCAAAAAAGTAATTCCGGTGAAGCGTCGATACATTAGCGGGGTAGTGCGAAATTCGGCGATCGGGGCAAGGGTAAAATTTTCAGGACCTCCTTCGCTTTGATCCCAAAAAAGAGAAGGATACATGGACCCAGTCCCCACGACTTCAACGGGAACCTTAGTTAAACCAATCCATTTACCCCCTTCATTGAAAGCCATCCAGAAAATCGGCGCGCAAAGGAGAATAACGGCAATGTTAAGAAAACGAATGATTACTTTTGATGATGACATAGTTCAGCTACCATTGGCAGATCGCGAGTAATAAACGACTGAGGGAGGAGGGAGCGGTTTTGCGGATCAAGCAATTGGCGACAAGTCACGACTCCGGCAGCGAAAAGCCGCTGTCGATCTTGAATGGTTAAGCCCTCGAGGATGGTGATTGGGTGGAGATGAGTTTTTTCGATCAGATCCACGATCCCCTCACCTTTGGGATAGCCCCAACTAGTGAGTTTAATTTTTTGGCATTCGGCGTACTTGATGGCGTCAGTGGAAAACCGAGTATTGGTGACGATCCAGGGACGAGTGAGTTTTTCTGAGTAGGCAGCGGACAAATCATCGTAACGGGCTTTGATATATAGGGTCACCCGGACATCGGTCCGTTGAGAGGGATTTTGATGGAATTTGGCTTCAATAAAATAAGTTGTTGGATCTTTGGTGGCGACAATGTCGACTTCGTGAGTGACACAAGCCCCTGGAATAGTCTGATTGACTTGGCAGGTATAACCATCTTCGACTAACAACATGGCGACATATTTCTCAAAGGGATAACCGGAGGGACCGAGTTCAGCGAGAGCGGATTTGAGATTATATTTAATAGCTAAATAGGGAGAATCGGACTGGCGTAAAAACTCACGAATGAGGTCAAAAATTTCGCTGGTTTTGATACCGTCGTAGAGCCGTTCGCGGATAGTTTCTAACATCGCAGCTTGCAAAGGTTGGGGAACACCTACGCGAGTAGCTGAAGCACGAATCTTTTCTTCACTATAAACTTCCCGAGTTCCATCACTTTTGATAACGAAAGTGGTCATAAAGCTCCTTTAATGGTTTGGGTAACAAAATAGGCAAAGAAACTAAAGGCTAAAAGGAGTGCAAATCGACGGATGAAATTGGGGCGAATAAGGCGGGGCAGGGCTTTGGTATTTAGCAAAAAAATGAGAATAAAAGCAATCATCATTGCGGCGGCGTTGAGGATTGCTCCCAAAGTGAGGATGGCCCGTGGCTCGGTGGCGCCAGTGAATAAAAAGACCACACTAAAAGCCAACTCGGACCATAAAACGATATAAAACATTTTGGAGGCATGGACTTCTTCGTTATGACGGTATTTGAGCAAGAGCAGATTCTCGGCAATGATACGAGAAGCGGATTCCAACACCCCGAGCTGAGTGGTAAAGAGCATGAGGGCACCAACGAGAGCAAAAAGAGAGCCGACCCAAGGATAAGTTGAGTTTCCAATCATGGTGGCTTCGGTGAAGAAAAAGTTAAGTCCCCCGCTAGTACTGGTACCGTAAGCTGTAGCCATCGAGAGTAAGCTCAACATGAGAATGGTAAATAGGCCGATCCCCCAAAAAACGATGGCGTGTTCGGTACAAACAAGCCGCCACCACCTCGCCCAGCGAGAAAGATTGCTGCCGGACAAAGTAAAAAAGGAACCATCAATCCGATGAGGACGCTGACTAGAAAAAAGGGCCTTGATACCGATACCATATTTACCCATACCCAAACCTTTTTCTTTGATGTAGTAGCTTTGGGAGAGATTGAGATTGCCCCCAGCCCCAGAATATGCAAAAGCGCCGAGGAATGCCCCCAAAGCAATTCCTTCGGGTAAGAATCGATAGCCGTCCCCACTACCAACCAAGCCGCGAAAAAGAGCCAGCCAGTCAGTTTGTTTGGCAAGATAGATGGCTAAGATGGTAACAAAGGGCACGCCGAGAGAAAGCAAAGTGCGCTGAACTGTTTCCATAGTTTTGTAGAGGGTTTTGCCGGAAGAGATAACCAGGCCAGTCAAAATAACCAGAGCTATAGCGGTTGGACGGATGGGGAGAGCGGGGAAAACGTAATTAAGGATGGTAGCAGAAGATAGAACAAATCCGGGAAGAGCCCAGGGAATCACGGTTGAGAAAACGAACCAAAGAGGAATAAATTTCCCCCACCTACGCCAGCCGACAAAAACACTTTCGCCCCGCGCCAGAGTGTAGCGCATAATTTCGGTATTTAAGAAATATTGAAAGGTGATGCCGGCCAATCCGCCCCAAATGATGCCTAACCCGTACTGGGAGACGAGATAAGGCCACATAATTAGTTCACCGGAACCGAGGGCTAGCCCGAGCAAGATAATCGAAGGACCAATGGATTTTCTGAGCGTGATGGGCTCGGGGAGTTGATTACTTTGCTTTGGCATGTTCGACCTCGTACATCTCTTTAATGGTTTGGACGGTTTCGGGAACGATATTTTCTAACTTACTAGCTGCTTCAAGAGTAAACCATTGATAGTCTTGGAGTTCGTCATGGTCAAGCTTAATTTCGTCCGGATGAAGAGCCAAACATTCACATTGCAGAGCGATAAAATGTCTATCTCGTTTGGAACAGTAGGGTGAGTTGATGAACTCAACTACTTTGATCACACGAATAAACTCTGTGTGCAGACCATATTCCTCGATAATTTCGCGTTTGATGGCGGAAGCGATGGTTTCTCCGTACTCAATGTGTCCTCCGCCGACAACCCATACTCCTGGCCACTTATGTGATTTAACCAAGAGAATGTCTCCAGATTGGTTTCGAATAAATGCGCCTACGACTGCTTCTGGTTTTGGCTCGTCTGACATACAAATTAAATATAGCACGTCTGGTATCATATGCGCATGGATAAGATTTTGCCTGTCAATAAACCAGTGGGGATGACCAGCTATGACGTAATCCGGAGGTTTAAACAGACAGTCCACCCGGATTATAAAATTGGTCACGGCGGGACTTTGGACCCATTTGCGGATGGGGTACTTTTATTATTACTAGGACATGCAACCAAGAAGATGGGAGAGCTCTCGATGCTACCCAAGACTTACCGAGCAGTAGCCAAGCTGGGAGCGCGTAGTGATACTTTGGATGTGACGGGTAAGTTAAAAATTAGACGACAGACGATAGACGTTAGTTTGACAAAGGAAAAAATCCAAGCGGCAGCCAACAAATTTGTGGGGGAGATTGAACAAACAGTACCAAATTATTCGGCGGCAAAGATAGACGGAGTCCCGCGATACAAACTAGCGAGGCGGGGAGAAACCATGAGAGAAAAGAGTAAAAAAGTCGTCATCCATACTTTAGTTGTAGAAAGTATAAATGATGACCGAGTTGTGTTTACGACGACCGTTTCAAGTGGCACGTATATCCGCCAGTTGTCGTATGACCTATTAAAAAGTTTGGGGATAGAGAGTTACTTGGAAAAATTAACGAGAGAAAAAATCGGCGAGTTTGACCTGAGTAGATGCTGTCAAATCACTGACTTTAGTTCATCAAAGTACTTAGATAAGGCAATACAGATTTAGCTGCATTTTCCCGATGAGTTGGGTGAGAACCACGGAAGAGTGAGCGAAAAGGGAAACCGGCCTCGCGGGTGACAAGGGGTTGGGTGCGAATAACTCCCCGATAGATTCCCGAGAAAGTGCGAGTGGAATGATGTTTGTAGGAGACAGCAATGACTGTACGGAATTGAGCACCACGCTGAGCTGACGAAACGCCGTGTAAACGTTCGAGAGTGTAAGAGATAATTTCTTCATCGGTCATGGAGTAACCTTTCCAGCGACGGACTTTGATCCCGGGCTCTCCATGTAAAGCATCGATTTCTACCCCAGTGTCGTCTCCGAGAGTTTCGGCTTTAAGGGTGGCGTTAGCTTCGAGGGTATTACCTGTTTCTTCAATATCTATTTGAATACCATATTCTTGGGGAGAGTGAAGGATGATCCTGTGGGGGGCAAAAAGCTTGCTCACTTCGGCAAATTTGGCGGGGTTGGTGGTGGCGTAAACAATGTTGATCATGCAACTAATTTTTGTTCGTTACGAAAAATTAACCAATACAAGTAAATGATGGGAAGCGAAATAACTGTCAAAATAAGCATTGCTTGGGCAGGACCGGCAAAATCGGCCAGCCCACCCAGAACCATACTCATGATAGCAAAACCAACACTTCCTCCCAACGAATTGAGCGAACTCATAGTGGCCCGTTGGTGATCCGAAAATTCCTGTTGCATTAAAGTTTTTTCGGCAACGGATCCGACACCATAAAAAAGGGAGGGCAGAGATAAAATAATTGGAGAGAAAACGGAAGGAATCCCAAAGGCAACAAAGCTGGCAAACTTGCCAACAATGCTATCAAAGAGAAGAATTTTTACTTCCGTAAATTTACGAATTAATTTACCGCTGTAGTAGAAACTAAGGCTGGCGCCAAAACTGGGGAGCATCCGAGAAATTCCGATTGCCCAAATCGGCCAAACGGTAGCCGTAAAAGCGGAGGAAAATTCCCATTTTATTTCACTGATAGAATACCCGAGCATCGAAGCAATACTAAGAAGCCGAAGTTTTTTGTTATAGATAAAGAGTTTGATGGCTTCCCGAAGATGAAGGAAGATATTAGGGTTGGCAGCAGTCCGTGAGTGTGGTTCGATAAAGCCATAACTGATCCATAGCAAAATAATTTGAGAAACGACTGATAACCAGATGAGATAAGTGAACGAAAAATTGGCGATAATTCCACCTATGAGAGCAGAAATACCCATGGCTAACTGTTCCGTGGAACTAACCTTTCCCTGGTATTCATGAAAATCATGTTCGAGATGATCGTCTGCCAGGGTGTCGTGAAGAAAGGCATCATTGTTGCCGCTATAGAAAGCGCGCGATAGTCCTTCTAGGATGGCACCAGCCACAAGCCACCAGTATGAGAGACCAATCGCATAGAGGATGAAAGCAATCACACGTGCCCAAGAACCGAGGATGATAGTACCGCGTCTCCCAACCCGGTCGGACCAGATCCCGGTCGGAACTTCAAAAATAGCCGAAGCCAACATGGTTATACCGAAAATTGAAGCACCCAAAGTGTAGGAGCCAGAGACTCGGGAAAAATAAATGATAGCAAGCGGCGCAAAGAGACTGAACCCAATCAGGAAGTTGAAGATTTTGAGAAGACGAACATTGTGGCGGTACATTAGGAGATTATAGCGCGTTGCCAAGACCTGAAAGCCGGAAAAGCTCGTAGGCGGAAATGGTGAGACCGTCTTTGATCTGCCCCGAGCGGACCATCTGCTCAAATTCTGTCGGCGTCACCTCTTTTACCTGCATCCCCTGTTCGGAGGGCTCGAGCGCTTGAGTACCGGCGGATAAGTCTGTAGCCAGAAAGGTATGACAGACCTGGGTGAGGTGTCCGGGAGCGACATGGAAAGTGCCTAGGGGTGTCAGCTGATTAGCCAAAAGACCAGCTTCTTCTTCTAGTTCGGCGCGGGCGGCAGCCTCGACCGAAGCATGTTCATAATGACCGGCGGGAAATTCCCAGGAGAACAAATCAACAACATGGCGATATTGACCAACAAGAGTCAATTTGCCACCGTCCCAAGGAATAATGAGGATGGCCGGATTTTTGTGCACGATCCCAAAGGTAACTTTGTCGCCATGATCGGTTAGTAACTCATCCTCGGTTACCGTCATATAGCGGTTTTGATAGATCTTTTTCGAACTTAAAGTTTTCCAGGTCATAGGGAGATTTTGCTTGCCTTAATAGCCAAGAAAAGGGGGAATTCCTTGCGTGCCCGATTTTCGGCGCGGGCGGCTTTGCCAACGCTTTGCTTGTCCGAGGTCCATTCTTCGAGGTCGGTAATAACCATTCCTGCTTGTTTCAGCGCTTTAAAGTAGTATTCCAAAGGTTCGTGAAAAGTCCAAGTGAGAGGAGAGTCTTTGAGTCCGGGGTGGGCATTAATGGGAATTTCTAGTGGAGAGAGATAGCGATTGACCCGACGGTATTCGAGTTTGTTGCTTACGTCTACTCCCCAGCTACTTTGGCGGGGGATGCGGAAACAAGGGTGGTTAAGCACGACAACAAAATCACCGTTGGATTTGAGGGCAGTACTTACATTTTTGATAACACGACTGCCATCTTTGATGTTTTGGAGAGCTAGGAGACAGACAGCATGGTCAAAAGAGGAGGTGGCGACCGGGAGACTGACTGTTACGTCAGCAACGTAGTATTGATGATGAGGATTTTTGGTGAGTTTTTTGGCTTCCAAGATCAGATCTTTGGATGAATCGATCCCGGTGTAGTGGACCGAGGGCAGGAGGGTGCGAGCATAAATACCTTGGCCACAACCAATATCAAGAACTGATTGGCCGGGTTGAGGATCGAGCAGAGACGTAAGATGAGGGAGAATCACGTGCTGATGAAAATAATGACCACCTTCGCCGACAACTTGGTTGTACCATTTGGCGACGGGTGACCAGGAAGTAGATTTCATGGATTATTATCCTGGATTTTTTCTTTGAGACTAAAGATTTTGCGCCAAGGTTTGTGGCGATCGATGACTAATCTCCAACCCAAGATTTCTAGGCCAATCAGAGCTACCCACCAGCCGGGGAGAATGGGAAGAATCATGCCCGCTAGACCAAAAATGATCAAAAAGATGCCGAGGGCCCGCTTGAGATTTCTTTTTACCTCTTGTTCCATGAGTACTAGTTTAACATGACTGATTAACGCCTTAACCCATTTCCGGAAAATGGCATTTCTTCCATTTCTTGCCACTGCCACACCAACAGGGATCATTCCGCCCAAGTTTTTTCCCGGATTTGGGGGTGGAAGATGAGGATTTAACAGCGGTTTTCTTGGTAGTACCTCCTTCGACTTCGTCTTTGCGGAGGATGACTTTGGGAGCAGTGGGGGCTTGGGCTACTGGGTTTAGCCGATAAATCTTTTTTACAACTTCACTTTCGACACTGCCGATTAGGCGTTCGAACATTCCGTAGGCTTCTTGTTGATATTCAACGAGCGGGTCCCGCTGAGCATAGCCACGCAGGCCGATCCCGTCGCGTAAGCTTTCCATGTTGTCCAAATGATCCATCCATTTATTGTCGAGAGTGGTTAAGTAAACATATTTTTCGATTTCCCGGACGGTTTTGTCCCCGATGGTTTGCTCGCGGCTTTGATAGGTACCTTCGGCAATAGATTGCAGAGATTTAATAATGACAGAGGAATCCTTGGTTTTACTAAGTTCGGTAACCAACTGTTTCTGTGACTGGTCATCGAAGGGAATGATGGTAATAAATTCTTTGACAATCATGTCGATTTCTTTGGGGGAGAGGCCTTCCGTAAGGCGAGCGTTCACCAAGAGTTCAATTTCGGAAGTGATCAAATCCCAAACTCGTTGTTTGAGCCCGGTTGCTCCCTGAGCATCGGTAAGGATCTTGTCGCGGAGCTGGTAGATCACGGAGCGATGTTTGTTCATAACATCGTCGTATTCGACCACACGTTTGCGCATATCAAAGTAAAAACCTTCGACTTTGACCTGGGCTGACTCAAGCGCTTTGCTAACCATTGGGTGCTCGATGGCTTCATCTTCGGGGATTTTGAGCATGGTCATAATGCCCGCAATTTTTTCACCGCCAAAAATCCGCATCAAATCATCTTCGAGACTGACATAAAACCGAGAACTTCCTGGGTCCCCCTGACGGCCAGAGCGGCCACGCAGTTGGTTGTCGATCCGACGAGAATCGTGTCGTTCAGTTCCCAAGACATGCAGTCCACCGGCAGAGAGAACTTGATCGTGTTCCTTTTGCCACTCTGTTTGGTCACGTCCGGTTTTGGCACCACCCAAGACAATATCGACCCCACGACCGGCGATATTAGTCGCCACGGTAATGGCACCAAACTTGCCGGCATTAGTAATAATCTTGGCTTCTTCGGCGTGGTTTTTGGCGTTAAGCACGTGGTGAGGGAGATTTTTGCGTTTGAGATATTTACTGATGATTTGGTTATTGTCGATACTTTTAGTTCCAACCAAAACGGGAGTGCCTTGAGTGTGTAAAACTTCGATGGCTTTGACGATGGCGGCGTATTTGGCGCGGGTATTTTTGTAAATTAAATCGGGTGAGTCAAGGCGGATCACGGGCCGGTGAGTGGGGATCGACATGACGTCAAGATTATAGATTTTTTTGAATTCCTCCCCTTCCGTGCTGGCGGTACCGGTCATGCCGGACAGGTGTTCGTACATGCGGAAATAGTTTTGGAGAGAGATGGTAGCTAAAGTACGCGATTCTTGCTGGACGGCGACATTTTCTTTGGCTTCGATCGCTTGGTGGAGACCATCACTGTAACGCCTACCATACATCAATCTGCCAGTGTGTTCATCCACAATTAGGATGGTTCCGTCTTTGACAACGTAGTCGCGGTCGCGCTCAAAAAGCGAAGCGGCTTTTAAAGCTTGTTCGACGTGATGAACTGTGGAGTAATTTTCTTCATAGAGATTTTTGACGTGCAGGCGTTGTTCCAGGCGGCGGATACCATAGTCAGTGAGGGTTGCGGTCTTGAGTTTTTCATCGACTTCGTAGTCGGTATCTTTGATTAGGGTGGTAACTAATTGGGCGTACTCCACATACTTGCTGGTGGGCTCGGCGTCGGGAGCACTAATAATCAAGGGGGTACGGGCTTCGTCGATCAGGATACTATCGACCTCATCAACGATGGCGAAGTAGTGGCCGCGTTGAACTTTGTCAGCCAGATTGTGCACCATGTGATCACGCAGATAGTCAAAACCAAATTCGTTGTTGGTACCGTAGGTTACGTCGGCTCCGTAACTTTCGGCCCGGGGGACGCGGCGAAAATGCTGCAAGCGTTCGTCTTCTTCGGTTTCGTCAGTGAACCCTAGGTCCAGGATCCCACCAGGCTGATCCCCCATTCCCGAATAAATCACCCCCACAGATAGTCCCAAAAGGAGGTGAGCACGCCCATACCAGCCAGCATCTCGGCGGGCGAGATAATCATTAACGGTCACGATATGGACACCGGAGCCAGCGAGTGAGCGAACGTAGGCGGCGAGGGTGGCAGAGAGAGTTTTGCCCTCCCCGGTTTTTTGCTCGGCAATTTTGCCGTGGTAGAGAGAGAGGGCGGCCAAGAGTTGGACATCATAGGCACGTTCTCCCGTCGTGCGTCGAATGCCTTCACGGATCACAGCTAAGGCTTCGGGGAGCAAACTGTCCAAACTTTCACCTGACTGGAGACGTTTTTTGAATTCGGCAGTTTTTCCGGGGAGTTCTTTGTCTTTGAGTTTTTTGATAGAAGCTTCGAGGGCGTTAACTTGCTCGATAATGGGCTTAAATTTATCGAGTTCGCGCGAGTTGTTATCGAAGAGTTTGGTGAGGAAACTAAGCATGGATGAATTGTAGCACGAAGAGGGGGTTATATGCCTGAAAAATGAAAAAACTGAGCAAGTTTCTGACTAGATTTTTTGTAGTCACTCGAATCGTATAAATAGGTCTGCCAGCCGGCACGTTTTGCAGAATCAATATTGGTTTGAGAGTTGTCAATAAAGAGTATTTCTGATGGCTGAACATTGGCTTTGATTGAAGCCAGAGAATAGATTTCCAGCATAGGTTTTTTTACTTTTTCTACACTACTGTCGACAATTACATCCCAGTCGACGGGCGGGAGTAGTTTCTTGGCTTTGATTTGATCAAGCATTCCAGAATACTGATCAGTTAGAAGGCCGATTTTAGTTCTTGTCTGAGCTTGCTTAATTATCGGCCAGATGTAAGTATTTTTGTCGAAATGATCGACAAAATAATCGAGCATTGAGAAATCTGGAGGAATGGATAGATGTAAGTCTTTAGCAATAATCTTGAGCAAATCGTCAACTGTGATGGAACCCATGATTAGTCGATCGTTATATTGTCTAAAGATTACTTCAAATCGGTGAGATAGATCCCCGGTAGCACCTAGCTCACTCTTCATAACCTCCCATTTGTTGGTATCAGAATAATCTTGAATAACAACCCCACCGACGTCAAAATAGACAAAAGAGATTTTATTCATATGATGGACTTAGAGGAGAAACCCCTAAGTGAGACACTTGGGGAGTTTGACTGAACCGTCTTTTTGCTGGAAGTTCTCCCAGAGAGCGATCAAAGTGCGAGTACTGGCAAGGGCGGTATTGTTAAGCATGTGGACATACTTGACTGTGCCATCGGAAGCAAGGTATTTGATATTGGCACGGCGACTTTGGAAGTCAGTCATAATACTGTCGGAGGCAACTTCGCCATAGTCACCTCTCCCTGGCATCCAAGCTTCAATATCATATTTTTTGGCTTGGGGTTCACCCATATCTCCTGTACACATTAAAAGGACGCGGTAGGGAATACCAAAATCCTGCAAGATTTCTTCGGTAAAACCGAGCATTTTTTCGTGCCAGGATTTACTCTCCGCGAGATCATTTTGGCAAAGTACTACCTGTTCTATTTTCCAAAATTCGTGAACACGAAAGATCCCTTTGGTATCTTTGCCGTAGCTACCGACTTCGCGGCGGAAGCAGGGAGAGAAACCGACCAGTTTGATCGGCAGATCTTTTTCCCGCAAAGTTTCTCCAGCGTAATAGGAAACAAGCGGAATCTCAGCAGTACCGGCTAGGAAGTAGTCGTTCTTAGGATCGGTCTCGTCTTCCGCAAGTTTGTAAGTTTCTTTTTCTCCCCAGGGAAGGTGACCGGTATTAATAAAAGCTTGGCGGGTATCGATCACGGGCGGAATCAGGGGGGTGTAACCTTTGGCTACAAATTTGTTGAGAGCATACTGCATGAGTTTGATTTGTAAAAGGGCAGCCTCACCTTGGAGAAAATAGCCGCGAAAACCAGCCACTTTACTCCCACGTTCAAGGTCGAGCCAGCCGTTTTTGGTGCCAAGAGCGACATGATCTAGGGGGGTAAATTTAAAGGTGGGTTTCTTGCCCCATTCACGGACCACTACATTACCAGTACTATCTTTCCCGACCGGAACTTCGGGGAGAGTGACGTTAGGAACTTGGAGCATGAGGTCGGCAAAAGCTTCTTCGGCTTGTCTAAGTTCTGGCTCCAGTGATTCCAGTTGAGTTTTGAGAGTTTTGCTTTGATTAATTAATTCGTCAGTGCGAGCTTTTTTGAGTTCATTGTTGAGACCATTACGTTCGGCACGGATATTTTCAACTTTACCGATAAGTTCGCGGCGTTTAAGATCAACCTCAAGCAAGTTATCCACTACGGCGGGATTTTGATTTTTGTTTTTGGCGTTTTGTTTAACTAATTCAGCGTTGTCGCGAATGAATTGAATGTCTAACATATGACTATATTATCTCATGTTTTTCAAGGAGTTGAAAAGCTTCTTCTACGGCTGGGAGAGTGAGAGGGAGACAATCAAGTTTTTGGGCTTCAGAAAGGGTGAACCATCCCCAATTACTAGTTTCCCAGTCGGGGTCGTGGGAGAGATCGGGAACTTGCTCACCAATATCCACTAAATAAGCAATCAAAATGACTTGGGTATCCTTTTTTTCGTCCGACTCATCTGCGAACCAAATACTAGTTTTTACAATCGGGTGAGGGTGAATAATTTTGGCATGCACATGAAGTTCTTCGTAGACTTCGCGGATCACCGCTTCTTCCATGGTCTCACCAAAGTCTACCGCCCCACCAGCCAATTGCCATTTGTGATGCCAGGACGGGTTACCGGGCGCATGACGCTGGGTCAATAACACTTTTTGACCATCTTGGGAAACTGGCAGTCCGAGAGCGGCCACGACAATTTGCTGATGTTTATGTTGCTTAATCATAGGCCTAAATCCGTGGCGATAGACTGCATGGCGGAGAGAACTAGGGGAACGTGTTCTGTCCACAGATCGACTCCGAGAGCATGCGTTCCTTCTTCTATTTCGCTGCGGTTGACTCCGGCAGCAAAACTTTTTTCTTTCCATTTCTTTTTGATGGATTTGACTTCTACGTCGGCAATTTTTTTGCTGGGCCTAACTAGTGCGGTAGTAGTGATCAAGCCGGTTAATTCATCGCAGGCGAAGAGAGCTTTTTCCAGTTTGGTTTCGCGGGAGACGCCAGTGTGGGAACCATGGCTCATAATGGCACGAATAATTTCTTCACTCACTCCCTTTTCACGGAGAATGGGAGCCCCAAGGCTGGGGTGGCCTTCGGCTGTCGGGTGGATTTCCCAGTCAAAATCGTGGAGAAGGCCGGCGACACGATAAGCTTCTTCGTCTTCACCGAATTTTTGGGCATAGGCGGCCATGGCAGCCTCGACAGCTAGCATGTGGCGGACGAGATTTTCGTTTTTCACATATTCGCGCACAATAGATAAAGCTTGATCACGGGTCATAAATCTTCGAAATTATGTATGTTTACTAAGAAAGAAATTGTAGGCTAATTTTCTGGCAATCTCCCCGTCGGCGGTAAGCCGGTGATTACTGGTGGGGAGAATAATAGTCTCGGCGTGTTGGAGTTTTTTGGCGAGAGCCCAGATTTGCTCGGCTGGACAGAGGAGGTCATAACGGCCATGAATGAGGATAGTGGGGATAGATTTAATGGTGTCGATATTTTTGAGTAATTGGTTTTCTGTAAGGAAAAAGTCATGAGTTTCATAATGGAGAAATATTTTGGCTTCATTAATATGCTCTTCTTCGATATCTTCGGGGTCTATAAAACTTAGATTTTCTTGGGCAGTCATCAAGTTGCCTTCCCAATTCCTGACCGCGGCGGTCGCGACCTTAACTTCTTTCTCGCTGCCTGTTTCGATCATTTTCAGTAACACTTGTGCGGCATTACTAGTAGTGGCATGATGCTTTTTTAGAAATTCTTGTCTCTCTTCCCATAGATCGGGGAACAGTCGGCTGATCCCACCTTCCCGGCTAAAAGCCCATTCTTCATCCCGAGCTCTTCCCAAGAAAACGCTGCCGAGCAATAAGCCCTTGACTCTGTCGGGATGGGTCTGGGCATAGGTGAGAGCGAGGGTGGATCCCCAGCTGCTGCCGGCAACAAACCAGTGAGTTAGATTTAACTGAAGGCGGATTCTTTCGATATCCTCCACCAGTTTTTGGGTGGTATTGTCCGTCACTTTGCCGGCGGGTGTACTTTGACCGCAACCCCGCTGGTCAAAGAGGATGACATGGTATTTGGAGAGATCGTAGGTACCTGCTTGTTTAGACCTGGATTTACTCCCTGGTCCGCCATGGAGAACCACTATGACGGGACCTTTGACATTACCATATTGCTCGTAGTAAATCTGGTGAACGTCTTGTTCGGGAAGATAGCCAGTAAAAAATGGTTTTGGATTTGGGTTACTAGTGGTCATATTTTCCTCTGGTTTTGTCATTATATACTACCGTGCCATAGCCCCGAAAATCGCTGTCATACCAATCTTTGGCGTTAATCCAGCGAGCCTTGTTTTCTTTGGGATCGTTGACAAGAAATTCTCCACCCCCATCCTCATGATAATCACTAATGAGAACAAGATGAGAAGAATCTTTGGTGTTGGTAGTAGAGGCCATGATCAGATTGCCGTTTTCAATTAGTGAAGATAACAAATTAAAACTAAATTTTTCTCCGTATTTATCGCCGAATTGACGGGCAGAAATGCCGTATTCTTTGAAAAAACTTTCGGAGCCCCTATGGTCCCAACCACCCATAACGGTGTAGGTTGGGATATATTCTTTGTTGGATGAGAGTGAACTTACTAGATTGATGTAAATCCCTCTTGATTTGTCTTGAGTTATGCTATCCCTTAGACTTTGACTGATTCTATGTCCGACTGGGATTAATCCTGGATTACCTTCTGGACCGATCATAGATAACTTATATTGACTATTATAGTTTGGGAGTTTCGTCATTTGTCCAGCTTGCCATAGTATTTGAAAAGGGGAAACTCTATCGGGTAGATTTTGCAGTCTATTGGCACGATTGATGGCCATGGCAACAACTGTCGGGCCGCAGGCGTTGTCTGCTAGCGTAATGGACTCGAATGAATCATATTGATTGAAAAACTCGGGTGCCGGAGTTGTTTGGTGTTCGGGGTGATCTGTCACAACTCTCCTACCTTACCACTGTGATGGGACTAATGTTGCCACCACAAAATTGCTGAATGTAATCCGCGCCTTTTTGGAGTGCCCCCACAACTTCTTCTTCGGAGAGGCCAGGTGCACCATCGGCATAAAGAATAATTTTTTTCGTGTTTTCTGTGATTTTGGTTGAGTCGATGTCGCGATAATTGAGATCTAAGGTGATCAACTTGTAGTGATCTGCATAGGCAATTTCTCCTGCCATAACTTTGGTTGGTTCTTCGTCTCCTAGTAGGTGCATCGTTTCATCTTTTTTCGTTAAACGAAGCGTAACGGGAAATGTGAGCCTATCAGCGTTAAATCCTCCTAATCCAATCCCAGTTTCGATTACGGCCAGGTTGTAGGAGTCGACCGCCGTGTTGATGTTGTAAATTCCTTTGCCGGTTGCAAGCCGACGCAAGAGAGCTTCGGGTGAGGGGCGGCGAGAGAGTTTCCAAACGCCTGTTTTTTTAAAAATTTCACGATATCCCTTGATTGGTTTTAATTCACCAATAGTTTCGATCTCATGGGTGTTCTTTTTGATGATTTCTTTGGTTAATTTTTTTAGATCGGTATCGGTTTTTTTGATATCAACGTTGTCGATTACAGTATAGGCATAAAATATGCCCGGGAAAAGAGATTTTGCACTTTGATCTACAGTGTGGCTGATTTCAACTGACGGAGCTGAAGAAAGAGTAATTTTATCTGTCGATTTTTCCGGCCGGAGGAGCGGGAAGGCAATCACTTCGCGGATGCTCCAAGTATTGGTTAAGAACATAACTAAGCGGTCGATTCCGATCCCAATCCCGCCCAGTGGAGGGCAACCATAACTAAGAGCTTCCAAGAATTCTTCGTCTAAAGGCTGGGCTTCGTCGTCTCCAGCTTTTAAGTTTTTTTGTTCATTTTCAAAACGCTCTCTTTGTTCTTTTTCACTCACAATCTCACTCCAGCCGTCACAAATTTCTTTGCCGCCAATATAGCCTTCGAACCTTTCAACTCTCCCCTTTTTGCTGCGATGAGTTTTACTTAGAGGCGACACTTCGACGGGATAATCGATAACCCAAGTAGGCTGGATGAGTTTCGGAGCAACCAGGTGGTCAAAGATGGCAAAGAGTGCTTTGGAGCGAGAATAAACGCCGGCAATTTTGAACTTATGTTGAGTGAGAATTGATTTGATTTCTTGATCAGTAATAGTAACCCAATCGATTTGGGCATACTCTTGTAGAGCTTGATCAATAGTAAGGCGGCGCCACTTGCCAGATAAATCAATTGCTTTGTCTTCGACTTTAAGCTTTAAATTGCCATTGAGTTTGAGGGCGACATTTTTGAAGAGGTCTTCGGTAATGTCCATGATGCGGTGATAATCAGCATAGGCTTCGTAGAACTCGATCATGGTAAATTCGGGCTGATGAGTTTGGTCCATGCCTTCGTTACGGAAATTGCGGGCGATTTCAAAAACTCGCTCATACCCACCGATCACCAGACGTTTGAGATAAAGTTCGGGGGCAACACGGAGATACATGTCGGTATCGAGCGCATTGAGGTGAGTGGTAAAGGGACGAGCGTTGGTCCCTCCATAAAGGTTTTGTAAAATAGGAGTTTCCACTTCCTGGTAATTTTCGCTCCACAAAAATTCGCGGATTGCCCGTTCGACCGTCCAGCGAGAATCCAAGAGTTGCTTACTTATGGGGTTAAGAAGCAGGTCAACATGGCGATGGCGAAAACGATCTTCTTTATCTTTGAGGCCATACCACACATCGGGGAGAGGGCGCATGGCTTTACCCAGGAAAGTGAGTTCTTTGGTACGCACAGTTAATTCGCCGGATTTGGTTTTGAAAACAGTGCCTTTGACCCCAACAAAATCACCGGGGTCAAGTAGTTTGACGAGGGAGTAAACGACCTCTCCTACTTCGGGGAGAGCAGCAAAAACCTGGATATGACCAGACCGGTCACTAACATCAAAAAAAGCAATTTTGCCTTGACGACGAAGTGAGCGAATGCGGCCGGCGACGTTAATTTCGGTGTCAAATTTGGCATCTTTGATCAAATGGGTCGGAGAGTAAGCGGGGGGACTGACATTGATCCCCAACTCAATCAGTTTGGCCAATTTGTCGCGACGCGCAGCTAAAATTTGCTCTTCTCGGGAACTCATGAAGTAAAGTATAACAGATCTAGTGGATTTTTTTGATCTTGTAGACGACTTTGCCAGCGGGAGCTTCGAATTCGACAGATTCACCTTTTTTCTTGCCTAACAGAGCTTGACCCAAAGGAGAGGTGTGAGAGATTTTCTTTTTTAAAGGATCAGCTTCCCATTCGCCCACAATTTCATAGGTATGTTCGGAGCCGTTTAGGTCGATAGTAACTTTGCAGCCGATATCGATAGAACCATGGGAAGGAGAGCCGACTACCTGAGCTTTGGCAATAATATCTTCTAGTTCTTCGAGACGGCCTTCGATAAAGGAAAGCTCTTCTTTGGCGGCATGATACTCGGCATTCTCGGAGAGATCGCCAAAGTCGCGGGCACGAGCAACCCGTTCGATAGCACTGGGGAGTTTGAGATCTTTTAGTTCGGTGAGTTCGGTTTTGAGTTCCTCAAGACCAGAAGGCGTGAATTGAATTTTGTCGTTGTGGTTGTCCATCGGGAAATGATAACAAACGCAATTTACAAGTCAATATGCCTATAGTGCGTATAGTGCAACATATGGTGTATAGTGGAGATATGCAAGGATATACGGGAAACATTGAGGAATTGACCAAGCAGAATACTAATTTTCGTCAGGTACTTTATACCGGCAAGTATATGCAGTTGGTAGTCATGAAGTTAAACGTAGGGGAAGAAATTGGGATGGAAGTCCACCCAGCAGTTGATCAATTTTTCCGAATCGAAGAGGGGCAAGCCAAGTTTGTGGTCGGAGGAGAAGAGACGACGGTAAACGAAGACGGAGTATTTATTGTCCCAGCGGGAAGTGAACACAATGTGATCAATACGGGAACAGGAGAATTAAAACTCTATACTATATATACTCCACCCAATCACCCAGAAGGTACCATTCACGTGACGAAAGCGGAGGCGGAAGCGGCGGAAGCGGCCATGCACCAATAAAGAGAATGGTGTAAACTGAAAGTATTATTAAATAAATAATGTTCCATGAAAGGAATAAATATGGATGATACAACCATGAACCAACCAGGTGCGGTTCCTACCCCTACTCCCACACCAGCACCCGGAGCTTATGTTCCCCCAGCCCCAACTCCCGAGCCAGCTCCAGTAGCTCCAGCTCCCGAAGCTCCAGCTGAGCCAGTAGTTCCTCCAGTTACTCCGACTGTTTAAGTTAAAGAGATATTTTTCCCAAGACCCCGCTCGTCGGGGTCTTGTGGTTGATGGGGTATATAATAATGACATTAGAATTTCTGCCTGAAAGTGGGGGTGCATGGCTAAGGAAAATGTCATTACTGGTTTTGTCGCTGGAAACGTACGAGTTGAGGATTTTTTAAAATTAAGGATGAAGGCAAAACAATGCAATCGGGTAGAGTGGGAAGAAATCGCAAGATCAGCTCAAACATTGGGATTAAACTTGAGCGAAAACCCTAAAAGAACACTAGATTTACCAAATATGTTAGCAAGATTATTGGTGCCAAAGGTATCACTGGATAAATATTTACCTGAGCGGGAAGATCACCTAAATGTAAAAGTAGATGAATTGAGCGAACTATTAGCTGAAGAGAATAGTAATATTCATCCGGGGGCAATTGAACAAATGAGCAGAGGCCGTGGTCAGATGACTGCGGAATTACTAATGCTAAACAATATTGCACAGGCTTTGGCGGGGCAAGGTAAGTGAGTTTATAGTCTGGGTTTGTTATAATTCCGCTGTTGGCCCCATCGTCCCGCGTAGAAGTGCAGAGCACTCTACACGGCCCAGTATTCTGCTTTGCTGTAATACTGGGTAGCTTGCACTTTGATAACATAAGTATTATGTATTACACATATGTTTTACAGTCTCAAGTAAATGGAAAATTATATGTGGGATATAGTTCTAATTTGCGTCGGAGACTACAAGAACATAAGCAAAAAAAAGTACATACAACCTATCGAATGAAAAATGTTGAGCTTATTCATTACGAGGCGTATAAATCACAAACTGATGCTCGTCGCCGAGAGAAATACTTAAAAACAACACAGGGTAAGCGAATGTTAAAAATTATGCTTGCCGATTCATTAAAAATAAGCGACTACGTATCAGAGCAAAACTCGATACATAGTAAAGGCCCCATCGTCTAGCCTGGTCTAGGACAGCAGGTTCTCATCCTGTAAACTTGGGTTCGAATCCCAATGGGGTCACAAATTATCGTTTCTCGCCCCGAACTTCTGCGTAACAAGCTCTTGCAGAAGGTTCTGGGGAAGATTGAGTTGAATATCAACTCTGTCTGGTATAAGTTGATCTTCTTTCTTTCTCCCTGCAATACTATCTCTCTGTGTCTTTGGTCTGGCGTAGACAATAATCCTATCAATCAGCATGTGAATCAGGTCGTGTAACTCCTTCTTTGCCTCCTCGTTCTTGTCAGCTTCTGTGAATAGCCTGTCAATCGTATGACCATACTTCTTGGCGTAGAGTTCAAGACTGGCTTCATAGCCTTTGGACATAGCCTCCTTGCTCAACTCAAAGTCAATCTTGTCTATTTCTGTAGTGCATTTGGTTTCAGTATCTTTCAGATCATTCAGTCTGATTTGCAATTCAAGATTGTCAAAGGCTCCAAGCTCATGTTGTTTGAGAATGTTTATTTTCCTTTGAGGTAACGAATCCAGAAGACCTTGATAGGTCTTTCTTTGTTTGGTTAGGCGACTGATATTCAAGCGTGATGAGTCCAAGCTCCTCTGATATTCAAAAGTCGCTTGAGGGTTATTCAAGAGCTTTCTGACAAATTGAATGACATAGTTTTCAAGTCCTTCGGCTGGGATTGGTACGACAGGGCAAACTGTGGTGTACTTCTTTCTGTTCTTTCGGTTGCACTGATAATGGTATGAATAACGACCTGTGGCCTTATCAATCCGATCTTTGCCTCCTGTCCATGACATCTCTGAATCTTTGGTAGCACCCAACTTGCGACAGGTGTCGCACTTGAGAAGTCCTGATAATAAGTACAGATGCCCCTGTTCTTTGGCCTTGGTGATTGTTTTTCTGTTGGAAATATCAAGTAATCGTTTCTGCACAAACTGAAATAGTGGCCTGGGGATTATTGGTTCGTGTTTGTGTGGTGATTCTTTCCATTCAGTTTTTGGAAGTGGTTTTCCCTTCTTGGATTTGCTGTGGTAGAGGATTCCGATGTATATCTCGTCAGATAGGATTGAGCGCACCATTTCCATACGCCAGAAGGTGAGAGGGTTGGTTTTACGAGTTCCCCCTTTGCGTTTGCCATAATGAACAGCCGAAGCGTCTGGACTCAAAACCTGTTCTTCTGTAAGAATATCGGCTATCTTCTGCGGGGTTAGTCGGCCAACTGCAAATAAGTCAAATATCCGCTTCACCATCTGTGCTTCCTCGTCAAATACCACCAAGCGACCTGTTTTATCTTTCTGATAGCCATATCGGGCATTTGCCCCCATATACACACCAAGTAGATTGGCTTGTTCTCGACCTCGCCTGGTTCTATCAAGTATATTTTCCCTTTCAAGCTCGGCAATTACACCCATAATCCCAAGCATGGCTCGACCAAATGGCGTACTTGTATCAATGGATTCAGTAGCTGAAATAAACTCAATACCATTTTCCTCAAAGAAGTCGAGTACATCCATGAGGATTCGCAGTTTTCGGGCAAAGCGGTCAATCTTGAATACAGCGACAGTATCAAAGGGTTTATGGCCTTTCGGAGCCAACATGTAATCTTCTTTGAGCTTGGCAAAACCTGGTCGTTCATCCAGTTTTGAGGTTCCGCTTATTCCATCGTCAATATACACATGATTATTACCAGCAAAAACCATTGCTGGTTGGCCACTTCGGAGTTTGCCCTTGGTTCTCAAGATTGCCTCAACTGCTTCTTTCTGGGCTGGGATACCAAACTTGTCAGCCTGGTCGTCTGTAGATACACGAATATAATAAGCAAGTCTGCGAGTTGTTTCTTCCTGGTTTACTTCCATATTTCTTTACTGAATTACTATTGTTACCAAGTTCCTGGTAACCTCTCTCTAATAACTCTATTATAGTATTTTCGATGAGAGTTTGCCAACAGTTCACAAAGGGTTGAGATGTCAAAGAGCCAAGACTTTCGGACAGGTGTCCGAAATTAGTAGCCTCGTTCCAGAGATTCGGCTGTTATTGGTCTGCCCATTCTGACAAGCCCCTCTACTCGTTTATTGATTATTTCTGCCAACTTGTCATACATATCTTTCTTTCTCTCGGGTGTCAATTCATCTGATCCCGATGCAGACAGGGCTTTGTCTTCTATAAGTTCAACTGTGATATTGAGCTTCGGCATAATATCCATGCTTACTTTGACTGCCTCAAGATACAACTTGGTAGCCTCTCTGGTTTCTTTGGAGAGTTGAGTTTTTCCCTGGTCATTTTCCATTCCTCTGTACCATCTCTCACGCAGTTCTGGTAGATCAACCGCCACAAAGCGTTTGACATGGTTCACAACCAGAGATTTGAGATTGACCTTATCAGCATCAAAGGCTTCTTCGATTCTTGCGACAGGTGTCGCAGATACGATTGACTGCTCAAAATATCGCTTTCGATAGTTATACAAGGCTGATCTACTGGGAAGCGAAACTTTGGGAAACTCTTGAGAGAGTTGGGATAGTATCCTGGCTGGAGAGTATTTACTCCTCAAATATGAATCAAGTTTATCTTTGACTGCGCCAGGTAGCGCATGGACACCTGTTTCATATCCTGCGTGGGTGATTGCACTTCCTTTATTTGCATACCTGGATTTACTGTCTTGATTTTGCATAGTAGCTGGAATGTATCCAAGTAATTAGCCTTGAAACTGAATACATTATCAGTATACCTGGAACTCTATCGTGCTTCAATCAATCATAATTGATATAATTCAATTATGGAACATGTACGGAAAATTGTAAGAAATAGCGTAAAATACTCGCAAAACTTCTTGAGAGATACTCGATTGGTTCAAAGATTGGTGGAGAAGTCATCCATCGCTCCAAGTGACCTTGTGATTGATATTGGTTCAGGCAAAGGGATTATCGCTGACATTCTTTCGACTCGTTGCAAAAAGGTAATAGCGGTAGAAGCTGATCCAGAACTTGCTGACAGATTGAAGCAAAAGTTCAAGGGTATTTTGAACATACAGATTCAAACAGGAGATTTTCTTGCTTTG
>Ga0209417_1001117_pt1 | contig 52114 bp, 49 predicted proteins | sample RifGroF2_FD_184002 | JGI IMG/M metagenome (GOLD analysis project Ga0209417, IMG submission 184002) | Groundwater microbial communities from Rifle, Colorado, USA - Groundwater F2 (SPAdes) (version 2) | ecosystem: Environmental > Aquatic > Deep subsurface > Groundwater | place: Rifle, Colorado...
GACTATCTGGACGCAACGGACGTCGAAGAACTGATCAACTACGTGGACGCCGTCAACCTCAAGTTCGGCGCACCGCTCGAAGTGACCGATCCGACGACCGCCAAGGTCCGCGAGATCGAACGGCGCGGACTCGCCGTCGGGCTGAAGCTGCTCCGCGGCAGGGTCCGGCATCTCGGCACCGAAATCAATCTGAAAGTTCTCAAGAATCTCTATATCGACCTTTCGCAGAAGATCGCGATGCGGCACCGCGCCGAGGTCACGGACATCGTCGTCGAATCCGGCGCCGTCTGCGGCGTCGTCCTGAAAGACGGAACCCGGATCGAGAGCGATCGCATCGTCGTCTGCCCCGGCCGCGACGGATCCCGCTGGCTTTCCGACATCTGCGAAGCGCGCGGCATTCCGATGCATGCGAATCACGTCGATATCGGGGTCCGGGTCGAAACCAACAACGAAATCATGGAAGAGATCAACGAGAACCTGTATGAAGGCAAATTCGTCTTCCGGACGACGATGGGGACCCAGGTCCGCACTTTTTGTTCGAATCCGTCCGGGCACGTCGTCATCGAAAACTTCTCCGGAATCATGCTGGCGAACGGCCATGCCTATTCCGACGCCGGACTCGGTTCGAAGAATACCAATTTCGCCATTCTCGTGAGTCACGATTTCACCGATCCGTTCCATCAGCCGAACGAATTCGCCCAAGGCGTCTCCGGACTTGCCAACATGCTCTCCAACGGCTCGATCATCCTGCAGCGCTACGGCGACCTGAAGATGGGCCGCCGATCGACGGAGAAGCGGATCCGCGAAGGATTCGTCACCCCGACCCTCAAAGAAGCCGTCCCCGGCGACCTTGGTCTGGTGCTGCCGTACAAGACGATGATGTCGATCATCGAGATGATCGAAGCGCTTGACCATGTGACGCCCGGCATCGCCTCCGAGCATACGCTCTTCTATGGCGTTGAGGCGAAGTTCTATTCCGCGCGTCCCGAAGTCGACGATCGTTTCGAAACACGCGTCAAGGGTCTCTACGTCGGCGGAGACGGGGCTGGAATCACCCGCGGCCTTGCGCAAGCCGGAGCCAACGGTGTCCGCATCGCGCGTGCCATCGCCGCGAAAACCATACAAAAATAAACCGCATCGACGACCGCCCGTGAAAACGGAGGTCGTTTCTTTTCACCCGGCCTTAGGGTGCAATCGGCGGTCCGCGTGATATAATACTATTGGCTTCCGGGAGGAATCGAACATGGGGAAACGCGTTGTCGTCGTCGGCACCCAGTGGGGTGACGAAGGCAAAGGAAAAATCACCGATTATCTCGCCGGAAAGGCGGAAGTCGTCGTCCGCAGTCAGGGCGGCAACAACGCCGGGCACAGCATCACCATCGACGGCGAACGCTTTGCGCTTCATCTGATCCCATCCGGAATCTTCAACCCGAACATCCAAAACGTCATGGCCAACGGCATGGTCATCGATCCGGTCTCGCTCTTCAAGGAGATCGACCAGCTCGCCGCCCGCGGCGTGAAAAACTTCAAACTGATGATTTCCGACCGCGCCCACGTCGTCATGCCATACCATCTCATCCTCGACGGTGCCTTCGAAACCCTCAAGGGGGACGCGGCCGTCGGCACCACCAAAAAAGGCATCGGTCCGGCGTATACCGACAAGTCCGCCCGCATCGGCGTCCGCGTCGGAGACCTTTTGGACCCCGTCGTCCTGAGCGACCGCATCGCCGCCAACCTCGCCATCACCAATCCGCTCCTGAAGTTGATGAACAAGGAGCCGTTTGACGCCGAAACGCTTCTACGGGACTATCTCGTCTTCGGCGAACGCATGCGCCCCTTCATCGCCGATACCTCCGTCTATCTGAACGACGCGATCGAGGAGGGCCGCAAGATCCTGTTCGAAGGCGCCCAGGGCATCATGCTCTGCCTCGACCACGGAACCTATCCATACGTCACCAGCAGCTCGCCCACCGCGGCGGCCGTCCCGCTCAACTGCGGCATCGCCCCGATGGCGATTACCGACGTCGTCGGCGTCACGAAGGCCTATACGACCCGGGTCGGCGGCGGCGCGTTCCCGACCGAATTCGAAGACGATACGTCAAGACGGATCCGCGAAGTCGGCCATGAGTACGGCACGACGACAGGCCGCGCCCGCCGCATCGGCTGGCTCGACGCCGTCGTCCTTAAGCATTCGCGCCGCGTCTCCGGCGCGACCGGACTGGCGATCATGCTGCTCGACGTTCTGAGCGGCATCCCCACCCTCAACATCTGTACGCATTACCTGATCGACGGCAAGCGCGTCGATTACATCCCCGGCAACTACCGCGCCTTCGCCGCCGCGGTCCCGGTCTACGAATCCTTCCCGGGATGGACCGAGGACATCTCGACCGTCGGCCGGTTCGCCGACCTGCCGATCAACGCACAAGGGTATCTGCGTGCGATCGAACGTCTTTCCGGAGTACCGATCGTCATGTTCTCGGTCGGTCCCGACAGGACCCAGACCGTGACGTTGAAACAACCGTTCAACGATTCAGATTACGAGGAGGAATGACATGTCGAGTCACATCGTAGGTAGTCACGCACTGACCAAACACATGGAATCGAACATCCTGAAAACATCCCAGGAAGCCAAAAACGCAAGGCTCCAGAACCCCATGGTGATCGACGCAACGGTTGGACAGCTCAACAGCGAGAATGGGACGTTATTCAGATATCTGGCGGTCGATCGGCAATTAAAAGAACTGAACGACCAAGAAATGTACGTATACGCGCCGGTCAACGGATCGAAAAACTTCTCTGAAGGCGTGATCGACTGGGTCTTCGGGAAACACAAGGAAAGCATCCTGAAGTCATTCATGGTGAACGTCATTCCGACTACCGGCGGATCCGGCGCCCTGTCCAACACGATCTATAATTTCAACGATTTCGGACAAAAGGTCCTGATTCCGAATTACTTTTGGACCCCTTATGAAAACATCGCCGAAGAAGCGAACCTCGGCGTCGAAACCTTCCGCATGTACGACGACGAGTATCGCTTCAACGTCGATGATTTCGAACGCAAGGCGAAAGAACTTTCCGCGCGCCAAGGACGATTGTTCTTCCTGATGAACGATCCGTGCAACAACCCGACCGGGCTTTGCCTCACGACCGATCAATGGCGTCAGCTGATCGCCGTCCTGAACGAGATCGCCGCCCGCGATATTCCCGTGATTCTGCTTCACGACATCGCGTATATCGACTTCCAGATGAAGCCGGAAGACCAATCGCGCGACATCTTCACCGCTTACCTCGATCTCGACCCGCGCATCCTGGCCGTCATCGCTTTCAGCGGATCGAAAACATTCTCGATGTACGGATTCCGCATCGGGGCCCAGATCGGGCTCTCCAAATCAAAACAGGTCATGGAAGATTTCAAGCGTGTCGGCGACTACAGCGTCCGCGCCAGGTTCTCATCGGTCAGCCGTCCGGCGATGTCCGTCATCGGAAAAATCTTCGCAACACCCGAGCTCAACGTCGGTTTTAAGGCGGAACTTGCGGAGGCCCGGAGCATTCTCGAAAAACGGATCGCCCTGTTTCAAAGCTGCGCTGACCTCGAAGGGCTCAAATACCTTCCGTACGGCGGCGGATTCTTCATCGGCGTCGAAACCAAGAACTGCCGGATCTTCGAAGATCTCGTGGCCGACGGCGTCTATGTGATCGCGATGCCCGGGCTCATCCGGATCGCGCTGTCTAGCGTCAATTTGAATGACATTCCGAGACTCGTCAAAGCGATTAAGAAGAATGTATAATGGCTAAAAACAGCCATTAACCATAAAAAAAGGATTCCGATTCGGAATCCTTTTTTTCTATGCCATCTTGTCGACGAGGAAGGTAATCTTGTTCGTGGTGGCGAGGGTGTAGATGTCGATGAAGGCACCGACCCAGCCGATGAGGAGAATCCAAAGGACGCCGATGATGAAGTTTCCCTTGGCGATGCGGTAGATGCCGTAGACGAGATTGTCGAGACCCGGCAAGGCAAGAATGATTTTCAGAGCGAGAGGCAGACCATCGATGACGCGAATGTATTCTTTCATTGTATATCACTCCCTTCTATTCGTGATTATATCACATGTAAAAGAGATTTGTTAGTGTTATATTGATTATATTTGACGAATAATGATGTTTGATGTTTAATCAAGCGTACGGTCAATTGCTTCCGCGATCCGCCGGCACTTGACGACGAGATCGGCGAACCGCTCCGGTTTGAGCGATTGTTGTCCGTCCGAGAGCGCAAATTCCGGTTCCGGATGGACTTCGACGATGAGTCCGTCGGCGCCCGCGGCGATGGCCGCCTTCGAGAGCGACTCGATGTATTCCCAGCGTCCGCTGGCGTGCGACGGGTCGATGATGACCGGCAGATGGGTCAGTTTCTTCAAAACGGGCACGGCGCTGATGTCGAGGGTGTTGCGGGTCGCGGTTTCGAAGGTACGGATCCCGCGTTCGCAGAGAATGACGCGTTCGTTTCCCCCCGCGAGGATATATTCGGCCGACATGAGCCACTCTTCGATCGTATTGGCGAGGCCGCGTTTCAGGAGGATCGGCTTGTCGATCTTGCCAAGTTCCTTGAGCAGCGAGAAGTTCTGCATGTTCCGGGCGCCGACCTGGATCATGTCGACGGCGTCGAGGAACAACGGCAGGTCTTCGATGCTCATCAGTTCGCTGACGACCGGGATGCCGTACTTTGCGCGGGCGTCCTTCAGGATGCCGAGGCCTTCGGGACCGAGCCCCTGGAACGAATATGGGCTGGTCCGCGGTTTGTAGGCGCCCGCCCGCAAGATCTTCGCGCCGGCCGCCTGGATCAGGCCGGTCGTGAGATCGACCTGTTCGCGGCTTTCGACGGCGCATGGCCCGGCGATCATGACGATGTTCTTCCCGCCGATCGGAACACCGCCGATATCGACGATCGTGTCGGTCAGCTTGAACTTGCGATTGACTTTCTTGAATGGTTCCTGGACCCGCAGGACGGTGTCGACGGAAGGGAAGGCATATAGCGAGTTCATGTCGAACTTCGTGGTGTCGCCGACGATTCCGAAGATCGTATAGGTCTGACCGACGCTTTCGTGGATCGCGAAGCCGAGGTCGATCAGATGTTTTCGGAGGAGTTCAATGTCTTTTTTTTCGGTACTTTCCTTAAATTTTACAATCATGGATTATGCTTTCCCTTTCTTGAGTTCGTCGACGGCCTCGAGATATCCGGCGAACCCCTTCCCGCAGATTTGTTTGACGCAGACATCCGCCGTGACGGACTGTTTCCGGAACGGTTCCCGGGCGCCGATGTCGGACAGATGGACTTCCACCGTCGGCAAGCCGACGGCCTTGATGCAGTCACGGAGCGCGTATGAATAATGCGTGAGCGCGCCCGGATTGATGACGATGCCGTCGATGCGGCGATACCGGCGCTGGATGCAATCGATCAGCGCGCCTTCGTGATTGGATTGGAAAAACGCGACCGCGACGCCGATTGCTTTCGCGTGTCGACGGATCTCGTTTTTGAGATCGCGATAGCTCTGTTTGCCGTAAACGTCGGGTTCGCGGATGCCGAGCATGTTCAGATTAGGGCCGTTGACGATCAAAATACGCATGGATCTTCGCCTCGATTTCCTTCGTTGTTTCTTCCTGCCGCCCCGTGATTTCCACCTTGACGTCGGCGTAACGCTCATAGATCGGCCGACGCTCGAGGGCGAGCCGTTCGACGTCCGCCGGCGACTGGATCAACGGCCGGTTCCGGATGTCGGCGGCCATGATCTTGCGGTAATCCTTGTCGAGGAAGACGACGACGCCGTTATGGCGCAGCCGTTGCATCGCCGTCGGGTTCTTGATCATTCCGCCGCCGGTCGAGACGATGATGCCGCGCGTGGCGGCGAGTTCTTCGACGATCGTTTCTTCCAGCGCCCGGAAGGCGGGTTCGCCGCGCAAGGCGAAGATGTCCGAAATCGCGACGCCTTCGCAGGATTCGATCGCCGCATCGGTGTCGAAGACGGTTTTTTCGAACCCGGACGCAAGCCGGGTGGCATACATCGACTTGCCCGACAGGGGCATGCCGATCAAAACGACGTTCGCCTGTTGGACCGCGAGATCGCGGTAGACGGATTCGGCCAAAGTGTCCGGGATCAGGGTGTCGGTGAATAATTCGCGCGCTCTTCGCGCCTGCATGACGAGCATGTAGAGGCCGGATGCGGCGGGGATGCCGCGGTCGATCGCGGCGAGGACGAGGTTGGTGCGAAGCGGATTGTAGACGAAATCGAAGACAAACTCGAGGTTCGGGAAGCGGGCGATGTCGATCGGCGTTCCATCGTCATCCGGATGCATCCCGATCGGCGTGGCGTTCACGAGGATCGCATAGGATCCGCCGGCCTCGTCGAGGGGAAGGTCGCCGGGGGCTCGGGGCGTACGGCAGAACACATCGATCTGCGCGGCGCCGCCATCCTTCAGGTACTGAATCACCGTTTTTGCGGCGCCGCCGTTACCGATCACCGCGGCGGTCTTGCCGCGCGGATCGCCGCCGTAACGCGCAAACGTCGCCGCGATGCCGTCGTAATCGGTGTTGTATCCGTACAGCTTGCCGTTGCGGCGGACGATCGTGTTGATCGCGCCGGTCCGGGCTGAAACGTCGTCGAGGACATCCATCGCGGCGCGCACCGTTTCCTTGTAGGGAATCGTCACGTTGAGTCCGTCGAACTCTTCGTATTCGAGGAACGCGATCGGATCGACGGTTTCAAACGTGCGGTAGTCCGGGTCGCCGAACGCCGCGTGGACGATGGGAGAAAAACTGTGCGACAGATGCTTGCCGAGCAGGCCGAAGGTCTTCATCGGAACCAGGTCTCCGGTTTTCCTTCCGCAAGCATGTCGAGGAGCGCGTAATAGATCGCCGCGTTGATGACGTGGACGGCGCGGTTGACGATCGCCGGGTCGTGGCGACCGACAATCTCGATCGTCGTGTTTTCATGCGTTTCGAGATTCACGGAGCGTTGCGGGATGCCGATCGAGGCGGTCGGCTTGACGGCCGTCCGAATGATCACGGGCATACCCGTCGCCATGCCGCCGACGATGCCGCCGTTGTGGTTGGCGAGGGTTTTGATCGTGCCTTCCGGCGTGTAGACATATTCGTCGCGCGCTTCGGATCCGGCGCGTTTGGTGATGCTGAAGCCGTCGCCGAATGCGACGCCTTTCACCGCCGGAACGGCGTAGAGGACGGCGGCGAGTTGGCTTTCGAGCGACCAGAAGAGTGGTTCGCCGAGACCGACGGGAAGACCGGTGATCGCCGTTTCGACGATACCGCCGACGGAGTCGCGGGCATCTCGCGCCAAGGCGATGAGGTTTTTCATGATGGGTTCGATCGCCAGATCGAGAACGGGGAAGAGATTCGCTTCGAGCGCTTCGAGGCATGCGGGATCGACCTTGACGGGATCGAACGCGGCGTCCTCCGCATCCTTGACGGAGAGGATGTGGGATCCGACGCGGATGCCCTTGGGGGTCAGGATCTGTTTGGCGATGGCGCCAACGATCATGAAGAGGCTGGTGATGCGGCCTGAATGGATTCCGCCGCCGCGCAGATCTTCGGTGCCGTGCGATTTGACGTAGGCGGGAAAATCGGCGTGGCCGGGACGGGGAGTGTGCTTGAGCGGATCGTAGTCGACGGAGCGGACGTCCGTGTTTTTGATCACGAAACGGACCGCGGAACCATCCGTGCGGCCGGCCGCGACGCCCGAGATGATTTCATAGGCGTCCGGTTCGCTCCGCGGGGTCGACAGCGTCGATTGCGGACGACGCTTCGCGAGACCGGCGCGGATCAGGTCGTCGTCGATCGCGATGCCGGCGGGAAGGCCGTCGATCGCGATGCCGATTTCCGGACCGTGGGACGTTCCCCACATCGTGATTTTGATGTTTTTGCCGAAAGTATTCAAGAGATCACTCCGCATTCACAACTTGAACTGCGACTTGACGATGACGGACGAGCCGATGTCGAGGACGTCGACGATCGAAAGCAGGTCGCGGCGGTATTTCTTGTCGCGGTTCACGTACAATTTGAGGTTTTCGATGTCGACGGGATCGTGCGTCGGCAGGTTGTATTTCTTCAGGCATTCGACGAGTTCCCGGCGGACTTCCGGACTCGAGAGGATCATCACCATGCCGATTGCGATCGCTTCGCCGTGCAGATACTTTTTATAATCGTAATAGGCTTCGATCGCGTGGCCGAACGTATGGCCGAAATTGAGCGACCGGCGGACGCCTTCGTCAAATTCGTCGGCCTCGACGAAACGCCGCTTGATTTCGAGCGATTTGTAGATGTAGTACTCCCAATCGGCGGCGACATCTTCCATCTTGATTTTGTGGAAGAAGTCCTTGTCGGCGATCATGCCGTACTTGATCATCTCCGCCATGCCGGCGGAAAGCTGACGGCGATCGAGGGTCTTGAGGGTGTCCGGATCGATCAAAACCTTGACCGGGGGATGGATCGCGCCGATCGCGTTCTTCGCCTTGGCGGTGTCGATCGCGACTTTTCCGCCGACGCTCGAATCGATCTGGGCGAGCAGGGTGGTCGGAATCTGGATGGTGGGGATGCCGCGGAGATAGACCGACGCCGCGAACCCGGCGAGGTCGCCGGTGACGCCGCCGCCGACGGCGATCACGCAGGCGTCCTTGCGGACGCACTGATCGGTCATGATGTCGATGATCCGCCCGAGTTCGGAAAGCGATTTGCTCGCCTCGCCTTGCGGAAACCGGATCACGATGTGATTGGGACAGACCGCCGTGACCTTCTCGACATAGACGGAGGGGATGTGGTCGTCGGCGATGACGACGTAGAATGTTTCCGGATCGAGATGCGCGGAAAGACGGCCGAGCAGACCGGCTTCAATCAATACATCGTAGGTTCTCGCTAAAGCCTTGACGCGCAGTTGGCGCATGTCATTCCTCCATGACGGTGAAGATTCCGCCGACGCTCTTGAAATCGTTGAAGAAGTTGGGATAGGATTTATTCACGGCTTCCGCACGCTTGATGAGCACGGGTTTTGTGGCGCGGGTCGCGGCGATCGCGGCGGACATGACGATGCGGTGGTCCGGCGCGGGATCGATGAGACCGCCTTCGAAGGCGGTGCGACCGCGGATCAAAAGCGACGTATCGGTCATCTCGACCTCGACCCCGAAACTGCGCAGAATGTCGGTCGTCGTCTGGAGCCGGTTCGATTCCTTGTACTTGAGCCGGGAGGCGTTCTCGATCGTGGTGACGCCTGTCGCGGCGGCGCCCATCACGGCGATGATCGGCGCGATGTCGGGACACTGCGACACATCGACGACACAGCCTCGGAGTTCCGATTTGCGGAACAGGATGCCGGCTTCCTGCTGCTCGATGATGCCGTTCATCGCGGCGATGACGTCGAGGATGCGGCGGTCCGGCTGCAGCGAGGCGGCCGAGATGTTCTTGCAAAGCACGTCGCCCGAAAGTACGCCGGCGGCGGCGAAGAAGGCCATCTGCGAATGATCGCCTTCGATCGTGATGTTGGTCGGATTGTAGGATTGGTTGCCGCGGATGAAATAGGAAGAACCGCGGTCCTCGATCTCGATGCCGAAGCGGCGAAGCACGTCGACCGTCATGTCGACGTAGCCGCGCGATTCGAGCGGTTCGCCGACCCGGACTTCGGAATCGCCCTTGAGGAGCGGAAGCGCGAAGAGCAATCCGGAGATGAACTGACTGCTGACGGATCCGGGAACATAATAGACACCCGGTGTCAGGGTCCCGCTCACGATGATCGACTTTTCGTTCTGTTGATAATTGAGGCCGTTTTGGCGGCAGATCTCGTCGTAAGCCGAAATCGGCCGCTTGAGCAGGCCCGGCTTGCCGGTATAGATGACTTTTTCACGCGAAAGCGAAAGGACCGGCAAGACGAACCGAAGCGTCGAACCGGATTCGTTGCAGTCGATGAAGTTGTCGTCGCCGATGATGACGCGCGACACGCCGTTGACGATCAGCTGCGTCCCGTTGTTGATGATCTTGACGCCGATCTTCGCCATCGCGGCGATCGTGGCGGCGATATCGTCGTTGACGGCCGCGTTATGGATCACGCTTTTGCCTTTGGCGAGCGAGGCGGCGATGATCGCCCGGTGGGTCTGGCTTTTCGAGGGAGGAACGGCGACGGTGCCCGAGATCGGTCCGGGCGTAATCAGTACATTCATGTCATTTCCCCTTTTCCAGAAGCGAACGACGACGTTTCGCTTCCGTCATTTTCTGTTGCAGGCCATCGAGATCGTCGTTTCGAAGCATCGCTTCAAAAGCGTCGAGGGAAGTGCGGAACGCGTCGATGCGGGAAAGCAGGTTTTTCTTGTTTTCGAGGAACAGTTCGCTCCAGAGCGGCGCGTTGATCATCGCGATGCGGGTCAAATCACGGTACGAGTCGCCGATGAAGCGGCCGGTATCGAATTGTCCGTCGTCGCTGTCGACGATCGAAAGGGAGATCACGTGGGTCAGCTGCGACGTATAGGCGATGATCGCGTCATGTTCTTCCGCCGAGAGGTCGGTGACGTTCCCAAACCCCATTTCACGGGCCAGCGAGCTGACCGTTTCAAGTGCTTCCGGCGTGTTTTCGGGTGTCGGGACGACGATGTAGTTCGCGCCTTTGAAGATATTCGGGTCGGCGAAGGCGACGCCGATTTTTTCACGGCCGGCGACTGGGTGCGAGAAGACGAACTGAGTGTCTTTGCGAAGATGCGCGCGGATACCGTCGATGATCGCCGCCTTGACGCCGGCGATGTCGACGCAGATCGTGCCGGGACGGAGGGCGCCGACGTGTTGCTCGAAGAACGCGGCGACCGCTCGGGGGTAGAGGCAGAGATAGATCACGTCGCATGCCGCGAAAAGGGCTTCGGGCGTTTCGGCGCGATGGTCGATGATGCCTTTTGCGAGGGCGAAGGTCGCCGCCCGCGGATCGATGTCGAAGGCGTGAATGAGATGGTGCGGTTTCAACGCGGCAGCGATGCTGCCGCCCATCAAACCGAGTCCGACGATGCCGATTCTCATGGTTTCACACCCCCCAACGAATACTTTATACCATTGTATCACAATTTATCCGCGATGGAATTCTCATTGCCGAAATTCCCCAGAAAAGTCACGACCGCCCGGCGCCGATCCGTTTCCGGATTTCCTTCTTAACACAACGACGATTATGATATAATTACTTTGAAGGAAGGTGGACCGCTGATGTATACCAATGTATCCCCGTTTGAATATGCCGGCGCCGCACTCGAACGCATGAAACCCGGCGTCTTTCTCACCGCTTCCGCGGAGGGGCGAAGCAACACCATGATCATCGGTTGGGGCGGACCGCTCATGATCTGGAACCGGCCGATGATGGTCGTCTTCATCCGCGACATCCGCGCGACCTATGGACTCGTCGAAAAAAGCGGCGAATTCACCGTAAGCGTGCCGCTTCGCGACGGCCTCGAAGAAGCGATCAAGTTCTGCGGAACGCGTTCCGGCCGTGACGTCGACAAGTTCGCCGCATGTCACTTGACCCCGGTTCCCGGACGCAAGGTCGGCGCGCCGATCATCGGCGAATGCGACCTTCATTATGAATGCAAGGTATTGTACAAACAAACCCTTGACCAAAGCGCCGTTCCGCAGGCGATCAAAGACCGCTTCTATGCGAATCCGGTCAACAACGCCAACCATACCGTCTATTTCGCGGACATTCTCGACTGCTATGTCGACGGGAGGGTTCGCTGATGGCGATCCTCCTCGACGGCAAAGCCCTCGGCCTCGCGATCCGTGAAACAGTGAAGCATGACGTCGACACGATCCTCCGCGAGACCGGCGTCACTCCCCATCTCGCCGTCATCCTCGTCGGCGACGATCCGGCGAGCCAAACCTATGTGAAAGGCAAGGAGAACGCTTGTCGAAATGCCGGCATCCGCTCGACCGTGATCCGCGAACCGGCGGACGTCACCGAATCGAAACTGCTTTCCGATATCGACGCCCTGAACGCCGATCCGGACGTCCACGGCATCCTGTTGCAGCTTCCGATCCCCAAGCATCTCGACCCCGACCGCATCATTCCCAAAATCGACGTCCGCAAAGACGTCGACGGCTTTACCCCGGAAAACGTCGCGGCGCTGGCGAACGGCCGGCCGCGGCTCGTGCCCTGCACGCCGCGCGGCGTGATGCGCGTCCTCGACCACTACGGGATTGCCGTCGCCGGCAAGGACTGCGTCGTCGTCGGCAGGAGCCAGATCGTCGGAAAACCGATGGCGGCATTGCTTTTGAACGGAAACGGCACCGTGACCGTCTGCCATAGCAAGACGCGCGACCTGCGCGTCGAAACACGCCGAGCCGACATCCTCGTCGTCGCGATCGGCAAAACCCGGATGATCGACGCGTCCTATATCAAACCGGGCGCCGTCGTCATCGACGTCGGGATCTCGAAGGTCGACGGCGTGATCGCCGGCGACGTCGATTTCGACTCCGCCCGAACGGTCGCCGGCTGGATCACCCCCGTTCCCGGCGGGATCGGTCCGATGACGATCGCCTGCCTGTTGGAAAACACATTGGTCTGCTGCCGCAGCCTGATCGGAGGACCTCATGATTAGCCGCTATCAACGCGCCCCGATGGCCGCCGTCTGGTCCGAACAAAACCGCTTCGACACCTATCTCAAGATCGAAATCCTGAATGCCGAAGCGCTCGCCGCGCGAAACGTCATCGGCGAGCGCGAGCTCGAACTGATCCGCAAGAACGCGTCCTTCACCCTCGACCGCGTCCGCGAATGGGAATCGATCACGCAGCACGACGTGATCGCCTTCACCCGCGCCGTCGGCGAATCGCTCGGCGAGGAACGCCGCTTCATCCATTACGGGCTGACCTCGACCGATGTCGTCGACACCGCCAACGGCGTCCTGTTGAAACAGGCCGACGCGCTGATTCTCGCCGACCTCGAACGGTTCATGGACGTTTTGAAAAAACAGGCTTACACCCATCGCGACACCTTCTGTATCGGCCGGACCCATGGCATGCATGCGGAAGTCACCGTGTTCGGGTTGAAATGGGCGCTCTGGCATGAAGACATGAAGCGGGCGAAGCGCCGCTTTCTTGCCGCCGCCGCGGAAGTCGAGTGCGGAAAAATTTCCGGCGCGGTCGGGAATTACGCCTTCACCGATCCCGCGATCGAAACTTTCGTTTGCGGAAAACTCGGCATCGCCGCCGCGAAGATTTCGACCCAAACCCTGCAGCGCGACCGCCATGCGAGCTATCTGTCGGCGATCGCCCTCGTCGGCGCCGAACTTGAAAAGATCGCGACGGAAATCCGGCATCTTCAGCGTACCGAGGTCGGCGAAGTCGCCGAACCGTTCGCCAAGACCCAGAAGGGATCTTCGGCGATGCCGCACAAACACAACCCGATTTCCAGCGAGAACATCTGCGGGCTCGCCCGCGTCATGCGCGGCTACGTGATTCCCGCGATGGAGGACGTCGCGCTCTGGCACGAGCGCGACATCTCGCATTCGTCGGTCGAACGCATCCTCTTGCCGGATGCGACCTCGCTTCTGGACTACATGCTCGACCGCTACGCCGGCGTTCTGGCCGGCCTCGTCGTCCACCCGGAAAGGATGGCCGCGAATCTCGGACTGACGCACGGCACGATCTTTTCCCAGCGTGTGCTGACGGCCCTCATCGATGCCGGATCGGCACGCGAAGAAGCCTACGACCTGATCCAGGCGATCGCCGCCGAGGCGTACCGCACCGCGTCTGAGTTTCAAGCCCTGCTCCTGCAAAACAATGTTATCGCATCCACGCTCGGCCCCGAGCGGATCGCGGCCTGCTTCACCCTCGATTACTACACGCGCCACGTCGACCACATCTATGAAGTTGTGTTCGGCGATCCGGCGCGTTGACCCGTACGCAAGGCGTTCAACGACGTTTCACCGACCGGAAGGCGGTTCTAGCACCAGAAAGGATACAGACAAGATGGGATTATTGATTGCTTCGATCGTTTTGACACTCTTTTTGATCGTCGCGGGGGTTTTTACCGCGATCCGCTATAATCACGCGAACAACGAACGCGGCGGGTGGTTCTTTCTGTCCGTCGCGCTCATCGGCCCGGCCATCCTGGTCTTCGGGGCGTTCACCCGCGTGGACGCGAACGAAGTGGGCATCATCTATGACGATCGCTACGGTGTCATGGAGGAAGTCAAGCTCGAAGGCTTCCAGTCCAAGTCGCTTTTTGAACATATCACGCCGATCAGCACGGCCGTGAAGACCGTGACCCTCGGCGCCACCCAGGAAGAGGTCCTCGGCGGGCAGACGCAGGATTCCGTCTACGCGATGTTCGTGATCACGACCAGCTATCACATCGCCGCCGCCGATGCCGGACGGTTCTTCAAGAAAACCGGCTCGACCGACATCACCACGACCCAGCTGAACGCCGCCGCAAAGCAGGCGCTTCAGGCGGTCACGATCAATTATGACATCTATGGCCTGTTGAGCACGGATCTCGAAGCCGCTCGCGCGGAATTCCAGAGCCAATTGACGGTCCTGCTATACTCTCAGTACTTCATCACGCTTGACAGCGCTTCGTTCGATGATATCGACGCCGGCGATCTCGTCGAGCAGACGATCCAGGCGAAAGCCCAGGCGCAGCAGCAGATCGAAATCGCACAGGCCAACCAGGATCGCGCCGAAATCGAAAACGCGACCGCCTTGATGAACGCCCAGGCGCAAGCCGACGCGGCCGTCATCGCCGCCCAGGGCCAGGCCGACGCCGCGCAGATCGCCGCCGACGCCGAAGCATACAAGGTCATGACGGAAAAAACGGCCGTCGCCGACCTGTTCGAATATTATCGGACCGAATTACCTGCATTGACTGACAGTGAAATCGCCGACGTCGTCATGACCGTCATTTATTATGCGACATGGAACGGCGTGCTCCCCACGGTCGTCGGCGACGCCTCCATCTTCATCCCGCTCCCGTAAACGGAACGCTTTCAACCGGCACCATAACGCGATAGCATCAACAGACAGCGAGGGCAAGCGATGAAACAGTATGATTTCGACCGGTTGATCGACCGGCGCGATACCTGCAGCATCAAGACCGATTTCGTTCCAACGACGGATCTTCTGCCGCTTTGGATCGCGGACATGGATTTTCCCGTCGCCGACGAAATCGTCGCAGCCGTCAAGCGTCGGGCGGACCATCCCATTTTCGGATACGGTTATCTTCCCGACGGACTGTTTCGCGCCTTCGTCGAATGGCACCGCGCCCGGCACGGGGTCGTTTACGATGCGACAAAGACGATACCGTACTACAGCGTGGTTTCGGCGATCCGCCTCGTGCTTGCGGCGTTGACCGAACCGGGCGACGGCGTGACCATCATGACGCCGGCGTACATGAACTTCAAACCTTCCGTCGTCGACATCGACCGCACTTTGGTGACGAGTCCGTTGATCAACGTCGACGGCCGGTATGAAATCGATTTTGCGGACCTCGACCGGTGCCTTTCCCGTTCGCGCGTCTTGCTCGCCTGTTCGCCGCACAACCCGGTCGGGCGCGTCTGGACGCGCGGTGAACTGGAACACATCCTGGCGTTGTGCGAACGGCATGACGCGATCCTGATCTCCGATGAGATCCATTCCGATCTGATTCTGCCGGGGTTCGCGCACACGCCGATCCTGACGTTCGGCGACATCGCCAGGCAGCGATCCGTCGTGATGCTTTCGGCGACGAAGACCTTCAATCTGGCGCAGACCGGAATGGCGTTCATGTATTCCGAAAACCCCGTCTATGAAGCGAAGATCCGCAAGATGATGGGATCCCTCCACCTCGGGGCGGTGAACGTATTCGCCGCCGTGATGGTTCAAGCTGCCTACGAACACGGGTCCGACTGGCTCGAACAAGTGCTTTCGTACGTTCATGAAAACGAGCGCATCGTGGCCGAACGGATCGGTCGGACGATGCCGGACATCCGGATCAGTCCGCTCGAGGGAACCTATCTGCTTTGGGTCGACTGCCGCCGCCTCGGCATCCCCGTCTCCGTCTTCTTCGAAAAGGAAGCCCGCATCTATGGCGACGACGGCGCGCTCTTCGGCGAAGGCGGCGAAGGGTTCTACCGCCTCAACATCGCGACGCCGCGCTGCGTCGTCGCCGATATGCTCGACCGCATGGAACAGGCGTATCACGCCTGCATGTCCCGAAAGGAAGCGAAGCCATGACAAGGATCCGAAAAATCATCATCGCCTTCCTTTTGACGATCTCACTGATCGTTGTTTTGCCGTTCGCCAGCGTCGATGCGGCCGACGACTACACCGCGCTTCAAGCCGCGCGCGACGACGTCTCTGCCGCGATGGCGGCGAGCACGGACTACCACGATGAATCCTATACCGCTTTTTCTCTTGATCTCGCCGCCCTCGGCGGCCTCGCCGCCGCCGACGCCCTGCTCGGCGACATCAATGCGGATCAAGCGGCCGTCGACGACATGGCCGAAGCGCTTGAAACATTGCTTGAGCACCTCGTCACCGAATCCGTCTACAACGACGTGTCCGATGCGTATCTGACCGCCGACGCTTTCGATGTCACCGCGTTCACGCAACGCTCCCGAACCATCTACGATGCCGCTTTGGGCAATGTCAGGGCCGTCATCCTGAATCCTCGATCCGGAGATGCGACGATGCTTGCGCAACTCGCCGTCCTCGCGGCCGCGGAAGATGCCCTCGTTTTGCTTGCGGACAAGACGGATCTGCTTGCGGCCGTCGCGGCGGCGCAGCTCGCTTACGGGACCGACGGGTCCGCTTATATCCCATCGACATTCGCGGCGTTCCAACTCGCGTATGACGCTTTCGCCACGGCGATTCTCGCCGGCGTCCTGCGATCGGTCCAAGAGATCGTCGCCGACGCCGACGCGAGCGTTCCGGAAGCGGCAGAAGCGCTCGCCGGCGTGGATGCGGCACTCGCCCTGCTTGTGCTCCGTCCCGACAAGACGGCGCTCTCCGCCGCATACGATGAAGCCGCTGCGTTCGATCTGAGTCCCTACACGCCGGCGACGGCGCCGCTCTTCACCGCCGGACTGATTCCCATCAAAAACGTGATCGACGATCCGGAAGCGCTCGCCGCGGAAGTCGCAATCGCCGAAGGAGCGCTCGCCGATCTCTACGACGTCCTCGTCCTGCGTGCCGATAAGTCCGCCCTGATCCTCGTCAACAACGCCGCCATCATCGCCTATTACGAAGAGCGGGAACGTTATACGACATCCTCTTACGCGGTTTTCCGCGACGCCGTGCTCGCGTACGGAACGTATTTTGAGGTCAATACCCTGATTGCCGACGAAAACGCCTCGCAGGCCGCGACCGACGCGATGGTCGCGACGATCGACAGCGCGCTCGCCGAACTGGTGCTGCGCGGCGACGTCGATTTGCTCGTCGCCGCCCACGCGACCGCATCGGCGCTCGATCTGACGCCTTACACCCCCGCGTCGTCCGCGCTTTATCGGAGTGCGCTCGCGGCCGCGCTCGTGGTGATCGTCGACCAGGACACCGACCAGGCGGAAGCCGACGCCGCGCTTGCGACGCTCGGCACGATCGAATCGCTGCTCGTCCTGCTGGCGGACAAAACGGAACTTCTGGTCGCCATTGAAGACGGCGCATCGGTCCGCGCCACGATCTATTCCAATTCCTCCTACCAGATCCTGGTCCGTGGGTTGGAAGCCGCCGATTCGCTCATCGACGACCTTGACGCAAGCCAGGCGGCCGTCGACGAGGCCACGGAGGCAATTCATGAAGCGATTGCCGGACTGACCCTCAAAACCGCGGAAATCGTGATTCGCGAAAGCAAAGACACGGTATCGATCACGGATTATGTGACCCTCGGCGACGCCGTCGTTCAAAGTTACGCCGTTTCCGATCCGCTGATTCTGGCGATCGATCCGGATGGAACCCTTCGTGGTTTGAAATATGGAAGCGCGACCGTCACAGTTACGCTTTCAAACGGCATCACCGAAACGCTCACGGTCGTCGTCAAGGCGAAAATCCAGACGATTACGCTCGTCTATGCGATCCTCATCCCGGTGTTTGCGAGCGGCGGGGCGATCGCGATGCTCTTGTGGAACGAAAAGACGCTCGCCTTCCTGAAGGGCGTGAAGCTGTTCCGCAAGAAACCGCAGGCGTAGCCCCTCTGTCCGCGGATCCATAGGATATCAACGCTGCGAAGGTCAATCGCGGCGTTTTTTCTTTGTAGTTTACGAGGACTTTACATTCCTTTACGATACGCCGATGTAAGGCGGGTTTTAAAAGGCGTAGAATGAGGTCGTAAACTGGGAAAAGGAGATTGACCAAACCATGAAAAAAGCATTGCTCGCATTCGTATTGCTGTTCACCGCCGTTTCGCTTATCGCCTGCGGCACATCCGCTACCACCACCACCGAACCGTTCGATGGGAACATGACCATCAACGTGTATACCCGCGACACCACCTCCGGAACCCGCGCCGGCTTCATGGCCGGCATCGGCTTCGCAGCCGCCGAAACCGATGACTCGGTTCTCGTCGACGGTTTCATCATCAAGGACAACACCGGCATCATGACGGCGATGACCATCGATGAATACGGGATCGGCTACATCTCGCTCTCGACCGTCAACAACACCATCAAAGCCCTGTACTATGACGGCGTCGCCCCGACGGAAGCCAACGTCATGAATGACACCTACGGTCTGAAGCGCCCCTTCATGTGGATGCTCCGCGCCGAAGGCGACTATCCGTCTCAGGACGTCGAAGACATCGTCAACGCCTTCGTCGCCTTCCTCGGCACCTCCGATGCCGGCGACATCATCAACAACAACGGCGCCATCGCACTTCCGAGTACCGTCACCTGGGACTCGATCAAGAGCCAGTATCCCATCTCCCTGGAAGACAACAGCGACGTCACCGTCCGCTTCGGCGGATCCGACTCGATCCAGAAAGTCGCCCAGGCCCTGACCGCCGCGTTCGTCCCCAAGTGCGGCAACTTCGTCGCCGAACATGACCACACCGGATCCGGCGACGCCTACAAGCGTACCAACGATCCCGCCATCAAAGATACCTCCGTCGGCAAGGACGTCGGCTTCGCCTCCCGCTTCTTCAAGACCACCGAATCCGTTTTGGAAGCGCAGCGCGGCCAGCTCGCCTGGGACGCCATCGTCGCCATCGTCCATCTCAGCAATCCGCTCTCCGACGTCACCGCCGCCGACCTCAAGGCGATCTACGACGGAACCTTCACGAAGTGGTCTGATCTCGACGCGGAGTGATGCACCCGAAAGTCACATACCAAAAAGGCCCGAAAGGGTCTTTTCCCTTGGAAGGGGGTGATCGCATGTCCGATCAAAGCATTGCCGCAAGAATGAAAAACACCGCATCCAGCCGTCGCGTCGACCACCTCGCGAAAGCGGTCTTTCTGGCGGCGGCACTGATTTCCGCCTCGTTCATCTTCCTGATCGCCGGCATCGTCTTATTCCGCGGATTCATCCCGTTTCTCTCCGACAACGGCGGGCTCGGCCGCGTCGATCTGTTCCACTTCCTGACCGCCGACGTCTGGCTGATCGGGCAGACGTTCGTATCAAACCTATACGGCGTCGGCTATCTGATCCTCTCGACGCTTTTCATCACCACCCTTTCCCTCCTCATTTCCTTTCCGGTCGGCGTGCTCACCGCGCTCTTCATCGCCAAGGTCGCCCCGAAGCCGCTCGCGAAGGTCCTCCGCACCGTCATCGAGACGCTCGCCTCGATTCCGTCGATCGTTTTCGGGCTCTTCGGCGCCGGCGTGATCCTGAAACTGGTCTATGATTTCAGCATGGCGATCGGCTATCAGTCGAAGGGCGGCAATTCGATTCTCGCCACCGTCCTCGTGCTCGCCTTGATGACGATCCCGACGATCACCTCGATCTCCGAAGTCGCGATCCGCTCGGTCGACACGACGCTCGAACACGGGTCGCTCGCACTCGGCGCCAGCAAGACGCAGACCAACTTCAAGGTCATCCTCGCCGCCGCCAAATCCGGCATCTTCACCGCCGCGATCCTCGGCGTCGGAAGATCCCTCGGTGAAGCGACGGCCGTCTCTCTGGTCGCCGGCGGCCGCCGTTCGGGCGTCTCGTTCGACCTCCTCGATACGACCGGCACACTCACCACGATGATGCTCGAAGGCCTGAAGGAAACCACCGGGCTCGACTACGACATCCGCTTCTCGGTCGGCCTCGTCCTGATGGTCGTGATCCTGATCACCAATCTGTCGCTCAACGCGATCAAGCGAAGGGTGGGGGCTGTCCATGTCAAGGCGTAGCGCCCGCCGGCTCAGGGATTTCTTCCTGAACGCCGTCACCTACCTCTCCTCGACCGTGAGCCTCGTCGCGCTGATCGCGATCCTCCTGTTCGTGTTCGGGAAGGGATACAAGCTTTTGAACTTTGACCTGGTCGTCGAAAACTTCGAATCGCAGGGATTCGTCGCCGACTTCTATCCGGGATTCGAAACGTGCGACTGCGTCGCCGAAATCGACCTCCCGGAAGGATCCTTCTATTCCGCGAAATGGGGGATCGCGCTCTCCGATTCCATCGACCTGCTGGGCAAGACGGTCGTCGAAGTCGACTATGTCCACCCCGACAGTCCGTTTGCCTATCTGCACGACAAGAGCGTCGGCACCGAACCGATCCCGCTGCGCACCGACTATGATGTGATCCGCATCGCCTTCGACGCCGCGCCGACCGCGCTGTCCCGCTACGGCGCGGCGAACATGATCGCCCTGCTCGACGAAAGCGAGTCGATCCGCGAGATCGAATTCGAGACGAAGGGCGGCGGAATCCGCGGGTCGATCCTCACGACGCTCGTCTTGATCGGACTCACCTTGCTTTTCGCGCTGCCGATCGGCATCGCGGCCGCCGTCTACCTAAACGAATACGCCGCCGTCAACCGATTCTCGAGACTGCTCCGATCGTTCATCGAAACACTCACCGGCGTGCCCTCGATCATCTACGGCTTGATGGGTCTCGCGGTCTTTGTCCCACTCACCGTCAAACTCACCTCGGCGACCGGCGGGAATCTGATCTCGGGAGCGATGACGCTCGCCGTGATCCTCATGCCGGTGATCATCCGCACCACCGAAGAAAGCCTGAAAGTGGTCCCCGACGATTTTCGGTCGGCGTCGCTTGCGCTCGGCGCGTCGAAGACGCAGACGACCTTCAAGGTCGTGCTCCCGAGCGCGCTGCCGGGCATCATGACCGCCGTGCTTCTGGCGATCGGGCGCATCATCGGCGAATCGGCCGCGCTCGTCTTCGCAATCGGCACGACGATCAAGGACGACGTCTCGCTCACCGGGAAGTCAACACCGCTCGCCGTCCACATCTGGGCGATGATGACCGACGAGCCCGCCAACATCGAACTCTCGGCGACGATCGCGATCATCATCGTCGTCATCGTCGTGATTCTCAACATTTTGATCAAACTCATCACGAACCGCTATCTCAAGAAAAGACTGGGGGTGGGCGCATGAACTGTGACTGCATCGTCGAAGGCGCCTTCAAGATCAACGAACTGAATCTTTACTACGGAACGACGCACGCGCTGAAAAACATCCATGTCGACATCGCCAAAAACCACGTGACCGCCCTGATCGGGCCGTCCGGCTGCGGGAAATCGACGTTTTTACGCACGCTCAACCGGATGAACGATCTGATCCCGCACTGCAAGGTCGAGGGGAACGTCTGTTACCGCGACGCGGACATCTACGCGCCGGGGACCGACGTGATCGACCTGCGCCGGAAGATCGGGATGGTCTTTCAGAAACCGAACCCGTTCCCGATGAGCATCTACGACAACGTCGCCTACGGACCGCGCTGCCAGGGCATCAAGGACAAAGAGACGCTCGCGGACATCGTCAAGCGATCGCTCGAAGACGCCGCGCTTTACGAAGAAGTGAAGGATCGGCTGAAGGAAAACGCGCTCAGCCTCTCCGGCGGGCAGCAGCAGCGTCTGTGCATTGCCCGGGCGATCGCGATGGCGCCGGATGTGATCCTGATGGACGAGCCCACCTCCGCGCTCGACCCGATCGCCACCGCGAAGATCGAAGAACTGATCCTTCAACTCCGCAAAGAGTATACGATCGTGATCGTGACCCACAACATGCAACAAGCGGCCCGCATCTCAGACTACACCGCGTTCTTCCTCTTGGGGGAACTCGTCGAATTCGGCGCGACGGAGACCATCTTCAGCCATCCGTCCAATCCAAAAACCGAAGGATACATCACCGGGAGGTTCGGATGATGCCGCACAACTGTGATATAATGAAGAATAGGGGGATCAAGCGATGAACAGCCGAATCCGATTCGACGCAGAACTGGATCAACTGAAACTCGAACTGATCAAGATGGGCGACATCGTGATGCAGAACATCGCGGCCGGACTCAGGTCGTTTTTGACGACGGACGTTGAACTCGCCGACAAGACGATCAAGGCCGACAAAATCGTCAACGCCTGCGAACAGGCGATCGAAAAAGACTGTCTTCGCATCATCCTGAAGGAACAGCCGGTCGCCAAGGACCTGCGTCTCATCACCGCCGTCCTGAAAATGATCACCGATCTCGAACGGATCGGCGACCATGCGGCCGACATCTCGAAAATGACCATTTTCATGGAAAAGACGAAAAAGCCCTATCCGATCGCCGACATGAAGCCGATGTCCGAGGCGGCGACGGCGATGATCAGGAAGGCACTTGCCTCGTTCATCAACCACGATGACGTCCTCGCGGAGGAAATCCATGGCGACGACGACGTGGTCGACGCCTATTTCGAGGATGTCAAGCGCACCGTCGCAAACGCGATTCGCGCGAACGCGATCGACGCCGACTACGCGATCTATGCGATGATGGTCGCAAAATATCTCGAACGCATCGCCGACCATGCGGTGAACATCGGCGAATGGGTGGTCTTCTCGATTACCGGAGAACACAAGCACAATCTGATTTTCTGAAAAGGGGGACGCTCATGAGCCAACGCGTCTATTCGGTCGAAGACGATCCGAACATCGGCCACATCATCAACATCGCACTCACCAACTCGGGATATTCCATCGAGACTTTCATCGACGGGAAATCCCTGTTTTCGGCCATCGAAAGCGCGCTACCCGATTTGATTCTATTGGACATCATGCTGCCGGATTCCGACGGGCTCGAGATCCTCGCGAAGCTCAAGGCGAACCCGACGCTCGCGACGGTTCCGGTGATGATCATCTCCGCGAAAAGCACCGAGATCGAACGCGTCGTCGGCCTCGACGCCGGCGCCGACGATTACCTCGTGAAACCCTTCGGCATCCTCGAACTGATCAGCCGCGTCAAGGCGCTGTTGCGCCGCAACGAGAGAAAAGAAGACGAAACCGTCGAATCCGCCGGCATCGTCATGAACATCGCGGAACATACATGCGCATATAACGGCACGCCGATCCAGTTCACGGTGAAGGAGTTCGCGCTCCTGCGCCTGCTCATCCAGAACATCAACAAGGCGCTGACGCGCGAAACCATCCTGAACAGCGTCTGGGGGTACGATTTTCTGGGCGAGACGCGCACCCTCGACGTCCACGTGAAGGAAGTCAGGCAGAAGTTGGTACGGGCCGGGCTGACGACGGAAGTCATCAAAACCGTCCGCGGCATCGGGTATAAGTTCGCGGAATGAAACGACAACTCGTCTTCCGTTTCACCGCCATCATCATTCTCGCCCTCCTCACCTTTTCGCTCGGATCGGTCTTCCTCGTCCAAAACGCGCTCGCCGACATCACCGAAAAAAGCCTGCGAAACTATTTGACCGTCGTGGACCACACTTACACCGAAAGCGGCGACATGGATGCCGTTTTGGACGCATATGACGGCATCGACGAAGACCTCCGCATCACGTTCGTCGATGCGACCGGCGTCGTGCTCGCCGACTCGGCGCTCCTGTCGAGCGAAAACCATCTGAACCGCCCCGAGTTCATCGAGCCGGGAACGGTCGCGACCCGCTATTCGGACACCCTCGGCAAGCGCATGATGTATCTCGCCGAAGTGCTCCCGGACGGATCATACCTCCGCGTCGCGATCCCGCTTTCCTCGGTCAATCCGTTTTTGACGGATTTCATCTTCCTCACCATCGTCGTCGGACTCTTCATCGTCGGATTCTCCTTCGTGTTCGTGAAACTCACCGCCGACCGGACCCTCCGTCCGCTGCGGGAAACGGTCGAGTCGCTCAAATCGATCCCCGACGGCCGTTATGTCGACCGGTTGCCGATCGAAAGTACCGACGAGATGAACCAACTCACCAACGAGATCAATGAAATCGCCAAGATGATCGCGACGAACGTCCGGCTCCTGTCGGTCGAGAAGCGCAAACTCGACTTCATCCTCGACCACATGGATCAAGGGCTCTGCATCCTCGACACCTTCGGCCGCATCACGCTCGTCAACCGTTTCATCAAAGACCTGCTCGGGTTCAACGACGCCGAAAATCTCAACCGCGACTACCTCTACCTGTTCCGCGACGAAACGATTCAGGCGGGCATCCGCGATGCGCTCGAGAAGGGCGTCGGGATGAACGGCACCTTCGCCGCCGACAACCGCCATTATGCCGTGACGATCGTCAAGAATCCGGACGACGGGAACGGCACCGAAAGCGTGCTGTTGATCTTCACCGACATCACCAAGGAACGCGAACTCGAGATCCTCAAGCGCGACTTCTTCGTGAACGCCTCGCATGAACTGAAAAGTCCCCTGACATCGATCATCGGCGCATCCGAACTGATCGCCGCGAACATGACAAAAAGCCCCGCGGAAACGATCGACCTCGCGCAACGCATCATCCAGGAAGCGCATCGGATGAACAATCTCGTCGGCGACATGCTCGACCTCTCGAAATACGAACAGGGCGGCATCACGAAGAACGCCACGACACTCGATCTTTCCGACGTTGTCCGGGAAGCGGCGTTCGCACTCGAACCCATCGCACTCGAACGCGACATCAAGATCGAAACGAAACTCGTCTCCGCGCTCTTCGTCGCCGATCACGAACACATGACCCAGCTTGTCCGCAATCTTGTCGACAATGCGATCAAGTACGGCGTCGAGCACGGCCACGTGCGGATCACCCTCCGCAAGTTGGACGCCGGGATCGAACTCGTCGTCGCCGACGACGGCATCGGCATTCCGAAAGCCGACCAGGCGCGCGTGTTCGAACGCTTCTACCGCGTCGACAAGGCCCGCTCCAAAAAGACCGGCGGGACCGGACTCGCGATCGTGAAACACATCGTGCTCGCCTACCAGGGCAAGATCGCTTTGGAAAGCGAACTCGGCAAGGGAACGAAGATCACGATCCACTTTCCTTCGTGATTTCATCATCTAAATCGCATGATAGAAAACCCCCGATCGACGCCGATCGGGGGTTTTTTTGATGTGAGGGGTTCGGCGATTGAAAACATATCGCAGAATGGAACCGAGCCTTATTCTACGATAATCCCTGATCCTAGAATAAGAATGGAACATCGGAAGTTCAATATCATAGAATCGCTTTGATTCACGATCATCATGCGTGGATCATCTTGATCCACCGCCGCGACCGAAGCAGGATCACGCCGATGACGAGACGAACCAGCTCTTCCGAAGCGATCGCGAGATAGACATACTGGATCGGCCAGTCGAAGACGAAGGCCGCGACCGCGCCGAGGGGTACGCCGATCGCCCAGGTACCGACGAGATCCATGTAGAAGATGTACTTTGTTTTTCCGCCCGCTTTGAGGACGCCGCCCAAGATCATGTTGGACACCTTGATCCAGAGCACAAGGGCGTAGGCGACGAGAATCGCCGACATCGTCGTCCGCGTCGCATCTTCGACCCCGAAGATCTTGGGATAAAACGGCGAGGCGATGATGACGAGGATGCCGAAGGCGATCGCCCCGAACATCCCGATGAGCCAGGTCTTGGTTCCAAGGAACAATGCGAAATCCGGATCGCCCGCACCGAGCCGGTTGCCGGTCGTGACCGACGCGGCCTGGCTCATGCCGGCGAAGAAGCCGATCGTCAGCATGATGATCGGTCCGATCGACACCATCGCGGCCGTCTCGGCGGTACCGATGTGACCGTAGATGATGCCGTAGGCGTTCTCGCCGAGGCTCCAGAGCAATTCCGAGAGGAAGATCGGCAAGGTGATTCTGAAGGCATTTTGGCGGAAAGCGCCGCCCACGCTCAACTTCAGGTCAAACGACGTTTCCGGCTTTTTCTGTCTCGCGAAGAAGAAGGCGAGGAGGATTGCGCATTCGAGAAAGCGCGTCGCGGTCGTCGCGATCGCCGCGCCGGCGGGGCCCATCGCCGGAAAGCCGAGTTTTCCGAAAATCAGGATCCAGTTCAAAAACGTGTTGAGAAACATCCCGGCGAAGGCGGCGTAGGTCGGCAACTTGACCTTGCCCAAACTGCGGAACAGGCTTCCCACCATGCCGGTGACGACGCTTGGCAGAAAACCGATCGCGACGATCCGGAGATAGACGGCGCCGACGGCGCGGACCGCTGCGTCCTCCGTATAGACCGACATGATCGGTTCGGCGAAGAGGACTCCGCCGAGGAAGAAGACGATCCCGACGACGGCGATCCAGCGGGAGAACAGTTTGAAGGAACGGGCGACGTTGTCCCGGTCCTGACGGCCGTAGAACTGGCTCATCAGGATCGAGGCGCCGACGGTGAAGGCGCCGGAGGTGAAGAAGAAGACGGTCGGGATCTTTCCGCCGAGACCGATTCCGGAGATGATCGTCTCGCCGAGCGATCCGACCATGATCTGGTCGATGATCCCGAGCGAGGACTGGAAGAGCACCTGAAGCGAGATCGGCAGCGCGATCGAAAGCAGGACTTTCAGGTAGTTCTGACGGTTCAGTTTCTCCAGCATGTCACGCCAATGTCTCGGCGAGCGTGCCAAGGAGGATCTCCGGATGCTCCTCGAACGGATTCTTGCCTTGAGTCTCGGTGATGCGCACGAGATAGATGTCGTGATGGATGTGTTCGGCGACGATCTTCGTGAAGAGGACGTTGCTCGAGACGGTGCCTGCCCATTCGCCGCGGGCCTCGTTCAAATTCGCGAGCATCGACTGCTTTCCGTCGGCGACGAGCATCAGGCGGGAGTGGCAGAAGCCCGGCAGGCCGTGCGTATAGAACTCGACCATCCCGGGAAAGGCGCGCTGCAGGTGAAACGAGAAGACGATGACGCGGACGCCGGATGTCGCCATAAACGCGAATTCGTCGCGGAAGAGGCCGATGTCGAGATCGGTGTTCATATAGATTTCCTTCTGGGCCGACCGCATCAGTTCCTTGGCGCGGGCGATCACCGAATCGTATCCGACGATCGTGGCGAAGACGTCGCGCTCCGGCTTGGCGGTCGTCTTCGGGAGTTCGTGCGAAAGGAAGCCGATCGTCTCGTTCAGGCCGGCGCGGATCCGCGAAAGCAGCATCGCCGGCTCCTCCGCATAGTAGGCGTCCTTCTCGGCGGCGGACTCCATCAGGACGGCGCCGTCCGAAAACAGTTTCGCGACGACGGGATAGGCGGTCGAACGGGAAAGCGAGAGGTCGCGGGCGATCTGGTAGACGGTGCGGCCGGGATGTTCCAACAGATACAGGTAGACGGCGGACTCGTGATGCGAGAAATTGAGTTTCGCGAGGGCGGTTTCGAGGGTTTGCATAAGTTGCCTCCATAACGTTGTATAATTTAGACAACTATATTATAAACCGTTGAAAAGCGAATGTCAACGGGCCTTCGCGATGAAAAGAAAACGGTTGAAACCGCCTCTCAAGACTCAATATTTACTAAAGTAAATATGATGTCGCTTTCAGTCGAAAAACCGCCTCGGGGTCTTTCCAACCGCCGGTAAAATCGGTATAATGGTTGCGAAGGAGGGGATGACCTTGGAAGAATACCGTCTGCACCGCCACATCATGTGCATCGACCTGAAGAGTTTCTACGCCTCGGTCGAATGCAGCCTGCTCGGGCTCGATCCCTTCCAGACCCCCCTCGTCGTCGCCGACAAGGGCCGCGGCGACGGGTCGATCGTGCTCGCCGTTTCTCCTTACCTGAAAAAACTCGGCGTGCCGAGCCGCTGCCGCATCTTCGAACTGCCGCGCAACATCAAGATCATCTTCCAGAAGCCGCGGATGGACAAATACCTCGAATTCTCAACCAAGATCGTCGAAGTCTACATGCGGTTCGTCTCCGAAGAGGACCTCTACGTCTACTCGATCGACGAGGTCTTCATGGATTTCACGGAATACGTGGATTATTACAAAAAAACCGACGTCGAGCTCGCCAAGGAGATCATGGCGGCGATCTACGCCGAGACGAAGGTCACCGCGACCTGTGGCATCGGCCCGAACATGCTGATGGCGAAACTGGCGCTCGACATCGAATCGAAGCGCGCTCCCGACTTCATCGCCAAATGGGATTATGAAGACCTGCCGAACAAACTCTGGACGGTGACCCCGCTTTCGGAAATGTGGGGGATCGGCCGCAACATGGAGGCCCATCTCAACCAGATGGGGATGTACCGCGTCGGCGACATCGCAAAATCCGACGTCGGACGCCTTAAAAAGCGTTTCGGGATCCTCGGCGAGGAACTCTGGTACCATACCCACGGCATCGACATGAGCATGATCCAGGACAAGAGCAAGGTCAAGCCCGTGACGAAGAGCTTCGGCAACGGACAGGTCCTGTTCCGCGACTACTACCCGCCGGACATCTATCAGATCGTCATCGAGATGATCGACGAGGTCTGTCGCCGCCTCCGGCTTGCCGGCAAGGTGGCCCGTACGGTCCATTTCGGCATCGGCTACGGCCAGGAAGTCGGCGGCGGCTTCGGTCGCCAGATCACGCTCGATCAGCCGACATCCAACGAAAGCGACGTGTACAAGGCTTGTCTGCACCTGTTCAACCTGCATTACGAACGTTGTCCGATCCGCCGCGTGCACGTCGGCGTCGGAAATCTGCTTGACAAGCAGCCGCGCCAGGCAAGCCTCTTCGACGACATCGAACGCGTCGTCAAAGAGGAAGCCGTCTTCACGGCGATCGATGAAATCAAGTTTCGGTTCGGCAAGAACGCCGTCAACCGGGCGTCGAGCGAACTCGTATCATCGACGATCAAGGCCCGCAACGACATGATCGGGGGCCATCACGCATGAGCGCCTACATGGATCGCGGGATCATCAAATGGAACGCCTTCGACGCCCTTGCCGGCTATTCCTCGATGCTTGGGGAAATGCGGTACCGCCTTGGCAAGAAGGATCGCCCCCGGCTCTCCGACGACGCCTATGAGGAAATGAACCGTCAGCTTCAGACGGCCCTTGTGACGAACGCGGAGATCGAGGTCAAGTATCATCGCGACGGATACGTCCGCTTCACCTACGGCAAGATCAAGAAGGTCGATTTCACGACGAAAGAGATCGTGCTCTCGACCTGGGAGCGCTTCAAAGCCGAGGACGTCCTGGAAATCACGCTTTCCTGAGAACGCCGGCGACGGCGTTCTCTTATTTTACCGCCGATTGGAAAAAGGATGCGGGCGTGTTACAATGAAAGAGCGTATCGAAAGCGCGAGGAAGGGGAACCTGCGATGAACCGGATCGACATGAAAGCCTGGGCCAAAGTGAATCTCTTCCTGAATGTCGTCGGGAAACGTCCCGACGGCTTTCACGAGCTCGAGATGTTCAACGCGACGATCGGTCTTTGCGACGACGTCAACATCGAACGCGTCGACAACGAAAACGGCGTCACGGTCACATCAAACGACAAGTTCCTCGAAAATGGCAACAACCTCGTCACCCGCGTCGCGAACGAATTGTTGAAACGGTATGCGCCGGACGCGGGCGTCCGCATCACGATCGACAAACGCATTCCCGCCGGGGCCGGCCTCGGCGGCAACTCCGCCGACGCAGCCGCGGTGATCCATGGGCTCGATCGGCTCTTCGGATGGAATCTGAATCCGATCGAAAAAGCGGCGTTCGCCCTGAAGCACGGCGCCGATATCCCATACTGTCTGCAAGGCGGCACGGCTGCCGTCTATGGCATCGGCGAACGCATCAAGCCGATCTCGGTCGATCTCTCCGGGTGGTCCGTCCTCGTGGTACATCCGAACATCTTCACATCGACCGAACAGGTCTTCGCGGCCTGGGACGCCGGTGGATTTCCGCAGGTTCCGATCGCACCGTTTTTGAAATGCGCCGAAACCGGAGATATCGTCGGCATGATGGCGAACATGAAGAACGCCCTCGAACCGGCGACGTTTTCGATCGCGCCGGAAGTCGCCGCATGGAAAACGAAAATCAGCCGAGAACTGGGTCACGAAGGCGTCGTGATGACGGGCAGCGGGTCGACGATTCTCAAAGTGTTTGTGAATAACTCTGCTCGAATTACACGATTTTTAGATGAAAATAAAGATAACAGCCGCGTTTTTGTGGAAAAATTTGTGAATAAGGAATAAGACCGCTTTAAAAACGATTTCTCTCGTGCTATAATCCAATCGAGGGGTGTTAACATGCTGATTACTGAGGTACGGGTCAAACGCGTCGACGGCGAAAACCGCCTCGTCGGCATCGCGGCCATCACGTTTGATGGTAGCTTCGTGGTTCACGAACTGCGCGTCATCGAAGGCAGGAATGGTCTTTTCGTTGCCATGCCGAGTCGAAAAATGCCCTCCGGCGAGTTCAAGGATGTCGCCCATCCGATCAACTCGGAAACCCGCCAGATGATCGAGAACGCCGTTTTGGACGCATACAACAAACTTCCCCCCGGCGAACCCGCGGAGAAACCCGCCGAATGAAAACGCACCGCAAGTGCCGACTTGGACAAGTTGGCACTTTTTTTATGCCCTTCGGGGGTGTATAATATGGGTGGTTACAGAAGTGACCCGGGAGGAATAAGATGGCGATTTTTCACGGATCCAAAGTCAAGATATTCTCACTCAGTTCCAATCTGCAATTGGCACAGGAGATCGCCGATTTCGTCGGCATTCCCTTGACCGAGTGCGAGGTCATGCGGTTCGCCGACGGCGAAATCTCGATCAATATCGGCGAAACGGTACGCGGCCACAAAGCATTCGTCATTCAAAGCACATCCAACCCGGTCAACGAAAACATCATGGAACTGCTCATCATGATCGACGCCCTCAAACGCGCGTCGGCCCGTGAAATCAACATCGTGATGCCCTACTACGGTTACTGTCGCCAGGACCGCAAGGCCAAAGCGCGTCAGCCGATCTCGGCGAAGCTCGTCGCCGATCTGCTCACCGTCGCCGGAGCGACGCGCGTCATCAGCGTCGACCTCCACGCCGCCCAACTCCAAGGGTTCTTCAACATCCCGATCGACAATTTCCGCGCCATGCCAATCCTCGCTTCCTACATCCAGTCCAAGAATCTCGAAAATGTCTGCGTCGTATCGCCCGACCATGGCGGCGTCGCCCGCGCCAGAACCCTCGCCGACATCCTGATGGCGCCGATCGCCATCATCGACAAGATGCGCCCCGAACCGAACGTCGCCGAAGTGATGAACATCATCGGCCGCGTCCGTGGCAAGAACTGCATCATCATCGACGACATGATCGACACCGCCGGTTCGATGGTCGCCGCCGCGGCGGCGCTCAAGGAAGCGGGGGCCAAAGACATTTACGCCCTCTGCACCCATCCGCTCCTGTCCGGCCAGGCCGCCGAACGCGTTATGAAGTCGCCGGTCATCGAATTGGTCTGTACCAACACGGTCTATCTTCCGGAAGAAAAGAAATTCCCGAAGCTCAAGCAGCTCTCGATCGCCTGTCTGCTGGGTCAGGGCATCATCAACATCATCGACGACCAAGGCATCTCGACCCTGTTCAGCTGAATGAAGCGACGCCTCCGCGACAATTCGCGGAGGCGTCATCTTTTTCGGATTTGCCTTTACAAGCGAAACGGTTGTGCTATAATATAGGCAAATCGGAGAACGGAAAAGTACGACGGTCAACGGAACGAAGCGAACGGGGGACGGTGCGAGCCCCGCATCCTAGAAAGTCGGAAGAACACCGGGAGAGACGGAAGAACTTAAGTAGAACCGTACGCGCGTCAGCGTTATGACGTCAAGTGCCGGAGCAATCCGGAATCAAGGTGGCACCACGGTGAAGACATCGTCCTTTTCAGGGCGATTTTTTTATTTTCTCGGCGAGGAGGGAACGACATGGACGCATTCGAAGAACTGGAACTCTACAAGACGAGTCCTACCCCCGTCTCATCGAGTTATTATCACAAGACGGGCGAGGGGCAGTACCAACACGGCGACCTCTTCCTCGGCGTTCCCGCCGCCGGGATCCACGCCGTCTCGCTCCATCACTTTGAAACGATCACCGAAGCCGAACTCGAACGGCTTCTCGCCTCGCCGGTCCACGACCATCGCGCCGTGGCGGTGGAGATCCTCGCCCGGCTCGCGATCCGCGGACCCGGCGCCGTCCGCGAAGAGATCATGGAATGGTATCTGAAGCGACTCGACCGCGTCAACGGCTGGGACCTCGTGGACATGTCCTGTCCGGCGGTCGTCGGCCTGCGCGTGGCAGAGACGAAGAACTTCGCGCTGTTGCACCGGCTTGTCAATAGCGACCATCTTTGGACCAAACGCGTCGGGATTGTCTCGACATGGACCTTGATCCGGCAGGATCTGCTCGACGAAACGCTTGCGGTCCTCGCAGCGGCGCTTTCGGACGACCGCGACCTGATCCACAAGGCGGTCGGCTGGATGCTTCGCGAAGTCGGGAAGCGCGACCGGAAGAAACTCGATCGTTTCCTGAAGGATCATTACGCATCGCTGCCCCGCACGTCGTTAAGGTACGCGATCGAGCGTCACGAAGAACCGACGCGCAAAGACATTTTAAAAGGTATTTTCAAGGAGGAATAAACATGGCAAGCATCGTGCAAGAACCCGCTTTGACGGTCAGAAAACTGTATCAGGAATACCAGGCATTCGGCGGGAAGACCGTCGTCCTTTCCGGCTGGGTCCGCAACAACCGCGGTCAGAAGGAATTCGGGTTCATCGATCTGAACGACGGCTCCTTCTTCGAGACGATCCAGGTCGTCTATGAGGATGGCAAGATCGAGAACTTCAAAGACGTGCAGAAGTTCCGCGTCGGGTCCTCGGTCGCGATTGAAGGCATCCTCGAGCTGACGCCCTTGATGAAGCAGCCCTTCGAAATCAAAGCCCGCAAAATCGACCTCCTCGGCGATTCGCCGGAAGACTATCCGATCCAGCCGAAGCGCCACTCACGCGAGTTTCTGCGCGAGAACGCCCATCTGCGGATGCGCACCAACCTCTTCAGCGCCGTCTTCCGCGTCCGTTCCGAAGTATCGTTCGCGATCCACAGTTTCCTGAACGCGCGCGATTTCGTCTATGTCCATACGCCCATCATCACGGGCTCCGACGCCGAAGGCGCCGGCGAGATGTTCCGCGTCACGACGCTCGAGCTCGAAAGTCTCGTGAAGAGCGGCGCCAAGGAGATCGATTTCGGCAAGGACTTCTTCGGCAAAGCGACGAATCTCACCGTCTCCGGTCAGCTCCAGGTCGAAAGCTATGCAATGGCCTATCGCAACGTCTATACGTTCGGACCGACCTTCCGCGCCGAGAACTCCAACACCCAGCGCCACGCCTCGGAATTCTGGATGATCGAACCGGAAATCGCCTTCGCCGATCTAAAGGACGACATGCGGCTTCAGGAAGACATGGTCAAATACATCGTCAACCATGTTCTGACACGTTGCCCGAAGGAAATCGAATTTTTCGATTCCTTCGTCGAGAAGGGCCTGAAGGCAAAACTCGAACACGTGCTCGCCACGCCGTTTCGAACCGTCACGCATCACGACGCGATCGAGATTTTGATCAAGAGCGGAGAAACGTTCGAAAACACGCCGGTGCAGGGTGAAGACCTCGCGACCGAGCACGAGAAGTATTTGACCCGCCATTTCAACGGTCCGGTCTTCGTCATGGACTGGCCGAAGGACATCAAGGCGTTCTACATGCGTTTGAACGACGACGGGAAGACCGTCGCCGCCGTCGATCTGCTCGTTCCCGGCTCCGGCGAACTCTGCGGCGGATCGCAGCGCGAGGAGCGCCTCGACATGCTGCTGTCCCGCATGAAGGAAATGCATGTTCCGGAAAAGGATCTCTGGTGGTATCTCGACCTGCGCCGTTACGGCGGCTGCAAGCACGCCGGCTTCGGAATGGGCCTGGAACGCATGATCATGTACGTCACCGGCGTCGACAATATCCGCGACGTGATCCCTTTCCCGCGCACGCCGCGCAACTGCGAATTCTGAATCACGACGACAGGCGTTAAGACGCCTGCCGTTTTCGTCTTCCGGCGACCCCGGCGGAGGAACAATCCATGAAACGACGCATCCTTATTGTCCTCATCTTGCTTTTGACCATGACCGTCACCGCCTGTATCGAAATCACTACGACATCGACGACATTGACGGCGGAAACGACCATCACGACCGCCACGACGAATTCCCCGACGACGATTTCATCGACCGATCCAACGACCACAACCCTGTCGACATCGATCCTTGAGGGCGTCATGGCACTTTCGAACCCTTACAACGTCGCGCTCTTCATCAATGAGCTTCCGGAGCGGTATGTCAACCTCAATTTCGAACTCCCCGAAGCGGACGACGGTGTCGTCGTGTGGCATCCGGCCTCGGATCCCGAGGACGTCCGGATCACGGAATGCGTCCTGAAGACGACGCTGGTCGGAACAAGGACGATCTACACCTATGCGGCGACGATCGGTCCGTTGACTCCCGGCGAAACATATCAATATCGCGTCGGAAACGCCGACGGGAGCGAAATGGATGCGTGGCGATCCTACACCGCGCCGATGGATCCGGACACGTCGTTTTCGTTCGCCGTGCTCGCCGATCCGCAGGAAAACGACCAGTTGGGCTATATGGCGTTCGCGCATGCGGTCATGAGCGTCCGCGCCTATTCAAACGCCGATTTCGCCTTCGGACTATTCGTCGGCGACGTCGTCAACGACCATGAAATTCGCAATCAATGGAATTGGTTTTTGCGCTACGCATCCTGTTTCGCCGTTTCGATTCCGATCGCGGCGACGATCGGAAATCATGAGCATGGCGCGCTTTCCGGTGATCGCATGAATCAAATGGAATATGACGCCTACATGCATCTTCCGACCAACGGACCGACCTACGGCGCGTTCCTCGAACTTGTGGATGACGATCGTCCGGTGAATGTCGATCGCGGAAAAACCTACAGTTTCGACTACGGATCGGCGCACTTCGTCGCGATCGACACGGAACTGTTTTGCGACGGAACGACCGAATGCGCGGACTATGATGAAATTAACGCCGGCATTCTCGTCGACTGGGTCGAAGCCGACCTCGCGGCCGCCGACGCCGCGTGGACCATCGTGTTTTTGCACCGCGGTCCGTATTCCCTCTCCTATGACACGACGACCGTCCGCGACTTGCTTGTTCCCGTCTTCGAGGCGTACGGCGTCGATCTCGTCCTTTCCGGACACGACCACCAATATTCCCGATCCGTTTACTACTCGGGCGATCCGATCGTCTTCAACCGATCTGACGCGTATCCGCTCGGTACCGTCTCGCTCCTCGGGACCGGCGACGGACTCGACTTCAACGAATATTCTTCCTCGATCGGCACGACTTACCTCGTCGGAAACTCGGCAGGCACCAAATTTTACGGCGATTCAAGCCAGTCAGGCATCTTCGTCCATTATGAGTTTCGACTCGACGAGCCGGTCATTCCGGTCGTGACGGTGACGCCCGAAGCGATCGTCGTTGTATCCTATTATTTGGCGAAAACGTCTCCGGTGGATATCGTTCCGACCGGTGTCGGCGTACTCGAAAGATTCCACATCACGCATTAACGGACCAAAACTTCATATGAAAAGCGGCTTCCGCGATGGCGGAAGCCGCTGTTTTTGTGAATGGACGTTATTTCTTTTCCGGTGCGGGAGCGGGTTTCGTCGGGGCCGGATTCTTGACGCCTTCGAGGACCGCGGTGGCCATTCCGACCAGCCCCTGCATATCGGAGGGGATGATGATCTTGGTGGCCTGGCCTTCGGAGATCTTTTCCATCGCCTTGTAGGCTTCGATCGTGAGGAAGGCGGGGGACGGCGCGGCCTTGTTGATGAGTTCGATACCGCGGGCGGTCGCTTCCTGGACTTTCAGGATCGATTCGGCGCGGCCTTCCGCTTCGCGGATGGCGGCTTCCTTCTTGGCTTCGGCGCGCAGGATGGCGGACAGCTTTTCGCCTTCGGCTTCGAGAACGGCGGAAGCTTTCTTGCCTTCGGCGATCAGGATCGATTCGCGGCGTTCGCGTTCGGCACGCATCTGTTTCTCCATCGCTTCGCGGATTTCCTTCGGCGGAATGATGTTCTTGAGTTCGACGCGGTTGATCTTGATGCCCCACGGGTCGGTCGCGATGTCGAGGATGTGACGCATTCTCTCGTTGATGAGGTCGCGGCTGGTGAGCGTTTCGTCGAGTTCGAGCTCGCCGAGGATATTACGGAGCGTGGTGGCGGTGAGATGTTCGATGAGGAGACCGGGGTTGTCGGCGCCGTAGACGAAGAGTTTGGCGTCGGTGATCTGCAGGAAGACGACGGTATCGATCTGCATCGTGACGTTGTCTTTCGTGATGACGGCCTGGGGCGCGAAATCAAGCACCTGTTCCTTGAGCGAGATGACTTCCGCCATCTGGCCGCGGCTGTCATACGTGCGTTTGATCCGGTCGGCGATCGGCAACAGGAGATGGACGCCCGAGTTCCAGGTCGCATGATACTTGCCGAAGCGCTCGATGACGAGCTGGGTCGCCTGGGGAATGATGCGGATGCGGGTGCTGAGATAAATGAGGACGATCAAGAGGATGGCGAGGACGGCCCACATGCCGATGCTCATCAGAAATAACGGCTGATACATGATTTTTCCCTCCTAAGGAATGATGCGAATTTTTGATACAAACCATTATCGGATCAATCGCCGCCGGATTCCGGAGCTCGCGGCGTCATGCATTGCACTCCGGAAATACGTTTCGTCAGTAACCGTATCCGGTTTTGACGACTTCCATCTTGAGCAGGATGTCGCGGAGCGCGGCTTTGCGCTTCGTGAAATTTATCAGAATGAAGTCGATCACGAAGGAAAGAACAATGAGCGCGAGACCCGCGTAGGGCGAAACGGAGAAGACGATGACCAAGAAGAAGTACTTGATCACGACGTCATGGAAGAAGATGGACAATAAATTGACGGGCCCCGTCAGTTTGATCTGCATCAGGCGGCGTCCGAGCGTCTTCGATCCGGTCGCAAGCGTGTAGATGCCCATGATGATCAGAAATCCGACGGAAAAGAAATAGATGCAAGTCATGTAATAGCCCGTAAGCGCCGTGTCGTAAGGGGCGATGTCGGCGGCGTGCTGCGATTCGATGATCGCTTGGGCGACCACGTAATCGGTCTGAGCCTGGGTTTTGAGATCTTCGTCGTTGCCGGCGAGTTCGATGGCGGCTTCGTAATCGGTATAGATGGCGGCCATGTCGGCATCGCGGGCGGCCCGAAGTTCATCGTAGGCTGTGTTGATGACGTCGAAGTGTTCTACTTGATTTTGCAGCAACGTGCGTCCGACCGCCACGAAAACAAGCGCGACGACGGCGAAGGCGATGATGAGGTCGATGAGAGAGGATACCGCACGTTTCAGAAAGCCGGCGTTCATCGCTACTTCCGAACCACGAGTTTTACGCCTTCGATGGCCAAAACTTCCACTTTGTCATCGATTTCGACAGTTTCGTTGGAAATCGCGGACCAAATTTTGCCATCGATTTTGACTTCGCCGCGTTCGTCCGGAGTGATTCTCGTCAGACAGATGGCGAATTTTCCAACCAGGCGGTCGGCGTTCGTGAGAACCTCGTTTTTCTTGAGGTAGTGCTGGATGCTCGGACGGACAAGGACGAGCATCGCGATCGAGGAGCCGACGAAGGTGATGGCCTGTGCGGCGATCGAGCCGGGCGTTCCGCCGAAGATCGCGGCGATGATGAGGGCGAGAAACGCGCCGCCGGAGAACCAGATGCTCGTAAGGTCCATCGTGACGGTTTCGATGATGGCGGCGATAATGACGATTGCGAACCAGATGATGACCAAAGTGTCACCCGTGGTCAAAGAGAACATGAACATGGCGGATTACCCCTCTCTGTGACTCAAATCAATGATCAATGCATTTTCCTTGTGATTCCAGGTGGCGCGGAACTTATGCCCCTGTTTTTCGTCAAACTGCAGCCCGATGAGCATAGCGACCTCTTGGACGAACTGCTTGTTGCAGATCCGGGAGTAGCTCGGCTTCACGGTGATGTTGTGCTGCTGCTCCTCCGGAATGAATCCCAGCGATACGTCTTCCTTGGATGCGGGGCGGACGGCAATCTGGAGGGATTCACGATCCAGACCGAGCAGAACGACGTACGCCGTTTCGAAATACGAACTCGCCGACTTGTTCAGCGTGATGTTCGATTCGTAGATCGTCGCGATGTCATCGATCGGCTTTTTTGATGCCCATACGAAATTAGCCATTCAAGCAACCTCCATTATAGTACGAAAATCCTACACCATAGATTATATCAAATCCCTTTCGAATTATCAAGAATTATTTAAAATTATTTTCAATCACCCAATTTTCGCACAAGTTTACAAAAACATCGATTTCCTGTATAATGGATGCATTGTAAGAGGTGTCCGGCCATGCGTGAGTTTTCCTACAGGGACGTCGTTGAACGCAGCATCACGAAAACGTTCAAAGGTCCGCTTTATTCCAAATTCATTCAGGCGATCGGCCTGTACAACCTCGTCGAACCGGGGGATAAAATCTGCGTCGCCTTGTCCGGCGGCAAGGACAGTCTTCTGCTTGCCAAGTTGTTTCAGGAATTCAAACGTCACGGAAACATCGACTTCGATCTCGTTTTTTTGACGATGGATCCGGGCTACCCGCCCGAAAAGCTCGCTAAACATCAGGAAACCTGCGCATTGATCGGAATCGATATCGTCGTCGAGCCGTCCTCGATCTTCCGGGTTACCGAGGAGTTCGCCAAGGAAGAACCGTGCTTCCTGTGCGCCCGGATGCGCAGAGGCGTTCTTTATAAACTCGCACGGAAGTACGGGTGCAACAAATTGGCGCTCGGTCACCATTTCGACGACGTGATCGAGACGACGCTTCTCAATATGCTATACGCCGGTTCGTTCAAAACGATGCTTCCCAAGATTCGTTCGGAAAACTATCCCGGCATCGAGCTGATCCGTCCGCTCTATCTCGTCAAGGAGCATGACATCATCCGCTTCATGAACTACAACAAGCTCACAGGCATGGACTGCGGCTGTCGTTTCGTCACGAAGAAGACCGATTCGAAGCGCGGCGAAGTGAAAAATTTGATCACTTCTCTCCGAAAAATCTACAAAAACATCGACATCAACATCTTCCGAAGCGCCGAGAACGTCAATTTGAAGAGCATTCTCGGGTATCAGAACGACGAGGAAGCCAGAACCTTCCTCGACGACTACTGATAGCATACCCTCCTTCGATGAGGGGGATGTGAGAGCCGCGACGCGGTTCCATGTACGATGTATGAAAACGACCGTAAACAACAAAAAAACACCCTGAACCGTCAAACCGGATCAGGGCGTTTTTGTATAATTTGAAACAACACTTTCAACGGCCGCGCGGATATCGATTCGCCGGCGGAGGGCATCATGAAGTGGCGGGGGATCAAATGAACGTTTCACGTGAAACATATCACTTGCCAAGACAGAACCGGGAGAACAACGAAGCGATCAAAGCGTCGCTGCCGGATTCGCCGGTGATTTCCCCCAGCGCTTCCCATGCTCGACGAATATCGATCTCGATCATGTCGACGGGGAGTCGGGCGACGCAGGCGGTCATCGAATCGGAAAGCGCAAGCGCGGCTTCCTTCAGTTTCCCGATATGTCTGGCATTGGCGATGACAACCTCGCCGGAAGCGACGACACGTTCGTCGACGAAGAGCCGGTGGACCTCGTCCTCCAGTTCCCGAATTCCCGTTTTGTGTTTTGCCGAAACGTCGATCATGCGGCCGACGACCGGATCGGAATTTTTACCGAGATCGACTTTGTTGCCGACGACGATCCGCGGTTTGTCCTTGGTGAGTTCGAGAAGTTTGCGGTCCGTTTCGGTGAGCGAGGCGCTCTGATCCAGCACGAGCAGGACCAAATCCGCTTCGTCCATCGCCTTTCTGCTGCGCGCGATGCCGATGCTTTCGACCGGGTCGACCGTTTCGCGGATGCCGGCCGTATCGATCAATTTCAGCGTGATATCGCCGAGATTGAGTTCTCCCTCGACGAGATCGCGCGTCGTTCCGGAGATTTCGGTGACGATCGCCTTGTCTTCGCCAAGCAGGGTGTTGAGAAGGCTTGATTTCCCGACGTTCGGTTTTCCGATAATGACGGCCTTGACGCCGTCACGGATGACTTTTCCGGTCGCGGCTTTGGCGATCGCTTCATCGATGCGGGCCGAAACTTCGCGGAGTTTCGGGTGGATGATCCGGTCCGTCATGACGATCGCGTCGTCATATTCGGGGTAATCGATGTTCACTTCGATGGCTGCGACGATTTCCAGGATTTCCTTCTGAATCGACGCAATGAATGCGGCGACGCTTCCGTCCAAACCTTGGTGCGCCAGCCTGAGCTGGGCATCGGTTTTGGCATGGATGACGTCCATCACGCTTTCCGCCTGCGACAAATCGATGCGGCCGTTCAGATATGCGCGGCGCGTGAATTCTCCCGGTTCGGCGACCCGACATCCCTTGGAGACGAGCAATGAAACGATTTTTTCGGGAATCAGATAGCCGCCGTGCGTACTGATTTCAACGACGTTTTCGGCGGTGAACGACTTCGGCGTCAAGAAGACGCTGACCAGCACTTCGTCGATGACGGCGTCGCGTTCGACGATATGACCATAGATGACGTTGTGGCTCGGTACTGTCGTTAAATCACGTCCACGGAAAACAGCGGCGACCGCCGTTACGGCGTCGTCCCCGGAAACCCGGATGACATTGATTGCGCTGGTACCGCGAAGCGTCGCGATTCCGACGATGGTATCGTACAGCATGGGCATCACCGTAAATATTCTATCATATCGAGGACGGATATTGTATAATAGTTGAGGGTGATGCCATCATGAATCAGAAGCGATTGAAGTCGTGGAAATACTACGTTATCTTATATGCTCTTGCCTTTCTCGCGCTCGGCGCAGTGGCGCTTTATAAACACTTTGCGGGAACCTATGTTCCCGGCGATCTATGGAATGTCCTGATTTTTCCGCCGCTTTTGGCGGTGATGATGTTTCTCTCCGACCTGATGATGCAGAAACTCGCCGACAAGAAGGGCAAAAAAGACTTCGAAGGAAAGTATCTGGATGCCATCGCCGAGAAGATGCGTGCAGCCAACCTTTTTCTGATCGAGGATTTCCGCCGCTTGAAAGAAAGCGTACGATTCCAGGAAGTCTTGAAATACGGATTCTATATCACACAACACGGCGAAAGCGAGAAGTTCTCGGTCGCACGGCTTGAAAAGCGTTTTGACACACGCAGTCTCGAAGCCAAAGCGATGCCTTTCGTCATTGCACACGTGCGTGAAATACTGGCCGAGAAACAGAAATAGCGATAACAAAAGACCGCCGAATCGAGTATAATGATAGGTACGGGAGTTGGCAAAATGTATGTCATGAAAGGGTATGGAATCACGCGCGGAGCGGTTTCGGGACGCATTTTCGTGTACCGGCCGACCAGTGGCGGAGAGCCCGCTTTTGATTTATCGATCAATCAAAGCGAAGTCCTGCAAAAAGCGATTGAACGCAGCGTCGCCGACCTTGAGAAAGATGTTTCTGAAAGCCGCACGGCCGACGGAGACGCCGTCCGGATGGTTTTTGAAGCACACAAGCTGATGGTCAACGATCCGCTTCTGGTGGATGCGGCGCTCGCGCTCATCGACGCCGGCGCATCGGCCTACCACGCCTATAAAACCGCTTCGGAACAGATCGTTTCACAATTCCGATTGCTCACCAACGACTATATGCGCAACCGCGTCATCGACATCATCGACGCTACCGACCGCGTTCTTCATGCCCTCGTCGCCGTCGAATATGAGCGCGAATTCAATTTTCTTGAACCGCACATCATCGTCATGGACCAGATGCGTCCTTCCGTGATCCGCAACTGTCACAAGCCGCACGTCGTCGGGTTCATCGTCGAATCCGGTGCGTATGATCAGCATTCATCACTGATTGCGCGCGCCAAAGACATACCCGGCGTCGTCATTCCGGGAATCACGAAACTGCTTCAGGATGGCGACTATGTCACAATTGACGGAACCGCCGGAACGGTCGTCATCGACCCGAAACGGGATTGTTAAATAGCCTCACGAAAGGAGACAAGCCGATGAGTTATAAAGCGCTGTACCGCACCTACAGACCCGTCGATTTCACCGAAGTTGCCGGTCAAAATCACATTACGACGACGCTCAAGAACGCATTGGCTTCCGGCAAAGTCGCCCACGCCTACCTGTTCAGCGGCCCGCGCGGAACGGGTAAAACGTCGATTGCCAAGATTTTGGCAAAGGCCGTCAACTGCGAACACGCCCCGACCGAGAATCCCTGCAACGTCTGTGCCAACTGCCGCGGCATTCAGGACGGGTCCATCAGCGACGTCATCGAAATCGACGCCGCCAGCAACAACGGCGTTGACGAAATCCGGGAAATCCGGGACAAGGTCAAATATCTCCCGGGCTATGTGAAATACAAAGTGTATATCATCGATGAAGTCCATATGCTCTCGACGGGGGCTTTCAACGCGCTTCTGAAGACGCTGGAGGAACCGCCGGCACATGTCATCTTCATTCTTTGTACGACCGAACCGCAGAAGATTCCGCTCACGATCCATTCGCGCTGCCAGCGGTTCGATTTCAAGGCCATCACGCCGCTTGAGATTGCCGCGAAGATGAAAGAAGTCATCGAAAAGGAACACATCAACATCGAAGAAGACGCCATCAATCAAATTGCGATCTTCGCAGAAGGCGGCTTACGTGATGCGCTCAGCCTTCTTGATCAGGCGTTTTCATATAGTCCGCTCATTATTACACTGGATGCTGTGAATCAGATTTGCGGAGCCGTTTCGTTCGCAAAACAGATGGAAATCGTTCATGAAATCTGGCAGATGGATTCGGCACAGGCGATCAAGGCGATGGACGATTTGATCACCGCCGGGAAAGATGTCGCCAAAATCTGTCAAAATATGATCCAATTTTATCGCGACGTCCTCGTTTACAAGAATGTTGGGTTTTCCGACTCGTTGTCCTCTTTAAACAAGAACGATGAGTTTATAGCAATTACTAAAGCCCTTAGCAACCGCAGAATCTTCTTCTATCTCGATATTTTGAACAAAGCTGCGAATGACATCCGTTGGAGCAACAATCCGCGTCTTTACCTCGAACTCGCCTTCATCAAAATGACTGATGACGAGCCGGGAAGCGATGCCAAGACGGCACAAACGATCGATGAGCTGGAAATGAGACTCGACAGGCTCGAAAAATCCGGAATCCCAAGGGAAATCATCCCGGCCAAGCCCGAACCGGCACAAATCCGCTCAGACGACCCCCAAAAGCATCCCGGATCAAACGCAAAAACCGGAACCAAACAACCCCCCTTGTCCCCATCTCAAATCGAAACGTCTTCTGTTCCAGCATCAAGCAATGACAATGTTGATAAAACGCCAAATGTCGCGCAATCCAGTCAACAAGATCAAAACGAATACGCGCCCGATCAAGCCATCAATGATACCCCGATTGACGGTGTCAAAACGGCGTGCATCGATGTTTCTAAGACATATGACATCGGATTCGTCGAGGACGTTTTGAACAACGGAAATCGAAATGACAAGGCAAATCTTCTCAATCAATGGAATTTGATCTTGAAAAACGTCACTGCGGCGGGTTCCGGATCGCAATTTGTTCAGATATTTTCAACCGGTTCACTAATGGCAAGTTCCGTCGATCGCATCATCGTCACCTTCAAAGGGGCCGGCGCATGCAATCGCCTCATGTCCCCGACGGCGAAACCGGGAGTCAAAGCCGCGCTCAAAGCTTCCTTCGGCCGGGACATCGATTATATCGCCCTTCCCGAAGAAGTGTTCCAGGCGATCTCAGACGAGTTCGTCAATTTGTATCGCCAGGGCAAACGCAACATCAAACTGTCGCCTATCGTCTGTCCCGAACTCCGCTACGTTTCCGCCGAGAGCGAAGACAAGGGATCGCAGAAAATCGAAAAAGTCGTCTCGGACGCGGTCGGTCTTTTCGGCGACCTCGTCAGGGTCAAACGTTGATCGGAGGTGATTGACATGATCAATCCGCAAATGCTGAAGAAGCTGCAGAAAATGCAAGAAGACCTCAAACACGCCCAGGATGAAATCAACGCATCGACCTTTTATGGACAGGCCGGCGGGTCCGTCGTCAAGGTCAGCGTCAAGGGAACCAAGGAAATCCTCGGCATCGAAATCAAGAAAAACGAAATCGACATGACCGACGTCGAGATGCTTCAGGATCTCATCAAGGTCGCGCTCAACGACGCATTTAAACGCGTTGACAAAGAGGTCGCGGAAACGATGGGGTCGCTGACCCAGGGCATCCGTTTCCCGGGACTGTGACATGAGATTCCCCCAATCGCTTGAAGCGCTCATCACCGAATTCATGAAATATCCCGGGATCGGCCGGAAGACCGCGGAACGATTTGCGCTGTTTACGATCCATCGCATGGACGGCGAGAGTGCGCAGGCGTTCGCCGCTGCGCTGCAAAACGCAAAAGCCGCGATTCACACATGCCCGACATGCGGGCACCTCACCGACGCGGAACGATGCGAGATCTGCGTCGATCCGCTCCGCGACGGAACCCGCATCCTCGTCGTCGAATCCGCCAAGGACGTCTTCTCGATTGAAAAGGCGGGAGACTACCGCGGACTGTATCATGTTCTGAACGGCGCGTTGTCGCCAATCAACGGCATCGGTCCGGAAGAACTCAACTTGAAGGCGCTGTGGCCGCGCGTCCAGGACGAACACGTGAAGGAAATCATCGTCGCGACCGGCGCCACGCAGGAAGGCGAAGCGACGGCGATGTACATCCGACGCATCTTGAAAGACACCGATCTGCTCGTGACGAGGATCGCCTATGGGGTTCCCGTCGGGGCAAACCTGGAATTCGCCGATGACGCAACGCTTGCAAAGGCGATTCAGAACCGCCGATCCTTTTAGTTCGAAAACAAAAAAATCACATATTGCGCACGACGTTATTATGTTATAATAGTACTACATAGGAGCGGGCGGATGCTCGCGACTCAATTGGGGGGAAACGCATGTCATTTTCCAGCTTTGTTTTGACCGCAGGAATTATTGAAACCGTTGAAACTTTCGTCGGACCATATATCACGCAAGGAATCGACCTCCTTACCGGATTGGCCGTATGGCTGCAGGCTGCCGTTCTCGTCGGCGCCGCGATTCTCATTTTGATCGGTCTCTTCACCTTCATCAAGAAGACGTACAAAATGATTCTCGTTCTGGCGATCATCGGTGCGATCGGCTATTTTCTGTATACGTCCGGAACCCTCGACGGCATTCTCGGCGGCTTGATTCCTCCGGCGACCACCACCACGGCGGCGTCCATGGTGCACATTTTAAGAGCGTTGCCTTTTTAACCAGAAAGGCAATTCTCTTTTTTTTTCAAGCTGTATGTCCGATTTTCGTGTTTTTTTTGAACAAAGACCGGGCGTTTTAAGCAATAACATATCCATTCGACCCGTTACAACGAGTTTTTTCACATTATTTTACTAGGGAGAACAGTCTATGGACATCAAAATGGTCAATCTGACGAAAATCTTCACCAGCAAGAACCGCAAAGAGGTCCAGGCCGTCAGCCATGTCGACCTCACGATCCCGTCGGGCAAGCTGATCGGCCTTCTCGGCCCCTCCGGTTGCGGCAAATCCACCACGCTTTATCTGATCGCGGGACTTCTGAAACAGAACGAAGGACAGATTTTCTTCGGCGACGACGAAGTGTCCGAGATGCCGCCGGAAAAGCGCGGGATCGGACTCGTGTTTCAAAACTATGCGCTGTATCCCCATTTCACCGTTCGCGAAAACATCCTTTTTCCGCTTCAGAACCTCCATGTTCCAAAGGAAGAAGCCAAAACGCGAACCTATGATATGGCCAAACTGGTCGGTCTTGAAGAAATGCTCGACCGCAAGCCGAAAGAATTGTCCGGCGGTCAGCAGCAGCGCGTCGCCATCGCCCGCGCCCTGGTAAAAAAGCCGCGCGTTCTTCTGCTTGACGAACCGCTCTCCAATCTCGACGCCCGGCTGCGTCTGCAGACCCGCGAAGAAATCAAGCGCATCCAGCGCGAAACCGGCATCACCACCGTGTTCGTCACGCACGACCAGGAAGAAGCGATGTCCATTTCCGACGAAATCGTCGTCATGAAAGACGGCGTGATCCAGCAGATGGGGCAACCGCAGGACGTTTACGATCATCCCGACAACCTGTTCGTCGCCAAGTTCCTCGGCAGCCCGCAGATCAACGTGTTCGACAGCACCATCGAAGCCGGCAAAGTCCTGATCGACGGCATGGCGATCGGCGCGACCGAACTGCCCGATCAGAAAGTGATCATCGGCATCCGTCCCGAAGGTCTGCAGGTCGACAAAACGAAAACGAGCCCGTTCAAATTCGAAATCGATCTGGTCGAGACAATCGGCCGCGATACGACCTTGATCATCGAGGTGACTTCGGAAGAAAGCACGCTCCTTGACAAAAAGACGTTTAAAGCGATCGTCGACGCCGAAAACCGCATCAAACCGAAGGATGTCATCCATTTCGTCGTCAAACCGGAGAAGATGCATATCTTCGGCCTTGACGGAAATCGCCTGTAGGGCCGCCGTATGGAAACGAAAAACAACTGGAAGGCGTGGCTGTACCTGGCACCGATGCTCTTGCTGATGTCGGTGTTCACGTTCTACCCGCTCATCAACGCCTTCATCATCTCTTTTTATAAAGGATTTCGTCCGCTGCAGAACTCGATCGAAGGATTCACGCTTCTGGGCAACTACCTTTTGATTTTGCGCAATCCGCTGTTTTGGAACGCGATGAAGAATACGTTCGTCATCGCCTTCATTTCCGTCCCGGTATCGATTTTCCTGTCGCTTGCGATCGCCGTGGGTCTGAAATCGATTCCGAAACTGAACAAGTTCTTCCAAACCATCTTCTTTCTTCCTTACGTCACCAATTCCATCGCCGTCGGTATGGCGTTCGCGGTCATGTTCCATAAAAACTATGGTCTGATCAACGCCATCCTGGAAAGACTCGGATTCGCCGGCCGCATCGACTGGATCGGCGGAACCTCGAGCTGGTGGACGCAGATGGTCGCGCTTTTGATCTTTACGGTTTGGGAAAGCCTTGCGTTCAAGATTCTCGTCTTCACCAGCGGGATGCAGAACATCGACAAGCAGTATTACGACGCGGCGAAGATCGACTCCGCCTCGAAGTGGACCGTCTTCCGCCGGATCACCGTACCGCTTTTGTCACCGATCATCCTGTATATCTCGATCACGTCGATGATCGGCGCCCTCAAGGCCTATAATTCCGTCATCGGTCTCTTCGGCATCAAACTCGGCAACCCGTCGAACTCGATGATCACGATCGTCGCGTTCGTCTATAAGTACCGAGCCGAACTCGCTTCGCCGGGCTACTACAGTTACGCCGCGGCGTCCGCCATCATCCTTTTCATCATCACGGTCGTTTTCTCCCTGATTCAGGGCGTCGTGTCGAAGAAAAGGGTTCACTACTAGGAGGTGCGGGCGATGTCTGACGTATTCGTCATCAACGAAAAAGCCTACCGTGCCAAAAAGATTCTCTCCAACGTCGCGTCCTACGCATTCCTCACCCTGGTCGCCGTCATCATCCTGGTCCCCTTCTACTGGATGCTCCTGACCTCGCTGAAAAGCCAGCTCCTGATGGAAGAAATTCCGCCGCTCCTCTGGCTCAAACCCTCGCAGTGGCAGCTTTCCAACTACAGTTCGCTGTTCGCGCTTGTCCAGAGCGGACCGCGCGCCGGGTCCCCGCTCTTCCCGTTCTTCACCTATCTCAGGAACACTGTCGTCGTCTCGATCATCACGACCGCGGGAACCACGATCACGACGATCCTCGCCGCCTATGCGTTCGCCCGCCTCAATTTCAAGGGACGCGACGTAGTGTTCGCGATTCTGCTCGGGACGATGATGGTTCCCGGTGAAATCTTCATCCTGACCAACTTTCTCACCATCGCCAAATTGGGGCTCTACACATGGGACCAGACGTATGGACAGGTGCTCATCGCAATGACCGTCCCCTTTATGACCAGTGTGTTCTATACGTTCTATCTGCGCCAGACATTCAAGCAGATCCCGAACGAGCTCTACTACGCGGCCAAGGTTGACGGCACATCCGATTTCGGCTATCTGCTCAGAGTCATGATTCCGGTCGCCTCACCGACGATCGTGACGATCATCATTCTCAACTCGATGGGCGCATGGAGCGCTTATGTGTGGCCCGCGATGGTCACGATGAAAGACGAATACCGACTGGTTTCCAACGGGTTGCGCGGCGCCTTCACCGACACCGGATCGGGACGCACCGACTTCGGACAGCAGATGGCGGCGGCGACGCTCGTCACCGTGCCGCTCCTCATCCTGTTCTTCACGTTCCGCAAGCAGATCATGCGCGGCGTATCCCGCAGCGGCATCAAAGGCTGAGACCTGACGGTTCAGCCTGATCCACCCCATCTGTCTATCCAATCCATAGGAGGATTTCAATGAAGAAATTACTGTTATTGCTCGTTTCCGTCATTCTCACCTTCAGCATCATCGGTTGCGTCGAAATCGTGACGACGACGACCGAAGAGGAATGGACCACCGAAGCAACCACGACGACGAACACGACGACTCAGTTCACCGGTTCGACGACCGAAGGGACCGGCACGACGACCGACGCGCTTACCACGACCACGACGACCCGTCCGGTGGTATACGGCGATCTTCCCGACGAAGAAGTCGAAATCACCTTCTGGCACATCTATGGTTCCGGCAAGACGGCATTGCTCGATCAGATCATCGCCGAATTCGAAGGAATGTTCCCGAACGTCACGATCACCTCGACGTCTCAGTCCGACTATAACACGCTACGCGAGAAAATCCAGCTCGGCATCACCGTCGGGATGGTTCCGACGTTGGCGCTCGGTTATCCGGACCATTTCGCGAACTATATCGACGCCGGCGCGGCCTATTCGCTCGACCCGCTGATCAGTTCGGACATCGTCTATGAAATCACGGATTCCGCCTCGTCGATTTTCGGCGAAACCGTCACGACCTCGCTCGATTTGACCGACTTCGTCCCCTCCTATTTGGCGGAAAACAACCAGTATACCGGCCATCATTATTACTCCGTCCCCTATTCCAAATCCACCGAAACGATGGCGGTCAACGTCGACGTCCTGAAAGCCCACATCACGGAAATCCGCGCCCTCGGCATCACGATTTCCGATAACGGCTACCTCTCCCATGAAGTTCCGCTGACCTTGAACCAGCTCAATCAGTTGAACGCGATCATGGTCAGTTCGCTTGTGGACGGTGCCGGCGACCCCATCACCGACATCGCGAACAACAAATGCGCCTATCTCGTCAACTATGACTCCTCCGGCAATATGTTCATTAACATGAGCCGTGAACTTGGCGCACCGTATACGAACACCAGCGGCGACATCCTCGTCGACAACGCCGCGACCCTGTCGATGCTCAACTACATTGACATGATGTTTGAAAACCGCACGATGGTCCTCCCGATCGTTTGGGACCAGTCCTACGGATCCACCAACTTCATCTACGGGGACGTCTGCATGTCCGTCGGCTCCACCGCCGGCGTCAACTACAACATCCCGGCGAACAACCTGCCGGCCGATCTCGCCAAACTGAAATTCGGCGCCTTCGCCACCGACTTCGTCCCGGTTCCGCAAGCGGTCACCGCCAACAATCAGGCCGTCACGGTCTATGCCGGCACGACGCCATACAGTTTCACGGGCAACCTTTCCGCCGTCCAGCAGGGTCCGAACATCGGCATTTTCAAAGCCGCGTCCTCCGCGGAACGCATCTACGCCTGGCTTTTCATCAAGTATCTCACCAACACCGACAATACCGCCCGTTGGGCGATGGACACCGGCTATCTGCCCGCCCGTCTCTCCGCCTATACCTCGGAGGTTCCGATCCAGCTTACCGGCACCTTCAGCACCACCTACAACGATTTCCTCCAGATCTCCCTCGACTTCTGGGCCGCCGACGGCAACCCCGGTTGGAACGAAGCCGACGAGCGTTGGGATTTCCTTTACAAATCGATGGTCGCGAATATCGCAAGGTATCAAAACGAGTATTACCAATATGACCCGGCCTTCGCCGCGGGATCCAACAGCGCCGGATCGGCGACTGCCCGCGTGGAAGCCGGATACTGCCTGGAAAACATCATCACGGGCGCCTATTCGCCTGCCACCGCGCTTCAAGCCATGAAGAGCCAGCTCACCTGGTAATCTAGATCCCAACCACGGCCGCATTCGACGGCTGACAGCAAAGGAATGAATGCCATGTTCAAACGAATGATCCTTTCCATGATCGTCCTCGCCCTGGCCTGGACGCTGTTCGCCTGCGAGACCATTACAACAACGGCGACGACCGTTCCGACGACCGCGACGACGACCGTGACCACCACGGCGACGACCACCACGGTGATAACTACCACGACGGAGCCGACGACGACCACGACCACCGACGGGCTCATTGCCTTACCCGACCTCACCGGCATGAGCAGAAGCGAAATCACGGCGGCGCTCGAGGGTCTCGGCTTCACGGTGCGTTTCTACTTCGACGTATCCGTCGTCTATGACGAAGAAGCCGACTACGACAAGTTCGTCAAATTCGGTCAAAGCATGCTCGCGGGCACCCGCGTCGCGCCCGGTACCGAAATTCGCGTGTACACGACGCCGCTTCTGCTTTCGACCGTCTATTACGACCATATCGGCGACTACGAAGACAGCCAAGGCAATCCGCTGCAGATCACGCCGGCCGATTATGCCGGAATGGAATTCATCGCCGACGGCATCGGCGAAGTCAGCGTCTACCGTTTCGTCGACGGCGACACCACCCACTTCCAGAGCGGTTCGACGACGTTCTCGGTCCGCTATCTCGGCATCGACACGCCGGAATCGACCGCGCTCTACGAACCGTGGGGCAAGGCTGCGGCGAACTATACCCAGGCCATCCTCGAAACCGCGGAAACGATCGTCCTCCAGGCGGAAGGCGAACGTCAGGACGGCAACGGCCGCTACCTCGCGTGGGTCTGGTACCGCACGAGCGCCGAATCCGAATTCATCCTCCTCAACCTCGAACTGGTCGAACTGGCCTATTCGAAAAACAAGGTTTCCATCGGTAGCCGCTTCACGCAGATCCTCACGCTCGCCGACTGGAACGCCTCGCTCACGAAGCGCCGCGTCTGGGGTGAACTCGATCCGTTGTACGACTACTCCAAGGAAGGCACGCAGATGACGATCCAGTATCTTCTGGAGAACTTCGATGCGTATGTCGGCCTCAAGGTCGTCGTGACGGGCGTCGTCACCGCCAAACTCGACAAGAGCATCTACCTCCAGGATGACCAGGGCTATGGCATCTACATGTATTCGATGACAGGCTCGTCGGTCCTGCAACTCGGCGCGAACGTGACGATCGGGGCGCTGACGCCGACGTATTACTCGGGCAGTCCGCAACTCACGAACTTCAACTCGATCAACCTGTCGCTCAATTCCACCGGCAATCCGGTCGAACCGCTGCCGATCACGTATGACGGATTCACCTTCGATCGCATCGGCACCTTCGTCCATCTCACCGGCCTGACGATCACCTACATCAACGTTGCCGGATCGAGCGTCACCGTGGAAGA
>Ga0209417_1001119_pt1 | contig 52107 bp, 41 predicted proteins | sample RifGroF2_FD_184002 | JGI IMG/M metagenome (GOLD analysis project Ga0209417, IMG submission 184002) | Groundwater microbial communities from Rifle, Colorado, USA - Groundwater F2 (SPAdes) (version 2) | ecosystem: Environmental > Aquatic > Deep subsurface > Groundwater | place: Rifle, Colorado...
AGAACCCGGGCGCGGAAGAGCCTTAGACAGCATGACGGTACTGGGATTTATAAAAAATGAAGAACCACGATCCGTGGGCGGTATTCTATTGCCTGTTGACGAGGGGACCTCTAATGAGTGCTTATCCGGTCCCCGTGTCAGTTCCCGGGTGAGTAGGTAGTATTAGAACTCCAGGTTGGGGCGGAAGATGAACTGGAAGGCGTTGGTGCTGGCGATGTCGCCCGCGCCGTTGGCGAGCGGGCCCGAGTACTTCCTGTTGGCGGTCCACACGAAGCCCAGCCCCAGCGTAAAAGCCATCCGCGAGTTCTTCGCGGGGAATTTCTTGTCCACGATAAAATAGTGCCGTATCGGCTCGAACTTCCTCTGCGAGAAGTCCGACACGTATTCGAAGCCGCTGTTGTGCAGCCAGAAGTTGCCCTTGCCCTCGGTCTTGAAATCCGTGCGGCTGCGCCGGAAGCCGATATAGAAAGAGTCCGCGATGTAGCGGTTGTCGTGGAACTTGGCCCCGCCCCGGAAGCTCCATTTCAGCGACCTGTCCGCCAGGATCTGCTCCCCCTTCAGCTTACCCTCCATCTCCAGCCACTTGTCGTGTATCAGTTTGTTGTCCTTGATATGGTAATTGCCGTAGTTGAAGAGCAGCCCCGAGTAGCCGTTGCGCTTGCCCTGGAAAGGCTTGTTGATGGTGTCGAAGGAAACCACGTTGCCCAGGAACAGCGACAGCGCCCACGGCTCCTCGAAGCCCGCGGTGACGGCCTGGACGGCGTTGAAATTGCTGGCCCACTGCGCGTCGGCGTAAAGACCGGGCTGGTGCTCCCTTATCAGGGTCCCGGCGTAGGGCAGCGGGTTGATGCTGGCCTCCAGGATGAGCGTGCGCGGCTGGTAGAACTTGGAGATCAGCTCGCTGTAGATCTCCAACTCGTTCTTAACCTGCAGATGGGTGATGGGCTTGCCGGTAAGGCTGTTGTAAACGCCCACCGCCGAGTAATACGGGTCCAGCTCCACCTCGACGGTGGTCTTCTTTTCCGGCGCCTCGTCCGCGAAAAGACAGGCCGGCATAAAAGCGAGGAGCAAAGCGAGCGGCAGTTTCATAGTTAATTCAGGTCCCCCTGGGCGGGTCTGTTCGCTCCTGGCCAAAGCCCTGGAGCTGTCGAAGGGCAACCGCCGGGCGGAAGCCTCCCTGCTGAAGATCTCATTCCCCGAATATCAAGCGGCCTAGGGAGAAAGCGCGGCTCCCTTGCGTCAGTCGCCGAAGAGGATCCCCGCGCGTGAGACCGTTATGAAGATCAGGTCTTCCCTGAACTTGAAGTCGTTGAGGTTGCGCGAGGGGCGGTGCCTGGAGGTCCAGTTAAGGTCGAAGGTCCAGTTCCTGCCCAGGTCCGCGCTGCCGCCGGCCATGAACCCCGAGCCGGAGGATTTTTCCCCGTAAAGTTCTATATTTGTCATCTCGGCCCCCGCGCGCAGCGAGAGCCGCTTGCCCAGGCGCTGCTCGGCGGCGGGCATAAGCCTGGTCATGGCGTAATCCCGGCCGGAGTAACTGTAGACGGCGTGCTTGACCACCAGCGAGGTGCGCTTGTCGTTGAGCAACCAGGTAAGCGTGTTCTCCAGCACGCTGGGCATGTCATACTGCCTGAAGACGTCGGCCGCGGTGTCGTAGTACTCGGCTTTCTGGTCGGTGCCGGTATATTGCGAGTCGAAGAACAGCGTGCTGGCGCTGTTCTTTACCAGCAGCGCGGCCGTATAGGCCAGGACGCTCTGGTCCGGGGAATCCACGTAATTGCCGTTGGTGTCGTTAGGGTTGGTGGTACCGTCCACCCTTTTATCAGAGATCCAGTACTCGCGTTTCTTGGTGAGCGCGGCCACGTCGCCGCCGACGGAGATATTGCGCGTTACCCGGAAACCGGTGGAGAGCATGGCGCCCTTGGTGGTCACGTTCTCGTTGGAGACTATGGCCAGTTTCTTGCCCAGGCGGGCGGGATCGCTCAGCCAGCCCAGCACCGCGTCCCTGGTATGGAAGCGCACATACTCCACGCCTACGCCCCAGCCCTTCATAACGGGCATGAAGTAGCCGACGCCGGTTCTTTCCGTATGTTCCTGCACGCCGTCCTGCGGGGTGCGCGCCTGGTCCTTGTCCGCCGCCACGCTGCTCTGGGTGAAGTAGGCTTTATCCTGCGTCAGGTAGGCCAGGTAGGCCGGGTTCTCGTAGGACGTATAGAACTCCGGCATGACCTTGAACTTGGTGGTGGTGGTGAACAGCTTGTCCATGTAGAGGTTCACGGCGCGGTTCTGCGGGTCCAGCTTCTTGGCCTCTGTCAGTGCCTTTTTGGCTGCGGTGAAGTCCTTCTTGTCGTAAGCGTCCACGGCCTTGGAGAACTTGATGGCCGCTTCGGCCGGTTTCTCTACCTCCCGCGCCGTCAGCACCTGCGCGTTGGCGTAGAAATGCTTAACGATCTTCTCCGCGCACTTGGAGGAGATGTAGTTGTACTTGGTCAATTTGTCGGTCACCTTGTCTTCGAAGGCAACTTCCCCGGTGGCGGTGGCTACCACCTTGAGGGTTACGGTAAGGTCGCCCAGCAGGTCGAAGATCTTGCCGGTCACCAGGTAATCGGCGGCCAACATCTTTCCCATTTCGATGCTGTTCTTCGCGTCCACGGCCCCCGAGAGGTTAAAAGCCTGTTCCTTGAAGACCTCTTCCCTTTTTTCCCTGTCGATGATCGCCATCCCTTTGGCCCTGGAAAGCTCTATGCTGATGAACTCGGAAAAGCCCTTCCCGAGATATTTGTATTGCGGGTTGTCGGACTGCACTTCGAAGTCCATGATGGAGAGCCGGTACGCGCTGCCGCGGCTCTTCGTGTCGACGGGTTTCCAGCCGACCGGGTCGACGATGGTCTTCGCTTCATCCACGGGCTTCCACCCGACCGGGTCCACTATCGCCTTCTCTGAAGGCGCGTTCGCGCCCGCGCTGCCTTCCTGCGCCTTTGCGGCGGCGAAACAGCCTGAAAGCAATAATACCTGGACGAAAAGTAATTTTATTATCCGCATTTTGATCTCCCGGTCCGATGATGCTTTTTACCTTCAACTCATTCTACTTAATCAGAGCGTTCCGCGCCAAACCGAATCACTCCCGCCCCGCCCCGCCTGCCCGGCATTGACAAGGCCGGCGTGGTCGGCCATACTATAGCTATATGAAATATATTTTCCTGTTGGCCTTTATGGTCTCGCCCGGTTACGCGCAGGACGCGGTTTTTAATCCCGATATGTCGCTGATCCTCGAAGCGGGGGTCAATAACCTCGGCAAAGAGTCGCCTTACCTGGTCCGTTATAAAAAAGGGGACAGGCAGCTTTCCTTCGTGGCGGCCAAGCACGGGGCGAAAGCGGAGAATCAGGCTACCTTCGATCTGGTGAAAAGCGAGTTCGACGCGCTCGTGCCGGACATCGTGATAATCGAGGGCGTGTTCACCGTCTGCCTGGCCTGCCCGCCCAATTGCGCCGCCGCCTTCGGGGCGGGCCTGCAGGGGCCCTTCGAAAAAAGCGAATGCGGAGACCGTGTTTCCAGGGTGGATTCGCAGGCCGAACTGAGCGAGGCCTACCACGCCGCGAACCTGGCCTATTACCATCAGCCGCAGATCCCTTTTATCGGCGGAGAAATACTGAACGCTGACCTGAAGGCGCATATCCTGAAAAAGTTCACCGCGGCCCAGTTCGCGAAATATTACGTCATGCGCGCGCTCGGGACCAGCGTAAAGAACGGGTCCGACTGCAAAGTGGACACCGTAAAAAAGATAGCCGCCCAGTCGCTGCAGAAGTTCAACCTGGAATTTTCGGAGAACCAGAAACTGACGGTGGACGCCCTCACCTACTTCCAGGGCGCCTGCAAGAACAGCCGGATGGCGGACCAGCTGAACGCCAAGGGCACCTTCACCCAGAAGATCTCGGCGGCTTCGGCCGGCGTGCGCGACCAGCACCTGGTGCAGGTCATCGCCAACATGCTCAAAGGCCACAAGAAGGTGCTGGTGGTTTACGGCGGGGGGCATTACGATACCGACTATAAGGCGCTTGACGCCATGCTGGGAACCCCGACGTTCCCCTAGGAGCCTGTCCGGCGGGCGAATTGCTATACTTTCCCTATGAAAACAGCGTTATTCTTCCTGTGCGCCCTGGCCTGCGCCGCGCCGGCCCGCGCCTACGATATTGATTCCCTGGTGAAAGAGCTGGCCGCCAGGCCCGGGATCAGGAACGCCTCCTGGGGCGTCAGCGTAAAAGACGCCGCCACCGGCAAGGTGATAGTGGAGCGCGACGCGCAGAAGAACCTCGCGCCGGCCAGCATCCTTAAGATCTTTGTCACGGCCGCGGCTTTCGACCTGCTGGGCCCCGAGCATAAAGTAAAGACCGGCATCTATTACGACGGCAGAAGAACCTCGCGCCGGCCAGCATCCTTAAGATCTTTGTCACGGCCGCGGCTTTCGACCTGCTGGGCCCCGAGCATAAAGTAAAGACCGGCATCTATTACGACGGCAGCGTCTCCAACGGCTTTCTCAACGGCAATCTCTACATAAAAGGCGCCGGGGATCCGTCCCTCGGCTCGCAGTTCATCAAGGGCGCGCGTTCCGCCGACGAGACCTTCAGGCTCTGGGCCGAAGGCATAAAGGCGAAGGGCATAAAAGTCATAACGGGAGCGGTGGTGGGCGACGAGTCGGCTTTCGAGAGCATGCAACCCGGCTCCTGGGCCTGGGAGGATATCGGCAATTACTACGCAGCCCGCGCTTCCGCGCTCACCATCAGCGACAATCTCTATAAACTTTATTTCAAACCCGGGCTGAACCCGGGCGATGAAACAAAGGTGCTGCGCACCGAACCCTACCTGCCGGAGCTGAAGTTCGACAACCACGTGCTGACCGGGCCCAAAGGCTCCGGAGACAACGGCTATATCTACGCCTTCCCGGGGCAATACGAGGCTGACCTGCGGGGAACCGTGGGGCAGGGGCCGGAGGAGTTCCCCATAAAGGGCGCGCTCCCCGACCCGGCGCTGTTCGCCGCGCAGAGCTTTGGCGGCTTTCTTACCCGCTCCGGTATAAACGCCAATAAAAAGCCGTACAGTACGGACGCGGCCCCCGCCGGCAGGCTGGAACTGGTGACCGAAACCGAAGGCTCTCCCCTGGCGGACATCGCGCGCGCAACCAACAAGCGCAGCTTCAATCTTTACGCCGAGCTGCTGCTGCGGCAGCTGGCCGTCTCCAAGGGGCTGAAAGGCACGGGGCCCGACGGTATCAAGGTCCTGACGGAGTTCCTGGCGGCGCAGGGCGTGGACACCTCTGAAATGAAGATAGTGGACGCTTCAGGCCTTTCCAGGGCGGACCTGGTAAAGCCCGCCAACTTCACCGACCTGCTGACCGCGGTCTCCCAAAAGAAGTATTTCGAAGCCTTCCGGGATACGCTGGTGTTCCCGGCGGACCCCGAGGCCAGCGGGCATATCAGGCGCCTGGGCAAGGACGGCCTGCTGGCTGCGGGCCTGCGCATTAAATCCGGGTCTATCACCGGCGTGCGCTCTTATACCGGCTACCTGAAAACGAAAAAGGGCCGCACGCTGGCCTTCACCTTTATCCTCAACAACTACTCCGCCGAGTCCGCGGACATAGACAAGCTCCACGAAGTCCTGCTGCTGAAACTGGCGGAAAATTATTGATGCGGGCCGCGCTGAACGACTAGCTGCTTACGAAAGCCAGCCGGCTTTTTGGCGTTCACATCGTCGGAGAGACAAACCTGCAAATTCTGGATCTGCGAAAAAGAATAAGAAGGCCGGCGGTCAGTTAACCCGCTGTTCCCTTATCCGCTTATACAGCCCCGCGGCTTCTCTAAGGTCCGCTTCGGACTCGGCGGCGCGGCCCAGGGCCTTCAGCGTGCGGCCGCGGTAATCCAGCACGCGCGCTTTAAGGGCGGGCCGGTCGTCCAGGGGCAGCCAGTTCTCAAAGGCTTTCAGCGAGCGCGCGAAATATGCGCCCGCGCTCTCCGGCCGGCCGTTCTTCGCGTAAAAATAGCCGGTCCTGAAAAGTATGATCGGGTAAGAATCCATCTGCTCGGCGTCCAGCACTTTAAAGGGGAAGGAAACCGGCGCGTCCTTGAAAAGCTCCACGGCCGCCTTGTAATAAGTCTCGGCCGTCTTTTTGTTGCCGAGCAGCTCGTTGAGCCGGGCCAGCGAGGAGTAGGCGTCGGCCAGCTCGTAGGGCGCCACTCCTTGCGCCTGGTCTGCCTTTGTAAGTTCCGCGGCTTCTTTCAGCAGGGGGGCGGCTTTCTGCGCCTGGCCCTGTTCCAGGTAAAGCCTGCCCAGGCCCGAAACCGCCACGCCCAGTTCCCGCAGTTTATACTTGCGGTAATACTCTATGCTCAGCTGGTAGTATTTCCCGGCCTGGGCATAATTCCCGCGCGTATGGTAGGCCATGGCCAAAAGCGAGACGGCGCGCCCATATTCCCAATGGGCGTCGTCCAGCTCCGCGGCCATGTCGGCGGCCTGCGCGTAATATTTGCAGGCTTCCCCAAGCCGGCTGGAGGTATGCGCCGTCAGGGCCTGGTTATACAGCTTGTAAAAAGCTTCCTTCCCGGGCTGCGCCGCTACAAAAGTTTCTGCTTCGGCCGTGCAGGCGGCTCCGGCCAGTATAAGGATAAAAAAGATACGTTTCATATTGCTCTCCCTCTCTCCGTTATTTTGATTATAGATATTTATGGCGCTGCAGCGCAGAAGACTGCCCGGGAAGCCGCCGGGAATCTGAAGCTAAAGTGCTATACTCATAGGGTAATCTGTTTCCGGGGGAGACAATATTATTACGGTAAATTCAATTTCACATATAACGGCAAGGTTCCGCCGTTTTTAATGCCGCTGCCATTGCCTGGCGCGGCCGTTTTAGCCTGGTTCCCAAGGATAAAATTATGAGAAAGATAATTCCTGTTCTACTGCTGATTTTGGCGGCGGCCTATAATGCCCAGGCAGCGGCGCCGAACCTGCTAACCTACCAGGGGCGCCTGAAGGACGCCGGCCAGGCCGTGACCGGCATACGCTCGGTGGAAATTTACCTTTGCGACGCGGTTACCGGCGGCAACTGCCATACCACCGGCGCGCAGGATGTGACGGTCTCCAACGGTTTATTCCGCAGCACGTTCACTGTGCCCTCCGCGGCCGATTTCGGCGCCGGGGACTGGTACCTTGAGATCTGGGTGGCGGGCACCAAGCTGCTGCCGCGCGAGCGCCTGACCAGTTCCGCCTATTCCCTGGTGGCCGCCACTGCCGCCTGGGCCGGCGGCGCGGATTGGCCCACCATCACCAACAAGCCGTCTCTGACCGCGCAGGGCAACACGTTTAACGGCGCCAGTCAGCTGGTGCAGTTGGGCTCCGACGGAAAACTCCCCGCCGTGGACGGTTCCGCGCTGACAAATATTTCCGGCTCCGGAGACAACCTCGGCAACCATGTGGCCACCGCTACGCTGCAGATGGGCGCGCATGGAATTGTTTCTTCCGGGGATATCACCGCCGCACGCTACCAGATAAACGGCAGCACGGTGCTGGCGGTGCTGCAGGGGACCGGGAGTTTTGCCGTAGGTGACGAGGCAGGCAGGGTTAATACGGCGACTTACAACTCCTTCGTGGGGTCGCGGGCGGGCTACGCTAATACGACGGGTAATTACAACGCTTTTGACGGCTCCTACGCTGGTTACGCCAACACGGCGGGATACTATAACACCTTTGTCGGCTCGCTTGCCGGCTACTCCAATACTGACGGCGATTATAATTCCTTCATCGGCGGCAATGCGGGCTACGCCAACACCACCGCCGGGGCAAATTCTTTCGTCGGGTATCATGCGGGCTACACCAATACGGTCGGGCAATATAACGTGTTCTTCGGCGCCTGGGCCGGCCTATACAATACGACAGGCTGGGCCAACTCCTTCGTCGGCATGGACGCGGGCCAATCCAATACTTCCGGCGTCTTTAACTCCCTTGTAGGCAATAAGGCGGGCTATTATAATCAGACCGGCTCGGCTAATTCCGTTCTCGGCGGTTATGCCGGCGGCTACGGCGCGGGCGCGGTAAATTCCTTCTCGAGCTCGACGATAATGGGCTACAAGGCCGGTTACGGCCTGAGTACCGGCAGCGACAATATCCTGCTGGGCTTCCAGGCAGGGGATTCCCTGACCACCGGGACCCGGAACATAATTATCGGTTATGACCAGGATGCCTCTTCCGGCCCCGCCACTTCCAACACCCTGAACATCGGCGGAGTTATCTACGGCAATCTTTCCAGCGGCAGCATCGGTATAGGCACGGCGAGCCCGGCGGCGCGGCTTCATATTTACGGGGCCGACCCGGATCTGATCCTGGAACATACCGGCAATCCGGCTGTTAGATTCAAGACCACGTCCGGGGCTGGCAGGCAATGGGCCCAATATGTGGACGGGACTACACTGGACTTCCGCATCAACGACGACACAGCGCTCGGGATGGGCCAGGCGCGGCTGGTCATAAATACTTCCGGAAACGTCGGTATAGGGACCTTGACCCCGTCTTCGAGGCTGGACGTGCAGGGCGGCAGCATAAACGCTTCCGGCGGCTTCTGCATCGCCGGGGACTGTAAATCATCCTGGGCCTCGGTTTCTACCGGCGACAACCTGGGTAATCATGTAGCCACCACAACGCTGCAGATGGGCGTTTATGGCATAAACACTTCAAGCGATATAAGCGCCGCGCATTTCCAGATAAACGGCAGTTCCGTGCTTGCGATATTGCCCGGGGCCGGCAGTTTGGGCGTCGGTACCTCAGCGGGCGGCTTTAACACCGGGGCGGGCAATTCCTTTGTCGGCACCCGGGCGGGCTACGCCAACACCTCGGGGACTGGCAATACCTTTGTGGGCGTTGACGCCGGCAGGGCCAACACCACGGCCAATGGCGGCACCTTCTTGGGCATCGAGGCGGGCTATGCCAACACCACCGGGTTGCCAAATACCTTTGTGGGCGACCAGGCTGGCCGTTCCAATACCACCGGGAACTCAAATGTCTTCATGGGCTACCAGGCCGGCTATCACAATACTATCGGGACGAGCAATTCTTTCGTGGGCATGTATGCTGGTATTTTAAATACTTCCGGCGGCGTTAACTCAGTGTTCGGCTACCAGGCGGCCCAGCAGAACCAGACCGGTTCGGCCAACGCCATCTTCGGCGGCTATGCCGGAGGCCCCGGCAGCGGCGCGCCCAATTCCTTCTCCAGCTCGACGATAATGGGCTACAAAGCAGGCTACGGCCTTAGCACCGGCAGCGACAATATCCTGCTGGGTTTCCAGGCCGGCGATTCCCTGACCACCGGCACCCGCAACATAATAATCGGCTACGACCAGGACGCGCCGTCGGCCTCCACCACCAACTTCCTCAACATCGGCGGTGCTATCTACGGGAATCTTTCCAACGGTAACGTCGGCATCGGGACAGCGAGCCCGGGGGCGAAACTCCAGGTCGCAGGAACAACCATCATCCAGGGCGCGTTAAGTGTCAACACCTCGAATCCTCCGGGATCATCGCTGGATATATACGGCAGCCAAGCCAGGATATATTCCGGTGGATCGTCAGTAAACTTCGGCATTCATAATACCGCCGGAAGAGATTGGCGGATCGAATCCTTCGATAACTCCGGACTATTCGGCGCCCCCGTAGGAGCATTGGCATTTCATAACAACACTGATAACGTTTGGGCCATGACGATCCTGCCCGCTGGCAATGTCGGCATCGGTACGTTAAGTCCGGCTACCCCGCTCGACGTTAATGGAGCTGCCCAGTTCGGCTCCGGTGCGACCAAGAGCACTTTCACGGCCGCAGGGGCGTTGAATCTTGCCAGCGCCTTGACGGTGGCCAACGGCGGTACCAACGCCAACACCGCAGCCGGTGCGCTTACCAGCCTGGGCGCAGTCGCTAAGGCCGGAGACACGATGACGGGGGCATTGACGCTTTCCGCTGACCCGACAGCGGCCCTACACGCAGCCACCAAGCAATATGTGGATGCCGCCGCTGCGGAGGGAGGCGCCTGCCCAACCGGCATGGCTTACATCCCAGGCCCCTACCCCTACTGCGTTGATAAGTACGAGGCCTATTTAATGAGCGGCGCTGTAAGTAACGATACCTGTACCAATGGTTCCCAGGCTGAGGTGGACGCTAACGCCACCACTGCCGTAGCCGGTTCCGCCGCAGGGCAGACTCCTCTGGTCAATATCAACTGGTGCGCGGCCAAGAAGGCGTGTCAAAATGCGGGGAAACATCTGCTCACTAACTCTGAATGGTTCAGCGCGGCGAACTATAAAGGGAGCAAGTGGAACATTACGGCAGAGGAGACCGCTGAAGCTATGGCATGTAATACTGCCGGCAGCAATGTAAATAATACTGGAGCAAGCGCCGGCTGTGTAACACAGGAAGAAGTCTACGACATGATAGGCAATGTCTGGGAGTGGGTGGATTTTGTGATGACCGCTGACCCCACAAATGCACTAGGCGATGGCTATGTTACAGGATACGATTCTGCTACAGGCCTGCCGACTTCGATCGGCTCTTCATCTAACGCGTATGGTAACGATTATTACTGGGCTTATACCGGCGGTGGTATTGCCAAAGCGGCACTTCGGGGCGGCAACTGGGGCTGGTCCGCCGGCAGCGCGAGTAGCGGCATCTTCGCCTTACGCTTGGAAGCCGTTCCATCCACAGCGAACGCTGCCTTCGGGTTCCGCTGCGGCAAAGCAAAATAATTAAGCGAAATTTAGTGATATAAAATTAGGTCTTTTGGAGTTGATTAGAGGGTTAAACTGGGAAAAAGACAGCTTAGTTAACTATGAATGGTAAAACGGGGAATGCATTAATAGCATTGTGGCGGATGATTTCATCCGTGCCGTTGCTCTTTGTGTTTTGCTCTATACCCTTTACCGCGCCCGCGCACGCTGTTGTTCCCAAAACCGGGGGGACTTATATTATTTCCGATGACCTGGCGGCGGGGACGGGCGGGTCGGTGGATCTTGCGGGGGGGAGTATTGTTCTTTCCGGGTCGCTGGGGCAGGTGGCTATAGCCTATGCCGATTCTTCCGGGATAGAAGTCGAAAGCGGTTATTTTTCCAAATATGTCTCAACCCCTGCAACTGCAGGTTACGGCGCGGTGTACCAGACGTCCGCGACTATTACCGCCGCAGAGGCCACCGTCCCCAACCCGTCGGCCACCGTTTACGAGGTAGAGGTTTCTACGGCCTCCGATTTCAGCTTAGCAACTGTTTACGCCTCCACCACCGCCTGGCCGGCGGCCGTAAGCGGACTGGCCAACGGTACCACTTATTACACGCGCCTGCGCGCAGTCTACATGGGGGAGGACCCTTCCCCTTACGCCCTCCTGGCCTCTTTTGTTACGCTTATGCTGCCGCCGGTGCCGGGGCAGCCGTCGCAGCCCACCGCGCTGGTTCTGGGCGTTTCCTCCATAGCCTGGAACTGGTCGGCGCTCAGCGGCGCCACCGGCTACGAAGTGTACCTCGCCACCGCGCCCGGCCTGGTAGTAGACTCTCCGGTGATGCCGGCGTATATCCGCGAGGGACTCACGCCAAATACCACTTACAGCATTATGGCCGCCGGCGTTAACGGTTCAGGCGCCGGGGCGGTTTCCCTGGCCGCGGTCCCGGCGGCCACGCTGGCCAACCCGCCTGCGGGTGTTTCCACCGCCGCCGTCTATGCCACCAGCGCCACCGTTACCTGGGGCCTGAATGGAAATCCCGACGGCACTATGGCCAGGATGCTGCGGCGCCTGCCCGGGGTTGAAACCGGCGCTACCTTCACTACCGCCGGCACTTCTTATACTGACACCGGCCTGCTGGGCTGCACCACTTATGATTTCCTGATCTGGAACGTGAACCGTGCCGGCGTGGACACCGCCAATGCCAGTGTGCTGTCCGTGCTGACCGGCAGCCCTGTGCCGCTGACGCCGGGGAACTTCACGGCGCAGTCGCTGTCCGGCTACCGCATAGCGCTGGCCTGGGAGCCTCCGCCTTACGAAGGCATAACGGGTTATAACCTGTATTACGATAACGGCACCAGCACGGTAAGCTACACTGCCCCGCTGGACACGCTGCCCGCCGGGCAGTTGTCATATACCGCTGCCATGCCGGGCGTGGGCAATTATAAATTCGGCCTGCGCGCCATTCACCGCTGCGGCATCGAAGACCCCAATACGCGCATAGTGGCCTCGGCCCCTTCGCTTTATAGCCTCACCGGCGTGAAAGCCGCTATCAAGATCCCGCAGTCGGGTAAGAGGATAAACGGCAACAGCGTAACGGTGATGGCCGAGCTGGTGCTGGGCACCGAAGCTGATACGCGAGATATCAGGTTCGAGTATAAGATCTCGACTGCGCCGGATTCGGCCTGGGCTGCCATTCCGCCCAAGAACGCGGCCACTCACCCGAATCCTGACCCGGCTTCGCCGTACTTCATCCTGTGGAACGTGGACGGCCTGGCGCAGACCAGCTACGACCTGCGCGCCGTGGCCGCCGACCGCGGCGGCCTTGCGGACGCCAGCCCGGCGGCGATAACGGTGGATATAACCGACCAGAACAACGCCGACATCAAGGAAAACGCCAGCGGCAATACGGTTACCAAAGAACAGGATGTCAGCAGCCTTGTAGACAATACCATCCAGACAGGCGACGGCGATTCCCAGCAGATGACCACGCTGCTAATCCCCGCAAACGCCCTGGATACTTCCACCGCGGCCGTGTCTGTTACCAATAACCCGGATGTAACGCTGGTCCCCCCGGCGGACGCCCAGTCGGCCGGGGTCGTCACTGAAATTTCTCTTTCCAACGGCCAGACGCAATTGGCCAATGGCCGGACCGCCGACGTAACCCTGGTCTATTCCGACGTGGATAATGACGGGATAGTGGACGGTACCACGCTGCTGGCCAACCAGTTGGTGATGTATTCCGCAGAATCCCCGAATGGTCCCTGGAGCAGCGACCTGTCCTCTGAAGTCGACGCGACTAACAACAAGGTGCATGGCCACACCACCCATTTCAGCTTCTTCGCGCTGTTCGCGCCGATGTCGGCCGATCTGAATTCCGCTAAGGCCTACCCCGTGCCGTGGAAGCCGGGCAGCGGCGGCCGTTTCGATTCGCCTACGGGTGTGACTGGCATGGTATTTGACAATTTAACGGCTACGGCCGAGATCCGCATCTATACGATTGCCGGCGGCCTGGTGCGCAAGTTGGACGTGACCGCGGCCGACGGCGGGTACAAGGTCTGGGACGGCAAGAATTCGTCCGGCAGCAAGGCAGCCAGCGGCATTTACCTGGCGCATATCAAATCCGGCAGCAAAGTTAAGATACTGAAGCTAGCGATTGAAAGATGAAAAAGAACGCGCGGATAATATTGAGCCTGCTTTTGTGCGCGACAGCGCAGGCTGTCTTCTGTGCCGACAAGACCGGCACGGGCGCGGCGGCTTTCCTCAAGTTGCCTGTGGACGCGCGCGGCGCCGCCATGGGTGAGGCCGTGTGCGCCGGGTCAAGCGGGGGGATGTCCCTGTTCCAGAACCCCGCGGGCCTGGCGGGAGCCGAGGATAAAACGGTTTCCTTCAGCCATTCGCTACAGGTGCAGGATATTTCTTACGACGTACTGGGCACGGCCATCCCGTTGAAGAAGCTGGGCGTGCTGGGCGTGGGCGTGCAGTATTTGCAGTACGGCACCATAGATTCGCTGGACAATACCGGCGCTGACGCGGGAAGCTTATCCCCAAGGGACAGCGCCTTCGTGGCGGGCCTGGGCCGCAAGCTGGGCTCCGACGTAAATATCGGAGTGGCGGTGAAGTATATAGATTCTAAAATATCGGGCTCGGCCTCCACGGGCGCTATGGACCTTGGCCTGCAGGCCAATGGCGAAGACCTGACGGCCGCTTTCGCCATCCAGAACATCGGGGGCAAGCTGAAGTTCAACGAGGAAGCTTCGCCCCTGCCGACCAACGTGAAGCTGGGCGTTAATATCCCCTATCAGGAAAAATGGCAATGGGCGGTAGACCTTAACTTTCCGAACGACGGCGGCGCGTGGCTGGCCGCGGGCGCCGAATACGCTTTTAAATTCACCGGTGACTGGAAGGCTTTCGGCCGCGTCGGCTACAATACGGCCGCCACGGACACCAAGGGCGTGAACGGCATTTCCGCCGGCCTAGGCCTGGCCAAGAAGAGCTTTGGTTTCGACTACGCTTTCCGCACCATGGGCCTCTTAGGCCTGACCCACCACCTCGGCGTCAACTACCGCTGGGGCAGTAAATAAGCAAGACCATATGCTTGGATTAACGTCGGGCCGTCTATCGGCCCACGCCCTTGATTTTATATCCTATAGCTATCGTTTTGCAGAACTTTCCGGAGGACTTCATGAGCGACGCATATGTGGGTAAAATAGCGGGGGAACTTAAACTGAACCCGGCCGGGGTTGCCGCGGCCATTGCGCTCTTCAAAGAAGACGCCACCATTCCCTTTATCTCCCGCTACCGCAAAGAGGCCACGGGGAACCTCGACGAGGTGGCCCTGGGAAAGATACTTGAACGCCTTGACCAGCTCAAAGAGCTGGACGCCCGCCGCGAAGCCATCCTGAAATCACTTACCGAGCGCAACCTGCTCACCCCGGAGCTGAAAGTAAAGATCGACGCCGCAGAAGTGCTCTCCAAGCTGGAAGACATCTACCTGCCCTTCCGCCCCAAGCGCCGCACCCGCGCCACCATCGCCAAAGAAAAAGGCCTCGAGCCGCTGGCCGACCAGATCTACGCCCAGGGTTCCGAGGACCCCGCCGCGCTGGCCGCCCCGTTCCTCAGCGAAGAGAAAGGCGTGAAGACCGTCGAAGAAGCCCTGGCCGGGGCCCGCGATATCATCGCCGAGCGCGTGAGCGAAGATGAAAGCGCCCGCGCCCGCCTGCGCCAGCTGTTCTCGGTCAAAGGCATCTTCCATTCCAAGGTGCTTACCGGCAAGGACGCCGAAGGCGCCAAGTTCAAGGACTATTTCGACTGGAAAGAGCCGGCCGCCAAGGCGCCCTCCCACCGGGTGCTGGCCATGCGCCGCGGCGAGTCCGAGGGCTTCCTGACCATGCGCATAGAAGTGGAGGCCGAAGAGGCCATAGCTTTGCTCGAACCGCTCTTCGTTAAGAACGCCGGGGCCTGCGGCAGGCAGGTAAAAGAGGCCGTGGCCGATTCCTATAGCCGCCTGCTCTCCATCTCCATGGAGGGCGAAGCCCGCCTGGAGACCAAGAAGCGCGCCGACGCCGAGGCCATAGGCGTATTCGCCCGCAATCTGCGCGAGATCCTGATGTCCTCGCCACTGGGCCACAAGAATATCCTGGCTCTGGACCCCGGTTTCCGCACCGGCTGCAAGCTGGTCTGCCTGGACTCCAACGGCAAGCTGCTGCACGACGACGTGATCTACCCGCATAACGGGGACGGCGCCGCCGCCTCCTCGGCCGCGAAAGTGAAAGAGCTGGCCGCCAGGTTCAAGACCGAGGTCATAGCTATCGGTAATGGCACCGCCGGCCGCGAGACGGAAGAATTCGCACGCGCCCTTAAACTTGAAGGTGTGATAATAGTGATGGTAAATGAAAGCGGGGCTTCCGTTTATTCCGCTTCCCCCGTGGCCCGGGAAGAGTTCCCCGATAAAGACGTCACTGTGCGCGGTTCTGTCTCCATAGGCCGCCGCCTGATGGACCCGCTGGCGGAACTGGTGAAGATAGACCCCAAGTCCATCGGCGTGGGCCAGTACCAGCACGACGTGGACCAGGGCGGCCTTAAGAAGAGCCTGGACGCCACCGTGGAGAGCTGCGTCAACAGCGTGGGCGTGGAACTGAATACCGCCAGCCGCGAACTGCTCTCCTATGTCTCCGGCCTGAACGCCGCGCTGGCCAAGAACATCGTAGAATACCGCAACGCCAACGGGGCTTTCCCTTCGCGCGCCGCGCTGAAAAAAGTCCCGCGCCTCGGGCCCAAGGCTTTCGAGCAGGCCGCCGGCTTCCTGCGGCTGCGCGGGGCCAGGAACCCGCTGGACGAGAGCGCCGTGCATCCCGAGCGCTATGAAATAGTGGAGAAGATGGCCGCCGACCTGGGCTGCGAGGTGAAAGACCTGATAACCGACGCCGCCCTGCGCGCGAAGATAGACATCTCAAAATATGTCTCCGACGGGGTGGGGGAACCTACACTTAAGGATATAATCGCCGAGCTGGCCAAGCCGGGCCGGGACCCGCGCAAACAGTTCGAAGCCTTCGCCTTCGGCGAAGCCCAGAAGATAGGCGACCTCAAGCCCGGCCAGAAGCTGCCGGGCATCGTCACCAACGTGGCCGCCTTCGGCGCTTTTGTGGATATCGGCGTGCACCAGGACGGCCTGGTGCATATCAGCGAGCTGGCCGACCGCTACGTGCAGGACGCGTCCACGGTAGTGAAGGTGGGCCAGCGCGTGAACGTCACCGTCACCGACGTGGACCTGGCGCGCAACCGCATCGCCCTTTCCCTGAAATCCAACCCGGTGGTAGGCCCGCGCGAAGCCCGCGGCTCCGGCCAGGGCCCCGCAGTTCCCGCCCAGGCCCGCCGCCCTGACAACCGCCCCCCGCGCCGCCCCGTAGAGGAAAAGCCCGTCGGCTCCATGGCCGAGGCCCTGAAGTCCTTCATGGAAAAACGCCGCAATTAGCAGGGGAGACGCTAAGGCTTGAACCTGGCGGTAAGACGGAAGTGTTCGCCGTCGAAGAAAAAGCGGGAGTAGACCAGGAAGCGCCAGCCGCCGCGCTTCACTTCTTTGTCGGGTTTAACTGAAAGTTCCGTTATCTCCGAGTCCGCCGGCAGCGCCAGGATATGGGCCCGGTGCCCCAGCAGGTGGCTGGGTTCGTCCAGGCGCAGGTCCATCAGCCCGCCCTGCCTTTCCTTCCATAACCCTTCCATGTTCAGCTGCACTTCTATCGGCCCCAGGGCCAGCTGCTGCAGCGGCGCGGCGTAATTTATCATGGCCAGGTACCTGCCGTAGTCGGCCTGGGTCCGGATGAATTCCGTTTTCAGGATGTTGCCGCGCGCGTCCACGAAAGAGGACAGCGGCAGGGAGGGAAGGAACATCTTGGTCTGCGTAAGGCCGCGCACCTGGTGCTCGTTGAAGAACATCCAGGCGCGGACGGCCCTGGGGAGGGCGTCCTTTTCGAAGATATAGACAGTGGAAGAGGCCGTGCCGGCATTGTTGCGCGCGGAGAAAAGGTTGTCGAGCAGGACCTGCTGCCCCTGCGTGAAGTTGAATTCCAGGCAGTCCGCCGGCAGGTCCTCGAAAGAGGCGCGGAATTCCACCGAGCCCTGCACCAGCGCGGTCAGCTCCTCGTTGCTCTTGAAGCCGGCCTCCGGGGCCAGGTTGCGCCCTATCTCCAGGTGCCTGAGCGCCTCTTTCCTGTCGCCGCGCAGGGAATAAAGCCTGCTCAGGCGGTAATAGGCGTACGCCACCGAGTCGGACTGGCCCGCGCCTATGAATTTGCGGAGCTCGATGCAGGCGGTCTTGTAGTCCTTGCGCATAATGGCCAGTTCGGCGCGCAGGAAGATGAAGAAGTCGTTCTGCTCCGGAAGGCCGGCGGCCTCTTCCATGGCTTTTTCCGCCTTGTCGAGCTTGCCCATTTCCAGCAGGCCCTGCGCCAGCGCGTACCGGAGCATGACGTTCTTAGGGTGCCGCTTAATAGCGTCAAAGGTGAGCTCCAGGGACTTTTCGTGTTTGCCGGTCCAGCCCGTATAATACGCCTCTATAAACCAGCTGAAAAGGCCGGCCCCCGGGATAACCCGGTTGATGCGGGCGGCGTATTCTTTGGCTTTGGGGTAGTCGTTGGCGTTCATCCTGGCCCGCGCGCAGATGGCCAGGAGGCAGGGATCCTCGTGCCCGTCCCCGAGGTATTTCTCCATCTTCTTCAGCCAGGTCTTGGAGCCCTCCAGGTATTCGGACAGGGCCTCCGCCTTATGGCGGGTGTCCGCGTCCGGCGCCGCCTTCGCCAGGTGTTTCATCTTCGGCGCGGCTTTGCGGACGGTGGAATGCAGCCCCATGTGGTAGGACAGGACGACCAGCATTAAATTGAGGTCCACGGACCAGGGATCCAGCTTCAGCGCTTCCAGGAGCAGGTCGTGCGCCTTGGGCGCGGCGAAATCGGCGAAGTAAACACGCCTGGCTTCGCCCAGCAGCCGCGCCGCCTCCTTCAGGTCGGCTTCCTGTACCTGCTGCGGGGGCTTTTCTTCACGCGCGGCCGCCGCCGGGGCCCGGTCCGCCGGCTGCAGCAGGCCTTTTATCCCGTCGAGGATCTGCGTTTTCAGGCCTTTGGGCCTGGCGGCCAGGCGGATGGCGTCGGCCAGCTCGCGCGCGTCGCCGTAGCGGCGGGCGGGGTCCGTCTCCAGGCATTTCATCACCACCAGGCCCAGCGCCGGGGAGAGGGCCTTGTTCCATTTCGACGGCGGGGGGCAGCCGCCCTGCGTCACCGCTTTGATGAGGGCGGCGGTGTTGTCGGCCGGGAAGGGGTGTTCCAGCGTCAGCAGCTCGTAAAAGACCGTGCCGAGCGCGTAGATGTCGGAGGCGGGGCCGCCCTCCGCGTTGGAGAAGATCTCCGGGGCCATGTATTTCAGCGTGCCCAGCATCGGCTGGCCGGTGGTGATGTCGGAAGAGCCGGAGAACTTGGCCAGGCCGAAATCGGCCAGCTTGGGCAGGCCGTTCTTCGCTATCAGGATGTTGGTGGGCTTGATGTCGCGGTGCAGAATGCCCAGCGAATGGGCCTCGTAAAGCGCGTCGGCCACGCCGGCAATAAGCCCGGCGGCGTGGTTCTCGTAGTCGGGGTCGCCCAGCGGGGAGGCCGTCAGCGGCTGCATGAAGAACGGGAGGTCCTCGTCGCCCGGGGCGGGGGGCTGGATGTAGCCGTATTTTCTCAGTACTTCCAGGTCGCCGGCGTTCTTTATGGTGCGCGCCAGCTCCAGGTAATTGCCCAGCGTCTTGCCGTCCACGAATTCCATCGCGAAGTAGGGCAGGCCGTCGTGCTCGCCGTAGGAATAGATCTTGATGATGCCGGGATGGCCGCACCGGGCGATGGCGGCCGCCTCGCGGATGAACCTTTTCTTGTTGGTCGCGGTGGCCTGCGCCGGGAGCAGCATCTTGATGGCGGCGTCGCGCTTGAGGGTCTTGTCGTGGGCCTTGTAGACCACGCCCATGCCGCCGCGGCCCAGTTCCCCGGTTATGGCGTGGCCGTTAATTATGGTGCCGGTCTCTATCATGGTCGATGTCTAATGGGTCCAGGGGACGCTTGACTATTTAACTAATTATGAACACGCAGTGGGAAATTGTTGATAACAAGTTAAAAAGTCATCAGCGTCCCCTCATGAAGTCCTGCCCTTCCAGCCAGGAGGAAAGTTCGCCGGCCAGCGCGCGGGCGTCGGCTACGCGCGGGTGATTCTCCGTCCAGTGCCTGAAAACGAAACGGGTGATGGCGGGGTCGGACGCTTCAAGCTTCGCCGCCGCTGTTTCCCAGGCTTCGCGCAGTTCGGCGCCCTGCGCCCCGCCGTACATGCCGCCGCGCAGCAGCACTATGCGGGCCGCCGGGTAAGCGGCGCGTATATTCCTGACCAGGGCCTGGTAGCCGTCGGCGAAATCGGCCGGGAAGGGCAGGCCCTTCCCATGCGTAAAAGAATAGTCGTTCTCGCCGTAGTTCACGAAGACGACGTCGGGCGTCCAGCCCTCGGGCAGCGCGCGGGGGGAATCCGCCCGCGGGTACAGCCTGTCCCAGGCCTGGCCGGCCTTCACCTCTACATACCCTAAGGAGATGCCCATGCCGCTGACCGCGATATTGCGGTAGTCCGCGCCGAAGGCGGCGGCGGTAAGCGCGGCGTAGCTCAGAGCGTTGTTGTGCGTGGAGCGGTCGTCCCACTGGTCGGCCGCGCCGTCCTCGTTGCAGGCCCCGGCCGTGATGGAATCGCCGAAAAAAAGCATGGCGAGCCTGTACGCGGGCGGCTTGGGCGGGAACGCCTGCTTGCCGGGCTCCAGCTCCAGGCCGAGGAAGACCGCGTTGCCCGCGGACGCCTCGGTGCGCTTGAACAGCTCCAGGCTGTGGCGCCCGGGCTTCAGGGGCCGCGGCCAGGCGGCGCGCGCGCCTTCGCCCGGCTTTACCCCGATCACCTCCGTCTCCCCGTCCACGGAGACGTTAAAAAAATTCTGCTTGGTCGACCGGCCGAAGAGCAGCGCCAGGTTTTCTCCTTCAAAATCCGCGTACACGCGGCTGCCCTGCCAGATGATTACCGGCGCGGAGGAAACAGTCCTGTCGAAACGGCCTTCGTAGCGGAAGGCCGGGGAATCGGCGGATACGGCCGGCGCCGCGCCTTTCCTTGCCGCAATATTTCCGGAAGCGCAGGAGGCCAGCAAAACGGCCGCCGGCACGAGGCAGAGTCGGAGTAGTTTCCCCGTGTTCATGAAGACTATGATAGAACTTGCGGCGGCGGCTTGCAAATCTCCGGCATTTTTTGCGAAGCTATAGCTGGACTGGCGGTTAACAGGGGGACTTCCAATGGTAAAAAAGTTTATTCTGGCCGCGGCGCTGCTGCCGGTGACTTGCCCGGACCTTTCAGCGCAGGATATGGCGGCCGTGTTGAAAGCCACCGCCGCGCCCGCCGCCTCCGCGCCGCAGCGCGAAGAGCTCCGGCCCGCGCCGTTCCCTCAGGGTGTACTTGCCTACCTGCGCTCCATCTCCGGCAAGGGCACCGTGGCCGGCCAGCATAACCGCGAACCTAACGCCGAGCCCGCTAAATGGACGGAGAAGGTCTTCGAGGCTACTGGCAAATACCCCGGGCTCTGGAGCGGGGACTTCCTTTTCCAGGCCGAGAACATCGCCGACCGCTGGAAGGTCATCTACGAGGCGGAGCGGCAATGGAAGAAGGGCGCCATCGTCCAGCTCATGTGGCACAGCTGCTCGCCTTACCTGGCTGAGCCCTGCGGCTGGGACAAGAACGGCGTGCTCAGCCATATCCCCGACGACCAGTGGAAGCTGCTGGTGACCGACGGCACCGAGCTGAACCTGAAGTGGAAGAAGCGGATGGACGAGATCGCGGTCTACCTGAAGTACCTGCAGGACAAAAAGGTGGAGGTGCTTTTCCGGCCGCTGCACGAGATGAACCAGGGGCTTTTCTGGTGGGGCGGCCGGCCCGGGCCCGACGGCACGCGCCGGATCTACCAGCTCACGCACGATTACTTTACGAAGACCAAAGGCCTTACCAACCTGGTCTGGGTCTGGGACATGCAGGACATGAGCCGCGACTTCGAAAAATACGACCCGGGCGACAAATACTGGGACATCATGGCCTTCGATATCTACGAGGGCGGTTACGACAAGAAATGGTACAAGTACGTGCTTTCCGTGGCGGGGGACAAGCCGGTGGCCATCGGCGAATGCGCCAAGCTCCCCTCGCCGCAGCTTTTCAAGGAACAGCCGCGCTGGGTGTTCTTCATGGCCTGGGCCGAACTGGCCTTCGAGAAGAACACCCCGCAGCAGTTAAAGGACCTGTATAACGCGCCCGGCGTGCTGACGCTGGACGAATTGAAGAGATAAGCCGGCCGTTATTCGTAGCGGAGGGCTTCTATGGGGTCGAGCATGGCGGCGCGCAGGGCCGGCCAGAAGCCGAAGCCCACGCCGATAGCGGTGGAAAAACCGAAAGCGAAAGAGATGGTCCCCATGCTGAGCGTGGGGGGGATCTTTATGAAGAAGTAGGCGGCCCAGCCGAGGCCGAAGCCGAGGGCTACGCCCAGCGCTCCTCCAATCATGCAAAGCACCACCGCCTCTATAAGGAACTGGCTGAGGATATCCGTGTTGCGCGCTCCCAGCGCCTTGCGCAGGCCTATCTCGCGCGTGCGCTCGGTCACGCTTACCAGCATGATGTTCATGATGCCGATGCCGCCCACCAGGAGCGAGATGCCGGCGATGCTGTAGACCACCAGCGAGAGCTTGCCCATCGTGCTCTTGAACATCTCTATCTGGGCCTCGAAAGTCTTTACCTCGAAATCGTCGGCCGCGTCCTCCCGCGCTCCCCGGCGGGCGCGCAGGGCGGTGATGATCTGCCTGCGCGCTTCCGGCGCGTCCTCCGGAGAGGGGGAAGTCACTTCGATATAGTCCAGGCGTTTCGCGCCGAACACGCGCTTCGCCGCTGTTTTCAGCGGGATGTAGGCCGTGGGCTGCCCGCCGAAGATCTGCTCCGCTTTGTGGTCCTCGGCCACGCCGATCACGGTAAAGCTCACGCCGCCGATGCGGATATCGTTGTTCAGGGCGTCGCCGGTCTCGAAAAGCTTCTTGGCCAGCGCCTGGTTTATTACCGCCACGCGGGCCCGGTCCAGGTTCTCCGCCGGGGTGAAGAAGCGGCCGGTCATCTTGCGGTTCTCGAAGAACTTGTCGCGCGGTTTCTGTTCCTCGAAGGTAAAGCCCTCGCGGGTCTGGATGCGGGAATCCACGTGCTTGTCGCCTACGGAGATCTGCTTCTCGCGGGCCAGGATAGGGGTGACCTTTTCGGCCAGCGGCGCGCCGGCGCGGATGGCTTCCACGTCGCTCATCTGGAAGCGGCGGTACGGCTTGCCGTGCTGGCGGCGGGGGGTTACCCAGACCTTCTTGGCGTCGTCCTCGCTGGCGCCGGAAAGCAGGCTTTTCATGAAGCCTTCGCTGATGGTCATCAGCGAGATGATGGCGCCCACGCCGATGAAAATGCCCAGGATGGTCAGCGCGCTGCGGGTCTTGTGGCTCCAGATGGCCTTGAAGGCCACCTTGAGCTGTTCTAAAAATTCGGAAGGGGAAAAGCTGAGGCGGGCCGCCGGGAGCAAAGAGGAGGACGCAGGGGCCGGCGCCGAAGGACGGCGGACCTCGTCGGAGACTATCGCGCCGTCCTTGAGCCGCACCACGCGGGCCGCCATGCCGGAGATCTCTTCGTCGTGTGTGACCATTACTATGGTAAGGCCGCGCGCGTTCAGGTCTTTCAGCACCTGCATCACCTCGGCGCGGCTTGCGGCGTCCAGGTTTCCGGTGGGCTCGTCGGCCATGATGACCAGCGGGTCGTTCACCAGCGAGCGGGCTATGGCCACGCGCTGGCACTGGCCGCCTGAAAGTTCGTTGGACTTGTGCTTGACCCGGTCGGACAGGCCCACGAGCTTAAGGCATTCCATCGCCTTCTTCGCGTCCGTGCCCAGGCCGGTGTAGACCATGGGGAGCATCACGTTGTCGCGGGCGGTGGTGCGCTTTAAAAGATGGAAGGACTGGAAGATGAAGCCGACCATGCGGCTGCGGATAGCGGCCAGGCGGCCCTCGCCGAGTTTGGCCGTGGGGTGGCCGGCGAAATAATACTCGCCGGAATCGGGCCGGTCGAGGAAGCCCATGATGTGCAGCAGCGTGCTCTTGCCCGAGCCGGAGGGCCCGACGAGCGCCACGAATTCCCCGGCCTCGATCTTTACGGAGACGTTCAGGAGCGCGTGCACCTGGAACGAGCCGGTGACGTACGACTTGGAAATGTCCCTGATGTCTATTAGCGGGGCCATATCAGTCCGCACCGATGGTGATGCTGGTCCTTTCTTTGGCGATCCCGGTGGAATAATAGATGGTGTCCTTCTCGTCGATGCCGGTGAGCACTTCGATGCTGCTCTCGTCGGCGGCGCCCACGGTGATCTTCTTCTCGGTCAGCTTGGCCTTCGGCCCGCTCTTGACCGAGACCAGCACGTCGCCGTCGCGGTATTTAGCCGCCTTCTTGGGGATGGTCAGCGCGTTCTTTTTGCTGCCGGTGATTATCAGCACGTCGGCCGTCATGCCGGAGCGCAGGGTCGCGGCGCTGCCGGAGGGGAGGATCTTCACCTCGTACACGGTAACGCCGTCCTTCTGCGTGGATTCGTGGGCTATGGCCAGCACCTTGCCTGTGCGCTTGTCCTTGGGGAAGGCGTCCAGGTAGAATTCCGCGCCCTGTCCCTCTTTGACCGCGCCGATATCCGTCTCGTCCACGAAAGTTTTGATTATCAGCCGGTCCGAGATTACGGCTATCTCCTTGCCCTGGCTCACCGACTGGCCCGGCTCGACGGAACGCTTTACTATCATGCCGGAGATGGGGGCTACCACCGGCGTCAGGTTGTAGGCTTCCTCCACCATCTTTTTTTCTTCGGCGGTGGTCTCCTTCATCTTAAGCGAGTCGAGCAGCGCGGTGCGCTCGCTGGAGCTGATCCAGGCCAGCATCGCACCTTTCTGGACGATCAGGCCTTCGGTAAAGAGCACTTCCTCGGCGCGGCCGCTCACCGAGGGGGTGATGAGGACGCGGTTCTCCGGCTCGACGTTGCCGGCGGCCTGCGTCTTGGTCACCAGCGTGCCGCGCAGCGGCTTGTAGGGCTGCAGTTCGGCCAGGCGCTTGGCCTCGGACTTGGCCTTGGCGCGCTTTATCATGCCGCAGCCGCCGCCGACAAGGAACACGGCGGCTACCGCGAAAATGAATCTTTTGGTCTTGTAAAAAGGTCTTTTCATCTGTTTATTCTCCAAGGGACTGCACGAAAGCCGCATGCGCCAGGATCAGCCCGCGCCCGGCGGACAAGTACTGGTTCTGCTCGGTTATAAGCTGTTCTTCCACGTTGCGCCACTCGAAATAGGAGGACTGCCCGGCCAGGTACTGCTTGCGCACCAGCCATGCGCGGGCCTCGGCGGCGTCCAGCGAACTTTTGGCCACGTCCATGTAGGCCCGGGCCTGCCGCCAGGTGAGGAAAGAGTCTTCGGCCGCCAGGTACACCTCGTCTTCGGCGTTCTTCAGGTCGGCCTCGGAGGAGCGCAGCTTCGCCTTGGAGGAGGCCAGGTCCGAGGAAAGCCGGCCCCACGAGAACAGCGGCAGGCTGAGGCTGGCGCCCAGCGACCAGCTGTTGGGGGCAGCGGGCCAATCCGAGCCGCTCCACTTGTAGCTGCCCGAGGCGTTCGCCTCCGGCAGCATCGAGCTGCGGGTCGAGTCCAGGGAGGCTTTCGAGACGGCCAGCGCCGAGCGCGCCGAGCGCAGGGAATGATGCTTTTCCAGCTTGGGCGCGAAGGCCGCGAAGTCCTCCGGCGGCTCCGGCGGCTGCGGCAGCCCTAGTTCTGGCGCCGGCGCCTGCGCCGGGCGGCCCAGCAGGCGGTTGAGCTTGCGCTCCAGCAGGCGCAGGTTCTTCTTGTATTTTTCATGCTGCCACTGGGCCGTCTTCAGCGCGGCCTCGGTTTCCAGCATGGCGGCCTTGTTCTCGCGCCCGGCCTGGTACTTCAGGCGCAGCAGGTCCAGGTTCTCGGTCCTGCGCTTGAGGGTTTCCTGCGAAAGCTTGATGGTCTCCCTGGCGTTGAGGATGTCGGCGAAGACGGACTTGAGCTGGTAGCGCAGCGAGGAGGCGATGCGGTCGTAGGAAGACTCGTAAGAGCGCACGGAGGCCTCGGCCGAGCGCACCCCTGCCGGCACCGCGGGGGAGAAGAGCGGCTGCGTGCCGGAAAAACCGTAGGAGTACTTGTCGTAGGCCTCGGAGCCCTGGTCGCCGTTCCTGGAGTAGGAGGCGCTGGCCGAAAAATAGGGATAAAGCCCGCCGCGCGCGGCGGTAAAGCGGGACCGCGCCGCGTCCAGGTCGTGCAGCGCGGCCGCGGCCTGCGGGTTGGCGGCCAGCATGGCCTTCTCGGCGGTTTCATAAGCCAGCGCGCTTTCCTGCGCGGCAGCCGCGCCGGCCAGGCAGAGCGCCGCCGCGGCAAGTGTCAGTAAACGGCCGCGCGTCGCGGCGCGTCCGGCTTTGGTGGTGTGCATATCCATAATACGGTCCAGTGTTCAAAACGGTTGCGGGCTGCGGTACTTCTAATTCTATCAATATTCCTCCCTGCCGGTCCGGTCTTTGCGCCGGGCAGGCGGCGCGCGGGATGTCCCCGCGGCGAACGGCGTCGTCGTCCGTGGCTCCCGGGTGACTATTATTTTATAGAATAAAGTCTTCGTACGGACCGGTCAGGGGAGAGCAAGGAGAAACTTAAAATGACAACAGGATATCGAAACATAGCGCTCGGGATCATCTTTACCATTATCACTTGCGGTATTTACAACCTGTTCTGGAACTGGCAGCAGATGAAGACCTGCAACGAACTTCTGGGCCGGGAGGAATTCAACCCGCCGATGGTCATCCTGCTGTCACTCGTTACCTGCGGGCTGTACTTCATCTACTACCAGTACTGCATGGGCGGCGTGATAGTGGAGATACAGCGGGCCCGTTCCGTGCCGCCGTTCGAGAACCTGCCCATCCTCAGCCTGCTGCTGTCGCTTTTCGGCCTGAGCATAATAGTGGACGCCATACATCAGAATGAGCTCAACAAGTTCTACCCGCAGCCGGCCTGACCGGCTGCTGCGCCTGGCGGCGGCGGGCGTGCTGGCCGTTGCCGCGCTGAGCGGGCTGGCCCACCTGGCCGGTTTCAGCCTGACGACGGCCCTCCCGCACGCCGACCTGTGCCTGTTCAAGGCGCTGACCGGCCTGCCCTGCCCGGGCTGCGGCATGACCCACGCCTTCCTGGCGCTCGGCAGGCTGGACCTGGCCGGCGCTTACGCGCACAACCCGCTGGTGTTCCCGCTGGCCGCCCTGCTGGCGTTCTGCGCGGCGGGCAGGGTGCCGCGCGCGGCGTCTTCGGCCGGGACCGTGAACTGGGCCCTTCTCGGGGTCCTGGTTTTCTGGGGCGCGCGCTTACTGAAAGCGGTTTAGGCGCCGCCCGTTAAAGACCGGCCGCGAAAATCACATGAAAATAGCTATCGGCCTGGGCCGGCACAAAGATCCTGGGAAAGCCGCGGAAGCGGCGGTGAAGCAGGCGCTCCGCGCCGTGCCGAAGCCGACCCTGGCCGTGGCCTTCGCTTCGATAAGGCTGGACCAGGCCAAAGTGCACAAAGCCCTGTGCCGGCACCTGGACCCGGCCATTCTCACGGGCGGCTCCTGCTACGCAGAGATCACCAACGCCGGGGTTTCGCGCGGCAGCGTCGTGGTGCTGCTGCTGTCCGGCCCGGGCCTGAAGGCCGAATTCAGCGTTTCTGAAACTTCCGAAGACTGCCGCAGGACCGGCCTCTGCCTGGCCGGCGGCGTGAGCGGCCCCGGCCGGGCCGGGCGCGCGGTGTCGCTGGTGTTCGGCTCCATCTCCACCGGCTATGAGCAGCGCATGGTGGACGCCATCGCGGAGAAGCTCTCGCCGGCGCCGGTGTTCGGCGGGCTCACCTGCGGCGCCTATGACCTGGGGATGAACCACCCCGATTTCTGGACCACCTACCAGTACTGCGGCTGCGAACTGACGAAGAAGGGCGCGCGGCTGGCCTCGCTGGAATTCCCCGAGGGAGTGAAGCTGGCTTTCGGCTACGGTCACGGCTGGGAGCCGGTGGGCGAGGAACTGACCATCACCCGCGCGGAGGGGCCGGTGGTCTACGAGCTCAACGGCGTGCCGGTCATAGAGTTCTACCGCCAGTTCCTGGGCCGCGACGCCCGCGAGAAGTTCTTCGAGCTGATGGTGCAGCGCTACGGCTTCTCGCTGGCCGCGCACGACGCGGGCAAGACCGTGATCAAGATGCCGGTCTCATGCGATTTCAAGAAAGGGGCCATCACTTATTTCCCATCGGAGGACCTGCAGGGCAGGAAGGTGCGCCTCATCCAGGCCAGCCGCACCAGCCTGATAGAGGGCGCGCGGCGGGCCGCGGCCGAGTGCGCCGCGCTGCGCCCCGGCAAGAAGCCGGCTTTCGTTTTCATGGTGAGCTGCTGCTCCCGCTCGCACATCCTCCACAGCCGCGTCAACGACGAGCTGGAGGCCGTACGCGGGGTATTCGGCCGCGAGGTGCCTGTGTTCGGGCTGTATTCCGGCGGGGAAATAATTCCCTGGTGCGGGCACGGCCGCGCCCGGCACGGCTCTTCCTACCACGTCACCACGGTGGCGCTGATGGCCGTCTATTCGGACGGCAGAACGGCCGCCGCGGTGCCGGAGGCGCGGCCGACGGCGGAGATAGCGGGGACCGAAAAGGACCTGCTGGCCCGCAGCGAGGAGATGCTCGACACCACCGAGAGCTTCCTGGCCAACATGAGCCGCAAATCGTACAAGGACGGCGAACTGCTGCGCCGACAGCACGAGATGATACACGCCTATACCCCGCACGGCGTGTGGAAAGAGGTGGGGGCCGTGGCCTCGGCCGGCGGCCAGGAACTTAAGGACGCAGAATTCACCGGGGTGTTCATGTTCATGGACGTGAAAGGCTTCACGCCGTATACCGAAGCGCATACCTCGGCGGAAGTGGTAAAAGCGCTAAATGAGATATTTTCGCCGGCCACGGACCTTATCTACAAGCACGGCGGCGACGTGGACAAGTTCATAGGCGACTGCATCTTCGCCTGCTTCGCTTCGGCGGAGAACGCGGCGCGGGCGGCCCGGGACATAGTGCTGCTCTTCATGGAACTGAACGCCGCAGGCAACCCCTTCAGCGTGCGAATAGGCCTCAACGGCGGCCGCGCCGTGCGCGCTAACGTCGGCGCGCCCGGCCGCCGCGAGTACACTTTTATCGGGGACGCGGTGAACACCGCGCAACGCCTGGAGAGCGCCTGCGAGCCCGGCAAGGTGCTGGTCTCGGCCGGGGTTTACGCCGAGGCCGCCTCCGTCTTCAGCTCGGCCGAGGAGAGAGTGGTGGCGCTCAAGGGCAAGGCCGGGCCTGTAACCGCCTTTCTTTGCGAACCCTGACCCCCGGCCCGCCCGGGAGCGGCCGTCAAGTTCCGGCAGGTCGTTGAAACCGAATAGCCGCGCCGCGCGTATTATTAAAGATGGGTGAAACCGAAAAAGAACTGCTGGACCGCTGCCTCGGGGGGGATACTTCCGCTTTCGCCGGTATCCTTGAACTCTACCAGGACCGGATCTACAGCTTCGCGCTGCGCCTGCTCAAGGACCCGCAGGCGGCCGAGGACGCCGCGCAGGAAGCCTTCCTCAAGGCCTTCCGCGGGCTGCCCTCTTATAATTCCTCATACCCTTTCGCTTCCTGGCTGTTCCGTATAGCGCATAACTCCTGCATGGACGCGCTGCGCGCCGGCGGCCGCACCGTTTCCCTGGACGGCGAGGATTTCCCCGACCTGGCGGACCCGGCGGTGAACGTGGCCGGCAGCGTGGCCGACGCGCTGGACGAGGAACGTATCGAGGCCCTGCTGGGTTCCCTGCCTCCTATCTACAGCGAAGCGCTGCTGCTGCAGTACCGCGAGGACATGGGGCCGGCCGAGATAGCCCGCGTGACCGGGGTGCCGGAAGGCACGGTAAAAGCCCGCCTGTTCAGGGGCCGGGAACTGATAAAAGCAAAATTGGCCGCGGCGGATGCAACCGTTTAGCGGCCCGGAGCGTATTATGGATATGGACGCTGCAAAGACCGACGAACTGATAGCCAAAGCCATAGCGGGGCTGCCTTACAGGCGGCCCTCCGCCGGCTTCGCGCTGAAAGTGATGGCCGCGGTAGCCGCCGCGCAGCGCCCGGTTCTCTGGCGGGACTATACGCTCAAGATCGCCGGGGGCACCGTGGCGGCCTGGGAAGCGGCGCTGTGTTTCTGTTTTGCCAAGTTAGCGGTTTCTTACCTCCCGGATATGGCGGCGTTCCTTATACAGCCGGGGGGCTTTGCGCGGGCCGGCAGGCTGCTGGCGGCGAAGGGCGCGCTTCTGGCGATGAAGCTGAAAGCGTCCCTGCTGCTGCTGGCGGACCTCGCGTCCGCCGCCGCCGGTTCGCCGGCTTACTACGAAGTTGCGGCCGCGGCGCTGGTCTGCGCCGGGGTCGTTTACGCGGTTTCGGCCGGCAAGCCGGCCCATAGTTATGGTTACGGAGGAAACTAATATGAAGAATGCATCTAAATACCTGTTATTCGCGGCGGCGCTGCTCTGCCTGGGGCAGAGCGCCCAGGCCCGGCGTTCGGATATGCGCTATGACGACCTGGTGGTGGACAAAGGGCAGATAATATCCGGAGATATCACTGTCGAGAAAAGCCTGCTCGTCAACGGCACGCTCAAAGGCGACGTCGCCATGGTGGGCGGCGGTTCCGTGACCGTCAACGGCGAGATAACCGGTGACCTGGCGGCCCTGGGCGGCCCGGTGTTCATAACGGGGCTGGTGAAGGGCGACGTTACCAATATAGGCGGGCCGGTCGACGTTACCGGCCGTGTGGAGGGGGACGTCTCCGCCATAGGCGGCAGGGTCACTCTTTCCGGCTCCGGGGCGGTGGACGGGGATATCTCCTCGCTGGGCGGCACGGTCGTGAAAGACCCGTCGGCCGTGCATAAGGGCCAGATCAACAGCTTCGACGTGAACGCCATGCGCGGCGTCGTCGCCCGCATGATCAGGTTGTCCGATCATTCCGACGGCATAGGCGGCAACGCCAAGCCGTGGATGATAGGCGGGCTGGTGGGCCTGGGCCTGATGATGCTCCTCTCCACGCTGGTCACCGGCGTGATACTGATGATGCTGCCGGCCGTGTTCTTCCCGTCCAACGTGGAAGTTTCCGCCCGCGCCCTTACCGCTGACATGTGGCGGGCCTGCTGGATAGGCGCCCTTATGGTCATGGGCTTCTTCCCCGGTCTTATCGTGATGGTGGTCTCGGTGTTCGGCATCCCCCTGGTGCCGTTCGCTCTCATTCTGGCCGCCGCGGCGGCCGTGCTGGGGCTCAGCGCCTTCAGCGTGGTGCTGCAGGCCCGGTTCTTCGACGGGATCAAGAGGCCGGGGCCCGCCGCCCTTTCGGCGAAAGTGGCCGTCGGCTACGGCATCATGGCGGGGCTGCTCTTCTTCGGTAAGGTCATCCCCCTGCTGGGAGATATCCTGTCGCTGATAGGGTTCATGATGATGTGCTTCGGCACTATGATAGGCCTGGGCGCCGTCTGGATGACCAAGATGGGGAGCCGCGAGTACGCGGCCGCGCCCGCGCTGCAGGCTGTGCCGGCTCCGGCGCAGCCTCCGGCCATACCTCCCGCCGCTCCCGCGGCGCAGTAAACCTGACTGTCGCGGTGACGGGGCTCTCTTGCGGGAGCCCCGTCTTTTTTTTGAGGGCCGAAAGGCCTATTTATAGTGTTCCCTAAAAACCTTTCAGAAGGGGCCCATGAGCACTCCTGCGGCGGCGCCGCCGGGGCTATAATATATTCAGCGAACACTATGAAGTCATTATTTATAGCGATACTGGCGGTACTGGCGGCGGGCCCCGTTAAAGCGGAAGTCTCCGGCGCTTTCAGCTCTTTACAGCTGGCCGCGGGTAATTATTCCCCGGCGGCGGTAAGCATCCCGGTTCCTTCCCCGGCAAAATTCGTTTCCTATCCTAAAGCGAAGAACGAGATCGGCGCCAGGCTTTTTGCGGCCAGCGGCCGCTTCCTCGGCATTCCCTACGTGCTGGGTCCCCTGGGCGAGGGCGCTTCCGGGGAATTCGACCGCAGCCCGCTCGTCAGCTATTCCGGCCTCGACTGCACTACCTTCGTGGAACAGACCATGGCTTTCGCCCTGGGCGCGGACGAGCCTTCGGCGCTGGACACGCTGCGCCGCATCCGCTACCGCAACGGCGTCATCGCCTACGAGTCCCGCAACCATTTCCCGGAGACCGACTGGCTGCCCAATAACATCGCCGCCGGTTTCCTGAAGGATATAACTTCCGACGTGGCCGGCCGGCAGGTCAGTTACGTGACCAAGGTGATCTCAAAGCGGGCCTGGTACGCGGCCAAGACCGGGGCCGACCTGAAGGGTTTCGATTCCGAAACCCCGCAGGAGCGCGGCGCGCGGCTGGAGCGCCTGCGCGCCCTGGGCACGAACATCCCCGACCAGGAAGTGAAGATAAAATACATCGCCCTGCCCTGGCTGAAAGCCCTCCTGGCGAACATCCCTTCCGGCACGGTGGTAAGCCTGGTGCGCGAAGCCCGCGCCGACAAACCCACCGTGATAACGCACCAGTTCTTCATCTTCGACGGCCCGAAAGGCAAGATAGTGCGCCATGCCTCGCAGGGAGCGAAGGTCCTGGACATCCCGGCCGACGCCTACATAGCGGTCCTCTCCTCCATCACCACCTGGAAAGTCCTCGGCTTCAACCTTGCCGCGGTAGCGCAGTAATCTCCGGATTTATCTCCCGCCGCGGAAATGCTATCCTTATGAATATGAGCACGGCTACCAGGATCTCCTACGCCCTGATGGGGCTGATACTGCTGGCGATCATCGGGTTCGGCATGGGCCACGTGGTGCTGGCCTCTTTGTTCTCCTTCATGTTCATGGAGATGATCTACAGGGGCCTGAAGGGCCGCTTGCCCGGGGCCTTCACCCGCTGGCTGTCTTCGGTGCTGTTCCTGATAGCCGCGGTCATTACCCTCTTCGTTTTCCTCCGGTTCATCAAGCAGACGCTGCTCACGCTGCCGCGCATCGTGGAGGTGGCGCTGCCGCAGGTCATGGACCTGGCGCAGAAGTACGGGGTGGACCTCCCGTTCGATAATTTCCAGGACCTGCGCGAATTCGCCAACAATAAGATACTGGCCAACGCGCTGAGCATAACCAGGGCCAGCACCCTGCTTACCAAGGAAGTGTTCCACATGGCCATCGGCGTAGCCGCCGCCGTGTTTTTCTTCCTGGGCGGCAAGACGCCCAAGTACGAGCCCAACCTTTTCGACGCGGTCCGCAAGGAGACCAACGCGCGGATACGCAGGTTCACCTACAGCTTCGAAAAGGTCTTCGGCGCGCAGATAGCCATCTCCCTGATAAATACGGCGCTGACAGCCATCTTCCTGTACGCCATCTCCATGCCCCACCTGGCTTTCCTCTCGACGATGACGCTGATCATCGGCATCATGCCCATCCTGGGCAACATCATCACCAACACGGTCATCGTGATAACCGCGCTGGGCCTGTCCCTTAACATCGCCGTGCTGGCCCTGGCTTTCCTGGTCTTCATCCACAAGCTGGAGTATTTCCTTAACAGCAAGATCATGGGGGCCAGCGTCAACCTGCCGATGTGGCAGATGCTGATAGCCATCCTTATAGGCAACACCATCATGGGGATCCCCGGCATCATGCTTTCTCCCGCCATCCTGCACTACATCAAAAGCGAACTGCTGTCCATTCCCTGGGGCCAGCCCCAGGCCCCCGCGGTTTGAAGCCGGCTAAAGCCCGCCGCCCGGCGCCGAGACTATGCTGAATTTACTCTTCTTGTCCGCGCTGAGCCTGGGCGCCGCCGCGTACGGGGCGGACGCCCGGGGGAAAGTCCCGCCGCTGCCGCAGAACCGCTGCTATTGCATACAGTACACGGACAACGCTATCTCCCCGTATTACCTCGGCAAGCTGAACCCGCCGCCGCCCGGCTGCGAGAACGTTAAATATAAGGATAGCGGGAAAGGCCCGGTGGACACCGGCCTGCTCTCCTGCTCCGTCCTGGCGAAATGCCTGAAAAGCCCGAAGGCGGAAGAGAAAAAGAGGAAGGTACTGTCGGACAAGACCTCGCAGGCGAAGAAGAACCGGCTGACCTGCTGTGCCGCCGACAAAGAGGGCGTGGCGGGCCGCGGCGCCTGCGACGAAAAATGTGTTCTGAACTGGGACGGGATCCTGAAACTGCTGGCCGCCGAGACGGGGAAGCTGGAGCAGGACGGCGAAAAGGCGGCCGCGGAATGCCTCTCTAAGGGCGGCGGCAAGGGAGACGGCAAAGACCGCGTCTACACTACCGTTTACGAGCCCCCGAAAAAAGGGCCTCAATAATTATAAAGCGGCTTGTTGCGGAAGCGTTTTCGCGAGTTGAAGAAAATTGCGCCGTGGTTTTTTGAACCCGTGTCGTAGACGTATATCCAGCCGCCCCTGTCCCTCACGTACTCGCTCCTGTCCCTGTCCCCCAGCCGGGTCACCATTAATACGTTGAAGCTCTTGCTGTAACCCGGGATCTCCAGGGTAGGTATCCCGCTGATAAAATCCGGCACCAGCGCGTGGAGGTCGAGCGGGAAATGCCCGTTGCGGGCGTAGTAGGCCTTTATGGCGGAGCGCAGCTGGGCCAGCTGCGCCAGGCCGTCCCCCATTTTTGATCTATTTATCAGCTTCTCGAAAGGGTTGGCGCCGGTATCCTCTATGTTCTCGGAAACCCGGGGGGCGGCGGCAGCAGCGCCGCTAACGGCCGGCTCCGGAGCGCTGACGGGAGAGTTCTGATAGCCGACCGGGCGGCCGTAATATTTAATATAGCTGGGGGTAGGGTCGATGTCGTCCCCCGCCGACGTGGGCTCGGTGCCTGTCCTGGGGGAACGGGCCGGCTCCGGCGTATTCAGCAGCGTCACTACGCGCGGACCGTCGTCCCGCCTTTCCGCTCCCGGAACGTACGAGTTGTCCAGGCGCGAGGCGCATTGCAGATAGGCGCCGAGTTTTCGGCGCTTATAGGTGTAGTTGTACTGCAGGCACCAGCTCCTGGTCCCTCCGCCGGCGCTGTGCCTTTGGGCGCCGTCAAAACACTTATGCCGCGTCCTGTCCGAGGCGTAGGAGACCCCGTTCTTCTCCATGGCCATGCTGAAGTCCACGCAGAGCACGGCTTTTTCTCCGGCCTGCAGCTGCGCGGCGCCCCGGACCTCGGACTCGTCGTACCTGGGGCCGCAGACGGAATAACAGAGTTTTTTGTACAGGGCCGGACATTGGTGGAGCTGCCAGACGGGAAACTCCGGGGTGAGATAGGAAGGGCAGGTCTGGGCTGTCGCGTTGGAACCGGCGGCAGCCGCCAGGAAAAGGGGAAAAAGGGCGCGAAAATATTTTTGTCCCATATGCAGAAAATACTACATTATCGTGCGAAAGGGAAGAGGGCTGCGGGCGCGGATGGAAAGTGTTAAAATAGGCAGGTATGAAAAAGTGGCCTCCCAGCCTTGCAGCGGCAATTTTCGCCCTGGCCGCCCTTTCGCTTTCGCCGTGGGGCCGCTCTTTCCCGCTGAACGACGACTGGACCTATGCCCTTCCCGTAAAGAACCTGCTGGCCCATAAAGGCCTCCGCCTTTACGACACGTTCCACACGCAACTGCTGCAGACGGCCTGGGGCTGGTTGTGCGGCGTTCCTTCCGGCTTCTCCTTCGGCGCGCTTACGCTGTCCACCCTGTGCCTCGGCACGGCCGCCGTCTGGCTTTTCTCCAGGCTCCTGCTCCGTCTTGAACTGGAGCCGCCGGCCGCTTTGCTCGGCGCTTTCTGCCTGGCGTTCAACCCGCTGTTCTTTGTTCTTTCCTTCACCTTTATGACGGAGATCCCGTATCTCTTCATGCTCCTGCTTTCGGTCTATCTGTTCACGGCCCGGAGCGCGGAGAGCCGCCGCTCCCTGTGGGGGGCTTCGCTGGGCGCGGCGGGGGCCACGCTTATCCGCCCGACCGGGATACTGCTGCCGCCGGGGCTGCTCCCCGGCTTGCCGGGCGGCCCCGGGCGGAAGCTGCGCGGGCTGCTCGTTCTCTGGCTGCCGGCGCTGGCCGCGCTGGCCTGCTGGTGGTTCTGGCTCCGGTCCGTGGATGCTACGCAGGTTTCGGGCGCCGCTTCCGGCATACATTCGGAAGCCTTCAGGTACTGGAGCCGCCCGCTGCTCCTTTTAGCCGAAACCCTGCGCCGCCTGGCCTCCGGGGCGGTACTCTGCGGTCTTTTCCTTTTGCCTTTCTCGGTCTTTTTCATTTCCCGCCCCGGGTTTTTCAGCGGACTGCGCGGCGACCGCAGGGCCCTGCCGGCCGCGGCGGCCGTAATTATCCTCTGCGGCATTTATGTCCTGCTGGCGGGCCGCGCCCCACTGCCGGGGGCCGGGAACTACATCTACAGGACCGGGCTGGGCTACGTGACCATCTACGGCTATTCGTTCAAAGCCTCCGGCATCCTGGGCAGCGGTTCCTTCTGGCCCCTGGTCTCGGCCCTGTCGGTGCTGTCGGCGGGCGTCCTGGCCGCAGAGTTCTCCAGGCTTAAAGACCTGCCGGCGCCGGTCAGGAGCTGCCTGCTGGTCTTCGCCCTGCAGTTCGGCTTCGTTCTGGCCGCGCCGCGGTTCTTCGACAGGTACCTGCTCTATGCCCTGGTGCCCGCCCTTATCGCGGCCTGCGCGGCCGCCCGGCCTTTCTATTTTTCCGTCCCCGTGCTGGCCGCCGCGGGCGCGCTGGCTTTGTTCTCCTGGGCCGGCACCGGCGATTACCTGGCCTGGAACGCCGCCAAGTGGGAGGCGGCGTACCGCTCCGCCGGGCACGGGATAGCGCCGGCGGACGTGGCCGGGGGCTTCGATTACGACGCCTGGCACAATTATGAAAAGCGCATGGCGCAGCTGAAACAAGAAAGCGCCGCTTCTTTCGTGGGGGAATGGGGTTGGCAGGACCTGCCTTCCAAAAAAGCCGTAGTGGTTTTCAGCCCGCCCCCGGGTCTGGAAGGCGGCGTGCTCGAGCGGGTGGCTTACCGCACGCCGCTGGCGCCCTTTTCGCGCGGTTCCGTTTACCTGATAAAGCTGCCCGCCCGGGCGGCCGCGGACGCCAAGTCAGGGACCTGAAGTTTTCCCGGGCGTATCAGCCTGTGAGCTCGCTGCGGCCCCGCAGCAGGCGGTGATAGGTTATCCCGAAACGGTGGGCCTCGTCGCGCAGCGCCTGCAGGAGGCGCAGGCCCGGGTGGGCCCGGTCCAGCAGCAGCGGCTGCGCCCGCAGCGGGGTGTAAATTTCTTCCAGCTTCTTGGCCAGGCTTATCACCGGCACCTTCACCCCCGCGGCGCGGATGGCCTTCATCGCCGCGGCGAGCTGCCCCGGCCCGCCGTCTATCAGGAGCAGGTCGGGCAGCGGCTCCTCTTTCTTCTTTAACTGCGCCAGCCGCCGGAAAACTATCTCCTCCATCATGGCGAAGTCGTTGCCGCCCTCCGGCACGTTGGCGAACTTCACGCGGTATCTCCTGTAATGCGCCGTGTTCTTTTCGCCGTTGACGAAGCAGACCGAGGAGCCTACGGACTGCCGGCCGAAAGTGTGGGAGGTGTCGAAAGCCTCGATGTGCGCCGGCGGCCGCGCCAGGCCCAGGGCGTTTTTCAGTTCGGTCACCGCGCTGGTGCGCGTAACCGCGGTTTCCATGAAGTCGGCCGGCAGGCGGTTGATCAGCACGCGCTCGCGCATATGGTCGAAGGCGGAGAGGAAATCGCGGTACTGCGCGGCTTCCTCGTATGCCAGCCGCTTCGCCGCGCCGGACATTTTGCGGGTGAAGGCGGCGCGCAGCTTTTCGAAGTCGCCCTTCAGGAAGTCCTCCACGCGGCCCGCCAGCGCGGCGTAGGCGGCGGGGGAGATCTTCCCGGCGCAGGGGGCGGTGCACTGGCCCGTGTGGAAATAGAGGCAGGCCTTTATTTTTTTATCCGGCAGCGGCTCGGCCAGCGAGAATTTCCAGCGGCAGCGGCGCAGGTTGATGAACTTTATCCGCCACAGGTGGGCCAGCAGTTTTTTAAGCGGCTCCACTTTCGGGTAAGGGCCGAAGTAGCGCCCGCCGTCGCGGAGCTTGCGGCGCGTGAAAATAAGGCGGGGAAAATCCTCGCCGGTGAGCTCCAGGTACGGGTAGGTCTTGGAGTCCTTCCACATTTCGTTGAAGAACGGCTGGAGTTTGTGGATGAGCTGGCGTTCCGTGAGCAGGGCTTCGCGTTCGCTGGCGGAGGCGATGTAATCGATGGAGCGGATAAGGGTGATCAGGTTCGGGATCTTGCCGCGCGTGTCGGAGGGGTTCTTGCGGAAATACTGGCTTACGCGCTTGCGCAGGTCCTTGGCTTTGCCCACGTAAAGCACGGCGCCCGAGGCGTCGCGCATCAGGTAAACCCCGGGTTCGGCGGGCAGGTGTGAAATATCCATTAAAACTTTCCCGCCGTGACGAGCTTGCGCTCCTCCACCTTCAGGGCCCTTAATATAAGGAAATAAATTATCACGGCGGCGGGCACGGCGGCGGCGGTCACGGCCAGCGGGCCGGCCCAGGCCAGCGCCTTTGTAATGGCCCAGGCGGACGCCGCGGAGGCTGAGGCGGCTATGGCCGGGCGCACGAGCGGAAGCCCGGAGAACAGGCTGAAGCCTGAATGTTTTTTGAGCGCGACGGCGAAGGCGAGGGCGGCCGCCCAGGAGCTGACGGAGGTCGCCAGCATCAGGCCGCCGGCTCCGAGTTCCCGCATGAAGAGGAAACAGAGCAGGGCGTTAAGTCCTAGCTGCGCGGAAATAATTATCAGCGGCTCGGCCTGTCTGCCCAGGGCGTACAGCGCCGAGGCCGAGACTTTGTTGAAGCCGTAAGCGGGCAGGCCCAGGGCCAGCCAGAACAGGGCCTGCGAGGTGAGCAGGCTCTGCTCCGGCGAGAAGCGGCCATGCTCGAACAGCGCGCGGCACACCGGCAGCGCGGTGACGGCTATGCCCAGGGCGGCCGGCAGCATGATGAGCCAGGAAGCGGTCAGCGCGGGCCTGAGGTGCTGCCTGAAGCCTTCGCTGTCTCCGGCGGCGTTGCGGGCGGCCAGGTCCGGCAGCGAGACGGCGGCGGCCGCGGCCGCGAACAGCGAAACCGGGAACTGGACCAGGCGGGCGGAATTGTAGATGGCGGTGACGGACCCGGCGGGCAGGAAGCTGGCGTAGACGGTGTTGATCAGCATGGAAACCTGGTCCTGGGCGAGGGTGAGCGCGGCGGGCACCGCGGCCAGGAGCGCCGGGGCGGCTGAAATATTCTTCAGCGGGTTCGAGAACGCGAGCTTGTAGCCTTCCTTCCTCAGCGCGGGCAGCAGGGCCAGCGCCTGGATGAGGCCGGAGAAAGAGGCCGCCGCCGCCAGGAGTATTATCTTGCCGCGTTCGTCCAGCGCGGCGAAGAACCCCGACCGGAAGGCAAGGAGGGCGGCTATCACGGTAAGGGAAAAAGCCGCGGGCGCGAGGGCCGGCAGGAAGAACCTGCGGGCCGAATTGAGCGCCGCCGTGAAGAAGGCCGCTACGTTGACGAACAGCAGGTGCGGCATCAGCACCGCCGCCAGCAGCGCCGTCAGCTCCAGTTTGCCGGGGGAGCTCCTGAACCCCCAGGCCGCCAGCGCGGTCATTTCGTGCCGGAAGAGGATGCCTGCCGCGGCGAGCAGCGCCGAAGACCAGAAAATGACCGTCCAGGCCGAGGAGAAAAAGACCGCGGCCGCGGGGGCCGGCCTGGCCTTTTCCTTCTCCAGGAGCGGGATAAAGACGGCGTTCAGGGCGCCTTCGCCTACCGTGCGCCTGAAGACGTTCACCAGCCTGAAAGCCGCGTAGTAGGCGTCGGCCAGCGCCCCGCCGCCGAAAAAGGCCACCATCAGCGCGTCGCGCGCGTACCCAAGCACCTTGGTGACCAGGTTCGCCCCGGTCATCCTGGTGATGCGCCGGGTGAAGATCTCGCTCCCGGCCGCGGTATTATTTGCTTTTTCGCTCATGGAATGATAAACTATGTCCACTATGGCAAAACTTAAGACCGGACGACACACCAGCGCTATAAAGGCCTGGAGAAAATCTGAAAAGCTGGCCTCGAAGAACCGCGGCCTCAAATCCAGGATCCACGACACCGTGAAAGAATTCGGTACGCTCGTGACCAAGAAGGACATGGAGAACGCGCAGAAAATGCTGCCGAAATCCTATTCCCTGCTTGATAAAGCGGCCAAGAGCGGGACGCTGCACTGGAAATCCGCCGCGAGGAAGAAAGCCCGGCTGGCCGCCCAGATCAAGTCCCTGGCGCAGAACCCTTCCGTAAAGTAACTTCTTTCCTTTAACAAAGAGCTACCCCGGCGCTATTGGCCGGGGTTTTGCTTTTAGGGCTTGCAACGGAATAATATGACCATCTGGAGGCCCGTATTTGAACCGGATGCAAGGCGCGACGAGCGAGCATACCGGTGGTCTGCAAGTGAGGAGCAACGCGGCAGCCGGTTCAAAGACGGGCCTCCCCCGGGGGGCTGAGCCGCTTTTGGGCTGCGCCTTTGCGGCATTACGCTAAAGTACGTGTAGTACATGTCGCTCCATGCCGCTTCGGCTCGCTCCAAAATCCGCTCAGCCAGATGGTCATATTATTCCGTTGCAAGCCCCTACTTGGTACCGGTTATCTCGTAGATCAGCTGGCGCACGACCAGGCCCGGATCGCGTTTGGAAGAGGACTTGAGCATCTCTTCTGCCTCGAGGCAGCGCCGCAGGCTGCGCAGCAGCTTTTCCTCGGTGTAGGACGCGGCGTGCTGGGCCGCGTGGTAGTACTGCCCCGGCGACATGCCGGCCTGGTAGCAGGCGGCCTGCCCCTCTCCGGAGGCGGAGAGCCGTTTGGCTTTAAGCATCATCTCCAGCGCCTTGGAGGTCTGCGCCAGCAGGGCGAGCGGTTCGTCGCCGGCTGCCAGCATGCCCGTGGCCGCCTGCGCGGCCGCTTCCGGGCGGTGTTCCTGCACGGCTTTGGAAAGCGCGTACGGGTCCTGAGCGCGGGAGAAGCCGGCCAGCGCCAGCGCGTCCTGCGGGCCGAAGACCCGGGTCTGCCCGTGCATATAGAGCATTATCTTCTCGGCTTCGCCGTCGAGGATGGTGGAGTTGGTGCCGAGCAGGTCTATGAGCAGCTCCAGCGCCTCTTTGTCGGTCTTTACGCCGCCGGCCAGCAGTTTGGAATTGAGGTAGGCCGAGGCCAGCGGCGGGGTCATGGGCGAAAAATCCACCAGCGCAGATTCCGCGGTAAGCCCTTCGGGGAGCGGGTCGGCCTTCTCACGCGGCCAGTCGGCCAGGATCAGCAGGCAGGCGCTCCGGCACGGGTCCGCCATATAAGCCAGCAGCTTTTTGAGCGGGTCCTTCTTGAGCTTTTCGGCGTGCTTGAGCACCACGAAGCGCACCTCGGCCAGCATCGGCGAGGTCTGCGCCTCGTCGAGCGCCTCCGCCATGTCGGAGGTTTCCGCGTCGCGCACCGAGAAATTGAAGGTTTCAGGCTTGAACAGCGCCTCGAGGCGCTTGAGTGCCGCTTCCTTGAGCGAGGTCTCTTCCCCGCACAGGTAATACACCGGGCGGGTCCTGCCTTTGGCCCACTCGTCGGCCAGCGCTTTGGGGTTGAGGGTCTGCATCGGTCAGGGGTTGTTGGTCACCGCCGGCTGCGGCGCGGCGCTGGCCGGCCCGGGCAGCTTCTTCTTCGAGGTGCTCGAGACCGAGCCGAAGCCCGACACGGAGCGCAGCACCACGTCCTTGGCCAGTATCTCCCACAGGTATTCCCGGGCCTGCTGCTCGTTGAGCCCGCCGGGCAGGTTCGCGGCCGAGTAGATCTTGGTCACCTGCAGCGCCGGCTCTTCCCAGACGTAGCGGTTCTGTTCCTTGTCCAGCAGGCGCACGGCGGCGAGGATGTTGAGCTTGTAGACGGTCGGCACCATGTTCACGTCGTACTGTATCGGGGTCAGGATGTAATGCGTTATCTCGCCGACTATCACGCCCTGCGCGGCGCTTTCCGGAGAGATGCTGTACTCGCCGTTCTTCAGAAATTCCTCCACGACCTTGAGCGTGAGCTTCTCTTCCAGCCCGAACTGCTGCGTTTTGTTCGCGAAAGGGCGCACCGCTATCATTTTAATGTTCGCCGGCATCGTCTGCGCCGCGGGCTTGTAGATTATGTCCCCGCCGCTGGCGCAGCCGGCCAGGCAGGCTGCCGCGGCCAAGAGTATGAGCTTTTTCATAAAAAACATCCTCCCCTGTCCCCTTATTTTACCACAATGCTTACCAGCCGGCCCGGTACCACTATCACCTTCACGATGGTCTTGCCGGCGAGGTGCGCGGCCGCCTTTTCCAGGGCCAGCGTTTTTATCTCGTCCTGCGAAGTGGTTTCCTTCACGCAGAGCCGTTCCTTCACCTTGCCGTTGACCTGCACCGGGATCTCGATGTCGCGGGACGCGATAACGGACTTGTCGGCCTCGGGCCAGGGGCGCTTCATCAGCGTGCCCCTGCCGCCGGCCAGCTCCCACATCTCGTCGGCGATGTGCGGCGCGAACGGGTGCAGCAGCGTGATAAAGGTCTCGTAATCCTCGCGCGAGGTCGCCTCCTGCTCGGTCAGCCGGTTGAGGTAGACCATGAGCGCGGAGATGCCGGTGTTGAACTTGAGGGCTTCGATATCCGCGCCGACCTTCCCTATGGTCTGGTGGCGCAGGATCAGGTCCGGGCCGGAGGCTTTCGCGTCCGTCAGCGAGCCGCCGCGCTCCAGGCCCCAGGCGTAGGCGCGTTTGAGGAAGCGGTACACGCCCTCTATGCCGCGCAGGTTCCAGGGCTTGGTGTCCTCCAGCGGACCCAAGAACATTTCGTAAAGACGGAAAGCGTCCGTACCATAACGTTCCTGTATTTCGTCCGGGTTGATCACGTTCTTTTTGGACTTGGACATCTTCTCCACTATGGGCTTGAGTTCTTCGCCCTCCGGAGTTTTAGCCGTTCCGTCTTCAGCGATGTCCAGCTCCTTGTAGGGGCGGTAAACGCCCTTACCGTCCCGGTAGGCGTAAGCGAGTATCATGCCGGGGTGGACCAGTTTCTTAAAGGGCTCTTTGGTGGAGACATAGCCCAGGTCGAAGAGCACCTTGTGCCAGAAGCGGGCGTAGAGCAGGTGCAGCACGGCGTGCTCCGAGCCTCCGATGTAGAGGTCCACCGGCATCCAGGCCTTCTCCAGCTCCTTGTCCACGAAAGCGGAAGGGTTTTTGGGGTCGATATAGCGCAGGTAGTACCAGCAGGAGCCGCCCCACTGCGGCATGGTGTTGGTCTCGCGCTTGCCGGGGCCGCCGCAGGCCGGGCAACCCGTGTTCACCCAGCTGTCGATGGCGGCCAGGGGGGATTCCCCGGTGCCGGTGGGCTGGTACTTCTCCACTTCGGGCAGCAGCACGGGAAGATCTTTTTCCGGCACCGGTACTATGCCGCACTTGGGGCAGTGCACCAGCGGTATCGGTTCGCCCCAGTAGCGCTGGCGGGCAAAGAGCCAATCGCGCAGTTTAAAGTTGACCTTGGCGCGGCCTATGCCTTTTTCTCCCAGCCAGGCCGTGATCTTCTTCTTGGCCTCCGGCGTGGGCAAGCCGTCAATGATCCCTGAATTTATGGAGGTACCGTCGCCGCAGAAGGCGCCTTCGCCTTTCCAGTCCGCCGGGGCTTTAAGCACCTCTATGATCTTCAGGCCGAACTTAATGGCGAATTCGTGGTCCCTGTCGTCGTGGGCGGGCACGGCCATGATGGCGCCGGTGCCGTACGTGGTCAGCACGTAGTCGGCGGTCCAGATGGGGAGCTTCTCGCCGTTGACCGGGTTAACGGCATAGGCGCCGGTGAACACGCCGGTCTTGTCTTTGGCCAGCTCCGTGCGCTCCAGGTCGCTCTTGTTGCCGGCGGCGGCCACATAGACCTCCACGGCCGCTTTCTGTTCCGGCGTGGTCAGCTTGGCCACCAGCGGGTGTTCGGGGGCCAGCACCATGTAGGTGGCGCCGTAAAGGGTGTCGGGGCGGGTGGTGAAGACGGTCAGTTTCTCTCCGCCTGGCAGCGCGAAATCCACTTCGGCGCCCTCGGAGCGGCCTATCCAGTTCTCCTGCATAAGGCGCGTGGAGTTCGGCCAGTCGGTGCCGGCCAGGTCGGCCAGCAGCCGGTCGCCGTAGGCGGTGATCTTGAGCATCCACTGGCGGAGGTTCTTTTTTTCTATCGGGGTCTCGCAGCGGTCGCACTTGCCCTGGAAGACTTCCTCGTTGGCCAGGCCGGTCTTGCACTTCGGACACCAGTTGATCGGGCTGGTGGACTCGTAGGCCAGGCCTTTTTTGAACAGCTGCAGGAAGATCCACTGCGTCCACTTGTAATAGGCGGGGTCGGTGGTGTCTATCTCCCTCTCCCAGTCATAGCTGAATCCCAGGGATTCCAGCTGGCGTTTGTAATTGGCGCAGTTCTTCGCGGTGGTGACGCGCGGGTGCACGCCGGTGGAGATGGCGTAGTTCTCGGCGGGCAGGCCGAAGGCGTCCCAGCCCATGGGGTGCAGCACCTCGAAGCCTTTCATGCGCTTGTACCGGCAGACGATGTCTGACGCGGTGTAGCCTTCGGGGTGGCCCACATGCAGGCCTTCGCCCGACGGGTAGGGGAACATGTCGAGGCAGTAGAATTTGGGTTTGCCGGGGAGGCGTTCGGTCCTGAACGCGCCGCTGGCGCGCCAGGCGGCCTGCTGTTTGGCGTCGATCTGCTGGAAAGTAAGTGCTTCAGCGGCTGGTTTCACTTCGTGGCCTCCATGTTCCCGGCGGCGCGGCGCGCCCCGGCTTCAAACCACTATTTTAGCAAAAATGCGGCCCGCGCCTACGATATCCATATAGATGCCGATAGCCGGGGTTGCCGCGGGAAGCCGCCGGTTCCTGAGGTTTTTTGTGAAATCCAGGATAGGAATCCCGGCGCGGCCATCCGAGGGAAGGCTCAGAGGCGCAGCTTTTTGAGCAGGCGCGCCGTCCTGGCGTTCATCCTGGCGCGCAGGGCGGGGGTGGAATCGTCCATGCCGGCCAGGTGCAGCGCGCCGTGCACCGTCAGCACCAGCAGTTCGGTCATCAGCGAATGGCCCATGGCCCTGCCCTGGCGCCGCGCCTGCGGCAGGCAGATGTAGATCTCGCCCAGCGCCGCTCCCGGCACCGGGGCGGGGGGAAGGTTGAAGGCGATAACGTCGGTGACGCGGTCCTTCTTCAGGTACTGCCGGTTCAGTTTTTTGATGGCGGCGTCGCCGGTGTAGATCAGGTTGACCGTGCCCCGCGCGAAAGCCCGGCCCAGAGCGGCGGCGGCGGCCCTTTTGAAAAGGCCGCCGCTTTTCGCCGCTGAGGGCGCTTTCGCCTGGAAGAAGACCGTTACTGCCACTTGGAGATGCCGCGCGGGATCACTACGATGCCGTCGGGGTCTATGTAATAATGCTGGGCGTCCTGGTCGGCGTTGTAGCCGATGGTGGTCTTGGCCTCTATGGTGTTATAGCGGTCCATGATCACTTTCTTCAGGCGGCAGCCGGCCTTGATCTCGCAGGCGTCCATGATGATGCAGTCCTCGAGCTGGCACTTCTCGTGCACGATCACGTCGTGGGCGAGGATGCAGCGCTTCAGCGACGACTGGGTTATCATGCAGCCGTCGGACAGCATGCAGTCCTGCAGGTTGGACTCTATCACCTTGGAGGGCCCGGCGGTGTGCTTGGAATCCTGGATGGGCCAGAGCTTGTTGTTGAGATCCATCTTGGGCTTGCCGCCCAGCAGGTCCATGTTGGCCTGCCAGAAGGCCTCCAGCGTCCCCACGTCTCGCCAGTAATTCTTTTCCTCGTAGGGTTTGCTGCCGGGCAGTACCTGCTCGGCGTAGTTGTAGCCGAACACGCGGTAGCGCTTGAGGATGTTGGGCAGGATGGTCTTGCCGAAGTCCAGCGCGGCGGCTTCCCCGGATTCCTCGTGGAGCACTTTTACCAGGGCGTCGTAGCTGAAGATGTAGTTGCCCATCGAGGCCAGCACGGCGTTGGGGTTGCCCGGCATCGGCTTGGGATTCTTCGGCTTCTCCTCGAAGGCGGTGATGCGGTTCTTCGCGTCCACCACTATCGTGCCGAAGCGCGAGGCCTGCTTGATGGGCACGGTCAGCGCCGAGACGGTCACGTCGGCCTTGTTGGCCACATGGAAATCTATCATCTGCCGGATGTCCATGCGGTAGATGTGGTCGGCGCCGAAGATGGCCACGAGGTCCGGCTTGTAATCGTTGATCAGGTTCAGGTTCTGCTTCACCGCGTCGGCGGTGCCGCGGTACCACATCTCGCCCAGGCGCATCTGCGGGGGCACCACGGTGATGAAGTGCTCCTTGGTGATGCCGCCCAGGTTCCACGTCGAGCGCAGGTATTCTATCAGCGACTGCGACATGTACTGCACCAGCACGTAGTTGGAGTAGATGCCGGAGTTGATGAAGTTGGAGAGCACGAAGTCGATGATGCGGTATTTGCCCCCGAACGGCACGGCCGGCTTGGACCGTTCCTTCGTCAGCGGGTACAGGCGTTCGCCCTTGCCCCCGGCCATTATTATGCCTATAGTTTTCATGATAACCCCTTTATGTTCCGGCTGAAGTAAGCGCTTACGCTATCGCGTCCATTATCTCGCCCAGTTTGTCGCGGCCCAGGCAGAGGAAGACGGGCTTGTCGTCCACGGTATAGTTCTTTATGCGCTGCAGGCGCAGCTCGTGCGTGGCGGCGGTCAGGTCTTCCAGGGACTTCGCCTCGCGGACCACTATCATGTCCGGCTCGTCGAGGCCGTAGGACATGAAGAAAGATTCCTGGATATCGCTGTAGCGCCTGACCACCTGCTTGCGTTCGGTCAGCAGCTTTTCGCGTTCCTCTTCCGAAAGCTCGTACCAGGTATGGGACTTTACCACCGGGTGCAGCAGCATATAATGGTGGCGCCCGAAGGCGCCCTTGGGCAGGAAGCCGAAATCCAGGTCCTGTTTGGGGATCGACGGGTCCGGCCCCGGGTGCATGCCCAGGTAGCAGAAGGAAGGGGTGAAATACCTGCCGGCCCCGGTGGAGAAGGTGCGCGCGCAGATGTCCTGCAGGTAGGCGAGGTCGTCGGACATGCGCCAGAAGAGCACGTCGGCGTCCGAGCGCAGGCCGGCCACCATGTACGCGCGCAGGAACAGCTTTTCCTGCGAGGCGTAGATCATGTTCTCGAACTCCTGCTTGGCGGCGATCTTTTCGTTGGAGACCAGGCGGCGGAATTCCGGCTGCAGCTTCAGGAGCATGAAGCTTGAGTAGATGTTAGCGGGTTTTTCTGTCATTTATATCTTCCGGTTCCTTCTGCGAGTATTTAACCCCGAGGTAATGCGTCCCGGGCTTGATTATTTCCGTCTTTTCTTCGGTGCAGAGCCCGGTCTCCACTTCCATCAGCAGGTATTTCCGGCCGCCGAACTCCACCAGCTGGCGGCGCGGGACCAGCCGGGTGCCGGTATTCTTTCCCACGTACAGTTCGCCCTCGAACTGCTGCCCGATCTTGATGCCGTTGCGCAGGTCGAGCACTTCCAGCCACAGGCGGTTGAAGAACCTGCTGCCTTTGAGCGGGAGGAAATTAGTGAGTTTCGCCTTGAACTTCATCTCGGGGTTGCGGATGTTGGCTATCTCGGCCGACATGTCCGGCCCGAGCTTGGTGTAGAGCTTGGCGGTGTTGCGGCCCACTATGATGACTTTTTTCGCCACCGTGAACAGGCGGTCGCCCTTGTACACGCGGGATTTAGGTTCGACGTAGACGTTGGTGACCACGCCCTCGAAGTCGGATTTGATGTCGTAGAACTTGTAGACGTCCTGCCAGCGCCGCGCCGTCTGGTTCTTGCCTTCTTCCGGAGTGGAGTCGAGCAGGGCGGCCATTTCCGTGGAGACCATGCGCGCCAGCACTTCCTGCGCGGCGATGTAGGTGAAGATGTCGGCGCGCACCTCTTCTATGCGCCCGTCGAAAGGAGAAAAAACGTCGAAGGTCTCCTGGGCCGTGGTTATGCCGGTCACCGGGGTGCGGACGTCGATATCCCCTATCTCGACCTCGAGGTCGGTGGGGGTGAGCACCGGCAGCTCGGGGCCCGCGGCGGCGGCAGTGGCAGCTTCTGCGCGGGGCTGCGCGGGCCTGATGGCGCCCTGCTTCTTGCCCGGCGCGGCCTGGCCGTAAGCCAGGGGGGCCAGCAGGCAGAAGAGCGCGGCGGCGTTAACCAGCTTTCTTTTCATTGAGTTTCTCGAAAGCCTCCCAGGTCCAGGGCATTTTAGCGCTGAAGATGTCTTTTATGGCGGCGGCGTACTGGCGGATCTCGTACTGCGCGTGCTCGTGCAGCCGGAGCGTCAGGAAATTGAGCAGGCTGCGCGCGTTCACGCTCCAGTGGAACTGCGTGAACTGGGCCACCGGCAGCACCATGCGCGCCATTTCCCTGGCCACGCCGGCCTTGAGCAGCTGCGAGTAGGAGTCGAAGGAGGCTTTTATCGAAGCGTCGTAGATCTTCAGGAGCTTTTCGTTGTCCAGGCCGGCGGCGGCCAGCGAGCCCTGCTTGTTGTTCTTATCCTGTACGCGGAAAGCTGCCGGCGTGTAGAATTCGTCCTTCACCTCGGTGTAGCGGGCGCTGACCTCGTTGTAGGAGGCTATGCGGTGGCGCATCCACTGCCTGGCCACGAATATGGGGCATTTGATGTGGAACTGGAAAACGGTGTGTTCGAAAGGGCTCAGGTGGCCGTTGGCCAGCAGGTACTCGATGAGCTTGCGGTCCCGCTCCGCGCCCTTGGAGACGCCGCCGAACGAAACGCGCGCGGAATCTACCGCGCGCTGGTCGCCGCCCATGAAATCCACCAGCTTCACGAAGCCCTTGTCCAGCAAGGGATACAGGTCTTTCTCGGACTTGTTCTTTGTGTCCTGCATTCGTCCTCCGCGGCCGCGCGGGCCGCTTTTTTGGGAAATTAGAATTAAAATTATATACTTTTCAAAGTCTTAATGAAAGAGCGACCTTTGCCAGGACCATGAAAAAATATAAACTCAGCGCGAAAGGCCGCAAACTGGCCGCCAGCTCAAGCCTGCGGTCCCTGGCCAGGATCATGGACACGCTGCTGGCCCCCGGCGGCTGTCCCTGGGACCGCAAACAGACCCATTCCACCCTGATCAAATACCTGCGCGAGGAGTCCGCGGAAGTAGCCCAGGCCGTGCGCCGCCGCGACTGGAAAAATCTCCAGGAGGAGCTGGGCGACGTGCTGCTGCAGGTGGTGTTCCACAGCGCGCTGGCGCGCCGCGACGGGCATTTCACGCTGGGCGACGTCATCAAGACCGTAAATTCCAAGATGGTGCGCCGGCATCCGCACGTTTTCGGCGGCAGCAAGCTCGACACCCCGGCGCAGGTGCTGCGCCAGTGGAAGCTGATAAAGAAAGCGGAAAAGAAAGGCCGCCGCGGGGGGAAGAAGTCCTGAACCCCAAAAAACTCGCCAGGCTCATCTACCCCGAATTCAGGTTCGGCAAGACCTCCCCGGAATACGCCCTGCGCCTGGTGGAGCTGGGTGTGGGTGGTTTCTGTTTTTATGGCGGCAGCGCCGAGGAAGTGCGGGAAATGTCGCGCACCCTGCGCGCCGCTTCCGAGACCCCGCTGCTGATCGCTTCGGATTATGAGAACGGCGCGGGGCAATGGGTGAAGGGGGCCACGGAGCTGCCCTCCAACATGGCCATCGGCGCCTCCGGTTCCGAGGACCTGGCCCGCCGCAAGGGCGGGATCACCGCGCTGGAGGCCAAAGCGCTGGGTGTGGACTGGATCTTCGCTCCCGTAGTCGACCTGGGCGGCCGCGCCGCCAATCCCATCGTCAATATCCGCGCCTTCGGCGCCGACCGCGAACTGGTGTCGCGCCTGGCCGGGGCTTATGTCGGCGGCGTCAGCTCGCAGGGCGCGGTGTCCTGCCTGAAACATTTTCCCGGCCACGGCGACACGGCCGTGGATTCCCATTTGGAGCTGCCGGAAGTAAAGCGCGGCCGCCAGCAGTTGGAAGAGGAAGACCTCAAGCCTTTTGCCGCGCTCGCGCGCCGCGCGGATTCCGTCATGGTCGGACATTTGTCGGTGCCGGCCCTGGACGCCTCGGCGCCGGCCTCGCTTTCAAAAGAGATCATTACCGGGCTGCTGCGCAACAAGCTCGGCTACGGCGGCCTGGTGCTGACCGACGCGTTAAACATGAAGGCGGTCTGCGCCGACGGCGGCGCCGGGGTCAAGGCCCTGCTGGCCGGGGCCGACGTGCTGCTCTATCCCGAAGACCCTTTCACGCTTTTCGAAGAGCTGTCGCGCGCCGCCGCCGACGGGACCGTCACGGCCGCGGCCGTGGAACTGGCGCTGGTCCGCCAGGACCTGCTGGTCCGCAAGCTTTCCCCTTACCGCGTTTCCCCGCCGGCTTTCGACGTGGTCAACTGCGCGGAGCACCGGGCCTTCAACACCGAGGCGGCAGCGCAGTGCCTGGCCTGGGCCGTGGGCGACTGGGATTTCCGCCTGCAGCCCGGCGCGACGGTGGGCTATTTCGAGCCGCTGACGCCGGTTTCCGCCTGGAAAGGCTCCGCTTTCGTCAGCGAGCTGGCGCGCCTGGGCGTGCGCGTGGCGCCGTACGAGCCCGGCCGGGACATGCGGCTGGTCGCCGGGGTCTTCTCCAAGCCCCGCGCGGGCAGCGGCGGCATCAATCTTTCGAAGGAAGAACAAGCGGCGCTGGAAAAGGCGCTGATGGGCGCGGAATCGTCCGTTATCGCCGCGTTCGGCAGCCCTTACATTTTCAACGGCCTGGCCAACAGGCCCACCGCCGGGCTGTGCGCTTTCTGCGCGCTGGACGAGTTCCAGCGCGCCGCCGCCAGGGCGCTTACGGGAGCTGTCGTAGCGGGCGGAAAAATGCCGGTAAAGGTGGAGGTTGGAATATGAACGAAACAGCCGCTTTGGAACGCATCACCGGGCTTGCCCCGCTGGACTACGGCCTGCTGGTCATCGCCGTGGCGGCGCTGTTCGTCATCTCTTATTTCAAGGGCAGGGAAGAGACCGATACCAAGGACTACTTCCTGGGCAACCGCAAGACGCCGGTGTGGGTGGGCACGCTTTCCTTCGTGGCCACCGAGATCAGCGCCATGACGATAGTTGGCATACCGCCGATCGGTTTTACCGAGAACTGGCAGTATATGCAGTTCTTCATCGGCTCGGCCATCGCGCGCATCTTCATCGCCTTCTTTTTCATCCCGGCTTTCTATAAGTTCAACTGCACGACCATCTACGAATTCCTGAAGCACCGGTTCGGCGCCGAAACGCAGTACGCGGGTTCGGCTTTCTTCTTCGTGACGAGGCTTTTCGCTTCGGGCGTGCGGCTGTACGCGGCGTCGCTGGCCGTGTCGGTGATCATGGGCTGGCCGCTGGGCAATACCATAGGTTTCTTCACGCTGATCAGCATCATCTTCATCGGTTTCGGCGGCATCAAGGCCGTGATGTGGACGGGGACTTTCGAGACTATAACTTTCTACCTGGCCGGCGGGGCGGTGGCGTCCTACCTGCTGCTGCATATCGACGGCGGGCTGGCGGGGGCCTTTAACGTGGCTTCGGAGGCGGGCAAGCTTTCCATCTTCAACTTCGGCTGGGACCTGAAGAACCCCAACGTGCTCTGGGCGGCGCTGCTCAACGGCGTGTTCGGGTCGATGGCGTCTTTCGGCACGGACCAGGAACTGATGCAGCGGCTGCTGACGCTGGAGACCCGGCGCGAGAGCCAGAAGACGCTGATCGCTACCATCTTCGCCAGCGTGCCGCTGACTGCGCTTTACCTGGGCATCGGCACGCTGCTGTTCGTGTTCTACAAGCAGAACCCGGCTCTGCTGCAGCCGGCCAACGCCGACAAGATCCTGTCGCATTTCACCATCCACGTGCTGCCGGCGGGGCTCAAGGGGCTGGTGCTGGCGGCGGTGGTGCTGGCCAGCATCGACTCGCCGCTGAGTTCGCTCTCTTCTTCCTTTATTACGGATATCTACCGGCCGCTGATAAAAAAGGACGGGGCTGAGAAGCACTACCTCTTCGTGTCGCGGCTGAGCGTGGGCTGTTTCGGCCTGCTGCTGGCGGGCATTGCGTGGTTCTGCGCGGCGGGCTCGGGGCGGATGCTGTGGCTGGCCTTCAAGGTGAACGGGGTTACGGCGGGGAGCCTCCTGGGCGTGTTCCTGCTGGGCCTGATGACGAAGCGGATCTCCAACCGCGGCAACGTCGCCGCCATGCTTATCAGTTCGTCGTTCGCGGGCTTCCTGCTTTACCTCTCCGAGAAGGGCTACCCTATCGGCTGGAGCTGGATAGTGGTGATCGGCACCATCTCCACCTTCGCCCTCGGCTACCTCTTCGGAAAGAAGCCCGAGCAAAGCCAACCGCCAGCCGCTTAGAACACGCTGTTCGCGCGTACGCCACGGGGGCAGGGTTTGCAAAACGCGGGTCTCGCACACCGTGCTCGCCCTCATCACTCAGCCTCGGCGCTTACGCAAGCCTCGGCTTCCGTGAAGGTTTTGCAAACCCTGCCCCCGTGTCGTCCGCAGACTTGCATAAGCGACTTGGAGGGCCGAGGACGGGGAACCGGATAAGCACTCATTAGAGGTCCCCTCGTCAACAGGCAATAGAATACCGCCCACGGATCGTGGTTCTTCATTTTTTATAAATCCCAGTACCGTCAT
>Ga0209417_1001121_pt1 | contig 52061 bp, 57 predicted proteins | sample RifGroF2_FD_184002 | JGI IMG/M metagenome (GOLD analysis project Ga0209417, IMG submission 184002) | Groundwater microbial communities from Rifle, Colorado, USA - Groundwater F2 (SPAdes) (version 2) | ecosystem: Environmental > Aquatic > Deep subsurface > Groundwater | place: Rifle, Colorado...
TCTACTTATGCCTCAGCGATAAATGCTCCTTTAATAATTGAAGGATCCTCTCCGGATTCACCCGAATATTATACAGGCAAAAAAATAGTTTGTGTGGGAAATATAATTAGTTCTATTCCTTGTTCAGAAGAGTATTCTTCAGAAACACTTATGAAAAAATATATACGAGTAACAGATACTAATAAATTGCTAATTGTTAATACACATGACTTAATAACTTCTATAGACGAAGAATTTCAAGGTACATCTGGAATAATTAGAAATCTATATACTAAGGAATCATTGTCATCACCCATACTTGCTAGCGCAAGACATGAACTTATTGTAAGTGTTGATATTCCTGATTCTTTCCTTCAACCAGCTATTGAGGAAGGGTATAGTTGTAGCAGGACTGTGTTCTTGAACTACGAAAAAAATGTGTATGCCATAAAAGAATTCCTTCAAGATACTGATTCTCGATTTCCAGGAAGATTCGATTACCTAACAATAATTTCAGCACCACAGCATATACCCGCATCGTTTAACAGGGTATTTGAGGATAATGGCGGATGTATTTTTGAATGGGGATGGGGAAACTCTGCAGATAATCTATATGCAGATGATGTGAATGAATTGTTAGAATTAGAATATGATGATTTTGTGCTAGATGGTAAAGATGGATATATGTATAAACTCGGACATTTTTATAGGGATTTAGTATTGACTAAGATTGATTCTGATGGATATAAAGTAATAGAAAATAAAATTATTGAGCACAGGTGGTGGGGCGCGCCGGTTGAAAGAATGGATTGGGTTATTGATTCAAAGAGCCAAATTCATATTTTCTATTTTACTAGAGATGTTCCTGATCAAAGCGAAGTATATCTTAATTATATTCTATTAGATAATGATGGCAATAAAATCTTCGAGAAGGAAAAAGTCTTTGTTTTTTCCACAGGTCAAATAAGTTATTTATTAGATGTGTATTTTAATTCAGCAAGGGATGAAGTTTTTATGGCTGCCGCAGTTGAGGAAGATGAGATTCATTTGAAAATCGCAAAGGTTGATACTGAAGGCAATATATTAATACCGGAGTCTTCCCAAAATGATGTTTTAATTCCTTACACATCTAATATACATATACTGGGAAATTATTTAAATAATTATTATATGCAGATCGAGGGTCAAGATATACTTATATTCGATCAAGAACTGAAAAGAGCAGGAAATATAACGTTGGATCTAAAAATGTCTTACTATGCTGTTTTACACAATTCTAATATTGACATAATATATAATAATCAAAATTCTATGCGTTTTAGAAGATATTCTCCAGAAGGAGAATTGCTAGAGGAACGAACATATAATCAGTTTGGTTTTGATGGTGAATGGCGTTCCGAAATTATCGAGAATAAATTGTATTTCACATATGTTAAATATGCTTTTGATCCTAATCATGGTCTTAATAAAACGTGGTACATTAGCAGTTTTAACTTTGATACTTTAGAGTTCACTAATCCGATTATTATTCCCAAAGAGAGTCATCTTGAAATTACGCCTTATGCGGTTGATAAATTTAACGAAGAACTTTATTTTCTCATAGAGTCTGTTGATGAAAACAATTTAAGTGTTATTCCTTATAAGAACAAGGAATCATATTTCTTATATAAATTAGAAAATAATAATTTAGTGAAATTTCAGGAATATATGCCTGGTCGATATAGATATAATGTCGGAAGAATTTATGGAATAACATCATCAGATATTTCATCATATATTCAAAGAAGCATCAACTATGACAAATTATTCCGAAGGATATATCAGCCTAACGAATATACTCTGATAACTACTTCTTTATTTCTTAGACCTGGTGTGACAGCGCAATATAGACGATCGCAGGAGTTGAAAGAAAAGTTGGAGCAAAACAGCTATATTGTGGATTGTTATATGGATAGTCAAGAATATTCGCCTTGTCAATATGCATCGACACTTGATCCTGTAAAGTTTAAAAGGATGCAGACAATATTTTATGAAGACCATGGAACTTATAATTATATGGGTTATCTAAATTCAGGTGGGGGTTATCTAAATTCAGGCAATATTCCCGAACTTGATAATATTCCCGAACTTGATCTTTCTGCAGTTCTTGCAAGTGGATGCAGCACCAATAATTTTCAGGCATCCTTGTATAATAAGCATTCTTCTGATCTTATAGGGCCAAATATGCTGCGGAAAGGAGCCATTTCCTATATAGGAGCCATTGTAAACACACAAACTACACCTACCGTATTGTATTATATTAAAAGTGCAACAGGCAGAGGAGAGAAAAATCTGGGTCAAATAAATTATGCTATGAATCATGATTCGCCTCACGGGACATATGCTTACGCTTATATTTTACTAGGAGATCCTTTGCTTGTACCCAAATATGCACAGGTTGATGTTGATTGGGAAAACTATGACTAACATTTATAAATAATATCAGAATCACGGTATGTATGAAGCAATACAAATTTTTTAAAGGAGTATATTGTAGAGAAAAAGGAAGAGACTTACTTATTTATACTCAAAATCTTGTCAAAGGGCAGAGAGTTTATGGAGAGAATCTATTCACAGAGCAGGATGTCGAATACAGAGAATGGGATCCTAAGAGAAGTAAGCTTTGTGCTGCATTAAAAAAAGATGTTAATCAAATAGGTATCAAGGAGAATGATTATGTTCTTTATCTAGGTGCAAGCACTGGAACAACAGTAAGCCATGTTTCAGATATTGTTGGAGTAAACGGATTGGTCTATGCAATGGATTTTGCTCCAAGAGTCTTAAGAGATCTTGTCTTTTTAGCAGAAACAAGAAACAATATTGCTCCAATACTTGCAGATGCTAATCATCCTGAAACTTATCTTAATTTAGCTTCAGAGGTTGATGTTGTATTCATGGATATTGCACAAAGAAACCAGGCAGAGATATTCCTAAAGAATTGCAGATTATTCCTAAAGCAAGGTGGTTATGGCTTATTGGCATTAAAGGCAAGAAGTGTTGATGTTACTAAGAATCCGAAGGAGATCTACAGACAAGTCAGATCAGACTTAGAGAAAGAGATGATTGTTGTTGATTATCGCGAGCTAGATCCATATGAGAAGGATCATGCAATGTTTATCGTGAAGAAGAAATGAATTATAATTCTCCTATCGCTTTCAAAAGTTTTTCATGTCCTTTTGCTACCTTTTCTGCTTTTTGCAGTACTTTTAAAAATATCTTATACTCGTTATCCTCATTTGACTTTTCCGACTTTTTTGTTTCGCATTTAGAATGCTTCATAATATCGGCGATGATGTATAATATATAAATTTTATTCTATTAGTCTAACAAACACAAATCCGGGATATTCTGTTTGATGGAATTGATTATTTATTCTTGTGACCTTGAATATTGAATTATTTATAGGCATGACTGCTATCCCATTATCTGCAAGTTGATCAAGAATGTTTTTATTTATGTATTCTGCAGCAGCACTCACAAGAATCCTGTCATAAGGAGCATTTTTCTCATATCCATTAAATGCATTAGTGTTGATAATATGGATATTGCTGTTTTTTTCTAAGAGTTTTCTTGAATCATCTGCCAAGCCTTTTATTCTTTCTATTCCAATAATCCTTGAATCTTTGGAAATCTCATTCATCAATGCTAAGACATATCCTGATCCAGAGCCTATCTCGAGAATCTTGAGATTATCTTTTAATTCCAGTTGATCCAGCATAAATGCAATTGTGCTTGGCTGGCTTATTGTCTGTCCATGCCCTATCGGAAGAGGAGAATTATCATAACTATATTCAGCCAATTTCTCTGGAATAAATTTTTCTCTCTTGATTTTTTTAAATACATTTATTATCTTTTCTGAATGACCTTCAAACTTTAGAATTTTTAATAGATCCCTCTTGAGCATAATTAGTGTAATATGAGTGAGATTATTTAGTTTACGATTAAATTTTTAAAATCACATCTATTTCATTAATCATGCTCACTTTATTCAACACTTTATCAAGGAAGAAAGAGGAATTCCATCCGATACATAAGGATTATGTTGGATTATATACTTGTGGGCCTACTGTGTATTTCTTTGCTCATATTGGGAATTTGAGGACATATGTTTTTGAGGACCTGTTGAAAAGAGTCCTGTTATTCAACAAATTCAAAGTCAAGCATGTTATGAACATTACTGATGTCGGTCACCTCACTAGTGATGCAGATGAAGGTGAAGATAAGATGCTCAAAGGAGCAAAGAGAGAAGGAAAAACAGTTTGGGAAATAGCTAAATTCTATGAAGATGCATTCATGAAAGACATGGAAAAATTGAATATGCTAATGCCTGACATTAAATGCAAGGCAACTGATCATGTTCAGGACATGATTGATCTGATAAAAAGACTCGAAGATAAAGGAATGACTTATATTGCCAATGGAAATGTGTATTATGATATTATGAAATTCCCTCATTATGGGGTATTGGCAAGACTTAATATGGAAGAACTCCGGGCAGGAGCAAGGATTGAGATTGATGAACATAAGAGAAATCCACATGATTTTGTATTATGGTTCACTAAGTCAAAATTTGAGAATCAGGAGATGAAATGGCCTAGTAAATTTGGAGTGGGATATCCCGGATGGCATATTGAATGTTCTGCAATGTCAATGAAATATCTTGGAGAACATTTTGATATTCATTGCGGAGGCATTGATCATATCCCGGTGCATCATACTAATGAGATTGCACAATCAGAAGGTGCTACAGGGCATAAATGGGTCAATTATTGGATGCACGGCGAGTTTTTAGTTATGGATAAAGGCAAGATGTCCAAATCATCAGGAGAAATCCTTACATTAAATTTTGTTCAAAGCAAAGGCTATGATCCTCTTGATTACAGGTATTTATGCTTGAACACTCATTACAGGACTCCACTGACATTTAGTTTTGAATCATTAGATGCAGCAAGATCTGCATTCCGGGGATTGAAGAATAAGATAATTGAATTTAGAAAGAATCAGGATAAACATGATAAATCAAGTGATGCAAACATAATAATTATTGAGAAATATAATGCAGACTTTATTGAAGCAATCAATGATGATCTGAACATGCCAAAAGCTTTAGCAGTATTATGGTCTGTAGTAAGAGATAAGGATTTAAGCGATAAGGAAAAACTTCACCTGATATTTGAATTCGACAAAGTCTTTGGATTAGACCTGGTGAATGTTGCAGAAGAGACAATAGAGATTACAAAGGATATCCAAGAGCTTGTTGATCAAAGGCAAGAAGCTCGAAAGAAAAAAGACTTTAAGAAAGCAGATGAATTAAGGGAATTAATAAAAGAAAAAGGATATTCTGTGGATGATTCTAAAGACGGGATAAAAGTAAAGAAAATATAAAAATTATTAATTTTTGTATGGGCAGTCCTTGCAATTATATGTTTGGCTTCTTGGAGTTATTGCAGGTTTGCTAAATCCATATTTTAATTTATTGTCTAATTTTTCTTCCACCTTATAACAATTCAGGCAAGGGTTGTTTTTACCTATTGTATCCAGCAGTAATTCTGTTCCGACTTCAAACTCAGAGAAATTACTGGTCAGCTGCATATTATTGAATTCAGTAATTACGCGATTTCCTATATGTGTGTTATTCATTATACCACCTTTGTATGTTTTAGAAGCCTTATAAAGACATACTTATATATAAATGTTTCTATTCAGTGGTGACAGTTATTTAAATAATATTTATAAATTAAGCCCTATTGCCCAGATCATGAACACAGCAGTCTTATTTTCAGGAGGCAAGGATTCTGGATTGGCATTGATGTATGCGATGAAAGAAAGCAATGTTAAATGCCTGATTACTTTGATCTCTGAGAATAATGAGAGCTATATGTTCCATATTCCTAATATCAAATGGGTTGAGAAACAGGCTGAAGCAATAAGGATTCCAATAATGCTTTTCAAGACTAAGGGAGAAAAAGAAAAGGAATTGATTGACTTGGAAAATGCAATAAAACAAGCTATTAAGAAATACAAGATTCAGGGAATCTATACTGGAGCCTTAGCTTCTGTCTATCAGGCATCAAGAATACAGAAGATTGCAGATAAGTTAAAGATCAAATGCTTTAATCCATTATGGCAAAAAGACCAATTTCAAGAGCTGAATGAACTTATAGAGAACAAATTCGAGATAATGATAGTTGGAATAGCTGCTGAAGGCTTTAATGAAAAATGGCTTGGAAGGATTCTGGACAAAAAGGCTTTGTCAGAATTAAAGGAGATATATGCAAAATTCAGGATCAATCCTGCTTTTGAAGGTGGAGAAGCAGAATCATTCACGCTTAATGCACCATATTTCAAGAAAAAACTCATTGTCAAGAAAGCAAAAAAGACAATGACAGGAGAATTCACAGGAGTTTATGAGATAGAGGCAATTGATGTGGAATCTATAAAATAATGAGTATTGCTTTAGAAAAGTTTTTATATATATAATGATAGCTCTATGTTGGGGAATATGAGGAGATTTTTTATTTATCTGGGAATTTTTTTGTTTTTAGTATCTGTTCTTAGTTATTATTCTGAGGCAAAAAAGAATTATGCAGATATCGAAGATAAGATAAGAGATAAACAGACAAAGGTAATTGTAAGGTTGATCGACAATAACATTGAGCAAGATAATGATCAGGATAAATCTCAAAGCATGAAAATTCAAAGTGTCCACTCAAGGCCTCAGGTAGATATTCAAGGCTCTGGATTTGTTCCTGAAAAAGAACTTTACATAATTAATGGTTATTCAGGAAAACTCACTTCCAAATCTTTGAAGATGCTAAAGCAGTTTGCAATAGATAATAATTATGAACTGGAGATATATGAAGATAGGCCATTATATTTGCTTGATGCGCCGATAGATGATCTGTCATCAAGTAATCTATCTGAAAATATTTCTTTAGATAACAATACAGCTGAAGACAATTCTACTATTGAGAATCCTATTATTGAAAATCCTGTTATTGAAGAATCTCAGAGTCCTGAAATAGATGAAAATCCTATAGAAGTGAACCTTGATGTAAGTGTTGTCTCTATTGGTGCAAACTATTCCTGGAATGTATTGAATCTGACAGGGAGAAATATAACAATTGCTGTACTCGACTCAGGCATTGATTATACTCACGATGACTTGGGCAATTGCAGCACAATGAATGAAAGCTGCAGAATCATAGGAGGATATGATTTTGTAAATGATGATTCTAACCCAATGGATGATAATGGCCATGGGACTCATGTTGCTGGAATAATAGGAGCCAATGGAGCAATAAAAGGAGTCGCTCCAGATGCAAGATTTTATGCAGTGAAAGTGTGCAATGCAGCAGGAGTATGTGATACTTCAGACATAATCCTTGGTATTCAGTGGGCTGTTGATAATAATGCAGACATAATAAGCATGTCTATTGGAGGATCATACTCTGATTTAGTTGAAGGAAATTCAGGAAAAGATGCCACATCATTAGCTGCTGATGCTGCTGTTGATGAAGGAATAAGCGTTATTGCAGCAGCTGGAAACCAAGGATCAGGAATATCCACAATAGCAGTCCCTGCATCAGCAACCAAAATTATCACTGTCGGAAATGCAGATGATAAAACTACAATCAGCCAAAGCGATGATGATGTATATTCTGGAAGCAGCAGAGGTCCAAGCGCCTTTGGCAGGCTGGATCCTGACATCATAGCTCCAGGAGTCAATATCAACAGCGCCTTCCTTAATGATCAGTATCAGACATATACTGGGACCAGCATGGCTGCCCCTCATGTCTCAGGGTCAGTAGCATTGTTGCTAGAGAAATATCCGGGACTTGATCCTTTAATTGTCAGATCAATGCTTATTGGCTCAGCTGTTAATATTTCAGGAAAAGTATTCGACAAAGGAGCAGGCGAGCTAAACATAAGGAATGCATTGTTGTCTAAAACATATGCGTTAGTAGATGCATTAAATTCTTATAATACTCGGGCTAGGAATGACAGATGGGAATTCATTGCCTCTATAGATGGTGCTAATTCAGCGAACATAACATTAGTCAATAACAATGATTTTAATATAGAATTTCAGTTGTCAATGAGTGTTATTGAAAATATGGAGAATAGCAGGCAACTAGGCTCAGACCAGTTTGCATTCCCTGATTCTGTTGCTGTTGAGGCAAACAGCAATTATACTTTTGAGATAAATTTCTCTCTGTCAAATTTTAGCCAGGAATATGCATCGACATATGGGGCATTGCTTTTTTTGGAGGGGAATAACTCCTATAATGTCACAGTTCCAGTAGTTGTAACCATTCCTATAAGGAATTATGCTCTGACAACAAGGCAGCTGCAGAGATCAGGCCAGGCTGCAGGAGATGTATTGTACTATTCTTACTTTAATCAGAAATCAGGCAATGAAACCATCGGGATTTATTGGAATACAACAGCCAATGATCTTGATCTTTATGTATATAATGAAACCGGGGATCTTGACATTTATGGCGGCTACTCAGCAACTGATGAAGAAGTGCTAATCACCACTCTGACAAATGACTATAGGTGGTTAAGAATCCATGGATTCAGCTTCAGCCCCGCACCTTATAATTTCACTATAAACATTACTGATAATGGAAATATTGCTCCAGTGATATTGAATGTCACAAATATGAATAAGAACAGCACCGATCTTAATTTCACTGTGAATGAATCTGTATTATTGAAATATTTCTTTTATGATCCTGATAATGATTCAATAACATATAATTTTAGTGATTCAAGATTTAGCATTCAAGACTTAAATTTGTCAGGAAATGTCAAGGAAGTCGCTTATCTAATCCAGGCGAATTCATCTATTCTTGGAAGCAATGATGTTACTTTTCAGGTCTTGGATGATTATGGCGGTCTTGGAATAAGCTCTGCAAGTTTTATTGTTTACGATATAAGAATAACATCCTACAGCCCTGAACTTAATACTGTTGTAAGAAAAAATAGCACAGTCAATTTCTCCCAGCAAAGCGCTGATCCTGCTAATAATTCGTTAAGCTATTATTGGTATGTAAATGGAACACTTAACAGTACTGAGCAAAACCTTTCGCTTGATACAACCTATGTTGATTCATCTATATATAATGTTTCTTTGCTCATAAGCAACAATGTCACCAGTACTGGCCTGGAATGGAATCTCACAATAGACGAATCAGGACCGATAATCAATATTGTGACAGATTCCGATGCTATAAATACATCAACAGTCATCATCAACTATACTGTATATGATGAATCAGAAATCGATAAATGCTGGTATGTGTACAGAGATCTTGATAATTTGACTGGAGATACTTCTGATAACATAACTGAAATAGTGGATGACTGCTCTACACGTATTGTTTACTTTGGCTCTGGAGTGCATGAATTATTCGTGTATGCAAATGATACATATGGATTCATAGGATATGATGCCTTAAACATTACTGTCGTAGATGAGAAGGCACCGGTCATTTCCAGCCCTAAACCTTCAGGGAGATTATCCAGTTCAACTGACTCTGTCACGCTGAATGTGACAACTGATGAATATGCAACATGCAGATATAGCGAAGAAAATGAGCCCTATGATGATATGAGCAGGAATTTTGTAAATAATATAACTGCACATACTAAATCCTATTCTGTGGATTCAGATACAGATTATATTATTTATGTTAGATGCATTGATCTTTCCAATAATTCAAACCCAAACAGCACGATAATCGCATTTAATGTATCTGCAGCTTCAGGTTCATCAAGCTCGGGAGGATCTTTAGTAACTGAAGATGATGATGACAATGCTACTGAGACTGCCTCCAGATCTGATAGCAAGATTTTCAATTATTACATTGTCTCTGCCACCGATAATGTTGAGATAAGGAATATCGGGGGCGCAATCAAGGAAATGAATATAAGCATAAACGGCACAAAGTCAGGGATTGCGATAAAGTTGCATCAGGATCAGACGCATATTGAGGAATCATCCTTTAAGTTCAGGAAATATGCAATACTTGACATCACTCATGAAACACTTAAGGATTCTGATATTAAGAATGTTTTAATTAAGTTTGCAGTATCGAAATCCTGGCTTATATCAAATAATGTTGTATATACTGATATGGCATTGTTTAGATATGCTGATTCCTGGAGCCTGATGGAGACAGAATATTTAGATAACGATTCCAGCAATTATTATTATCAAGCCCTGAGCCCTGGACTGAGCCTATTTATTATTGGAACAACCAAAGAGATAGGGCAATCAGAACCTGTATCTGAGATAGAGAACAGCTCTGTAAACACTAGCGAAGTGTTGATTCCTATAAGAAAGGATATTGTTGGAAGGTCATTAGGCATTCTTAATGCAACTGGGCAAGATGCTGAATCAAATGAGTCAAGAGTTGCATTAATAGTTGTTATTTTGATAATTTCTGTTCTGGTAACTGCTATTTTTGCAAAAATCAGGACCAAAAAAATTAAGGCAATGGAATCAGTCAAGCAGGAATTAGATGAAATCAAAAAGCATTATTTAGATGAAGGAAATGATATAATAAAAGAGTATAATCAAATGATATCAACAATGAATCTAAGAGATCCTGTTGTTCGTGATAAGATTAAGAATATCAGAGACTATCATCATAATAAAATCCTTGGCCTTCACCAGAAATATCAGGATAAGGCAAAAGAGATCTTGAAGAAGGGAAGATAAGATTGAGATAGTAATATAATTGCGGTTCTAAAGCATTATCTTTCTCTCCCCAAACTCCAGTTTCTTTATGTTATGTGCAGAGATTATGTCGTGCTGGATTGTTTTGAATTTATGATCAATAACCAGTTCCTTTATCTCATCTTTCAAGCTTAATCCATTGTCTTTTTTTGACTTCCAGATAAAGCTGTTCAATTCAATAATATCATCTTTTGTGATGTTTGTTAAATGCTCTTTTTCTGCATTCGGGAAAGCCTCAAAATGAATATCTTTTCCATTTATCTCCTTATAGATCCTGTAAGTGATCATTGGCATTATTGGAGCTAATAGCTTTAGTATTATTGCAAGCACTTTGTGCAATGTATGGATTGCTGCATCCTGTTGTTCAACAGTGAACTCTTTATTTTGGTTATATGCCCTGTTTTTTACTAATTCGACATAATGGCTTGCAAATGTCTCCCAGATAAAATGTCTTATCAATGTTGCCGGCGTATGGAAATCATATTCAGCATAATGCTTATTAGACTCAATTATCAATACATTAGCCTCATTCAATATCCATTTATCAAGTTCTGTTAAATGATTAGCATGAGTTGCCGGATCATTATAGGTTTCTTGGTTAGTCTGCTTGAATAGGCTTGTGAACTTTGACAGATTCCATAATTTAGATATGGTCTTTCCTGAACCTTCTATCCTTTCAAGACTGCATCTGAAATCCGTTTTTTCAAGATTTCCCTCTAATGCAGACCATAGCCTGAATGGCTCTGCTCCAAACTTGTCAAGGATATCTTTTGGGTCAATGATATTGCCTGTTGATTTAGACATCTTCTTGCCTTGATCATCAAGTATATGATAATTGATCCATACATCTTCAAAGATGCATTCTCCTGTAAGAAGATAATCCTTTAATAATGTGTAATAGAGCCATGTTCTTATTATCTCTTTTCCCTGTGGCCTTAAACTGCATGGATTGTTTTTCTTGAAGAAATCATCATCACGACTATATTTAAGGATATATAATGGGCTTATTGAGCTGTCAAACCATGTATCAAAAACTCTTTCTTCTGGCCTGAAAGCATGTTTTCCTGTATTGCCACATTCAGGGCATGTTTCAATAGGGCATTTTTCCTTCCAAGGCTGATAATATTTTCCTTTTTCTGGAGCATGAGCATGATTGCATTTTGTACAATACCATAATGGGATTTCAGTAGCATAATATCTTCTTCTTGATATAGGCCAATCAATTGATACTGAATTGATCCAGTCAAAAAGTATTTTTCTTGATTCTTCTGCAAAGAATCTTGGTTTTTTTGCTATCTCGTACATCTTGTTTATGAAATTAAGCTGTTTAAGATAGAATTCTTTCATAGAGATGAATTCAATAGGGTCTTTGGATCTTTCACAAATCGGTGTTCTGTGCTTTATCTTCTGTTGTTTAACCAAAAGCCCTTGTTTATCAGCCTCAATAATGAATCTTTTCTGCGCTTCTTTAATTGAAAGGCCTGCAAGAAATCCTGCATTCTCATTCATTGTTCCGTCTTTATTGATTGCAATTATTGGCTTTAATCCATTATCCCTAAAGAATCTTATATCAGTAACATCTCCAAAACTGCACATCATCATCAATCCAGTGCCTTTATCCATCTGAGCAACAGGATCTGGCTTTATCGGAACAACTTTATTGAATAATGGAGTTATTGCATGCTTTCCTTCAAGATGCTTGTATCTTTCATCTTCTGGATTATAGCATATCATTTCACAAGTGCAGACTAATTCCGGTCTTGTTGTTCCTATGATTATTTCTTCACCTGTTTCTTTTATCTTGAATTTAATATCATTGAAAAAACTTGGAAGCTCTGCATAATCAATCTCAGCATCTGCTATTGTTGTCTGGCATCCTGGACAATAATTATTAGTCCTTTCATCCTCATAGATCAATTCATTATTCCATAAGTCAATGAATGTATCCTGAGTCATTGATCTATAATCAGGACTGTCTGTCTCATACACATCTCCAATATCATTGCCTTTTTCCCAACTATTGAATCCGATGCCAAGTCTTAAGAATGATTCTGTTGATGCCATTGAATGCTCCTGAAGAAGCTTATGGCAGTATTCTATAAAATCAACTCTTGATGTTTCAGTAATCTTAATATTGAATTTCTTTTCAACAGCCATTTCTATAGGCAATCCATTAGCATCAAGTCCTAGAGGATAGAGGATCTCTCTGCCTTTCATCCTGTGAAACCTTGCAAACATATCCATTAGAACATAAGTAGTTGCCTGGCCGATATGTATCGGAGTATTAATATAAGGAGGTGGAGTATCGATTGAATAAACCTTTTTCCCAGAATTCTTATTGAACTTGTATCTCTTAGAATCCTTCCATTCAGTATAGATCTGCTTCTCTATTTCCTTAGTCCAGTTCTTCTCCTCTAACTGTGATGTCATAATCTTGTGATTAGAGCAGGATATTTAAAGTTTGTTATCGTCACAGTATCTCCGAGAACTAGTTGTTACTCTATAATTTATAGAAAAATCAATGCAGGATGACCTGCACTGATTCTTCTTGTGAAATTCAATAAACATCTTACGAGCACTTTCATAAAAAGTTTGTGTTTTTGTAATCCTCGACGTATTTCTAAATCCTTGTTTAATGCAAGTTCTCACAATACATACGTGGAAACGGTCGATAATAATGCCGACACTCTTCATTCAGGTTTGGATGATTGGGATATTGCTGCTTTGCAGCAAGAATATGCTCGCTTGTGCGTGCATGAAATACGCAAACTTCGTCTTGGAGCTTGCGATATAATCATCGATATAACTGAAGAAGATTTCTATGGAAAAACACAAGACTTCTGGATTGTTCCATGGACTAAAGAAAAAGGAGTTCAAGGTCATTTCAAATTTCTTGTTTGTTCAATAAAATTTCGCAATAGGAAATATCCTATTGCTGTGAGAATGATAAGACTAGGTTCAGATATCGCCAGAGAAATTGGCATGGTCTTATCATCCTGTAAGACTGCCGGAGTTTACATACGGACAGTATTATTTGATAGAGGATTCTATGCTACAGACATAATCAAAGAATTGCAAGATCAAGATGTAAATTATATAATTTTTGCAAGAAAAAGCAACACATTCAACAGCATGCTTGCATCAACAGAAACATCAGCAGTTATTGAGCATCAAATGGAAACACGCAAAAATAAGAGCATATTGCGAGTGCAAACAAATATTGCACTCGCAAAAAATATTAAAAATTATGATTGGGTATTTGCAACAAATATGACAATTACTGGAGCAGAAATTGTCAAAGCATATCGTGTACGATGGAATATAGAAACAGACTTCAGAGTGCAGGATGAAGCGAGAATAAAGAGCAAGAGTGTAAGACCTGAAGTTAGGCTATTCTATTTCATGATAGCGTTGCTAATATTTTTTGTGTGGTCAGCCACACAAAAATTTAAAGTTTCATTCAAAAAATTCGTAATATTATTATCCGAAACCGAAGTCGTCGAGAAGAAAATATTTTTTGAATGAAATGTGACATAGCGATAGCTATAAACTTTCAAAGGATGTTTATAGACGATAAAGAAAAAGTGGGGTGAAAACAGAAAGAAAGAATCCTAAGAAAAAACACGAAAAACAGAACTAACAATAACAAACAAAGATTTCAAAGAAACTCAATCGGAGATACTGCGTCAAAAATCGAAAAGTTTATATATAATTAGATTATACATATGATTGGTGAATCAAAATGCAAGTATTTGAAGCTGTTCCAAAGCCATGGGGAAATTCCATGGGCATAACAATACCCAGGGAGATAATAGAGAAAGAATCAATATCAGGCCAAAAAAAGGTCAGGTTCTTAGTCATAGGATCTGAAATGAACTCTATAAGAAAGGAATTCGGATCATTGAAGTTGAAGAAATCCACCCAAAAAGCAATGAATGACATCGATAAGGGTTATGATTAATTTATCAATAAAATGCCTGAGCTCCAAAAGATTTCTGATGTTAGGATATTTCTTGCAGATACATACGCCCTAATAGAAATTGTAGGTGGCAATCCTAATTACAAAATATATCTTGATCATATGCTTATTACGACAAAATTTAATCTTGTTGAACTTTATTATCACTTTCTGCATGATTATAATAAGGATGTTGCTGACAAGTATTTTGAAGTTTACTCTAAGATTTTGGTGCCGATAACTAATAGCTGCATCAAAACAGCAATGGAGTTCAAACTAAAATATAAGAAAGAAAAAGTGAGTTATGTAGACTGCATAGGACATGCTCTTGCTAAAGAGCTAGGCATAAAATTCTTGACAGGAGACCAGAAATTCAAAGATAAGGAAAATGTTGAGTTTGTGAAGTAGAGATTTCTAAAAACAATTATTTTATAAAACTCTTAAGATTACTTGAGTGTATGGAAGATAAGCATATCACGACTATGAAGGATGCTCAGAAATTAGTCAAGTTCTTTGCTGAAAGAAATAAGTGGGATGATGCTCCGAATGTCGATAAGTTCGATCATTTACACGAAGAATTAATAGAGATGTCTAAGCATTTGAGATACAAATCTGAAGATGAAAGAAGAAAATATGTTGAAGAAAACAAAGAGATATTCAAAGATGGAATAGGAGATCTATTCTTCGCCTTGTGTAGACTTGCGAATCAACTTGATGTGGACATAGAAGATGCCTTCAATATGGTCAAGAAAGAAATTCTAGAAAAATATAATCATAAGAATCCTGAGAATAAGATAATAAAATAATCTTTTCGGGAAAATTTATTAATGCCTGTTTATTGCTCCTTTTATGATTATGGAATCTTTTGAATTAGGCGATATCTGCCACATCATACGCTCTCATAATTATCTAACTGCCAATTTTCATGGTCTGAGGCTGGATACGATAGAAGAAAGCTGCGTTGGAATATTGGAAAAGAAGTATTTTAATTTATTCGGAATTAGTATTACAAGAAAAGCACATCATATTGCTAACTTATACTTTAACGATAGAAGTTCTTTGAATGATTTTTCGAAAATTTGGAAGATAGAGGTGTTTGGAAGAGAAAATTATACTTCCACTGATTCTCTGATTTTAGAACTATTAAATAAGTACGATGTGAGGATATTTAGGGAGATTATGATTGAAGATGTTGAAAAAGAGTATGATTTTGGAATAGTTTAAAATGATGAGAAATAGGATAGATTAATAGCAACTTCTCATAAAATTTATTAACCCATACCATTTATTTAGAGCATGGTAGAGGTGAGTGTTAATACTGAAAAGCCTTTTGAGATAATTCCTGATGTCAAGAAAGAGACTTTGAAGACAGGTTTCTTTATCGGTGTGATTTTCCTGATTAGTATTGCTATTGTCATTTTCTTGCAGATCCAGGTTGGTTTGGGTTTCTTGATTGATGTTTTTGCTGTTTTTGGCACTGAAATAACAGGAGGACAGATAGCATTGACTATTATTGCATTGTTTCTCATATTTGCAATTGCAGTCCTAGCATTCAGCTATTTAAGCATAAAGAATGTAAAATATTCTGTTTTCAAGGATAAGATTATGCATAAAGAGACTCAAGCACTTGTACTGATGCTAAATCAAGAAGTGCCTTTCAAAAATATTACTAGAATCACATTCTCAAGATCAGGATTTCTTAACAAGCTTCTTGATTGTGGCGACATAACAATTGATCTGACTGCATTGAACATTAAAGAAGTAAAGTTATTATCAATAAATAATCCTGAACAGGTTGCTCAGTATCTTCAAGGCATGCTTAACAATTATAATGCAACACAGCAGATGCAATTCCAGGAGCAGAAAAAGATAGAAGGGATAATGGAGAGGTTCTGATAAAAAATAATAACAGATCATAAAATGGCAAAAATATTCATATACGGAGCAGGAGCCTTTGGTACAGCCCTTGCAAAGGTATTTGAGAAACATGATGTAATAGTATATTCAATAGAAAAAAATGTTATTGAGGAGATAAACAAAGAACATCATAACACCAAATATCTGCCTGGCATAAGGCTAAATTGCAGGGCTACTTCAGAACTTTCTATGATAAAGGAGTCTGAAATAATCATAATTGCTGTTCCTTCAAAAGCAGTAAGATTGGTCTGTGGGCAAATAAAAAAATATTATTCAGGACAATATATAATATCAACAAGTAAAGGGCTTGAAAATGGAGAAGTAATGACTAAGATAATTAAGGATGTCATTAAATGCAGGCCAGAAAAAATCATGGCAATATCAGGCCCGAGCATCGCTAAGGAAATAGCTTCTGGAAATCCTACAATGGTTATGCTCGGAGGCTATAGGCATGTTACATTGAAAGTCAAGAGAATTCTCGAGACCGGGAATTTTTTCATCAAAATAACCACAGACATCAACGGGATACAGTATCTAGGATTTTATAAAAATATTATCGCAATACTTGTAGGACTGGCAGATGGTCTTGATTTAGGCAGTAATTTCAAGGCAGCATTAGTAACAAAGGCCTATAGTGACTTCTATTATTTGAATATCAGCCACATAAGAAGACATACATTCATTGATTATGCGGGATTAGGGGATTTTTTTGTGACTGCAACATCAGACGATTCTAGAAACAGGAGATTCGGAAAAATGTTAGCAAAAGGCACGCAGCCTAAGGATATACAATCCAAAATTCATCAGACAGTTGAAGGATATGATAATCTTATGCGGCTGCAGGATAATGGCTCTCTGGTTGTAGATAAAAACCTCGTAAACACACTTAATAAAATATTTCATAATCCTGATCCGCAGATGATCAAAGATTCGCTTATAGAATATATTAGATCGATGAACATAACAACAATAATTTTTGATTGGGGAAATGTTTTGACTAAGGGAAATTACAGCATGAGCGTGGCAGGCAGATTATCTAAGACATATGGCATTAATCAACGGGAATTGTTTAGGGAGCTGGAAAAGAATGAAAAACAGGCATTATTGGGGCATGATTCATTTTTAGGATTCTTCAGACGAATAAAAAAACTCTATCCTAATATCAAATATAACTTATTTTTAAGGGTATACAAAGATTCAGCGATCCTTGATCCTAAAATGATGCAATATTGTAAATTCCTTAGGAAAAATTATTCGCTTTATCTATTGTCAAACAATTATTCAATAATAGCCCCTATTCTCCAAAGGTCAGAACTCTCTGAGATATTTACTGGAATGGTGTTAAGCAACGATATTCATATGATCAAGCCTCATAAAGACATTTTCCAATATTTGCTTGATAAATATAGGCTAAGAGCAGAAAACTGCTTGTTTGTTGACGACATGAAAAAGAATCTCAGAACAGCAGAGCTAGCAAGATTCAATGCTGTACATTACACTAATATTTCTGAATTAAGGAAAAGAATCTCAGGATAGTGTTAGAGAATATTATCATGCGAATCATCCCATAAAATAATAGCTCAATAGCCTTACTCCTGATCCTGATGCATATTTCTGATTGTATTCTTTGGCTTCTGCAAGGTATGCTGTTCCTGCAATGTCTATGTGAGCCCATTTTGTCTTGTCAAGATTAACGAATTTGCTGATAAACACACCACCTGTTATTGATCCTGCCTCTCTGCCCTTGCCTTTTGGAGAGATATTCTTCAAGTCTGAAATATCTCCATCCATGTTATCCTGATATTCTTCAAAGAAGGGGAATTGCCATACTCTATCATAGCTGTCATTGCCTGCTTTGACAAGCATTGAACCTAATTTTTCGTCATTGCTCACAAACCCTGCAACATAATATCCAAGAGCAACAACGCATGCTCCTGTAAGTGTTGCCAGATCAATAATGATTTCTGGAGCATAATTCTTTTCAGCATAAGCAATTGCGTCAGCTAACACTAATCTTCCTTCTGCATCTGTATTCATTATCTCTATTGTCTTGCCATTATATGCCTTAACAATATCTCCCGGCTTTATTGCAGATCCATTAATAAGATTCTCGCATGTAGGAATCACTCCAAGAATATTCTGTTTTAATCCTAATTCAGATGCTGCTTTTATTGTTCCAAGCACTGCTGCTGCTCCTGACATATCACATTTCATGTCAGCAAATTGTCCCGCTGGCTTAATGTCATAGCCTCCTGAATCAAATGTAATGCCTTTTCCTACTATTGCAGTCATGCCTTTAGGAGCATTATTATATTCAATAAGTATTAGTCTCGGATCATGATCAGAACCTGCACTTACTGCAAGTATTAAGTTCAAGCCTTTTTGCTCTAATTCTTTCTTGTTCATTATCTTAACTTTTATTCTAGGATGTTTTGATAGTTTCTTTGCTTCTGATTCAATATAATCAGGATTGACAACAATTGCAGGTTCATTGACTAGGTCTTTTGCATAATTTGTTGCATCAGCAATTATCTTTCCTTGTGAAATGCCTTCAAGCAATTCCTTTGCTTTATTGTCCGGATATTGGAATACGGCTTTTAATTCTGGCCTATCGTCTTTCTTTGACTTGTATTTGTCGAAGACATAATCTGATAACATTAATCCTTCTGTTGCAGCTCTTCCAAGCTCTTTAGGAGCTAAATCAGATATGTTTAGAATATTTGTTGTGAATGAAGAATATTTTCTTTTTCTCAAATAATCAACAGTCCTTTGCATTGATCTTCTTATTCTTTCAATGCTTAATTCCTGCTTTTTTCCAAGACTTATGACAAGAATTGATTTATACACAGAATCTTTTATTGATGTCGAGTATGTTTTTCCAAATTCTCTTTCGAATAACTTCTTTTTTATTGCATCTTCTAATTCTTTTGATAATGGTTCATTGGATTTCTTGAATAATTCATTATCCTCATCAAATAATCCTAAAACTAGCACTTCTTGTTTGGTATCCAATGACTCTTGAACATTTATCTTCATAATTTCACCCTAACGCATTTAATATTTCCTTTACATGCCCGACAACACTTACTTTTGGGAATATCTTCATTATTTTAAAATTTTTATCAATTATAAATGTTGTCCTTGTAGTCCCCATATATTTCTTACCCATAAAAGATTTCTCTCCCCATACTCCGTATTTCTTTACAACCTTTTTTTCAAGATCTGCAAGCAATATGAATGGAAGCTTATACTTATCAACAAATTTCTTATGAGACTTCTCATCATCAACACTCACACCTATAACTATGATCCCTTTTTTCTTGAATTCAGAATAATTATCCCTGAAACTGCATGCTTCCATAGTACATCCGGGAGTGTCGTCCTTAGGATAAAAATAAAGAACAATGTTTTTTCCTTTATAGTCTGATAATTTATGCAGTTTATCATTCTGATCCTTTAATGCGAAATCCGGTGCTGAAGAGTTTTCTTTTAATGGCATAATTTCACCTGAGAGAAAGACAATATTAAGAGAATAAAAAGGTTATGAATTATAGAAACTTTCTAATTTTTTTAAGTTGCTCTTTACCTTTCAGTGTTATTTGGTAAAAACGCCATCTGTCGTCATCATTATTTATGCATTTCACAAGAGAAGATTTTCCGAGTTCGATTATTGCCCTGCTTACGCTAGCTCGCGGTTTTTTAATGAGTTTAGACAACATTACAGGCGTTAACTCCTCCTCTTGAAGTCTATTTAATATCTCAACCTTTAGTTTGCTTCTTAGCAATTCCAATGATTTGTTCATAACAATATATGGTAACATTTAGAATATAAATGAGAATAACAATTAGTGTCACTTATAGCGTAACATTTAAAAATGAAATTCCTTTTTGAGTAGTAATGCCTGTACTAAACTGGATTGGAAAAGAAGCCGTTGTAAATCATGATAAAGAAGTTCCTTTTAGGCTTCTAAAGAAGATCAAAGCTCACTCTATCGGTGAGACTTCTCAAAATCTTATAATTCATGGAGACAATTTGGAAGCTCTTAAAGCTTTGATGCCATATTATCAAGGTAAAATAAAATGTATTTACATCGATCCACCGTATAATACCGGTAATGAGGGTTGGGTATATAATGATAAAGTTAATTCTCCAAAAATAAAGAAGTGGCTTGGTAAAGTAGTCGGAGGGGAGGCAGAAGACTTATGTCGACATGATAAATGGCTATGTATGATGTATCCGAGATTAAAATTACTTAGAGACTTACTAAGTGAAGACGGTGTTATTTTTGTTAGCATTGATGATAATGAGAATTATAATTTAAGACAATTGATGAATGATATATTCGGAGAAGATAATTATATCCAAGAACTAATTTGGCATAGTAAATACACTGTTTCAAACGATGCGAAGTTTTTTTCTAGACAACATGAATATATTTTGTGTTACTCAAAGAATATTTCGTTTGTTAAAGTTGAATGTGCCGTACCTAGAACTGAAGAGGCAAATGATAGATATGCCAATTCTGATAATGATTCAAGGGGTCCATGGAAAGCGACACCTCTGCATGCTAAAAGTGGTAAAGAAGAAAATAATTTTGAATATACATTTAAGAATGGTATTAAATGGAAACCTCCGAAAGGACGTTTTCATAGATTTAGTTTCGAGACATTACAAAAGCTGGATGTGGATGATAGAATCTGGTTTGGCAAAGATTTGAAAAGTACTCCTTCAGTGAAGACTTTTCTTTCAGAACTTTCTTTAAAAATGAAATCTGGAAGTATAATCCCTTTTAGTATTGGAGGGCACACACATAAAGCAAATGAACAACTTGCAGATCTTATGGATAAAGGGGTATTTCAAAATCCTAAATCTGTAGATCTTATAAAACTATTAACAAGTATGTCTACTGACTCGGATGATATCATTTTAGATTCTTTTGCTGGCTCAGGAACAACTGGACAGGCTGTAACTGAATTAAATAACGATCAAAATAGTAATAGAAAGTTTATTCTTATAGAGATAGAAGATGATGTTGCTAAAGATATAACTGCGGAAAGAGTTAAACGAGTCATTCAAAAATATAATTATAAAGACGGTTTCGAATACTGTGAACTTGATAAATCTCTTTTTAATGAAGATGGGCAGATTGAAGAAGAATGCTCTTTTGAGCAACTCGCAACTTATATTTATTTTACAGAAACAAACACAAATCTAGATAAGAAAGCGATTGACAAAAATCTTATTGGGGATTACAACGAAACAGAGTTTTATCTTTTATTCAAGGACAAAGGCAGAAACATCTTAAATAAAGATTTCTTGAAAAAAATCAGCAAAAACAGTAAGAAAAAAGTTATCTATGCTGATAAATGCATTATAGACGATAAAACTTTGAATAAACATAAAATTCAATTTAAACAAATTCCTTATGAGGTTAAGGTGTATTAATATGGAACTTAAAAAATACCAGCAAAAAACAATTGATCTGATAAAAACGTATCTTAAGGAGATACAATTCTTTGGAGATCCAAAACACGCATTTATATCACTAACAGATCAGCCATACAAAGAAAAGTTTTTTGATAAAATTCCTTTTGTTTGCATTAAAATACCCACAGGAGGAGGTAAAACTTTAGTTGGTTGTTATGCTGTTACTGAAATTATGGATTCTTTCCTCAAAGAAAAAATGGGAAGAGGTATTGTAATGTGGTTTGTTCCTTCTGAGGCCATCAAAAGCCAAACATTAAGAAAATTTAAGGACAGAAAAGATATTCACAGAAAAATTTTAGATGATTATTTTGATAATAATGTGAAGATTTTTTCAAATGAAGAATCTTTAAAGATAAGAAAGGAAGATGTTGAGAATAATCTTTGTATAATTATTTCAAGTTTAGATGCTTTTAGAAAAGAAAAATCCTTACAAAATAAGTATAAAGTTTATCAAGAAAATGGAGCTTTAATAACACATTTTGAAAATATAGAATGTTTAGATATTTTAGAAAAAGACGAATCAGGAATAATAAAATCATTAGCTAATGTAATTAGATTAAGTAATCCTCTACTGGTTATAGATGAGGGGCATAAAACTAAAACCGAACTATCAATAACGTTCCTAAAAGAACTTAATCCAAGTTTCGTAATAGAATACACGGCAACTCCGAGAGAAGAAAGTAACGTTTTAGTAGAAATTCGTTCTTCTGAGCTTAAAGATGAAGAGATGGTTAAACTTCCTTTAATTTTGGAAAGTCATACTCAATGGCAAGCTGCAATTTTACAAGGAGTTTTAAGAAGAGAAGAATTAGAAAAAATTGCTAAAAAGGAAAAAGAATTAATAAGACCTATAGCATTGCTTCAAGCAGAACAAGAGAAAGAAGATGAAAATAAAATTACTGTAGGAAAAATTAGAGAACTTTTGATAAAAGATAGAAAAATTTCCGAAGAAGAAATCGCAATAAAGACATCTAAGACCAATGATTTAGAGAGGGTTGATTTATTCTCAAAAAACTGTAAAATAAGGTATATTATAACCGTTAATGCTTTAGCAGAAGGTTGGGATTGTTCATTTGCCTATGTATTGATATCAGTTGCGAATATAGGCTCAAAAATCGCAGTGGAACAAATAATAGGAAGAATTATGAGAATGCCTTATGCAAAAAGAAGAGAGATTGAAGATTTGAATAGAAGCTATATTTTTGCATCAGCAAGAAACTTCAATGAAGCAGTAAACCAAATAATTTCAGGATTAGAAAGTAATGGTTATAGTAAACACGATATTATCAATGCCACCGCAACCAAACAGAAATATGAATTTGATGTTGATAGAAGAGTAAAAGAAGATTTTGTCATGCCATTAATGGCTATTGGAAATGAGGAATTAACTTTTGAAGAACTTATCGGAGAAAAATTTGAATTACATAAACAGGATGCCGTATTTGAATTTAAAGTACATTACGATGCCGATGGTAGAGCCATCATAGACATTAAAGAAAATGATAAATGGTTTAAAGGCAGACAGCAAACCCTAAAATTAACATATCAAGACAAAAATTGTTCAAAGAAAGAACTCATTCAATGGTTAGATAAAAAGTTAAGATTCACAATGTTGGATAAAGAAGATAAGGTTAAATTTCTAGAAAAGACCATAAATGAGATAAAAGGGCATACCATATCCGACTTATCAATAAATCGTTATGTATTATTGATAAAACTTGATGAAGTAATAAACAATATATTAGTAGATTATTCGAAGAAAATATTCGATAAGCTTCTAAAGGAAGAAAAAATCAAGACAATTGAGTTTGAAAAATTTCCGGAAATAATAACGCTTTCAGAAGATATATCACAAGAATTTAATAGAAATTATTATACAAAGATAGACAAACTGAATAAGGAAGAACAAAGATTTATTGAGAGATTAGATTTAGATGCTCTGACTAACATCAAATTTTGGATACGCAATAGAGAAAAAAAAGATCCATTTTACCTATTAGGATGGCAAAGAAATAAGTTTTATCCTGATTTTATTGCAGTAACTAACAAAGGCAATATACTCGTTCTAGAATGGAAAGGAGAAGACCGAATAAGTAATGAAGATACCGAATACAAAGAAAAAATAGGAAAAATATGGGAAAAACTATGTGGTGGAAAATCGTTTTTTTTCTTGGTCCATAATAAAAATATAGAATCAGTTCTTATTCAAATCAAGAAATTATAAGTGTTCACCGGGCATCCTCGCCCAAGGTATATAACCATATGTGTTTTCTTCGTTTCTGGATTTATTGGTCGAAAACTCTCTGCAGTTATAAAAAGTAACATATGTTATGCGGATTAACCGATAATAACTAAATATCTTAAACAATACCTGACGCTATAAACTGATTACAGGTCACACTGGACAACCACACGTGAACTATATAAAGAAGCGATGATTTCCTATGTAGTGGTGTTAAAGATGGATACTGCTTTGGCTGTTTTTGATGGCAAAAAAATCAGGAAAATCTGGGTTAAAGATGAATGGTGGTTCTCTGTTGTCGATATAGTGGGAGTATTGACTGATAGCGTTGACCCGAAGGATTATTGGTACAGATTGAAGAAAAGGGAATTAGAATCTTCAAGGGTTGAGTTATCGACATTTTGTCCACGACTGAGATAGTCAGGAGAGAGTCTTGAAACCGTAAACTTTATATAGTAACAATAAGTAACATATGTTACATGAACAAACCGATAGGAAATAAAAAGTACCTTAAGTTACTTATTGAGTCTAGTACGCAAAAAATATTAGAAGTACTCTTCAGGTATCCTGAGAAAGAATTCAGCCTTTCAGATCTGGCGAAAGAAGCAAATGTGGCAAAACCTCATGCATCAAGAATAATTGAGACTCTCCAGAATATTGAATTAGTCGAGATCGAAAAATTAAGCAAAATATGGCGGATCAGAGCTAATCAGCAGCAATGGAACTTTATAAAAAGCAAAATAGTACACAATCTTAATTTCATATATCAAAGCGGACTGGTAGAATTCCTTAACCAAGAATTCAATAATCCTAGATCAATAACATTATTTGGAAGCTTTAGAAGAGGCGAGGACATATCGACTTCGGATATTGATATAGCAATAGAGATTGATGATGTATCTGATTATGAAATTGTTAGACACAAAAACTTAGAAGAATTCGGGAAAATAATACATAGAAATATACAATTGCATTTGTTCAATAGGAAAAAAGTCGATATAAATGTATTCAACAATATCGCTAATGGAATTGTCTTATTAGGGTTCCTCGAGGTCAAACAATGAACATTGAAGGATTTCATAAACAGATAAGACCAAGACAAATAGATATAGAAAGGATAAAATCTATACTTAAATCTGCACAGGCAAATGCCAAAGTTGTTGCTAACATGGCTCTGAATGATGATTCAGCATCAGTCATTTTTAGGGAAATATATGAATCAATAAGACAGTTGGGTGATGCAATGCTTTGGATGAATGGTTATGAGCCATTGAATCATGAAGTCAGTTTGGATGCTCTTAGGAGTTTAGATATAAAGAATAAGATACTCCTTAATCATTTATCAAGATTTAAAGCAATAAGAAACGATATTAATTATCGAGGCTTTACAGCATCTCAATCACAAGCAAAAGAAATAATAGATTTCTGGAAAAAATGCACTCCGGAGATCATAGAAAAGATTAATAAGGAAATGAAATAAGTCATCTCATATTCTTTTCAACTTCTTCCCAATTTACAACATTCCACCAAGCACTTATATAATCGGCTCTTCGCCAGTTGTACAGAATATAGTAACTATGTTCCCACACGTCTAATCCTAGTATTGGAATCTTTCCATCTGATATTGGACAATCTTGATTTGCTGTTGATAAAATCTCTAGTTTTCCTTTATTCAAAACAAGCCATGCCCATCCTGAACCGAATCTGTTCAATGCTGCATCAGTGAATACTTTCTTGAAATTATCAAAGCTTCCAAAATCCTTGTCAATTGCTGCTGCTAATTTCTCTGGTATTGCAACATCCTTCTTCATGAGTTTCCAGAACATTGAATGATTGAAATGTCCTCCACCATGATTTCTTACTGCATTTCTTATGTCTTCTGGAACGCTATTCAAGTCTTTCAATAATTCTTCAACTTTCTTATTCTGTAATTCAGGATGCTTTTCCAGAACAGCATTCAGCTTATCAACATAAGTCTGATGATGCTTTGTATAATGGATCTCCATTGTCCTAGCATCAATATATGGCTCAAGCGCATCATATGCATATCCTAATTTTGGCAATTCATGTTTCATTTCAGCTCCCTCATTATTACAGGTATTTCGCCTGTTTTTCCTTCTTCGAAATGTCCTTTGTTTTTCTCTATAATGATCTTTGATCCTAGTTTCTTCCTGAATTCATCAGCATTCTTTATAGATACAAATGGGTCATTATCAGATAATATTGCTGTCGAGGACTTCATCTTAGATTTTACTTTCTTGAAATCAATAGGTGTCTCTAACCATGGTTTAGCTATTTCATAGCTTTCTGTTTCATCAATAGCAGCATCTAGCAAAGTCAACCATGGAACAACAAAAATGACTTTACCGACCTTTTTCGCTTTTGGAGTCTCAAGGTATCTTATTATTGTCTGGCATCCGATGCTGTGTCCGATCAATATTGTGTTTTCATCAGCATTCTTAGCTAATGTTGCTAATTTATTCACCCATTTCTTAATCTTTGGATGTGCAGGATCTGGCATAATAGGCTTGATCACTTCATATCCTTTCTTCTTGAGCTCTTTCTCAAGCCATACGAACCATCCTGTGTTAGGATCTCCATCCCATCCATGAACAATGATAGCCGATTTCATCTTATGCCTCCTATTTTCTCTTTTAATTCCTTCAATAATCTTGGATAAATCTTTTTTCCATATTCTGTTTTTATTCTTTTTGCTAGATCATTTTCCCATATTTTTATGAGTTTCCCATAGCTTTCAGGCTCATATTTTTCTTTTATATGTGCTAAGCACAATTTGCTCAGATTATCCGCATCGACGATTATCTCTTCATCTTTTTTTCTAGACATGTGTTTATCTGCGGCGGCTATTAATCGATCTACTGTTTTCATTTCAGAATTTGAAAATTTAATTTTTCTAAGGACAATCAAAGTTAACCTCCTTGAATTATTATTAGCTTTTTTCTCTAATTTAAGCATGTGATCAAAATCAAGCTTTCCTTTAGGAGCAACTCCTGACCATCCGATATCATGGATATATGCTGCCGTTATCAAAAACGGAAGATCTTTTCTATTTTTTCCTAATATCTTTACCCATTTAACAACTCTAAGAGCATGTTTCCAATCTCCTGATCTGGCTTTTTCCATATATGGTTTTGCGATTTTCTTTAGTTTCTGTTCATTAAAGCTATTCATTCCTCACCTCCAATCAATGGCTTTAGTTTTTTTAATTGTGATTCTGCTTGCTTTAAAAGTTCTTCTCTGTAATTAGATCCTGCAGGCGATACACTCGATATTATGGAGACAAGTGTATTGTCTATCTCTGAATATAATTTAGTATTATTTTCATATTTTTGTTTATTAATAGCAATGGCCACTTCATTTAGTTGCATTACTGATTCAGAATCATTCTTCTCAGCAAGCTTATACATCTTATCCATTAAGTCATATAACCCTACCATTTCTCATACTCCTTCTGCATCAGCATCGCATCCTCTTCAATATTAGGTGATTCGCAGATAACGACTCCTTTTAATTTGAATTCTTTGAATGATTTCATTAATTCTTCATATCTGAAGTCAGATTCTTTCAATATTAAGTGATTTCTTTCTCCTTTGTCACCATAATTAATCCCAGACATATGGATATGCATGTTATCCAGGCCCTTTCTTCCTAGGCCTTTTTCGATTTCAGTCAATATTGCTCGAAATTCATTTAATGAATTGTTTCCACCACCGTTGCGTGCATGCAAGTGTGCGAAATCAACACAAGGCATTACTTGATCAAGCTCTTGAGATAATTTTATTATTTCTTTCAGATCACCGAATTGTGATGCTTTGCCTGTTGTTTCTGGTCTGATCCATATATCATTGTCGTTTTCCTTCAACTCATCAGTTATATTTTTTAGAGCATCACAAACAGTATCATAAACCTTTTTATGATCATCCTTCAAATAATATGCTGCATGGAATACTAGAGACCATGCTCCTGCTCGTTTTGCAATGTAAGCTGCCTGCAATATTCTTGAGACAGACGCAGAAAGTTTCTCTTTCTCAACAGCATTTAAATTAATATAATATGATCCGTGTGCTGTCATCACGACATCATTTTCTATTCTTGCCTTATTAGCTAATGCTGCTGTTGATGGATTTAGATTTACTGAATGAACAAATTCTAGCTCCATAGCCTCTAATCCCATCTTGCGAACTTCTGCTATTCCTTCATGAGTCTTAGATCCGTGTGCTCTTATTGGAATCCCTGCTGTACCGAATCTTAATCGATCTAATTTAGAATTCTTGATCTTTGAATAATCAAAATCTTCCATATTAATGTTCATTGAGGATTTCATTTTCTATGATTTTCATATCCTCCTTTCTCTAATTCTTCCGCTAGTTCTGGTCCACCAATCTTTGTTATCTGTCCTTCTAGCATTATGCATACTTTATCTGGCTTAATATAGTTTAGCATTCTCTGATAATGTGTAATTATGAGCAATGTCAGTTCAGGATTCTCTTTTTTTATTGTATTTATGCTTTCGCAAACATTTTTCAGGGCATCAATATCAAGCCCTGAATCTGTCTCATCAAGAATTGCAAGTTTTGGATTTAGTATTGCTAATTGCAATATTTCCATCTTTTTCTTTTCTCCTCCGGAAAATCCCTCATTCAAGTATCTTGAGGCAAATTCTCTTGGAATGCATAGCATGTCCATTTTTTCATGTAATTGCTTGATGAATTCAATCATCTTTATCTGATCTTTCTTCTCTTTGCCAGAATTCATTGCTGTTCTTAAGAAGTTAGATACTGTAACTCCAGGGATCTCTACTGGATACTGGAATGATAAGAATAGTCCCTTCTTTGATCTTTCATCTGGCTTTGTCCCAATGATGTTTTCCTCTTCTAATATTATCTTTCCGCTGACTTTATATGATGGATGTCCCATCAATGCATTTGCCAATGTTGATTTTCCTGATCCATTAGGCCCCATAATAGCAACAATCTGTCCTTTTTCTATCTCAAGATCAATTCCCTTAATGACTTCTTTATCAGCCACATGCACTTTAAGATCTTTTAATTCTAGTATTTTCATTTTCCTGCCTTCCTTATCCATTCTAAAATAATAATTTGTGATTCCGTATAGTCACCATTAACTCCAAGAGTATGATCTGCACCTTCTATTTTTACTAGTTTCGCTTTCGGAAAGTTCTTTGCTAGTTTTATTGTGTTTTTTATTGGTATAACAGGATCTTTTGTTCCATGGATTATTAATGTAGGTATTTTGATGTTTTTTGATTTCTTGTACATGTTATATTTTAAGGCATCTTTATAATAATCATATTTCAATTTTTTAATTGCATTTTTGTTTTTATATTGAATATAACCTTTCTTTTTCCATTCAGCCAATCCTTTGTTGCCACCTGCAAATTCCTTAAACCATTCTGCATCAAAAGCACTTGTTGAACGTAAAATCAGAGAATTTAGGTTTGGATATTTAAGAGCTGCTACCATTACCAATAATCCTCCTGAACTTGTTCCTATTAGATTAATTATTCTAAACCCTTTTTTTTCGCAATAATGAATAGCGCATAGAATAGTATCGACATATCTTGTTATTGTCATTTCCTCGAATTTAGATTCTGATTCTCCGCAATCATTAAGATCTATTGTCAAACTATTTATATTATTTTTTGCAAGAAGTTCTGCAGTTATTTTGCTTCCATATTCCTTATTAGAAGTGAATCCATGAATAATTATATTAATTTCAGAAGATTTCTTATTAGGGGTCGTTAATACTCCGACAATCCTTTCATCTCTATTATTCTTGAAATGGATCTTCATTTTCCTGCCTCATAATCAATTATTCCTTTTTGTACTGCTTTTAGCGGAAGCATCATGCATTTGATCCTTGTCGGTGTAAGTTCAATGCCGAGCAGTTTCAGCATATCATCTGTATTCATCTTCTGGATCTTTTTCAGCTCAATGCCTTCCATTTCCTGCATTAGGATTGATGCAGATGCTATGCATATCACACATCCATGCCCTTTGAATCTTATCTCTCTTATCTTTTCTTTTTTTGCATCAAGCTTTGCAAATATCTCAATCTCATCTCCGCATAATGGATTAAGATCCTGTTTACGGATATCAGGATTTTTCAAAACTCCGAAATTCATAGGATTCTTGTAATGATCAAGCAATACTTCCCGATATAAATCATCCATTTTTCACCTTTGTTATCGCGCTCACATAGATGTTATTTAGCATATATGTTGAGATATTTGTCATAGGTACTATAATTGATGGTTCGCTAGGCGATAACATTCATCTCACCTTTAATACTTTTTTAGCATCATTGATGGCATCAACCAATCTATCTATATCTGAAGCAGTATTATAAAATGATATGCTCACCCTGGATGTAGCAACCAATCCGAGCTTTTTCATGAATGGCTGTGCACAATGATGTCCTGATCTTATGCATACATTATGCCTATCACATATTGTTGCCAGATCATGCGGATGTATCTTATCCAATGTAAAACTTATTACAGGCCCATAACCCTTTGTATTATGCCCAATGATCCTTAATCCGCTTATTGCCCTTAATCTCTTCAAGGCATAATTCTTTAGAGCATCCTCTATTTTCATGAATCCATAAAATCCTTTCTGGAAATATTTTATTGCCTCTGCTGAAGCTATTATGCCTGCTGCATCTATTGTTCCTGCCTCGAATCTATCAGGAATATCAGCCCATGTTGATTCCTTAATATCAACACTCGATATCATATTTCCTCCGTAATTAAATGGCTCAATCTTTTCAAGGAATTTTGTTTTTCCATAAATGATCCCTACGCCTGTTGTTCCATAGATCTTATGTGCAGAGAATACAAAAAAATCAGCACCCCAATCAATCTTATTATGTGCAACATATTGCGTTGCATCAATAATTATTATTGTATCCTTATTCTTTTTCCTTATCTTACTTATCTGTTCTTTCACATCAATCATCAATCCTGAAACATTTGACATTGCTGTAAAAGCAGCAATCTTAGTGTTATCATCAACATATCTTGATATGTCTTCAATGTCCTGTTTTTTCAGATCATATTTTACAACTCTAAATTCTGCTCCTGTTCTCTTGCATAACTGTTGCCAGGGCAGGAAGTTTGAGTGATGATCAATCTCTGTAACAACAATATTATCCTCTTTATCAAATATAAATGTCTTTTCTAGGCTGTTTGCTATCATGTTCAATCCTTCTGTTGCGCTTTTGGTGAATATGATATTTTCTTTTTTTGCATTTACAAATCCTGCAAACACTTTCCTTGCTTCCTCTAAAAGTGTTGTTGCATCTTCTGATAATTTATATACTCCTCTATGTGCATTTGCATTATTGTTTTCATAGAAATTCCTTAACTTATCAATCACTACCTGAGGTTTCTGTGTTGTTGCAGCATTATCCAGATAAACAATTTCTCTGTTCTTGAATATCGGGAAATCATCCATTTTATTCCTGAAGATAAAGTATATTCTCTATCTTTTCTCTGAAATCATCTTTTAAGTGTTCTGGAACAAGCTCCAGGATTTTTTCATAGAATCCCCCAATCAACAATCTCCGGGATTCATCAAAACTCAGTCCTCTGCTCTGCAGGTAGAATATCTTTGATTCATCTGGCTTGGATATGCATGATCCATGAGTGCATCTGACTTCATCATTATGTATTTCAAGATCTGGGATTGAGACAGCTTGTGATTCGTTGTCTAACATGAGGATATCTGATTTTTGGTAGCCATTGCTGTTTGCTGCATCCTCTTGAATATTTATTAATCCTCTTAATACTGCTTTTGATCTGCTCATTATTGCTCTTGACTGCATAAGGCTTTTTGTGTTGTTTGATTCATGGTCTGTTCTGATAAATAAGTTATATTCTGAATTTCTTGCAAGCAAGAGATTATTTATTATTAACCCTGAATGGGCTTTTAATGATGTTCTTATCTCTGTAATGTTTAATTTTGCAGTGCCCTCAATGTTAGTATGGAATAATTCAGAGTTTTCTTTTAGATGTGACTGTTTTCTCGAATATATCATATATTCATCTCCATAATTTCTTGATTCAATAAAATTTAATTTACTGTTCTCTTCCATGATTATGTCTATGAAGTCTGTGGCAATGCTTTTATTGTTCAATGCCTCTGTATTGATGATTAATACTGAATGAATATTTTCCTTGACATACACAATAAGATGATTATATTGGCTTCCTGCTATCTTCCTGTCTATGACAACAGGATTATTCTTGTCTATCACAAGAATCTTAATTGATCTTAAAGCTGCATTAAGATAATCCAGCTTATTTTCTAGTTTTGGATTATTGATTATTGATAGAATATCCTGCTTTGTTTTTTCTTCTAGTTGATCAATATTGTTTTCATCAATAAGATCTGCATTCTCAATATCATAATGTGTATTGCCTGGCTTGTTAAAGATATTCTCTAAATCAATGTTTTCAAGATTTGTTAATATGCCTATGCCAGACTTAATCTCCTGGAATTTTAATTCATGGAATTTTTTTAAATAATCCTCTTTATTCATCCTAGGCTCCCTTCCATCTCTAATTCAATCAATCTGTTCATTTCAACAGCATATTCTAATGGCAATTCTTTTATCAAAGGTTCTATGAATCCTGACACTATCATCTGAACAGCCTGCTCCTGGCTTAAGCCTCTTGATTGAAGATAAAATATCTGTTCTTCAGAGATCTTTCCAACAGTTGCTTCATGGACTATATCGGCATTTGATTCCTGAACATCAATGCTAGGATAAGTGTTGCTTTGAGATTTGTTGTCAAACATCAATGCATCACATGATACTGCACATTTGGAGTTTATTGCGCCTTTCTTTATCTTTACCAATCCCCTATATGATGTAATACCTCCATCTTTGCTTATGCTTTTGCTTTTGATTGTTGAAGAAGTGTTTTCTGCTAAATGATACACTTTAGATCCTGTATCTTGATTTTGGTCATGGCCTGCATATGCTATTGATATATGGTTAGCTCTTGCATTTTTGCCTACTAAGAATGATGTTGGATATAGCATAGTCAAACCCGAGCCCATATTTCCAGAGATCCATTCTATTATTCCGTTCTCTTCAACAATTGCCCTTTTTGTATTTAGATTGAATGTGTTTCTAGACCAATTCTCAACTGATGAGTACCTCATACGAGCATTCTTATGGACAAATATCTCAACACCGCCAGCATGTATTGATGATGCGTTGTATACCGGCGAACTACAGCCCTCAATGTACGAAACTTGTGCCCCTTCATCGACGATGATTAGTGTATGCTCGAACTGTCCTGATTTTTTTGCGTTCATTCTGAAATATGCTTGAAGAGGCATATCAATCTTAACTCCTTTTGGTATGAAGAGGAAAGTTCCACCAGACCAAACAGCTCCATGCAATGCTGCAAATTTATGCAAATTAGGTTTAATGCATTGATTCATGAAATATTTTTTTACAAGATCAGGATATTTCTGCACAGCAACATCCATATCCTCAAAGATTACGCCTTTCTTTTTTAGATCTTCCCTGATATTATGGTAAACAACCTGTGAATCATATTGTGCTCCAACTCCTGCAAGACTTAATCTCTCTGCTTCAGGGATCCCTAATTTCTCAAATGTTCTCTTAATATTTTCTGGAACCTTTTCCCATGAATCAGAATCAGCATCCGCATTCGGGATATTGAAATAAGTTATTTTATTCAGATCAAGCTTTTCAAGACTAGGACCCCAATTTGGAAATTTTAGTTCAGCAAACGTCTTTAATGCTTCTAGCCTCTTCTGCAGCATCCATTCAGGCTCATTCTTGTACTTGCTTATATTCCTTACTGTATCCTCGTTCAAGCCTTCTGGAGTCTCATACCTAGACTCGACATCATCATGATGATCATACAGTTCTCGAGTTATGTTAACGGTCATTTTCGATATTATTTTTTTTATACGTCAGAAATACCACTCATCTATGATGAGTGGAAAAGCCATGCTTATCCTTCTGATATATGTGGACTGGTATTTCTGATCGTGATCAAGAACAAGCATGATTGCTGGCAATCGTGCCGCCGGTCTTTGACCGGTGGTTCTTGACAATACAATTTTTTTATAAAATCTACTATTTCATGTCTTTCTTTTAGCACATGAATAAAATCATGATTATATAATCTGTCCATGCGTCTTGATGATTCATCTTTATATCCTGCTGTATCTATTATTATGTGTTTATCAGAAGGAAGTTTATTTATTTGTCCAACACCCATTAATTCATGAACTAATATAGCATCAGCTAAGGATATTTCATTTTCTGGTATTTCCATTTTATCAATATCTCCTTTAATTATTGTAGCGTAATCCCAAATATCTTTATATACAAGTTTGTCTGCACCGTCAACATTTAATTTCCAATCATAAACAAGCAAATTTATTTTTTTCATCATCACACCTTCAAGCATCTCGGGCACATCTTTTTTGCATGCTTATCGACTATTTCTATGATTGGAATTATTGTGTCTTTGTTCAATGAATAGATCCTCTGCTTGCCATCTCTTTTTACATCGACAATCTTGCATTCATATAATTTCTTCAATGAATGGCTTATATGGCTTTGCTCTAGTTTAGTCTTCTCAGTGAGCTGAGTAACATTCATAGGTCTCTTAAGCAGTTCTTGAATAATCGATTGATTAGTAGGATTAGCTAATGTCTGGAAAAAATCATTATATGATCTGCAAAACATATGAATATGAATTCATATGAAGTTTATAAAGATTGTGGAAAGAAAAACTTATTCGGCATCGATGATGGTTGTAGAAACTTTTGTACCGCAGATATATCCTTGTACTATCCTGACATCATAAGTAGAATCTTTCTTTAGATTGGATAATATTGTGTTGGCCAAAAACTTACCTTCCAATACTGCACTATTATCATATGCATAGAATTTTTCACCTGATGGCAGCTCAAATGTTCCTTTAGTATGATACATATTATGTCCCCATAGTTTTTTCACATCTATTAATTTCACATTTTTATAATCTTTTTCTGTTCTTGACTGAATCGCCTCTACGCCCGCCTCCGCGCCCATATAGGCTACGTTTATAGCTATTATAGGAACTGCAAGCATGACGCTTATTGCAACAAGATTCACCTCACTCTCAATTGTGTTTGTGACACCTTCGACGATTTTTTCCAGTTTATTCATTTTCTCATCCTCCTTTTTATCTAAATTCCACATAGCACTTGCACAGTTCTTTTGGTTTTATTCCAAAACGATTGCGCGCCTGGTTTTCCTGTAAAAATTGCAAAAGCATACATATATGTACTTCATAATATTTGATTTGAAATGCATTTTTTATTTTATCATAACCAGCGGATCCTGGATTTAGGGATATAATCTGTTGTTCTTCAATAGTTCGCAGTCCTTTATCTAGGGTTTTAGAAGATTTTTGCTCGAGGATATATCTCTTCAAATCTGAGGTTACTTCCTTGTTAATGAATATTTTTTCGCTATTTATGGATACAAGTAAATTATCTATCTTACATTCTAGACCTACTGAGAAAATTGGTTCCAGTCTTGATTCTAGAATAGAGTTCCATTCCATAGGTGTTTGGTAAATAGAATAGTTATTGTAGTAAAAACGAATTTGTTCTGGTGGAACGTCTCTAAATATATTAATCATTTTTTTGTAGTTTTTTAACATTCTCTCATCCTCCATTTTAACTTTATAGTAGATACACTATGAAATATATAAACCTTACCCCCCACTAGGTGTAGAGTAAACTATTTAAATGAGCAAGATAAGTTAATAGTATGCACAATCTAGAACGCATCGGATTAACAAAGAATGAATCAAAAGTATATACCACACTTCTAAGAACAGGAACAGCCAAATCAGGGATCATTCTTAAGCAATCAGGATTAAACAGTGGAAAGATCTATGAAATACTTGAATCATTGAAAGAAAAAGGATTAGTAAGCGAGACAATTATTGACAATAAAAGACATTTCACAGCAGCCCCACCAAAACAACTCATAAGTTTCTTAGATAAAAAGAAAAAGGATCTAGAAGAGCAGGAAAATGACATTAAGAAAGATCTTCCTGAGCTTGAAAAATTGAGAAAAGAGACTTTGCCACAGAAAAAGATCTTGATATATACTGGATTCAGAGGAGTAATAACTGCAGCTGAAGAAGCATTAGAGAATACTCCTAAAGGAGAGGAGATATTATCAATGGGAGTTTCGGATGTTAATGCAAAATATCAATTCTATTGGGTCAAATGGGAAAAGATGAGACAAGAAAGAAAAATTACTGCACGTTATATTTTATCAGAAAAAGGAAAGATATTCAAAGATCTGAAGAATGAAAAAAATATTTCAATAAGAATATTGAAACTAAATACTCCTGTTGGTGTTGACATATATGGAAAAGATAAAGTCCTTATCCTACATTATCAAGAGCCAGTATCCTGCACATTGATCTATGATGAATACACTGCAACATCATTCAGGCAATTCTTTGAGCCGCTGTGGAAGATGGCAGAGAAATGATGCTATTTTATCCCAATAGAGAATAGCATTTCATCTTTATAATCATCTATATCCAATAATGTCTTTCTTAGCCATAAACCATCTCTATTTCCTATATAAATATATTCGGCAGTACTTTTATCTTTGAATTTTATGTATAGAACAGGTTTCTTAAAATAATCTCTAGTATGAATAGAAGTGTCGACGCGCACCTCCAACGGTCTTGATTGTGCTTGTATTTCTGCAATATTCCTTTTTCTTTGCATAAAATCTATATTATCAAAATTATCCTTATGAGCCTTATCTTGTGTAATCATGTTGGAAACAACGAAATTTCCATTAACATAATAAGAAATATCTGGATAATAATTATTTTTATAAAAGAATTTGTCAGAAGAATATCTATTAAATTCAACAGAATTAATGTTTCTGTGGAAAGTATATTTATATTGAGGTTTATTTTCTCTCCAATAATCAAAGAGTCCTATATGAATTATTGAGACTATCGATCCTAATAACATTCCATAAAAGAAAAAATATGAACTCTTCAAATCTTTTAATAAGTTTATTTTCATTTATTATCACTTGTTATACAATTTTATTCCTCGACTCATGTAAAAAGGCCTTAAGGTGATATATAATTCTTGCAAATTAGTGATTGCTTTGCTTGCCAAAGATTTTATTAGTTCTTTATCACGTATTTCTTTTTTATACTTGCTGAGATATTCTTCTTGTATTTGGTCGCTAAATTTTTCTGAATGTAGAATGATCTTAGAGTTATCTAATAGATCATATGACAATAATGGGTAACTGTCTATATTTTTTAGTTTATAAGTTGATGTTTTTTTAATTCTGATTTTAGGTATTATAGCAAAATTAGGCCAATTATCATGAATATACCCTAATTTTTTAGGCGACATATTTAACTCATATTTTTTCAAATAAACATCCATCCTAAATCCGCAGAGGCGAGCCGATCCATCAGATTTAGCCCTAATATTTTTAAAATATGCTTTGTAAAGTGTTGGCTTATCATACTCTTCTTTATTGAATTTCTGATATCGACATCCGAATGAAGAAACATCGATTGGTGAATATCCATCCGTATTTGTATTCGGAATACTTTCGAGAGTATTGCTTGCGGATATCATAAATTCTAGTCCTTTTAGATGTGAATGATATTCAAATCTACCTAATACCTTCGGAGCAGTGATGCTCCACCAAACATACTCCTTGTTTAGATGTACTAATCGCCATTTAGCAAAAGCAATAATTCGTTTTATCTCATTAATTAGTTCACTACTCATAAATTAAAATAAATCAATTAAGTATTTAAGCCTTTGTTGTATACTTTGTATACGAAAATTATTTAAATAAAGAAGATAATATGACTTCATGGATACTGCTGTTCTTAAGGATATAGGATTAACTGATGCTGAAATCAAAGTATATCTAGAATTATCAAAGGTTGATTCTGCTATGGCTTCTGAGATTGCAGAAAAAATAAATATCTACAGGACAAATGTTTATGATCTACTTGAAGCACTAATCGAGAAGGGATTGGTTAGCTATATAATAAAGTTTAACAGGAAACATTATGTTGCTTCAAGACCAAATAAGCTATTAGACTTTCTTAAAGAAAAGGAAGAAAAGATAAAAACACAGCAATCAGAAATTCAGCAATTGATACCTATTCTTCTTAATCTTAAGCAACCAAAAGAAGAAGAACTAAAAGCAGAGATATATAGAGGAAAAGAAGGCTTAAAAAATCTTCTAAATGATATGCTCGATGAAGGTCAAGAGATATATTATTTAGGATATTCTGGAATATCGCAAAATATCATCCCCTATTTTTTAATACATTGGCATAAGAGAAGAGTTAAATTGAAAATAAAAAGAAAAATCCTAACAAAAGAACAGATGAGAGATTCAGATGCAATAAAGAAACCTTTGACTCAAGTAAAATTTCTTCCAGATTCATATAACATCCCCATATCCATAATGATCTATGGAAATAAGATGTGGGTGATAGTTCCTTCTGATAATGATCATATTTCTTTGTTAATAGAATCGAAGAAACTAGCTAAATCATTTCTCAATTATTTCAATGAGTTGTGGGATGTTGCAAAGAAATAATCTATATAGACTCTATTATTATCCTATCTTTATCTGGTCGTATATACGCTTCATGGCCTTCTTTCCATTTGAGGAAATCTGCGATCTCTTTCGGAAGCCTTACAGCCAAGGAATTTCCGCTTCGCGTTATCTTTGTCTTCTTGCCAAGGTCCCAGACACCTGCTTTTCTTGCTGCTTGTTCAATTTTCTTTGTTGTTGTTTCATCTGTGAATGATTCATTGCATTTATTGCATACTCTTGCAGGAAATTCTCCTAAACTAACTCCGAACATTGACTCTTTCACTTTCTTATTTTCTAATTTTCCTTTTCCGCACATCGGGCACGTCATCATTATCACCTTGGTTTCACAGTTATCACAAAATAATCATTGCTTTTTTTCTTATAGACAACACAAAAATATCTGTAATAAGATAAAATCTTGTCTGGCTCTTGCATCTGCTTTGAGCCGCTCGATATTGCTTTTGATACTTCATCGACTGTTATTCCTCTTGCAATCATCCTTTCTCTTGCATGCTTGCTGAAGTAAATAGTCAAAAGTAACACCTGTAAGTACAGTATATACATGTAAGTTTATAAAGTTTACGAAAGAGAAATCATTATCTATGATATTATCTAAATTAGTTGTTTATCATTTCGAAATCAGGATCTGTTTGTGTAAGCAGAGCAACATAAGTCGTATATGACATCAAGAGAGGATCTTTAAGAAAATCATTGAAAGTGTAATTCTCCGGTTTTTTCATTAAATCAGGATCTTTCATATAATTACACATTATCTCGTCATTGGTGATGTTTTTCATAAATAAGATCATTAAATAATTAGAGTAAAGAGAAGCGAGATCGGAATATGATGTTTGAATGTTTTTGAGTGTTTCTTTTAGCTTAATCTTATCAAATTGCTCGGTGATTAGAAAGCGATTTCCTGTTTTGATAATTTCTTCAATATTTTTTAGATTATTTCTTAATTGTAAAGAGTTTTTATCAACTATGTTCTCTATATCAGAGATTTTGTCTGTCAATTCCTTCAACTCTAAATCTATATCTTCCATAAAAGTAGTAATGCAGGATTCTTTATATGTCTTTATGCTGTTTTTTCGGAATTTTTCCAGAAGAAACCGTAAACTTTCCGACCTAGCTTAAAAAGCATATCAAAAGTTTTCAACTCAACCATATCATAATACGCATTTGTATAGTATTTTGATTTTGGATTATTATTTCCCTTTAGATAATCAGGCACGTACATCCCGAGGATTTTTATTTCTTTTAACATTTTAGGGTCATTGCGCTTTAAACCTGATTTTTTATAATTTTCAACCATACTAAGATGTAAATCTATTATTTTCTCTAATTGTTCTGATTCTTTTTTTATCCATTAACTCTCTCAAACACTTCATCCAATGTTATTAGTTCTTCCTTAGCAGAATGTTTTTCAGAAGTTCTTCTCAAAGTTATTCGGTGTTATGGCTACTGTTTTTTCTATGTGCTTGAAACATTCTTTTAGTTCTGAAAATGCTGATTCATTAATAGTTGTCAGAGAGACCTGGTACGCTGTTTGTTTCTGTATGAAATCGACTTCTTTTTTTCCTGACCAATAATACAACTCTTGATTGTTTCTTCTCAATGCTTGTGCTGTTATTGCTTCGAAAAGATGTCCTTTGTTCGTCTTTGCACTGAGTGCAGATGTTAATCCATTGTCTATGCAATAATATTTAGAAGCCCTGTCTGCAAGATATTTTGTCTTTGCAGAATATGAAAAATAAGGAACTTCAAATATCAAATAGGCATCCACCATGTGTGAAAGATAGTTCTCTGCAGTCCGACTATTTATTCCTAACTCCTTGGCTAGTTTGTTTGCGCTGATTTTTAATCCGGTGTTGGCAATTATATACTGTGCCATTGCCTTGAATTGTTGAGTTGGAGCTATCTGATGTTTTTCCAGGATATCTCTGAGAAGAATATCATTGAAATATTGCATCAACAGCTGCATTTTTTTCTCTTCATTCTTCTCTAACACGATTTCTGGAAACCCTCCAAATTTAATGTATTGCTCAAAACTTCCTCCTTTAAATGCTTTGAATTCTTGATAATTTAAAGGGAATATTTCGAATGTAATATTTCTCCCTGTGAGGACGGTTCCGAGCTTTGGAGATAAAAGCGAAATGTTTGATCCGCTGATTATGAATTTTTTATGGGACTTAATATCATAGTGTGTTCTCAGCCAGCTTTCAAATTTAGGGATTTTCTGTATTTCATCAAAGAAAAAATACTTTGCATCGCGATATGTCTTGATTATCTCTTCAAGAAGATCGATATTAAGATAGGGCAAAAGACGATAATCATCAAAGTTCACATATACTGCTTTCCTAAGTCTTGATGCAATTTGCTTCAGAATTGTTGATTTACCTGATCTCCTGACGCCTTTTATTATTATTATCTCTGGTCTAGAGAGCCAATTTTCTATCATCTCCAGATATTTATATCTGTATATACCTATGTCCTTGAAAGTTGTTCTTACAGTGGCTTTTATTGCATCATTCATGCGCATAGTAAGTTCAGTTTATTTATAAAGGTTTGTATTGCAATACAAACTAGCAGTTGTTACACAATAATTTAATCTATTGAGAATTGACTCTCTCAAACACTTCATCCAATACCATTAATTCCTCTTTTCCAGAATGCATGTTCTTTAGTTTTATTTTCTGCTCTTTTAGTTCTGTCTCGCCGATAAATCCTACATACGGAATCTTCATGGAATTTGCATAATCGAGATTCTTTGATACTCCTTTATCCATAAGATCTATATCTATTTTCAATCCTGCTTCTCTTAATTTTGTTGCAATGATCAGCGATTCCTTGAATGTTTTTATCGGGATAATGTATAGTTGTGTTACTGTCTTTTTCTCTTCTTGTCCAGATAATTTCAATGCATCAGTTATAGGCTCTAAACCAAACGCGATTCCAACAGCAGGATATTGTCGTGCATTCTCTGCATACATCCCAATCATATTATCATATCTTCCGCCGCCGCAGATGCTTGAATTAACTTTTGATTCTTTCAAAAATCCTTCAAATACTGTTCCTGTGTAATATGCGAGCCCTCTTGCTAATGAGATGTTTAGTTTTATTCTTCCAGCCTCGACAAATTTCAGATAAGAGAGCAGTTCATCTAGTTCATTCATTCCCTCAATGCCGATTTCAGAAGTTATTAAATATCTCATTCTCTGCAATGTCTCTTCATTTGATTCTCTTACAAGGAATACTTCTTCTATTTTATCTATAGATTTTTTGCTTATACTCTTTTCCTGCAATTCTTTTCTTACTGCATCAAATCCTTGTTTTGCAATTTTGTCGACTATAATAATGACTGATTCTCTCATGCTTGGAGCAATATCGCAATAATCCATTATTCCATATAATACTTTTCTATTGTTGATTTCCATGAATGCATCTAAACCAAGTTCTTTGAATGCGTCTAATGCCAGCAAGACTATTTCAGCATCTGCCTTCATTGATGAGCATCCTGCGATATCAACATCACACTGCCAGAATTCCCTATAACGTCCAAGCTTTATAGGACCATCTCTAAACACTCTTCCGATTTCATATCTCTTGAAAGGCATTTTCAGATTAGGATTCAATGCAATAAATCTCGAGAATGGAACAGTCAGATCAAACCTTAATCCTAATTCTCTCTGTCCTTGATCTGTCAGCTTAAATATCTCTTTTGCTGCATCACTCTCTGAACCTGCAGCGAATTTTGCTGTCAATGTATCAAGCCTTTCAATGCTCGGTGTTTCAAGAGGAGAGTATCCGTATCTCTGGAAAATGCTGACTAGCTTATTCACCATATCATCCCTGATTATTTTATCTTCGGGAGCAAAATCCCTCACACCCTTAGCCATATCTACCATGATTATCACCTATTCGTCTGTTTTTTTAAAGTTTCTTATTGATTTAATGAAATTCTTCGAATCTATTATGTTTGCAGCACATTGTTCTCTCATATACTTTAACGCAACATCATTTGCTTCATATGTTCCTACACAATCTTTCAGAACATAAATTTCATATCCTCTGTAATACGCGTCTACGCATGTCAATAATACACATATCTGTGTTGTAACTCCCGTCAATATTACTGTCTTAATCCTGTTCTTTTTTAACCAATTCTCAAAACCCGTTTTATAAAATGCGCTATAATAATTCTTTTCCATTACTTTATCATTTTTCAAAGGCTTTAAATTATAAAATTCAATTCCTTTACTGTTTGGTTGACAGAGATTTTTTGTTTTTTTGATCTTCATTCTTTGCATGTGAGATAAAGGAATTTTTTTAGGGTCATAAATTAATTTAAAAAAAATAATTTTCGTATTCAGTTTTCGGAGATTATCCAATAATCTGGATATATTATTGACTGCTGCTTGGATGTTCTTAACATTTCTTCCGCTGTTAGATGTTATTCCCTTATCTGAACAAAAATCATTCTGAACATCTATTATAACAACAGCCATGTTTTTTATTGTTTTCTTCACTTAAATCACCTTTATTGTTTTTTCAACTTCTTCAATAATTTTTCCATTTCTCATCAATAATGCCATTATATCTAGATCCTTATAAAATATTCTATCTTCTTTTACCTTCTGAATACTTTGTCTAATTACTGAGTATGCAATGCTTGTTCCTGCGCCTAATCTTGCCGGCTTTTGGAATTCATAAGCCTGTGCAGCACACATGAATTCTATCCCAACAATAGCCTCTGTATTTCTAATTATTTCTCTTGCTTTTCTTGCTGCTATTGTTCCCATGCTGACGTGGTCTTCTTGGTCTGCACTGCAGGGAATTGAATCAACACTGGCAGGAGATGCAAGTATCTTATTTTCACTAACTAATGCTGCTGCAGTGTATTGAGTTATCATAAGACCCGAATTCAATCCTTCTCCTTCTGCAATCAAAAATGCAGGCAGTCCTGCATTAAGTGCAGGGTTCAACAGCCTATTTACTCTACGTTCTGCCATGTTTCCAATCTCAGATACAGCAATTCCTAAAAGATCCATTGCATAAGCAACAGGTTGTCCGTGGAAATTTCCGCCAGCAAGATAGGTTTTTTCCTCTGTCAAAAATATTGGGTTGTCTGCAACTGAATTCATCTCTATTTCTACCTGCTTTCTCGAATAGCCTATTGCATCTCTTGATGCTCCTAAAACCTGCGGAACACATCTTAGACTATATGCACTCTGTGTGTCTTTTTTCTTTTGCATTAATACAGTGCTTTTGTCTATTAGGTTTCTAATATTTTTAGCAACAATGTTTTGTCCTTCAAACGGCCTTAATGCATGCAATCTTGAGTCAAATGCCAGTGTTACGGCATTTAATGAGTCGATTGTCAATGCAGCTGCAATTTGCGCATTTTTCAATAATTTTTCAGCATCGTAAACTGCTAATGTTCCTATGGCGGTCATTGTTTGTGCACCATTGAATAATGCCAATCCTTCTCTTGCTTCTAATTCAATTTTCTCAAGACCCTTAATCTTTAGTGCTTTTTCTGCATCCATACGTTTACTGTCAATAAATGCTTCTCCTTCTCCCATAAATACTAATGCCATTTGTGCAAGAGGAGCAAGATCTCCGCTAGTTCCAACACTTCCTTTCTCATAGATAACAGGAACAATATTTTTGTTCAATAGCTCTGCAAACATCTGTAGAGTCTTAGGTCTTACTCCGGAGTATCCTCGTGCTAAAACATTTGCCCTTAACAGCAAACATGCTCTTGCTTCATCTTCTGGCAAAGGATTGCCCCAACCCGCGGCGTGTGCTCTGATCATTCTTTTTGATAACTCAGAGCCCTGGTCTTTTGATAGTATGATGTTTCCAAAAGCTCCTATTCCTGTATTTACACCATACAGTATGTCCCCTCTATCAAGCATTTCTTGCAATGCATTCCAGTTCTTTTGAACTTTTTCCATTGTTTTCTCAGAGAAAAAAACTTTCTCTTTATCTCTTGCAACTTTCTTTACTTTCTCAATATTTAATGTGGCACCATCTATCTCAATCATTTTTATCCTCCTCCGTTAGAATTACTGCATTTTATGTACAGAAAATAATCTTCCCTTATCCTATCATATGTCTTTAGATCTATATTGCCTGATTTATACTCCTCAAAGGCTTTTGTAACTTTGTCTAATAAAATCTCTTTTTCAATGAATAAAACCAGCGCTTTGCACTTTATCCTCCAACTTATTGTCTTTTTCCATTTTCTTCTCCTCCATATTTTATTAAGGGCGACTGGCGAGATTTGAACTCGCCCAAGAAGATCCACAGTCTCCTATGCTGCCAGGCTACATCACAGCCGCCATTGAATAGAAATACATCTAATAAGAATTTGAATTTAATATAGAACAATCTAAGAATAAGTCTATCTATGATGAATAAAACCAGCATTGTTTATGCTTTTGTCCCCGATCATATTATTTGTATTCATTTGAAGTATTTAATTGTTTGTTTTTGTAATATATTTCTGTGGCTATTTTTTTCAATTTATTCAAGTCTTTGGTATTATATATTGCTTCTAGCAAAGCATGTTTTTGTTGAATATTGTTACCCATTTGCGCTTCTAGTTTTTCTTTATAATTATAATATTTATCAAAATCATTTTTATTTAAAGCATTTACTACGGGTTCTACATATGTCTTATAAAAATTGTCAGGCATATAAAATCCCTCGAGTTTAGCTTTATTCTTAAAGTGCTCATATTCTGCATTAGTAACCTGTTTCCTTATATCATCATCAGTTGATGCTGCACCTGCATAAATAATATCGAAATTTTTTTCTAGAAAATATATTGTTTTTGCGTCTGTTTCTAAAGTATAATGCGCTTTACCAAAGGTGATGCCTTCCGGAAATATAATGTTGATTTTGTCACGTCTGACATATTCCTTGTATACATTATCGTTTAGCGTACTAATCACTTTATATTCTGGCCAATATCCCAAGAGCTTTTTTTGAAGATTGGTTTCAGGAGTTTTTATTAGTCCAACTATCAAAGCATTATCATTAGGCCTTTCAGGATCTCCTTGAACATAAAAATATTCGTTATACATGATCTACGTATGTTTTCTGTATTTATAAAGTTTATTGTTATTACTTAGAAGTAACTATTTTACTATTCGTATATTTGCGTTGTATCAAAGAATCCATCATCATTTGTATCAATGAACACTATATCTGCCTTATTGTTTTCGTTTTTATCTATACCCAAGTATTTAGCATTATCTTTCATAACATTTCCAACATATGGAAAACTAGCATATGTATCAGGAACATTGTTTCGATTAAAATCCAAACTGACTTCTTTAAATTCCATGATTCCATCTTTGTTAACATCGACGTCTTTTTCAGACAATATAAAAGACTTGTAATCACTATATTTGAAATAGTCAATAGACAAAAATGAATTCAAGCTAATCAGCAAGGCAATCAACGTTTTCATTAAAGAGAGGGATTGAGTTTATTATATAAATCTTTTCCAAATCAGATGCAGTAAAGTTGAGAATGATAAGAAAGTTGTCAGGCTCACATGGCATAAGAACTTGATTGTATATCGAGTTATTTGTTATCGATGTTATGTTTTCGAGTTCGCTAGCAGACAACTCTCTTATTTAAGTTGACTTCATCTCCAAATCATTACCTTTAAATATTGCTTTCTTATCCAAATCATCACGGGAGTGTAGCGCAGCTTGGATATGTTGAAGTGCCCTACTGGACACGAAACACCAGAGAGCGCGGCAGCCTTCTATTTGGACGATTCCAAAAAGTAAGCTGTAGGTCCGGGGTTCAAATCCTCGCACTCCCGTTTATATCCTTCCCCTCAATCTTTCTGCATCAAGGATCCTTCGTATTGCTATAACATATGCTGCTGTCCTCATGTCGTGTTTAGAATTCTTATATTCATTATAGACTTTATTGAATGTTTCTTTCATCTTCTGATCAAACATCCTCTCAATGTATGAATCCTCAAATCCCGTTCCTGTCTTGTTCTGCAGCCACTCAAAATAGCTTCCGACAACACCGCCAGAATTTGCCAGAATATCAGGAATTACCGTGATCTTTTTCTTGAATAATATCCCATCTGCATCATTGCTTATTGGCCCATTTGCTAATTCAATAATATATCCTGCTTTTATCCTAGAAGCATTTTCTTTTGTTATCTGATTTTCAAGTGCGGCCAATACAAGAATATCAATATCTAATTCCAATAATTCTTTATTGCTGATCTTTTTTGCACTGTAATTCTGTACAGATCCTTTTTCATCCTTGATATTTTTTACTTTATCTATATTCAAGCCTTTAGGATCATATATTCCTCCTGAACTGTCTGAGACAGCGACAATATTTTTTGATAAGTGTTTTGCCATGAAGTATCCCGCATTGCCAAAACCTTGGATTGCTATCCGAGAATTCTTTATGTTTTCTTTTTTTGCCAATTCATTGAATATAATAAATCCCCCTTTTGATGTTGAATCATTCCTTAACCTTATGCCACCTAATTCAACTGGTTTTCCTGTTATGAACCCGGGCTCTTTTTTATCATTGATCTTTTCAAACTCATCAAGCATCCAAGACATTATCTGTGGATTAGTATAGACATCAGGAGCAGGGACATCCTTATCTTGACCCATATGTTTATGGAATGCTCTGACATATTTCCTGCTTAATTCCTGTAATTCATCTTGGCTTAATTTTTTTGGATCAACAATAATCCCTCCTTTGGCTCCTCCAAAAGGCAGTCCTGCAAGACTATTTTTCAGGCTCATCCAGAATGATAATGATTTGACTTCATCTTCAGAAACATTAGGATGATATCTGATGCCGCCTTTTCCAGGCCCTAAGGAATTATTGTGAATGATCCTGAATGCCTTATAAGAATGTTTTTTAATTTTAAGATTTGCCTTCTGAATCTTAAAATATTTTGATAGGATCTCTTTTTCCTTTTTATCAAGATCCATTATCTTTGATATCTTCTCGATCATGCTCTTGGTAATGGTTAACATAATAATCACCTGTGCACAGAATTGCACATCTGTATAAATAGTTTATGAATATGTGCAAATTTTGATAGAAAAATTCATTAATGCATGGATTCAGCTTCATATATTTTGTCAAAGAATTCTTTTTTTATGAATAGCTTCTTCTTTAGCAATTGCATCTTCTCCTCTAGATCATGTAATATCCATGGACTATTATTTCTTTGGCTTGCTGCATAATCAACTATCCTGTTCCAATCGATACTTTTTTCTTTTTCAACTATGGCCTCTATGTCTTCCATGTCTTTCTCTCTGTTTGTGACTGCTTTGAGCAGTATCAAATCTTCTTTAGGCAGGATTTTTATTATTAATGTTTTTTTACCTATAAAATCATTGCGTTGTGTCATATCCTTGGTGATTTCTACTCCAAACACATTTTTTACGAACAAGTCAAATCTTTCCTCTCCTCTTGAGAACATTTTTGGTTTTCCTTTATGCTGTTCTCTTTTTTTATCATAAACTCCTCTTATTGATCTTTCTTTATAACCGATTTTTTCTATTGCCTTAATGAATATACCCCTGTCTTTTTCATTTTGAAAAACCATGTCTATGTCCTTTGTGGCAGTCTTATATCCTAAAAACATCATTGCAGTGTCGCCTATGGCGGTGCATTCGACATCTTTTTCTAAGTATTCTGATATCAGCTTGAATAATGCTTCCTGGTCTTCTGTGTTTATCATTTATACCTCTCAGGCATTTTTTTTACACGCATTATTTTTCTTGCCTCATTATGTAATGTTATTAATTCTTTTTTCAATTTTTCTTTTTCTGCAAGCTCAAACAGCACTTTCCAGTTTTTTACATGCCTAAATAAATGCATTGTAGCTTCTTTGGTTCTTATGTCGCCTAATTTCAATCCGTCAATTATGGCATTTTCTATGTTGTATCTTCCATATGCATAGTGTTGGAATTTTGGCACTAGCTTTTCAGGGCTATACCTATTAATGATGTCGTAAAACCCGTTTGTTTGCCTTTGTGGCCAGTCAAATACTTTATATAATCTTTTCTGCTTAGCTCCTCCTGATGTGTGGACTAGATTTTGCTTTTTCATCTTTGAAAGCAGGTTTAGAGCAGATTGTTTTGCGAGACCTTTTTCTTCAGCGAATTTCTCTAATGTAAATATCCTTTCCATACTATTATCCATAACAACTAATATATAAATTTATCGGAAATAATGTTATGTATGTAATATTATTTGTGTTGGTTGTTCTTAAGAAGATATGCTTTGGACAAATAAATAATAAAAAAATTTGGTTTTATGAGTATTTCATCAATACCATCTTTACAGTGCCATCGTTATAGACTACTTTTACAGGCACACCAATTGTTGGGACAGTCCAGAATGTTATGCCCTCTAACTCATATCTTGTTGCATTGAATATCCCTACAGGCACATTGACTTCCTCTGAACCCATATTTGAGAGTTCTCCATTGCCATACTCAGCGGAATTCAGTCCAGTAACAGGGCATGCTCCTGGCTGTTGTGTCTTTTGCTCACCATTCTCGATAGCGCTTTCCCATTTCAGGCACTTATGAGTGGATTTGTCTATCCACATATTAGTTTTGACAATTCCTGTTTCAGTGCTTGCCGATGTTGTCAAAAGCCAGGCATCTTTTGCATCAAATTTTTCTGATGTAATAACATAATCTGTATCAATGCTATTGCGTTTTTCATCTATGTTAGTGCTTATCCTGTACTGGAAATTGCTTGTTTTGGCATAATCAAACAATTGATTATACTTAGTCTTAACAACTGGAACATCTGTTGTGTCTTGGGTGCCATCTACTGTTCCTGTGTCTTGAAGATCATCTTTAGAATTATCTGTGTTGTTTTTTTCCTTGGTTCCGCATCCTGAGACCAAAACTATGATTGCAAATATTGCAAGAATTGCATATATCCTTCTATCCATATAAAATCACCTCTTGTCTCTTAAAGAGCAAGCCATATAAAAATGTTTTGAAAAATTATCTTTGTTTTGGCTGAAAATTTCCTTTGAAGTATAAATATCTAATGTATACTGAACCACAGAATAAACTTTATATACGTAATGTGTATTTCGATCTTCTATGAGAGATGTGAGTCATGCGGATTTTGTTGGGCGATGGGCGAATTTTGTTAAGGATAATCCTAATAAATGGAGAAAATTTCATAATGATTTCATAAATAGCCAAATACGCAGTTCAAGAGGATTTATAGAAAGATTGTCAAGACAGGATAATGGAAAAGAGAAGATAGTTAAGTTGTATTCTATAAAAAATCTTCAGGGCTACAAAAGACTATTGAGAGTATAGAGTCTATATATATCACTCAATAAAGGGGTAGAGGTTGTTGTAAATGAGTTTTCTGTTGATATGTTCTGTTTATATAGTGTTTAATTTTTTTTTATCTTTGTAGTGTGACCAGTAATTTTGTGTCTATTTTCGATAAATTTTTAAATAGTACAAAAGTATATCATAATTGTACTATGGAAAAAGTTATTAAACGCCTTTTAGTCGAATGGGTTGGACGGAATCTACCTAAATGTGTGCATAGAGATATTAATCTTAATGATTATTTATCTCTAAAAGTTAATAAGATTATTGTACTTAATGGATTCAGACGTGTCGGAAAAACTTTCATATTATATGATTTTGCAACAGGCCTAATGAAAAACTCTCCTAAAGAAGAGATTATCCACATAAATTTTGAGGATGAACGTATTCCGTTAAATACAGAATTTTTGACAGAATTGTTGCCAACAATGAAAGAGTTTTTTGACAAACCAGTCAAGTGCTTATTATTAGATGAGATACATAACATTCCTGGATGGAGCAAGTGGTTGAGGAGGATTTATGATACTGAGAATGTTAAGATATTTGTTTCTGGCTCGTCATCAAAAATGTCTGAAGAAGAGATACCTACTGAATTGAGAGGGAGATTTCTTGAAATTAAAGTCTTTCCATTATCATTTAAAGAATTTCTCGTGTTTAAAGATGTGCATTTTGATATGAAGACTGTGGATTATTCTGATGTTGAAAAGCCAAAACTATTGCGTTCACTTAATGAATACTTGATATATGGCGGGCTTCCAGAAATAGTGCTTTTTGATAAGGATAAAAAATTTGAATTGGCGCAATCGTACTATAATACTGTAATCAAGAGAGATATAATAGATAGGTTTATGATTAAGAATGAGCAATTGTTAAAGGCGATTATTATGTTGTTACTTAGTTCTAAAGAGTTTTCTATAAGCAAGACATATAACACTCTCAAGAGTCTGGGATATTCTGCAAGCAAGGAAACCATTCAAAAGTATTTAGGTTATGTGGAGAAATCATATTTTTATTTTAGTGTGTCGATATTTTCGTATAAAGTAAAGGATCGTATGCAGTATCCAAGAAAAGTATATTTTATTGATAATGTATTCATTAATGCTATATCAACAAAATTTTCCGGCAATTATGGTGCGTTATATGAAAATATTGTGGCTATAGAGTTGAAGCGAAGGAAAAAAGAAATATTTTACTGGAAGAATCTTGAGAAGGAAGAGGTGGATTTTGTATTAGTTGGTGGGGGCAAGGTTAAGGAATTAATGCAGGTATGTTATGATACTTCTAGTTTGGATACGAGAAAAAGAGAGGAGAGGGTGTTGCTTAAGGCTAGTAAGGAGTTCAAATGCAAGAATTTGACTATAATAAATAATGAGCAAGAAAAAGAAGTAGAATCTAAATGGTTCGGAACAAAATGCAATATTAAGTATATTCCGTTGTGGAAGTGGCTTCTGAAATAGTTTGTTGTTACCTTTTAATGGTTATTGACCTGTTAAGTAAACTTCTTAAGTGTCTTTTACTGTAAGTATTCATTACATCCAGATTTTGATGAGTGTGAGGGGTGCACACTCTAAAAGAGGTGCACCCAT
>Ga0209417_1001122_pt1 | contig 52018 bp, 68 predicted proteins | sample RifGroF2_FD_184002 | JGI IMG/M metagenome (GOLD analysis project Ga0209417, IMG submission 184002) | Groundwater microbial communities from Rifle, Colorado, USA - Groundwater F2 (SPAdes) (version 2) | ecosystem: Environmental > Aquatic > Deep subsurface > Groundwater | place: Rifle, Colorado...
AAAGATTTTCTCTCAAAGAGGTCCATATAGTATACCTCATGTTATTGAACAAATGAAAGATGGTATTTTCTATCTCTCCTTTACAAAATTCAAAAGAATCCCTCTTGTAACAGTCATAAAATCTTTAGGTTTAACAAAAGATAAAGATATTATGGATGCAATTTGTGATGAGAAAGAATATGATGATGTATACATTAATTTGTATAATTCTGCAGAAACAAAAACATCTGATGATGCAATTGAATTCATTGCGAAGAAAATTGGCTTAACACAACCAAGAGAAATAAAAATTGAAAAAACAACAGAACAATTAGATCATTATCTCCTTCCACATATTGGGATTACCTCTAAAGAGAGAATTAACAAAGCATACCACTTATGTAAATTAACAAAGAAATTCCTTCAAGTTTCCATTGATAAAAAAGCAAATACTGATAAGGATCACTACAAAAATAAAAAATTAAAACTCCCAGGAGATTTGCTTGCAGATTTGTTCAGAGTGAACATGAGGGTCTTAGTAAATGATATCCTTTATAATTTCCAAAGACTTGTCAAAAGAGGAAAATTCCAATCTGTAAAAATTATTATTAGAGACAAACTTTTAACTTCCAGATTAAAAAGTGCAATTGCAACAGGAGCATGGGTAGGTGGAAGACGAGGAATTAGTCAAAACATTGCTAGAGTAAATTATCTTGATACTATGTCTCACTTAGGGAGAGTTGTATCTTTGCTTTCTGCAACTCAAGAAAACTTCGAAGCCAGAGAAATTCACTCTACACATTGGGGAAGACTTTGTCCTATTGAAACTCCAGAAGGAACCCCTATTGGATTAAGAAAAAATCAAGCTATGCTTTGCCAAGTAACACAAGAAGAAGTTCCTGAAGAAAAATTAAAACGATCCTTAGAAAATTTAGGTGTGAGGTTAGTGAAATGACTGATGTATATTTAGATGAGAAATATATTGGGACTATAGAACATCCAAAAGATTTTGTAAAAAATTTCATTGAAGAGAGAAGAAAACAAAAACTTCACACAACAATAAATATTAATTATGAATCAGAATTTGATGAGGTTTCTATTTTTACTGCAACAGGAAGAGTACGAAGACCATTAATCATTGTTGAAAATGGAAAAGCTCTCCTTACAGATGAACACATGAAAAAATTAGCTTCTAATGATATGAGATGGCAAGACCTCCTTGAACAAGGAGTTTTAGAATATCTTGATGCAAACGAAGAAGAGAATGCATTAGTTGCTCTTACAGACAAAGATTTGACAAAAGAGCATACACATATGGAAATTGATGCAGTAACAATTTTAGGCCTTATTACTTCTCTTGTTCCATATGCCAACTTTGGACAAAGTTCTCGTCTGAACAGAGGATCCAAAACACAAAAACAAGCTTTAGGTTTATATGCAAGCAATTACTTATTGCGAATGGATACAGATATTAGTATTTTACAATATCCTCAGAGACCAATTGTAAAAACATTTATGCATGATATTTCAAAATATGAAAAACATCCTTCAGGGCAAAATGTAACCATTGCCTTACTCAGCTATGATGGATACAATATGCAAGACGCATTAATTGTCAATGAAGGTTCTATACAAAGAGGCCTAGCACGTTCTTTTTACTTTAGACCATACAATGCAGATGAACTTCGATACCAAGGGGGGCTTATTGATGAAATAGGTGTTCCAGACAAAGAAGTAAAAGCATATAGAACAGAAGAGGACTATCGCTTCCTAGAAGATGATGGAATTGTCTTCCCAGAAGCAAAAGTCAAAGAAGATGATGTTCTTATCGGAAAAACTTCACCTCCAAGATTTTTAGGAGAAATGGAAGAATTTAGTATTGCAGCAAACACACGAAGAGAGAGTTCTATTGCAGTAAAGCATGGGGAACATGGTGTGGTTGATATGGTTGTTCTTACAGAAAATGATGAAGGAAACAAACTTATTCAAATTAGATTAAGAGATTTAAGAATTCCAGAACCAGGAGATAAATTTGCTTCTCGTTACGGACAGAAGGGAGTTATTGGAAGAATTGTTCCACAAGCAGACATGCCTTTTACAACATCAGGTATAGTCCCTGATATTATTTTCTCTCCACACTCTATTCCATCTCGTATGACTATCTCACATTTAATTGAGGTCATTGGTGGAAAAGTAGGAGCACTTGGTGGACGACAAATTGATGGAACGACATTCTCTGCAGAATCAGAAAAAGATTTACGAGCAGAGCTTCTCACATTGGGCTTCAGAGAAAATGGAACAGAAAGAATGTACAATGGAATTACTGGAGAAGAATTCAAATCAAATATTTTTGTTGGAAATATGTATTATCTAAAATTAAAGCACATGGTTGCAAACAAAATGCATGCACGTGCATCAGGAAAAATCCAACTCCTTACACGACAACCTATCGAAGGAAGAAGTGCTGGAGGAGGACTGAGATTAGGAGAGATGGAGAAAGACTGTTTAGTGGCTCATGGAGCATCCTTACTCTTGAAAGAAAGATTTGACTCTGATAAAACAATCCTCCATATCTGTGAAAGCTGTGGTATGGTCGCAATCTTTGACTGGCTCAAAAAACGAGCATCATGTCCTAAGTGTGGCGCAAATGCAGAAATAAACTCTATAGAAATGAGTTACGCATTCAAACTCTTATTGGATGAGTTAAAATCACTTAATATTTATCCAAAAATTAACCTCAAAAACAAATACTAAAAAATGGAAACCGTATTCAAAAAAGTTGGCAGTATCAGTTTTAGTTTGTTGTCACCACAGCAAATTAAAAAAATGGCTCATGTAAAAATTGTAACACCAGAGCTTTATGATAAAGAAGGATATCCAGTTGAGGGTGGTTTAATGGATACTCGTCTTGGAGTTATTGATCCTGGATTGCGATGTAGAACCTGTAATGGAAAACTCAAAGAATGTCCTGGTCACTTTGGATACATTGAACTTGGTCGCCCAGCATTGCATATATCATATATCAAAGCAATTTATGTTTTCTTACAAACAACATGTAAAGAATGTAGTAGAATTCTTCTTGATGATGAGAATATTCAGAAATATCAAGGAAAAATTGACAAGCTCAAAGAAATGGGTAAAGATGATCTTATTCCAAAAGTCTCTAAACTTGCCCGTGCTGGTGCAAAGAATGTTAAAAAATGTCCACATTGTAAAGCAAAATTAAATGTAGTGAAATTTGAAAAACCAAGCACATTCATGGAAGAAACAAAAAGGGTAAGCCCTATTGAAATCCTAGAAAGATTTGAAAAAATTTCAGATGCAGATTGTATGCTTATCGGTGTGAATCCTCAATACGCAAGACCAGAGTGGATGATCATGACAGTTTTCCCTATTCCACCAGTAACAATGAGGCCATCTATTACTCTTGAAACAGGAGAAAGAGCAGAGGATGACTTAACACACAAATTATCTGACATTGTAAGGATTAATCAAAGACTCTTTGAAAATATTAATGCAGGAGCACCAGAAATAATTGTAGAAGATCTCTGGGATCTCTTACAGTATCACATTACTACATTTTTTAACAATGATATTGCACAAGTTCCTCCTGCACGTCACAGATCTGGACAACCTCTAAAAACAATTACAGAAAGAATCAAAAGTAAAGAAGGACGTTTCAGACATAATCTTGCAGGAAAAAGAGTAAATTATGCTGCACGTACTGTTATCTCTCCGGATCCAAAGATCGAATTAAACGAAGTAGGTGTTCCTACCCTCATTGCAATGGAATTAACAGTTCCAGAGCGAGTAACAGAATGGAACCTAGACTGGTTAAAAACATTCATTAAAAATGGCCCTAAAGTCTATCCAGGAGCAAACTATGTTCTTGATGGAGTAAAGAAAAAGAAAATTACTGCAGAGACACAAGAAGTTATTCTTACAGAACTTACACCTGGACAAATTGTAGAAAGACACTTGCTTGATGGAGATATTTCTATCTTTAACAGGCAGCCATCTTTGCACAGAATGTCTATCATGTGTCATAAGATTAGAGTTCTTCCTGGAAAATCTTTTAGACTTAACCCTTCTGTCTGTAATCCATATAACGCAGATTTTGATGGAGATGAGATGAACCTCCATATTCCTCAAACAGAAGAGGCAAGAGCAGAAGCAGAAATATTAATGGAAGTAGAAACACAAATCACAAGCCCAAAACATGGTTTAAACGTTATTGGCTGTATTGAAGATGCAGTAACAGGAAATTATTTACTCACAGATGATCGAACAGAAATGACAAAAGAAGAAGCAATAGAACTTCTGATTAGTATTGGTGTTGAAGATTCAAAAAAATTAAATAAATTTAAGAAAAAAGTAACAGGAAAAGAAATTTTCTCTGCAGTCCTTCCAGAAAATTTTGACTTTGTCAATGATAAAGTAACTATTGAAAATGGGCAATTAAAATCTGGACAAATTGATCCAAAAACCATAGGAGAAGATAACGGAACACTCTTACGAGATATTAACAGATCCTATTCTGGATCCGAATGTGTTGATATCTTTGGAAAGATTTTCAAATTAGGAATTGCATATTTACAAAAAAGAGGATTTACTATTACAACATCTGATGCAGATATTCCAGAAGATATTCGAGAGAAAGCAAAAACAATAATTAGTGATGCAATCACTTCAGCAAATGATATTATTGACCAATATGAAAAAGGAAAACTCAAAAATCTTTCTGGAAAAACAGTAGAACAAACCTTAGAGCTCATGGTTATGCAAAAGCTAAATGAGACAAGGAATATTGTAGGAAAAATGATCAGTAAAACTGTTTCAGATACAAACAATGCAATTATTATGTCCCGTGCAGGAAAAGGAAATGTCCTTAACTTGGCACAGACTTCTATCTTGGTAGGACAGCAAGCACTTCGTGGAGGACGAATTGAGAGAGGATACAAAAATAGAACCCTTTCCTTATTCAGAGAACATGATAAAAGCCCAGAAGCAAAAGGATTTGTACGACACAGCTACAAAAATGGTTTGAACCCAGTAGAGTTCTTTTTCCATGCAATGACAGGACGAGACTCACTGATGGATACTGCTCTAAGAACACCTAAATCTGGATATCTCTATAGAAGACTTGCAAACGCATTACAAGATCTTAAAGTAGAATATGATGGAACAGTAAGGGATGCAAATAAAACAATTATTCAATTCGCATATGGTGACGATAACATTGATGTCTCCAGATCTGAAAATGGTACAATTGATGTAAAAAAAATAGTAAATGAAGTGAGTAAGAAGACAAAATGATAGACGAAACAGCAAAACGATTTGAAGGAAGAATTCCAGCGCCTCTTATAGAAGAGGTAAAGAAAGAAGCAAAAGATGTAAAACTTTCCAAAGCACAATTAGAAACAGTCTTTGCACGCCTTGAAGAGAAATACAAATATGCAAAAATCCAACCTGGAGAAGCTATAGGAATTGTAACAGCAGAATCTTTTGGAGAGCCTGGTACACAGATGACACTGAGAACCTTCCACTTTGCAGGAGTTGCTGAGGTAAACGTTACATTAGGCCTTCCACGTCTCATTGAAATCTTTGATGCACGAAAAGAACCAAGTACTCCATTAATGATAATTTACTTAAAAAAACCTTATAACAAGGATGAAAAATATTTAGAAAAAATTATTGCGCAGATTAAAGAAATAAGAGTCCAAGAAGTACTCAGTGAAATTTCTATTAATCTTCTCAAACTACATGTAGAATATGTTCTCAATAAAAAGCGTATGAAGGAACTGGGTATTAATGAAGAAGCAGCAGTAAAAGGAATTAAAGATGCCTTAAAGACCGTAGATATTACAGACAAAGATGGGCGTTATACGGCAACACCAAAAAATAAAGAAGGTGGTCTTCCAGCATTATACACCTTAAAAGAAAGAATCAAAGAAGTAAAAGTAAATGGTATTGATGGCATCCAAGAAGTTATTCCAAAAATGGAAAACAATGAAATCATGCTTCTTGCTTCAGGTTCTAATCTCAAAGAAGCCTATAAAATTGCAGAAGTAGACTTCACACGAACTATTACAAATAATATTTTTGAAGTTGCAAAGAATCTTGGAATTGAAGCTGCACGGCAAACAATTATTGCAGAAGCATCAAAGGTTATTGGTGAGCAAGGATTAGATATTGATATTCGACATATTATGTTTATTGCTGATCTCATGACTGCAAGAGGAGAAATCAAAGGTATTACAAGGTCAGGTATTACAGAAGAAAAAGAATCTGTGCTTGCACGTGCATCATTCGAAACACCTATAAGGCACTTAATCAATGCAAGTCTTATTGGAGAAGTAGATATGTTGAATTCAGTAGTAGAAAATGTTATGATAAATCAACCTATTCCTTTAGGAACAGGTCTACCAAGTCTAGTAACAAAACTAGCAAAGGAGAATAAAAAATGAGCGTGGAGCAATTAAAGAAAGCTTTAAAGGAAGAAAAATGTACCTTTGGCCTTGACGAAACAGTAAAGAATTTGAAACGAGGAAAAGCATCAACAGTTTTTCTTGCAACAGATTGTAAAGCATCTGTACGAGAAAAAATCATATATTACAAAAAGTTGGGGAAATTGAATGTTATTGAGCTAGAGATTAACGGGCATGAAGTAGGTGCACTCTCTAAAAAACAATTCTCTGTTTCCGTTCTATCCTTCTAAAATGATTCAATATGATATGCAGAGCATTGGTCTCATCAACCTCTTTGAAAAGTCAACTGGTGCAAAAGTAAAAGACTTTTTCATAGAAGATGAAACCCTCGTTTTTGTAGTTCATCCCAAAGAATTACGAAAAGCTTTAGAGAAAGGAGGAGAAAAAATTAAGAGATTTTCTTTTTCTGCAAAAAAAAGAGTGCGTGTTATAGAGTTTAACGAAAACATTGAAAAGTTTGTCATGAATCTCCTGTATCCCTTACGCCCAGAAACAGAATTGAAAGAAGGAATTCTTTTTATCAAAGGAAAAGATGCAAAAGAAAAAGGGCAAATTTATGGGCGAGAAAAGACAAATTTAAAGCGAATTCAAGGCATTATACACAAATATTTCAAAGTAGAAGTAAAAGTAATCTAAATAGGAACAGAAACCTTTAAAAAGTCTAGATTTTCCTACTAAAGCAATGGGTAAAAAAAGTAACGGCTTAAATGCAGGAACGAAATTAAAGAAAAGAAGAAAAGTAAGCAAACTACTCAATAAAGATTTTAAAAGAAGACTTTTCAACTTAAAGATTAAATCTGATCCACTACGAGGCTCTGCACAAGCAAAAGCTATTGTTCTTGAAAAAATCCAATTAGAAGCAAAACAGCCAAACTCAGCAATGAGAAAGGCAATTCGATGTCAACTCATCAAAAATGGAAAAAAAGTGACTGCTTTTGTTCCAGGTATGGGTGCAATTAAAATGGTTGATGAGCACGATGAAGTTATTATCGAATGTATTGGTGGAAAAATGGGTCGTGCAAAGGGAGATATTCCTTGTGTTCGATGGCAAGTAATCAAAGTAAATGATCAATCCTTAAATGCATTAATTAGAGGAAAGATTGAGAAAGGACGAAGATGAGCGATATCAAAATTTTCAATCGATGGGACATATCAGGTATTAGAGTATCTGATCCAGGTCTTCAAGATTACATTAATCTCAAACCAATCATGATTCCACGAACAGGTGGAAGAAATGTAGGAACACAATTTTGGAAAACAAAATACAATGTTGTAGAGCGTTTGATTAACAAAATGATGATTCCTGGTCACAAAGGAAAGAAACATAAAATTACTTCTGGTCACTGTGGTGGAAAAGGAACAACTGCATATATCATTGTAGAAAAAACCTTTTCCCTTATTGAACAAAAATCAAAGAAAAATCCTGTTGAAGTTTTTGTAAAAGCCTTGGAAAATGCTGCCCCTCGAGAAGAAATTACAACAATTGAATATGGTGGAGCACGGTATCCAAAAGCAGTAGAATGCGCTCCACAACGAAGAGTTGATTACGCATTACGTTTAATGGTGCAAGGTGCATATGCTGCATCTTTTGGGAAGAAAAAATCCATTGAAGAAGCACTTTCTGAAGAGATTATCAAAGCCTATAATATGGATCAAGGCTCAGTAGCATTATCTAAAAAATTAGAGTTAGAACGACAATCTGATGCTTCTAGATAAAATGACAAAAATCTTTGACCTACATGCAATACTGAATATGGAAGCACTTCTTTCTCACAGAGGAAAAGTCATAAAATATAGTAGAGATGCTGGAGAAAATTGGAGATATGTACAATTAGAGCGTATTCCTTCATTACTCTTTGGAGAACAACGACTTTTTTTCCACACTGAGATGGTACCACAAATTGAAGATAGGTATGCCTGTATTACAGAAAAGGATTTTGAAAGAGAAAGATTTATTGCACGGATTGCTTTATATGATGAATGTGAAGGAAAGCAGTTTTTACCGAGAATAAATGGAATAAAAAGGGACTTCTTTTTTCCTTAAAATATCTTAGCTTTACTAAAAAGCAAAAAATACTTTATCCACCAAAACCTTTATAAAGCAAGATAGAGACTCTTAGAGGGAAAATGACGAAACATCCAGCTTCTCAAGAAAAAAAAGAACCTGAGCAAAGTAAGCCAGGTATGGAATTACCAAAACCTACTCCAGAACAGCAGGAAAAGCTCTCTAAAATCCAAAAAGAACTGGATACTTTCAAAGAAAAATGTCTAAAAACTCGTACAGATATTACAGGAATGTCCCTCCTTCCTCCATTGCAGCCACGACCGGGAGAGACAATCAATCCTAATGAAATTCATATTTTTATTCTCATTGATGATGCAAAAGTAGAAGGCCTTGCAAAAGGAGATTTGATCGTCAAATCCACAGAAGAAACGACAAAGATTGCTAAAGAAATCAATGAAAACTTTAAGCCGCAAGTTATGCTTATCACCGAGCTCAAAGAAGCCTGTTTTGACGCAAAATATGATATTATTCAAATGGTTGCAACATCTGCACTCTTCTATGATAAAGGTCTTCTATCTGCACTTAAAGTTGCTGAATTACATAAAAATATGGCTATTAAAAAATTTGAAAAATACGTCGTAAGTTACATTGCAGTTGGCTCTCTGTTCAGAGGCGATGCTGCACCAAATGACATCGATGTTGCAATAGTTATTGACGACACTGATGTCAAAAAAATGTCTCGCTTCGAACTTCGTGATAAGTTACGGGCAATTATTATCAATATGGGCTATGAAGCTTCACAAATTACTGGAGTAAAAGCACAATTTCATATTCAAACATATATTCTGACAGATTTCTGGGAAAGTGTCAAGGATGCAAACCCTGTCATTTTTACCATGTTACGAGATGGTGTTCCTCTGTATGATAGAGGAGTCTTCATGCCATGGAAATTACTCCTGCAAATGGGCAGAATCAAACCTTCTCCAGAAGCAATTGATATGAATATGGAAGTAGGGGATAAACTCATTGATAGAACAAAACAAAAGCTTCTCTCTGTTGTAGGAGAAGATTTATTCTACGCAGTAATGAATCCTACACAAGCTGCACTGATGTTGTATGGTATTCCACCTCCAACACCAAAAGAAGCAGTAAAACTCATGGAAGAGATATATGTCAAGAAAGAAAAACTTCTTGAGAAAAAATATGTAGATATTCTCGAAAAAATTAGAAAAACCTTCAAGGATATTGAGCATGGTGAATTAAAAGAAGTCTCTGGAAAAGATATTGATAAACTTCTCACAGATTGTAAAGATTACTTAGAAAGAATTAAAAAACTCTTCAATGAAATAGAAGAACGAACAGAAAGAGAAAGTATTGGAGAAATCCACACTACTGCATTAAATTTAACGAGAGATCTTCTTTTGGAATTAAATGTAAAAGATATTTCTGTTGCAAAACTTCCAGAATTATTCAAAAAACATGTCTGTGAAGAAGAGAAAGTGCCTTTAAAATTCCACAAAGATCTGCAAGAGATCATCAAAGCCAAAAAAGATTTTGATGCAAAAAAACTCAGCAAACAAGAAGTAAACAAGGTGCGAAGAGAAGCACGGGAATATATTCGAACCATCCTAGATATTTTAGATAGAAAGAGAAGCTTAGAGTTAAACAAATCAAAACTCTTTTTCCGGTATGGGGATAATAAAACCGGAGAAATTACTTTCTTAAAAGATATTGCATTCATTGTCAAAGATACCAATAAGAGAGAAGAAATCTGGATAGCAGCAATAGAAAAAGATGCAAGTCTGCAAAATCTAAAAAAATCTGATGTCAATGAGTACGAAAAGTATATAAAGAGCATAAAAATGCCTCATGAGAAGATTCTCAAAATACAGACCTTAGAGTCTTTGAGAGATATAGTTGGTGAGGAAGTGGAAATCCTATGGAAGGCATAATTAATAATTTCAGGCGAAGTAAAACGAATCAAAATACAAAGCATCTTATTATTAGCCTAGATGGAATAGATTCTCGTATAAAAGCACAGAAATTTCTCGGAAAGAAAGTCATATTCACAACAGAAACTGGAAAAGAAATCACAGGTGAAGTCATGAGTGCACATGGAAACAAAGGCTGCATTCGTGCAATCTTCGAAAGAGCTCTTCCAGGGCAAAGTCTAGGACAAAAAGTAAAGGTGGCATAAAATGGGAGAGCGAAAATTTAAATGTTATAGGAAAGTAAAAAGAGCATATACAAGAAAATCACGATTCAAAGTAAAAGGATACATTAAAGCAGTTCCAACAAACAAATTAGTCAAATTTAATTTTGGGGATAATAAAAGAACTTTCCCCCATAAAGTCTTTCTTGTTTCTAAAGAAAAAATCCAAGTGCGCCACAATGCATTGGAATCAGCAAGAACGTCTGTTGTGCGAAGACTTACGAAAGCTTTAGGAAAAGATTATCATATGCAAGTGCGTGCATATCCTCATCATGTTCTTAGAGAAAACAAAATGATTACCGGTGCAGGAGCAGACCGTATGCAGACTGGTATGCAGCGTTCTTTTGGAAAAGCTATGGGTCTTGCAGCACAACTAAACAAAGGCACTCCAATCTTCTGTGTCTATTGCAATAAAGAAGGCATTCCTCACGCACGAAAAGCTTTACTCTCAGCAAATCCTAAATTACCAGGAAGATCTGGCGTAGAAGTTGATAGAAAATAATTTTTTTATTTTATCAGAGACTAAAAACATTCATTTCTTTTAGATTTACCATTCAGTAAGAATATAATAAAAATACTGTATAGAAATAACCCAGAAATCATAATTTTTTTTCTAAAGTAACTTGCCTAAAAAGTCTGGTATAATTAACATCATTAATTTTATATCTAGACAAAGTGGGAGCTTCAATTTCTGTAATGACATAATCTCCTTCAGAAGGTTCCATAATAAAATCAGGTCTATAACCACTTCTTCTCTCGAGATCCTCATTAGAAATATGAAGTGTTTCTCCAATATGTAAAGAAAAATCTCCATACATTTCATAAATAACATCAGATTGAGGGAAGTAAAGTCTAACTCCAACAGAAGATTGATAAGTATTCACTTTTGTCATACGTGAAGGTTGTGACATAAAAACACCTAATTTATCATTGCTTATAACCTTTTCTAAGAATATACAGACTCTACAACTCACTTCACCATGGAAAGTACTTCTAATAAAACAAAACAAAGGAAAGAAGAGAAAAGTTCCATAAGAAATCGTCTATTTTCACTCCCAACCTATAAGTACAACTATACATATCTTTAAAAAGACTTTTTCTTTATAAAGAAAGATGCGTAAGAAGTTTTTGAGGTTCATTGAGAACCTAGAACTGTTTGAAAAAGAAGAGGCTGATGACGAAAATTCTATAGGACCCTATGTGGCTATGTAGTTTTCTTCATTGTATCTTTCATATTGTAACATAAACTTTTGAGAATGCTTCCACAAGTATAATAATACTTATAAATAAGTGAAGCAACATCTTCAAGAAAAATTAATATTCAAGGGAGGAATAAAAAAAATGAACGTATTTGGTTCTTTAATAGAAAATGCATTGAAAAATGTTGATACACCCGCTCATCAAGTAGAAGTAGGGCAGGCAAACATCAAAGTTATTGGTTGTGGTGGTGGAGGAACAAACGCTACAAACTGGCTCTTTAAGAAGGGTATTCAAGGTGCAGAAATAGTCGCAATTAACACAGATAAACAACATTTAGACCTTGTCGAAGCAGATAAAAAAATCCTTGTAGGAAGAGATCTTACTCGAGGACTTGGTTGTGGTGGCTTTCCAGACAAAGGAAGAGAAGCTGCAAAAGAACAACTGGGGGAATTAAAAGAAGTGCTTCGTGGAACAGACATGGTTTTCATCACTGCTGGAATGGGCGGTGGTACAGGAACTGGTTCTGCTCCTGTAGTCGCACAATTAGCAAAAGAAGAAAAAGCAATTGTTATTGGCGCAGTGACCATGCCTTTTGAAATTGAGCGCGCTCGTATTGAGAAAGCAGAATATGGTTTGCAGCAATTAAGAGAAGTCTGTGATACGGTTATTGTCATTGATAACAACAGACTGGTAAAAATTGCAGGTAATCTACCTATTCAACAAGCATTTGCTGTAGCAAACGAATTAATCTCTACTATGATTAAGGGAATCGTAGAAATTATTGCAGTTCCATCTTTAGTAAACTTAGATTACGCAGATGTAAAAGCAATTATGTCTAATGGAGATGTATCAGTCATTGGTATTGGTGAATCTGATTCTCAAAACAGAGTAGAAGAAGCAGTAAAAAGAGCATTGTCTAATCCATTACTAGAAGTAAGTTATGATGGTGCAACTGGTGCTTTAATTCATGTAGCTGGTGGCGATGATTTAACCCTTGACGAAGTAAATCGTGTAGGGAATATGATCACACAAGCACTTGATGAAGATGCAAATGTTATCTGGGGAGCAAGAATCTCTGGAGACATGAAAGGAAAACTGCGAGTCATGACTATTATCACTGGAGTAAATTCCCCTTATATTATGGGAAAAGGAAAAGCAAAGAAAGATAACTCCAAAGCAATGTCAAGAGACTTGGGTATTGACTTTTTTTAATTTTTTTATTCATTTTTTAGAAACACTTAAATAATCTTTTTTCTTAAATTATTTGATGTACGGCCTAAACAAAGAAGAAATAAAACTCTTTAAATCATTAAACACACCCAGAAAAATTCAAGATTTTCTCAACAAAATACCTATTAACTTTGAACCCACTGAAGACACCTTCCTCTCTCCAAGGGAGGTATTGCTGCAAAACAGAGCGCATTGCATTGAAGGCGCATGCCTCGCAGCAGCAATTTTAAGATTTCATGGCCACAAACCACTTATTGTCGACCTCACTTCAAACAAAGAAGACCAAGACCATGTCATTGCAGTTTTTCAACTGCATGGGCATTGGGGAGCAATCTCAAAAACAAACCATGCAGTTCTCCGCTATAGAGAACCTGTATACAAAACAATTCGAGAACTGGTCATGTCTTTTTTTCATGAATACTTTTGTAATGACAGCAAAAAGAAAACTCTGCGTTCTTATACAAATCCTATAGACCTCTCCCAATTTGATAAAAAATCATGGATAACTGATGAAAAAGACCTCTGGTACATTGTAGAGAAGATTTTTGCAACGAAACATTATCCTATTCTTTCCAGAAAGCAAATTGCAAGCTTACGAAAAGCAGATCATATAGAAGTGCAAGCAGGGAATATTACAGAATGGAAACAAAAACTCTCACCGCATCCTTGGAATAAAAAGAATTAGAAATGCAGCTTCACAAATTCTGAAGGAAAATAAGGAGCCTCAAGGAGATATTTTTCCAAACTCTGAGAACCTCTTCTATGCTGCCCTTCTTTTCCTAAAGCAATAAGTCCATCTTCACAGGTAAGCCCTTTTGCTTTGTCTTGAAATTCTCCAGCACGGAATTGCGCATAATCAACATCTGGATTTCCAGGCCATTCTTGAAACGTTTGTATACCTGAGTACGCAAAAAATTCAACAATAGGAATATGGTTTTCAGCCCAAAGAATGCCAATAGCCCAAGGAAAAGATTTCTTATGATCTTGAAGAAATTGTGCAGCTTTTCTCCATTCCTTTTTGGCACATTTTGTAGGATCATCTCCATAGCTAGGAAGACCTGCAGTATGAAGATAAAGCCTTCCTCTTTGTATATCCCTATCAAGCATACGAATTTGTGCATAAAAATGTGTATTCATACGCTTTCAAGAAAAGAACTTCTATTTAAACGTTGCCTTCCAGCAGCCTTTCAATCTGTAACCGATACGTATCATCGCAGTGCCCCTCTATTTCATGCCAACACTTGTCAGGCGCCTGAAGCCGTGCATAAGCAATGATTTTCCCAGCACCAATTCTTTCCTCTATACCCCAAAGCTGGTCATGTGCCTTTTTCAAAGCCTCTTCTAAAGTTCCTGCATCAACATGAAAGCCCCTATCCTCACTTTCTATACGCCTAGAAACAACCTGTGCTTTAAAATAATGAACAATATATTCAACCATAAAAAAGCAATATTTTCTTCTCTTTTTAAAAATATCTCTCCTAGAAAATATTAAGGTTTATACCGCAACATAGTCCGAGGGAAAGCTATAGCATCCTTGATATTGTCTAAACCACAAATCCAAGAGACAATTCTTTCCACGCCCATACCAAAGCCACCATGAGGCACAGAGCCATATCGGCGTGTATCTAAATAGAAATCATACTCTCGTGGATTTTCGCCTTGTTTTTTCAAATTATCTTCAATTTTCTGTATATCCTCTTCTCGTTGTGATGCTCCCACAACCTCCCCATACCCTTCAGGAGCAATAATATCAAAACCAAGGACAACCTTTGAATTCTCAGGATCCTCTTTCATATAAAATGCTTTTACCACTTTTGGATATCGTGTAATAATCACAGGAGTATCATACCATGTAGAAAGTACATCTTCTTCAACAGTACGAAGATCTTTTCCCCATTCTACTTTTATTTTTGCTTTTTTTTCTAAATCTTTCAGAACATCTGTATATGTTGTTCGAGGAAATGTTTTTTTCACTGTAGGCTCTAATTTCTTTGGATCTCTCTCTAAAACCTTTAATTCCTCTTGATTGTTTTCTAAAACTGCTTTCACACAGGCTTTAATCACACCCTCAGCATGATCTTGGATATCTTCAAATTTTGACCAAGCCATTTCCATTTCTGCGTGCCAATATTCAGTAAGATGCCTTGATGTTTTTGATTTTTCCGCACGAAAAGAAGGTGCGAGAGTATAAATTTTTTCTAAAGAAAAGATTGCAGGCTCTGCTTGAAGTTGCCACGTTTGTGCAAGGAAAACAAAGTCTCCAAAATAAGGCACTTTAAAAACTTCAGATCCTCCCTCAGCTTGTGTTGGTTGAAAAATAGGACTTTGATATTCATAAAAACCATGACTTCGGAAATACTGATGCACAGCCCCAAAGATCGTGCTTCTAATTTTCAAGATTGCAGTCATTCTTCGAGAACGCAGCCATAAATGCCTGTTATCAGCAAGGAATTCCACACTTTGATCTTTTTGAATAGGAAAATTCTCACACTTCCCAATAATTTTTAAGTCAGTAACAGCAACTTCATATCCTGTTGGCGCTCGTTCATCTTTTTTAATTTCTCCATGTAGCTCTAAAGCAGTTTCAATACGTGTACTCTCTGCATCCTTCCATATTTTTTCAGAGACTTTTTCTTTTTCCACAACACATTGAATAATATTTGAAGAATCTCTCAAAGTGATAAATCGTAATTTATTAGAACCTCTTTCTCGATAACACCAGCCATGGAGAGCAACTTTTCCCTTGCCTTGCTTCATTGCTTCTTGAATAGAGCCAAAATTCATAGTTAAGATAATTTTATAGAGATTTAAATAGCTAACGGTAACTTTTTAAACTCTTCCTCTGCTTGAAACATTATGTTTACTCTCCTAAAAGAAGACGGACAAGCACGTACAGGAATACTCCAAACAAAATCAGGAGAAGCAGAAACACCTTTTTTTATGCCTGTAGCAACAAAAGCAGTGGGAAGATTTGTCTCTGCAGAAGATTACATTGCAGTACACGCAAAAGCAATCATAGCAAATGCATTTTTTCTTTCTATCAATCCATGCGTAGAAACCTTTGAGAAAATGGGAGGCATTCACAAATTCATGCAATACCCAAATATCATTTTCACAGACTGTGGTGGTTTCCAAATGCTCCGTGAAAATCTTCTCTTAGAAACAACAAACAATGGTATTCTTCTAAAAAATCCTTCTGGCAAAGATGTATTCATGCGCCCAGAAAAACTTCTTGATATAAGCAAAAAGATTGACTCTGATGTGATCATGGCTCTAGACTGTGTCCTTCCTTATGGTCGTTCAAAAGAAGAATATAGAGAAGCAGTCCAAAAATCTCACCAATGGACAAAAAAATGTAAAGATCTACACACAGGAAGACAATTACTCTTTGGAATCACACAAGGAGGCACCTTTGAAGATCTTCGAGAAACATCTGCAAAAGCAATTAATGCAATGGACTTTGATGGCCATGCAATTGGTGGTGTAGGCATTGGTGAACCAACAGAACTGCTCTACAAAATGGTAGAAGTCTCTATTCCTCATTTAGACAAAAACAAACCCAGATATGTCATGGGACTCGGAAAACCTGAACAAATTATTGGATGCGTAGAACGCGGCATAGACATTTTTGATAGTATTTATCCGCAAAAGAATGCACGACATGGAATGCTTTTTACTTTTTCAGGTATTATGGATCTTGGCCAATCAAAATATAAATTTGATAAAAAGCCAATAGAAGAATCTTGTTTATGTTTTTCTTGTAAAACATTTTCTCGTGCATATCTAAGATATTTATTCAAAAAGGATGATGCAGTTGGAAAAAGATATCTTACCATTCACAATCTTTATTTCATGCAGGAATTCATGAAAAAAATACGAGAAAATATTCACCAAGGAACCTTCCAAGAATTTAAAGAAGAATTTCTCAAGGCACATAAGAAAATCTAAAACACCAATCTTTTTTTTTCAAAAGCAAAATATTTCTCATAAGTCAGTTCTATTAATGAAGGCTGTAAAGAATACCAAGATTGCCCTTCTTTCAAAACATGGGGATACTCTTTTCTTCTTTTGTTTTGATAACATTCAGCAAGAGGAATCTCACCTTCTATTTTTTGCACAGCACCATAAATTTGTAAACCCTTCTGCAAAGAAAAAGCATCAAAACAAGGGCTAATCGTTCCTGCAATATAATGATGATGGATAAACGCTTGCGAATGCCGTGCATCAATCCTTGATTTCCAATACAAGGTAAAATCTCTAGAAGCAACATAAATAACACTTGCTACCCACAAACCACCATCATCTTTTGTTGCAAGATGCAAAAGATAACTTTCTTCTAAAATTTCTCTAATCAAATATCGAATATCTTCCATAATATTTAAGGTGTGAGTCGTTCTGGATCCCTTGGAAGAAGAATTGCTTCTCGAATATTTCCTAAATCTAAAAGTCTTTCCGTAATTCTATCTAATCCCAAGCCAACACCTCCATGTGGAGGACATCCATAACGAAAAATATCTCTATAGAAAGGCATCTTTGTAAGATCCAATCCTTTCTCCTTACACTGTGCTTCAAGAATCTCCAAACGATGCTCTCGTTGTGCACCAGTCGCAATTTCAACCCCTTTATACACAAGGTCAAAAGACTTTGTCACACTCTTGTCTTTCTCTGGGCGCATATGATAAAAAGGCCTTTTTGTCCAAGGGTAATCAAGCATAAACACAAAATCACACTTATATTTCTCTTTCACATATGCACCTATCATTCTTTCGCCTTCCGCATCAAGATCTTCATGTTCAGGAATAATTTTCCCTTTTTCTTTCAAAATTTTTCGTGCTTCTCGTAAAGAGAGCCTTGGAATCTTTGTAGGAACAGAAACAACAACACCTAATCGTTGCAATTCTTCTTTACAACTTTTTTGAATCTCTGTCAATACATAAGATAAATACTTCTCAATTAGTTTCATGATATCTTCTTCGCTTTCAATAAATCCCATTTCAAAATCTATGCCAACAAATTCAGTAAGATGTCTCGTTGTGTGCGACTTTTCTGCGCGGAAGATAGGCCCAATTTCATACACTCGTTCCAGACCAGAAACAACAAACATTTGTTTATAGATCTGAGGTGATTGTGCAAGAGAAGCAGTTTTTCCAAAATAAGGAATTTTAAATTCTTCAGCACCAGATTCAACACCGGAAGCAGTGAGTTTAGGGCTTTGAATTGCAATAAATTTCTCCTTTGTAAAGAAGTTCACTGTATGACTATAGACAAAAGATCGTACAGTAAAAATATCTGTTACTTTTTGCCTTCGGATATCTAAAAATCGATAATCTAATCGTTTATCTAAACCTGTTGTCGTATCTTCAGTTATTTCAATAGGCAATGGTGCCTCAGCCATACTCAAAACTTCTAAAGATGCTGCAGCAATTTCAATCTCTCCAGTTTTCATATCTGCTTTTACTTGATTCTCAGGTCGTGCATGAACAACTCCTGTAATATGTACAACAGACTGTGCTTTAATATGCTGAAATTTTTCTGTAAGAACCTTATCTAAAAAAACTTGAACAATACCTGTTCTATCTCGTAGGAGAAGAAAAGAAATTTTTCCTGTAAGGCGAAGCGTATCAACCCAGCCAGAAAGTTCTACACTCTTTCCTACTTCTGCCTTACTAAGTTCTCCACATCGTTGTTTTTGCATCTGAATAAAAAAAGAATAGAGCTATATAAAGTTTGCTTATTGACCTCCTCCCCGACCTAAAGGTTCGCGCCTTGCACGACTCCTCCGCTTCGCTCCGGAGCGGGGATTCCTGTACTTAGAGTTTTGGCGTGGTGAGCCTCCTGATTTTTTACATATTCTTTTGCCTTCTCTAGAGTTATATATCTTACAGATGTCGCAAATTTTCCTGTACTCCAAAGATGTCCTTTAGGATATCTGAGACGAAGCTTTGGCCTGAGTGCAAAAATAATTCTTGCACTCAATCCTTTGATTTTTCCAATTGCAACTGTTGGAGCAATTGTCAAAGGAAGTTCTACAACCAAATGGATATGCTCTGGTTGTACTTCTTTTTCAAGAAGTATAACTCCTATTTTCTTTGCAGCTTCATCAAGAGCAATCATGCAAATATTTTTATGATACAAGCTCTTGAAAAGGTTGTAGCGATATTTTGTACACCTCCCAACATGCCAAGTACTCTTACCAGTACTATGTTGATGGCCGAATGTATTGCTATAACTCATGAGACCTCACCTCCTTTATGGTGAGGCTCACCACTTTACCACAAAAAAACAAGTGGTGAGAAAAGAATATAAAACGCGCCATTCATCCCCGACCTAAAGGTCGGTCGCTCGCTTAAGATGCAAATATCTATTCTATAAGCTAACTGGATTTCTAGATGGCATCACTTATAGGAATAAAATAAAAGAACATAAAGGGCTATGGTGGCAAAAGATCTATAGGCAATTTATTTTTAAAATTCTGAATCCCCACAGATATATCATCTACATTAACCCCACGAGTGGAATATTGTTTAACAACTCTCTCCAAAGCACTGATATCACTGGGGTAAATAAATTTTCCCTCTTCTACTCTTCGAGAAATAATACGTATTTGCCCAAAATAAGAACGAAGACTATGATCTAAATAACAATTTAAAGCACAAGTTCTATGAAGAAGAGAAAGAAACGTACTGCGCAAAGAACTTTCTAAATTCTCATTTCCTTTTTTTATTTTTGTATAATGATCCCATTGCCCAAGAACATATTTTCTTTGACGCTCCGTCAAATAGCCATGCTGTAAAGCAAAAGAAGCTATAGAAGAGAAAGCTTTTCTATCAAATCTTTCATTTGCATAAAAAGAATCAGAAAGCATACATCTAATATGAGAAAGTTCTTCAATATCCTGAGTTGTTGCCATCTTACTTCCGAGAGATATCTAATAATAAATGCTCTAACTTTTGTAGATTCCACTTAATGCTGTCAGATTTTTGCCGCAAAGGACCATTTCGTAAATCTAATTGTAAAAACAGCCCATAAATTTCCTCAACAACCATGCTAATATCCCTTGCACTTTCATATTTGTGTTCAATAACATCTTTGACAGCTTTTCGTAAAAGCTCTCCTGTTAAATCACACAATCCCATAAGATACGAATTAATATCCACACCTAGTTCAGTATAATTAGGAATCTTCTTATTTTGAAGAAAATGGTAAAAACAAGATGCTTCTACATATTCTTGAATGGCAGTATCTTCAATCCCAGTCTCTGATTCACGTTTTAAATCCTTCACTAATTTTTCTATTTTCTTTAAATCAGTTTTTTCACTTCTTTGAAGAGCATAAATAATCAGTTTTGATTCTTTAATAATCTCTCGAGAGAGCTGTATAACATTTTCTCTTCTATCATCTGCCTCTTTCAGCTCTCGAATAATTGTTTGAAACGAACTCTTATCTATCATAAAAAAAATGAACGGCAAATGCTATATAAAACTATCTATTCCTAACATTCAAAGCTATATGCCCAATGTGCAGGGTCTTTGCTTTTTTCATACCGTAATCCTTTTTCAACAGAAACACCCATTCTCTGTAAAAGATTTTTTCCCATAGAAATACGCACTCCAGAAACCTCATGATACACACCTAAATCAGCTTCATCACTATCAAAACCTAAGTGAAAGCCATGTCCTTTGACTTCATCAGCGAGAAGCTTGCCATACAAAGAACCAGCAGAGCGAAAATCAAGAGGGCTTTGTATCAAAGACAAGCTTCCATGATATGTACTAGAACCAAAAGGAAAATCTTTCATATCAGGGGGTGTATAAAGAGGATTTGCAACATAGCAAATATCAATGTGTGGAGCAGAAAAAGAATACTGCAAACGTCCCTGAGATCCTCTTTCTACACTTTTTTCTCGAACATTTTGGCCATACACTTCTTTAAGCTTTTCTTCTAAGAAGGCGATATAGGATGCAAAAAAAGCCTCAGAGTGAATAGGTAAAATCGCTTCCTCAGCATGTACTTGCGGAATAAGAATACCAACAAGCTGCTCTCGCTGAAAGGATGTTTTTGGCTTACTTTGAAAATACGCTAGAAGATGTCGAGGAATCATAAGCCTGTTTCAAAAAGGAACTCTTTAAATATCTTTTGGTGAAATTTTCTACAACTAAAAAAAGGGACATAAAATATAAAAAGGGTAAAAAAAGAAAAGTATGTATGGAACCATTTGTGCATGCACTTATCCCTCTGGCTTTTTTACTTGCACTCTTCCCAAATCTCGATAAAAAATATATCTTTACTCTAGTTCCTATTGTGTGGATTATTGATTTAGATAGTTACATAGGTATCCATAGATTTACCTTTCATAATCTTTTTTTTGTTCTTGCACTAGCATGTATAGCATATGTAATATGGAGGAATAGATACGCATTCTGGGTTGCATTTTATTATGGATTTTCCCATCTCTTTTTAGATTTTGCAATGCCAGGACCAGCATGGTTCTACCCAATCATACAAAAAACAATCTATCTACAGGCAACGATACAAAGAAAAGGAGAATGGCTCCTCAGTTTTTCTCTAGGATCACTAAACAAAGAACAATACACTGCCTTTGTACAAACAGTCGGTCCAACACAATACATTGGAGAACACTCAATACTCTTCCTAGCTTTATTTACAATTCTTCTAATGATAAAATGGAGAAAGGAAATAAGAACTATTTTCAAAAAGAAGAAATAACAAGTTTAGGCCAGATTTTCTTCCATTGTTTTTTTTTCATACGCTCTTTATATCGAGTTAAGATAGCTGTTTCTCGAGAAATGGGAGCAACACGAAAAGTAAAAAGATCTTTCAATCCATGGGGAGCACAAAGAGTCAGAGAATCATCCTGCTCTAATCGCACTCCAACACCTGTAGGTATTTCAATAAACTTGCCAATCGCTTCACAAGAATTTTGCACTCTTTTTTTGTAATGATACATCTCATGTACAAAGGCCTGGTTCACCACTTCAAAAGTATACTGAGGATAAAGCCTATGCAATTTTCTCTCAATATCCTTCCCATCAATTTTCTTTGTGAGGCCATAATACACAACATCAATATCATTCAATGGTGTTCTTTTTGTATATCCATGTAACACATCCCATACAGTATTTCGAACAACACCTGCAGCAAGATACCAATCTGGTAAATTTAATGCACGTACAGAACGAAGAATATCCATCAACCATTTTTCATGTAGAATAATCTTTTTCAATTCCTGAGAATAGTTTTTTTCAGCCATATTAAGAACTAAGTTTTTTTAATAGCTCCATAATTTTTTGTCCATCAACTTTTCCTCTATATTTTTTCATTGCTTCTCCCATTAATGCATTGAATGGAGCATCTTTATGTGCAATAATAAGCTCTTTCAATTCTTTTTCCAAAGTCTTTTCATCAACAGCCTTATATTTATGTAAATCAATCTTTTTACCTTGAAGAATTTCCACAAGAATATCAAGAACAGCTTCTTTAGAAATCAATCCATTTGAAAAGTAGCCCAATACTTCTCTATAGTCTCCATCACGAAGCTTTGTTATATCTAGGCTATATCTTTTCTGAATCTCCTTTGGAGTATTCACAAGAACATATGCCAGAAATTTTGTTTCTAATTTTGGGAACTCCTTAACATATCCAGGAAAATCAACGTCTTCAGCAACAAGCATACGTGCGAGTTCTGCAGATAATGCATAGTCCTTCTCATATCGCAATGCTTTTGCATCAAGTAATTCTGGTAATGTAATAGAAGCAAGCAATTCCTTTGTTATAGGTATAGGAGGAATATCTGTTTCTGGATACATACGCGCAGCTCCTGGCATAGGCCGCAAATAACTCGAAGTCCCATCAGGATTTGCTTTTCGTACATGTGCCTCTCCTTTCTTTGCTTCCTGTATTTGTCTTGTAATTTCCTGTTGAATAACTGTAGGCATGTAACGCAACTCTTGAAAGCCCTTGACTTCTACACGAGGATGTCCTGCAATAGAAATATTGACATCTTGTCGGATAGTTCCTAAACCTCTTTTCACTTTTCCCGTGCTCCGCAAAATCATTCCTAAAAGTGATGCGACTTCTTTGGCATGCTCTGGATCTTGAATGGATGCATCTGTTGCAATTTCAACAAGAGCAACACCGAGCCTATCTAAACGAAACTTGACAAGATGTTCATGACCTTCCAATTTCTTTGCTGCTTCTTCTTCTAAACAAATGCTAGGAATAGTAACTCTTCCTTGCGATGTATCAATATATCCGTTCATTGCAATAAGCGCAGTTCTTTGAAATCCAGAAACATTGCTTCCATCAACAACAGTCTTTCGCATAAAATGTATTTCCTCAACAATCTTTGCATGCAATAACAATGAAACTTCCAATGCAACTTTCAATGCATGCATATTCACCAGATGTGGAGGCTCTTCATCAAATTCAACAAGACAAGAAGAACTGGAACATGCTTCATACTGGAATGTTTTTCCTTTTTGCATTTCATATGCTGCAGCTTGGTCAATAAGCCCAGTTTCTCCTGCAGCTGCACGAAGCTTTCGAGAAAAAAAGATATCTGCTTGAGCATCATCATTGACTAAAGATGGACAAGAACAAAAAAGTTTATTACTTTCAATTTGCTGATGGCACTCTAAGCCACACTTAAATCCAAAACCTTTATAGTCAAAACCCTTTTCACTCATAAAAAAAGAATGGTTTTTGCTCTTTAAATAATTTGCTTAATAACAAGAAAGCAAATAGGAAGTACTCGTAAAAGCAATTTTCAACTCTTCTGCATAACGTTTTTGAAATTCGAGATGTGTAGTAGCAAGAATATCTTTCTTTCCAATAAAAAGACGTAAGGGAGCATCATGAATAAGAAAAGGAACAATAGGCCTTCGAGAATGGGAATAATAATGTTCTGCAAGACCATTTACATTAACATCACTAAAGGAATACATCACTGCATCATCCCACTTTTCTTTTATTGTTTCATGCAAAAGAATACCTTGAAAAACAGATCCTGGATAACCTAAAGGAACATACTGTACTCGCAGACCTAACCCATCGCCATCAAGACGCAGTTCATAAGGCCCACCTTGGCATAATACAAAAATTTTTTCAAGATTTCCATCAAAGGCAACATATCCTTTTTCTTTCAAAAAAGTATAATACTTATCAAAAACAGCTTCAGGATAGCTATAGCTACTTTCCGGATAAGAAACGTGGACTTCTTCTTCTCCACATGCCAAAAGAGAACTAAGGATAATATGCATAAAGAATTTTTTTAAAAAGCAGTATATAAAGCTTTACATCAGCCATTTAGTACTATGCATCTCTTTTCCTAGATAGGCAAGAACATTTTCCTTGTATTTTGCTGCTGAAGGATACTTTTCTGCAAGAGGTATATATTCTTTTTTCAAAATATCCAAAGAAACTTTTTCTTTTCCTTTTAAATACTGAAACACAGAAGGGTTTAGAATAGCAGCACGCCCAATCATTACTTCCTTAATTCCTATTTTTTTAAAATACTCTATATCTTTTCTCTCAGTAATATCCCCATTAGGAACAATATGCTTTCCTGTTTCTAGACACGCTTCATACACAGTCCAGTCAGCAGCCTCAGAAGATTTTTGCCGTGCATGTCGTCCGTGAATAATAAAGGCATCTGCATCCACTTCTTTTAATAAAGGAAAATACACTTTTTTTTCTTTCTCATACGCATTCAAACCCAGACGAAGTTTCACAGAAACAGGATAGTCTAGTTTTTTCAAAATATCTACAAGCTCTGCAACTCGTTTTGTTCGTTTCACAAGAGCGGCGCCACCACCCTGTACAATAACATCAGGACTAGGACATCCTAAATTCAAATTAAAACACACTGGTTCTATTCCAAGAGAAGGAAAAACATGTACAAATTCTTGTAAAGTTTGTGGTTTTACTGCAAGCAATTGTATACCAGTAGGTGTAGTATTTTTCAAATCTAATAGGTGTAAGCTAGAAGTATTTTTTTTCACAAGACTATCAACACGAATCATTTCAGTAAAGGTAAGATCAGCTCCATGTCTATAACAAAGCGTACGAAAAGCACAATCACTCACTCCTTCCAATGGTGCAAGCCACAGTTTCATAGCTAAAGAAAAGAAAGATAAGAATAAAAAGATTCTGCTTAAGTGTAAAACAGTTTCAAACAAAGATAAAGGTCAAGAATCCCTCATAAGAATCCCTCTTTTCCAAAGAGGAGAACAAAATGGAAACAAAACCTGTTCATTTGGAGTAGAACAAAGTTCTGGAAAGGCAAGCAAGCTTATTCTATCATAGACAAATGGCTTAAGACCAAAACGAGATATAGCTGTGCGTAATAATAAGGGATCAGCACGATGCAAACGAGCAAAATATTCTACAAGGTAAAAATGGGCCTGTTTTGTTTCTAGAGGGATATTTTTTCCAACATCCATGAGAATATTTCCAAAATATTCTAAAGAATAAGCATGAACCAATTCATGAAAGAAAGTAAGATCTCTCTCATAACCCTTAAGATCATCACGTAAAAGAATTCTTCTTCCAGATCTTATTTCTCCTAAAAAAGGAGTACTCTCTTCTAAGTCAATGTACCAGCCTCTTTGAACCATATCTTCAATCGTAGTATTTTCTATCTTAAGATTGCTAAACGAAGAGAACTCTCCTTTAAAAAGAAGATCAACTTTTTTTTGTAAGAAATCCCAACTAATAGATCCAGAGTCAATAGCCATAAAATAAGAAGAAAAAAGAAGCATTTATAAACATAATGCAACCAAAAAAGCTATGGCAAAGGGCTTCCTCCCGACCACATGGAACGAAGGAGCAGAATACTACAAAAATTTTTCTGGCTTCGATATTATTTTCATTAGTGGTGATCCCTATTATGATCATCCATTAAATGGAGTTTCTATAATTGCTAGACTCTTAGATGCAAAAGGCTACAGGGTTGCAATTATCCCACAGCCATTGAAAGATGAAGACTATAAAAGCTGTGGAAAAGCTCGCTTTTTCTTTTGTATATCCTCTGGTCTCTTAGATTCCATGCTTGCAAATTACACACCAATGCTGCACAAACGAGAGAATGTTCTTGTGCCAGAACGTGCGTTAATGGTCTACACACAAAAAGTAAAAGAAGCATACAAAGGATGCATGACTGTGCTTGGTGGAGTAGAAGCTACTCTCAGAAGATTTACCCATTTTGATTATAGAACCAATGAACTCAGACGAGGGATTCTGAATGATACAAAAGCAGACCTTTGTATTTTTGGCAATGGAGATCGTTCTATTCTCAATGTATTAGAAAAAATGAAAACTGCAAAAAGAAAAGAGAAAGGAACAGACTTTGAAAAAGTAAGAGATGTTTTAAATCTTAAGACCATTGATGGCATTGCATTCAGAATAAAAAAAGAAGAACTCAATGAAAAAATACGAAAACTTCCTTCCTATGAAGAGTGTATGAAAGAAAAAAAGAACTTTACTCTATTAACAAGAATGCATTTTCTTCTTCCTGAAGCGCCTTTTACGGAAGGATGTGGCCTAGGGATAATTCAACATAACAGATCTTCCCATACACTCCAGGAAAAAGAACTGGATTTAGTCTACGAACTTCCCTTTACAAGAGAGTTGCATCCCAAAACCAAAAATATGGAGTTCCAACAAGAAATGCTTGGAAAATTAGACAACTCTGTAGTCATTGGTCGTGGCTGTTGGGGCTCTTGTACCTTCTGTGTTATTCCCCTTGTACAAGGAAAAGAAGTTGCAAAGCGAAGTAAAGAAAGTATCCTTAGAGAAATAGAATCTTTATACAAAAAAGGAGTAAAGAAGATTAATGACCTTACTTTACCAACATTAAATATGTACGGTTCCTACTGTGCACTCTACGATACACCCGAAAAGATCCAATCACCAGTGATTAACGAAGAAATAACAGTCTATAACAAACCAAAATACTGTAACCAACAATGTGTAGGATGTAAGTATAGAAAAATAAGTAATGACCTTGTTCCAATATTAGAAGGTGTAGAACAGCTACAAAAGAAATACACCGAAACACGTCTAGAGCTAAGAAGTGCTATTCGTCATGATATTATTCTTGATCAAAAAGAGATGTTTAGAAAGATGATGAAATTTATCACCCGTTTAAAGATTGCCCCAGAACATCTTTCTCCTCATGTTCTCAAACAAATGAATAAATCAAACCCCCAAGCTTTCAAAGAATTTATACAATTTTACAAACAAGTAAACAAAGAACAGAAGTCAAACAAACATCTCGTACCTTATTTTCTTGCGGCACATCCAGGAACAACAAGAAAAGATATGGAAGATTTAAGAAAGTTTTGTGAGAAAGAAGATATGTATGTCAACTTAACTCAAGTATTTACGCCTACACCAGGAACAGTAGCAACAGCAATGTACTACACAGAAGAAAATCCCCTAACCAAAGAAAAAGTATACGTTCCAAGAACATTTAGAGAGAAAAAAGACCAGAAAAATATTCTTTTAGATACAGAGGAAGAAGTGTATGATGAGAATGGTTAATAAAATAACCTCTGATAATTCGCAAAAATTGAATGCTCAACTTCTTTCGCATCCATCCCTTTAATCTCAGCAATCTTCTTCACACTTATCTGTACATACGCAGGCTCATTTCGTTCACCCTTTTTAGGAGAAAGAAACGGAGCATCTGTTTCTGTTAACAACTTAGTAATAGACACTTTCTTCACAAGATCCTGAAAATGTTGAGAATGATTGACAATAGGTGGAATAGAAAAAGTATAGCCTAATTTTTCAGCACGTTCTATGAGTTTGACTTTCCCAGAAAAGCAATGCAAGATAACTTTCTTTGCCTTCATCTCTTCAAGCACATCTAAAACTTCTTTCTCCGCTTTTCGAGAATGAATAATCATAGGGATATCTTTTTTCAGTGCTAATGCAATGAGTTTCTGAAAAGAAACAATTTGCTTTTCAGGTTCATCATACGTAAAATCCAAACCTATTTCTCCAATAGCAACACATTTTTGCTTTGCAATCCACTCTATCTCAGTATCTACTTCTTTTTGTGACAATACTGCAGTTTCACTCGGATGTAATCCAAGAGCCACCTTTACGGGAGGGAACTCTTTTGCTAAAACTAATGTAGCTCTATTATCAGAAATAGTATATCCATTATTCACCAAAGCAACACATCCAGAGCGTTCAATAACCTCTTTTCTATCAAAATCAAAGGCCTTATCTGTCAAATGAGTATGAGCATCAATAAACATATATGCCTCTAAAGAAACAACCTATTTAAAGATGCGTAAACAAAACATTTATAAACTTAAGTGGAAACATATAAAGTAGAATGGATATATATAAACTTAACTTTACTATACTAGAGCTGGAAGTATTCTCTTACCTCTCTATAAGAGTGGGAGAAGAATTAAGTCAGAGAGAGCTTGCACAAATTCTTAAGGTTTCTCCTACGGCAATTGCAAATACAGTAAAGCTTCTTGGAGAAAAAGGCCTTATAAAAGTCAAAAAAACAAAAACAATAAACTTTGTGACATTCAATAGAGAGAACTATAAAGCAATAGAATTAAAGAGAGTAGAAAATCTAAAAATGATCTATATTTCAGGGTTATCTGATTTTCTTGAAGAGAAATTTCCTGGTACAACCATAATCCTGTTTGGATCCTATGCACGTGGTGAAGATATCCATTCTTCAGATATAGACATTGCAATTATTGGTGGAAAAGATAAGTTTCTTAATCTAGAGCCATTAGAAAATCTTCTAAAAAGAAAAATAAATATAAATTTTTATAGTTCCTGGAAGGATATCCATAAGCATTTAAAGAATAATATTTTAAATGGGATTATTCTTACTGGGAGTGTTGAGTTATGAGAAGAATAAAGTCTTTTGAAGAGTATCTTAAAGAAGGCATAGTAAGAAAAGTAACTCCAGATGTACAACGAGCTGAAAATCTTTTTATGGAATCAAAGAGAAAGTATGTCCTATTACAAAAAATAATAAAACATATGGGTATAGATAATGAAAATGCAAATGAATATTTAGAATCTTGTTATAATATTATTCTTTTTGTAATTAGAGGAAAGATGCTTCTTGAAGGGTATTATGCTTCAGGTACAGGAGCACACGAAGCGGAAGTTTCCTATGCCAAAAATATTTCTTTTAGTGAAAAAGAGCTTGAATTTCTTGATCAATTACGATATTTTAGAAATGGAATTCTCTATTATGGAAAAAGGTTTGAGAAAGACTATGCACAAAAAGTTATTAATTTTTTAGAGGCAATCTATCAAAAATTACAAAGGTAAGAAAAAATGGACATCATCCTTCAAGAATCAAAAAATGCTGGAAACATCGGTGCAATAGCACGTGCAATGAAAAACTTTGAATTCTCTAATCTCATTCTTCTCAATCCACAATGTAATCATCTTAGCAAAGAAGCTATAGATCGTGCAACACACGCAAAAGAGATTTTACAAAACGCAAAAATCATAAAAAAATTAGACTACGATACACTCATTGGCGCAACAGCAATTATTGGCACAGATTACAACCTTAACAGAACTCCTATAAGCCCAGAAACTCTTGCAAAAATGCAACTCAAAGGGAAGGTAGGTATTCTCCTTGGGCGAGAAGATCATGGTTTAAACAATGAAGAATTAGAAAGCTGTGATATTATCATAACGATTCCTTCATCAAAAAAATATCCTACAATGAATGTCTCACAAGCAGCAGTTATTCTCTTGTATGAACTTTTCAAACATTCAAAGAAAATAAAAAATGGTGAAAATATTAAACTAGCAACAAAAGAACAAAAAGAAATACTTCTCAAACTCATCGAGGAAAGAACACAAAAAATGGCTTTTTCTACAGAATATAAAAAAGAAACACAAAAAAGAGTCTGGAAAAAAGTCATTGGAAAAAGTAATCTAAGTAAAAGGGAGATCATGGCTTTGTTTGGCTTTATGAAAAAAATAAAATGATCTTTGAACTTTCTCGCGATAATCTTGCTCTTGCACAGCAAGAAGTACTATCCCTAGCAAAGCCTAAGTCTTGGAAGCTCTATGGCAATCTTTTAGTATGTAAGACAAACTTTGACTACAGCCGCTTAGCATACACCAACTTAGTCTTAGAAGAAATATTTATTGATACAAAAATTCCTAAAATAAACTGGCAAAAATACTATGAAGAAAGTTTTTGTATTCGCTCAAACATCACTGCAAAAGAAAAAGAACTTGCACCAATCATTTGGTACGCTCTCAAAAATCCAAAAGTAAATATGAACGCAAAATCAGAATTCTGGTTTTATTACATAGAAGATCAAATCATCTGTGGAAAAAAAATATACCAACGGGAAGAAAAGTTTCAAAAGAGACGCCCAGATCTTCGCCCTGGCTTCTTTCCTATATCTTTAAAACCTAAACTTGCTCGAGCCATAGTCAACCTCTCAGGAGTCAAAAAAGGAACAATCTGGGATCCTTTCTGTGGCACTGGTGGCATTCTTCTAGAAGCATCACTCATGGGGTTAAAAGCAGTAGGCACAGATATTGACCCTATGATGATTCGCGCTGCAAAACAAAACTTTGAACACTATAACTGTAAAGCAAAGATTTCTATTGCAGATGCACGAAAAGAAAAAGTAAAATGCAAAGCAATTGTCACAGATCCCCCCTATGGAAGAAGAGCTTCAACCAAAAAAGAAGATGTAGAAAAGCTCTATGCAGATTTCTTAGCGCATGTCTATCCTTTTGTAGATACTGTAGTTCTTATGGCTCCTAGCACAATCAAAATAAAAACAAAATATACTATTACTTGGGAAACAGAAGAATTTGTACATGGTTCTTTAACACGAAGAATTTGTATCCTACAAAAAAGAATGTAAGAATATATTTTTAGGAAGAAGATGAAGCTACATTTTCTAAAAGAAAATCTTCTAATCTTTTTTTAGAGGATGTTGAAAGAGAAGATTTTTGTAAGAATCTTAAATAATCTCCATTTATTCGCTCAAAACTTTCCTTAATCTTTTTTATTTGTGTATTAATATGAGTCATAGCTTTATGGGCAATATGTTTTTTATCCAAATCATCATAAATCTCTCCAGCGAACAAACGAGAAAAAATAGGCTCTTGATTTCTAAAAAGAGAAAAAATTGGTCCTTCAGAATAAGGTTCACAGAAAGTATGTAACTGTACAGAAGGATGATGAGGAGAAAGAAAAAAATCTTTCTCAGAAGGATAAATATAAATACTACGATAACCAAAAATCCTCTTTGAATAAGCAATATATTCTCCTATAGGAAGTGTGTAACTTACTTCCTCTCCATTAATAATAATTCTTGCAACAGATGTACAAGGCTTTTGCGCACTGAACGTTGAAAGGGTATAATATCTAGAATTCCGTAACCAAGATTCAAAAGGAACTTCTTTTAGTTCTTCTTGTAAATGAAGAAATGCTTCATGTTTCATAAAAAAAAGAAAAATGTTCTGTTATATAAAACTACCTATAATAAAGTAATTAAAAGACTAAAAATACTTCCAAGCCAAACAAAGAGTTTATTCAACCAAGGGATCATGTTAATAACAATCAAAGCAAGACAAAAGACAGAAGCAGCAACTAATGCCTTCTTAGCAAAAGCTTCCTTCTTTGTTAACCCTAAAACAAGCCCATAAAACATTCTTCCTCCATCTACAGGCCCTAAAGGCAAGAGATTGAACAAACCAACACCTATACTAATAAGGAATACCCACAAAATCAATAGTTTTCCCCAATCAAAAAATCCGCTGAGAAATTCTAAAGAGCTATAGTTGTTGGTCAAAACAATCTTCTGTTCTAATCCAGCAACACCAAAGAATGCAGCACTTGCATTGTCAGGATGTGCAACAGGAACAATAGTATATTCTCCTTTATCAGTTTCAAAAAGAACTTCATCTCCAGGTTTTATAATACTAATAACAGAAACAAATTGTTCTGTACGAAGAGTTTCTTCCCCATTTACTGCAAGGATAGTAAAAGGAACAGCAATGCCACTTGCATTCATCGGATACGCATCCATAACTTGATGCACAATAATTCCATCGCCTTGATAGATCATCCCCAAGGCAGGCGTAACAACAAAAAGCAGAAGCACAAGAACAAACGCTCCTAAAAGAAGATTAGAAAATGGCCCTGCTGCAAACACAGAAAGCTGTTGCATCATAGATTTTTTTTCTAAAACTTTTTCATCAGGTTCTACAAACGCAGCAAGCAATGGCCCAAAAAATGCAAAGCCTGAACTTTTGATAGGCACTTTATGAAGCCGTGCAATAAGCCCATGTGCAAACTCATGAATAACTGCTGCAACAAAAATTGCAAGAATCCAATGCCAAAAAGAAAGTGCAGGTGCTCCTGCAATAGCAATCCCTGGAAGCACTGGTGCAAGTGCAGGTTCTGTTCCTGGAACAAAAAGCAATTTCAAAGTTTCCTTGCTCAAAAAATAAAGAAGAAAAGCCATTCCTAAAAATCCAACAAAAACACCAAAGACAGACAGAAATTTCCATAGACGCGGAGCTTTTTTCGCCATCGTATCCATCAGCCTAATACCAATCTGTGTTTTATACATCACAAAAAGCCCTTGCGTTTCAAATCTATTTTTATAAAGATAATAAACGAATAACAAGAGAAGGAAAAAAAATGCTAACGAAAGAAGATCCCAGTTCACCATCTCTTCTACAGAAGAACAAGGGATTTTTAAACTTATGCCCCTTTGCTCTTACTCTTAATAACACGAAATGATTTTCCTTGACACTTTCTACACTTGACACTGCCAGCAAGGACACGAGAACCATCAGTACGCACTTTTTGTTTACACTTTTTACACACAAAAACTCTTCGAAAAAGTCTTCCAATTGCTGCTTCAAATTTTGCCATTTTATCCTTTTGCTATATCCTGTATAATTTTTTCATCAAGCACAACCCAATATTGTACCTGCACTCCCTCAGCAATTTTTGCTTTTAATTCTTCAGGAACTTTAATATCAAATGTTTCAAAAGATCCCATATCCATAACATTTGCACTATCCCCATGAACAGAAAGAACTTGTGCTGTTTTCTTTTCAATGATCGGCGATTCAATCTTATCATGCCCAGGTAAAATCTTAATAATCTTTTTTCCATCTCTAATACTTACTGCTTCAATACGGCATTTTGCATGTCCATGTTTTCCTGGTCTGGAGATTTCAAGACCCTTTACAACACAAGCATATCCATCAAAGATAACATATCTTCCAGGCTTGGCTTCCACTGCATCTATTGGTCTTACTTCTCCCATGAACGAAGAAAGAAAAACTGGGGATATATAAAGCTTTTGGGAGAATTAAGGAAAAGAATAAGGGCTAATACTACTTCCATCAGAAAAAGTGGCTCCTGAAACAAAGGAAAGAGAACGACCAATATCCACAAAAGTTTCTGAAGCAAGATAACTATCCAAAGAACCAACATACAAACGTAAATTTGCATACGTCCTTTCTTCTTCTATTATTTTTGATCCATCTATTTTACAATAAACACTAAGACAACAAGAAGCTTCTAATCCATTCTCTCCAATAATTTCAAATCTCCTTCTCTCAACAAGATTTCGTATACGAGTGTGAAGCTCTTTTCTATTTTTGAGTGTATCAATTTTTTGAAAAGAAGGTGTAGCAGCTTGAGATAAAGAAGAGCAAATAGCCAGATATTCAGTTTCTGCTTTTTGTATATGGGAATCATAATTTTTATACAGTGATCGTACATGCTCTCCAGAAAGAGTATGAAAATGAAGTTCAAACATATCTTCTAAAATTTTGTAATCCTATTTAAAACTTTCTCATATTCTTTTTCAAATTTACAGGAGGGCGTATTTTTTTTTGCTTTTCTAAAGATTTCACTTGTAATTCTAAATCAGAAACCTTTTTCATAAGTACTGCTAATGCTGACCATAATTGTGCCTGAGAAATATTTTTTGCAGTAATATACGCCTTTTTTTGGGTCTGTACTTTTTTGAGTAAATCATTAAAATGTTCTTTGAGTACAGGATCTAACTGGTCTCTCCAATCCATCAAAAAAGAGAAGGAAAAGGTACTTATATATATTATCAAGCTCTAACAATACTCTTATAAATTCTAAATTATTTCTAAAGAATATGAAAGCACAAAAAGGCGATTTCGTACAAATTATGTATATTGGCAAATTAGATGATGGTTCTATCTTTGATTTAAATGATAAAGAACGAGCAAAAAAAGAAGGCATGAATGGTCATATACATGAAAAAACAATAGTTTGTTTAGGAGAAAAAGATCTCGTTCCTGGTCTAGATGATTTCCTTATTGAGAAAGAAATTGGGGAAAAACTTGAAGTAATCATTGAACCAGAAAAAGGTTTTGGAAAAAAAGATCCAAAATTATTACAAATTGTTCCAGCAAACAAATTCAAAGAACAAAAAATAAATCCAATGCCTGGTTTACGAGTAGAGATTGATCAATATACAGGAGTCATAAAATCTATTTCTGGAGGTAGAGTTCTTGTAGATTTCAACCATCCTCTCGCAGGAAGAACTTTACAATATGAAATAATGATTGTAAAAAAAATTGAGAGCCTAAAAGAAAAAGTAGCTGGGTTCTTAGAGCTCAACTTTCATTTGCACAATGCACAAGTAGAAGAAAAAGAAGGGACAATAACCTTAACTGCTCCCATTCCTAAAGAAATGCAGCCAATGCTAGAAACAGAACTCAAACGAAGAATTCCTGAAATAAAAGCTCTCCTCATTGAGCAATCCAAAAAATAATAGTAACTAAACTACAATCATTCTTATAAACCTTATTTTCTCCATTCAAACAGTGGACAGCATCTTCAAACAAGCAACAGACCGAAGCAATGACCCTCTTGAAAAAAGAAAGAAAGTCAACGCAATAGATGAAGAGCTGGAAGCAATCCTGCAAAGACAACGCTCCAAACTCAAAGTCATTGGCTGTGGTGGTGGAGGAAACAATTCCATTAATAGAATGGCAGACATTGGTATTATTGGTACAGAAACTATTGCTATTAACACAGATGCACAGGATTTGCTCTACACAAATGCAGATGTGAAAATTCTCATTGGAAAAGAACTCACCCAAGGACTTGGTGCAGGATCTATTCCTCAAGTAGGAGAAGAAGCTGCAAAAGAATCAGAAACAGAAATTAAATCTAAAATTGCAGGCTCTGACATGGTTTTTATCACCTGTGGCCTCGGTGGAGGTACTGGTACCGGTTCTGCTCCAGTTGTTGCAGAGATTGCAAAAAAATCTGGTGCATTAACAGTTGCCATTGTGACAGTCCCTTTTGAAATGGAAGGCGCTCGAAGATTTGAAAATGCTATGTATGGTCTTGAACGTTTAGAAAAATATGCAGACACACTCATTGTCATTCCAAATGATAAACTCCTTGAACTTGCTCCTGATTTACCCTTGCATACTGCATTTAAAGTCGCTGATGAGATTCTGACAAATGCAGTGAAAGGCATTGCAGAACTCGTCACAAAAACAGGCCTAGTAAATTTAGACTTTGCAGATATCAAAGCAGTAATGGGCCGTGGAGGAGTTTCTATGATCGGCATTGGAGAATCCGATGCAAGCAACAGAGCAATGGAAGCAGTAGACAAAGCAATTAACAATCCCCTTCTTGATGTAGATATTTCTGGAGCATCTGGCGCATTGATAAATGTCTGTGGTGGTTCTGATATGACTCTGGAAGAAGCTCGAATGGTAGTAGATACAATTTCAAAAAAGCTCGATGAAGAAGCACGAATTATTTGGGGTGCACAAATTTCTGAAGACTTAGGCTCATCTATGAAAGTTTTGCTTATTGTAACTGGAGTAAAAAGTCCACAAATTTTTGGGAAAAAAACAAAAACTGGCCCAAAAAGAAAAGAAATGGAACAAGAATTAGGTATTGAATTTTTCTAAAAATATCAGTTTCAAATTGAAACAAGCATTGTATCACCAAAAAGTTTATATATAACTCCTGTCACACAGCCACATATTTAAAAATCATTTAAAAAGAGTTAGAATATGAATAAAAAACACTATTTCATTGGAGCTTTTCTAGCAATAACAGGATCTGCATACGCTTTGAGATCCTATTTTACCGATAACACCGAGCCTTGTGTAGAAATAAAAGCAAAAGAAGGGAAACTAGAAATAAATATTTCTGATAGCAATAGTACATGCACAGAGAGAACACGAACAGCAAAAGAAGAAGGAACGATTGATACTTTAGTAACCTATGTTAGAGCAACAAATTATTATTCAAACATTGAAAAAGTAGAAGTACTTGTTGATGGGATAGTACGAACAAATATTCCTTTAGAGAAACAAGGACCAAACATACACAGTCTAGCACCATTAGTAAATCTTTCGTATGGGCAACATGAAATACGAGTAGAAGCATATGATACTGTACAAAATAAAGGACAGGCTTCGCTTGCTGTTTTTGCATACAAAGATGGAATTGCAGACATAAGTAAAATTGAAGAAGACAAACAAGCACCAGAAGTAAGTAAAAATTTCTTAGGAAGAAATAAAAGCATTAGAGATAATCAATCAGGTATACAAACAGTAGAAATTAAAGATAAAGAAGGAGAAAGCCTCTTGGCAAAAGTATATCAAGAATATGTGCCAGAATTAGATTTAGAAGATCTCCTTGTAACAACAAAAGGAAAAGCACGTACTTTGTATGTGAGTGACCATAATGGAAACACAGATAAGTTCTATATCAACCTCCCTATTTCTCAAGGGAAAGGCCATATTGGTGGGGAATAAAAACCCAAACCTTTAAATAGGAGCATTATCATTTTTTAATAAATGAATCAGAAACTTAGTGAATACTGGGTGAAGTTCAAAAGTTTCGTAAAAGAATGTAAAAGGGTTTTACAAATAACCAAAAAACCTTCAAAAATAGAATACAAAACACTCGTAAAAGTTACTGGTATTGGTATCCTTATTATTGGAGCATTAGGTTTTATTATTACCATTGGAGGAACCCTTTTAGGAATTTAATATGGAAACACAAATTTTTGTTTTACGAACAACTGCAAACAGAGAAGATCAAGTAGTAGACTTCATAGGTTCTAATGTACAAAAAAAGAAATTAGAAGTTTTTGCAATCATTCGTGCCCATGGTATGAGAGGCTACATTTTCATTGAAGCAAAAGACCGACAGGCAGCAGAAGAAAGTTACATTGGTATTCCTTATGCAAAAGGCCTTCTTCCAAAACCTGTAGAATACAAAGAAATTGAAGGAATGCTTGAACAAGTAAAAATTCAAGTGAATATTCAAAAGAATGACATTGTAGAAATTATTACTGGACCTTTCAAGAGAGAAAAGGCAAAAGTCGTTCGTATAGATACACAAAAAGAAGAAGTTGTTCTGGAACTATTAGAAACAGCAATTCCTATTCCTTTAACATTGAAATTAGATTCAGTGAAAGTTATTAGAAGAGAAAATGCAACGGAGGAAGAACTCACTTCTTCACAATAATGGCAGAAAAACAAACTTTAAGAGAATTAAGTTCCATAGTAGGTATTGAAGGAATTCTAGAGATCGCTAGATTAACTGGCGCAAGAGAAACAGATATAGTTGTGAGCTATTCCACTAGGGAAATTGTTACTGGGACATACACTGCGAGTGGAAAATTAGTTTCAAGAACTACATATAAATATATAAAATAAGATAAAATTACTTCACAAGCACCATATTTTTCACACGTATTTCTTGCAAAGATTTCTTAGAAAAACCCTTGCTTACATCAAGAAGTTCTATTCCTAAAAGATTCCTATTTGAATCTAAATCTAATATAGTTAAATCATCAATAATTTTATTTTTAGCAAACTTACCAGTATCCAATTTAATGTACATTGCATCTGCTTCTTTATCATATCGAATTTCCATTTTTTTCTTATATCCAGTATACGGTAACAACCTTTATATCACTTTCTGTTACTTCACAACACACGTCTATCATGCCTCTTTGAAGCTTCTTCTGATAAAAGTGTAAGAAGAGCTCGTACATTTCAAAAAGAACAAATTGCCTCACTTTCTTCTAAGTAAAAAAAATAACAAAGCCAAAAACCTTATAAAGCCCTAGTTTTTCTCACACGCCATGGCAAAAGAAATTGTTGAAGCACTCGTTGATGGTGGCAAAGCATCCGCAGCACCACCATTGGGTCCAGCACTTGGTCCATTAAAAGTAAACATTGGCCAAGTTGTTATTGAAATCAACAAAAAAACTGCTGCTTTTGCAGGAATGAAAGTGCCTATTAAAGTTATTGTCGATTCAGAAACAAAAGCTTTTGAAATTACTGTAGGAACTCCTCCTGCTTCTGGCCTAATCCTAAAAGAATTAAATATTAAATCTGGTTCTGGCATTCCAAATAAATTAAAAGTAGGAAATCTTTCTATGGAAGAATGTATTAAAATTGCAAAGATGAAACAAGACTCTCTTTCTGCAGGCTCACTAAAAGCAGCAGTAAAAACAATTATTGGTTCTTGTAACGCAATGGGTGTTCTTATTGAAGGAAAAATTGCACGTGATATTAATGTAGACATTGATAAAGGTGTTTATGATAAACTTATTCAATCTGAAAAAACTGAGGTAACAAAAGAAAAGCGATCACAGCTTGCAGAACAGCTTGCAGAAATGCAAAAGAAATTCTCTGGAGAGCTTGCAAAAATGGAAGCTGCAAAAAAAGAGAAAGACGCAGCAGCAGCAGCAAAGAAAACTGCAACAGCGGCACCTGCAGCTGGAGACAAGGCCGCAGCAGCAGCTCCTGGTGCAAAAGCAACAACACCAGCAGCAGGAAAAGCAGCTCCAGCAAAACCTGCAACAAAAAAATAATTTTTTCTTTTATAAAAAATGTTTACTACCAAATCTTGTCGCCATGGTCGCGGCTTATTTGCAACAAAAAATATTGCAGAAGGAACCAGTATTCTCGAAATTACTGGCAAAAAAATCACACAAGCAGATGTGGATAAGAGATCTTATAAAGAAGCAGCAAATGCTTTACAAATAGACGAAGAGCTCTACATTGATTTTGAAGAACCGGGAGTTCTCGTCAATCACTCTTGCAATCCAAATGCAGGAATAAAAGAAGATGTATTTCTCATTGCAATCAAAGATATTGCTCCCAATGAGGAAATTACATGGGATTACTCAACAAGTGTAGATACAGGCTGGACCATGCCATGCCATTGTGAAGAAAAAAATTGCCGAAAGCTAGTGAAAGACTTTGCATCTCTTCCAAAAAAAGTACAGAAGAAATATCTTGAATTAGGAATTGTTCTTAGGTATATTACAAAAGAATTTCAATAGTCGCAAAGAAGTTTTCGTGTGGGTTCTAAGTCTTTTAATTTTGAAAATAAAGTAAACCCATATGTATCTCGCAAAGTATGCCCAGATCCATAGACAACAACAACATTTTCATAAGAACCAGAACAAAGAAGAGTACGAATATTTCCTGCAGCAATAGTCTCTCTCTCAGAAAGGTTAAGGAATTTTAAATTAACACAAACCAAATCTGTTTCATCACCTGGCCCTGAAGCCATTGCACGTTGCATTTGCTCATAACTATTTTGGAAATAAAGAAAAGAACATAAGCTATTTTGTTCTTGAACATCTTTTCGTGTAATTCTATCCAATTCTTCAACAAAACTTTCTTTAACAAACGCAACATGTCTTGGATCATCAACAAGAAAAAGAGGAATGGTATGGTTTTTACTATACTGCTCTGGAATAAAAATTTCATAATTATCTAATTCAAAAAATTTTCTCTGCATAATCTGAAAATAATCCCTACTTGCACCATATCTTTTCAACTTTTTAAGAAATTTAAATTGAGAATGTTTATATTCAGAACTTTTTATATAATCAGAAAGCTCTTGGCTTGACTCTATAGCAAGTGCATCAGGTCTTTCAATATCTAAGGCTCTCCGTAAACGTTCTTTTCCATACATATCAGTATGTGCTGTTCCAATAAAATGAAGCTTCATAAGAAATCTTTTTGAGAGGATATTTATAAATATTTAGTTTAACAAAAAAAGAAGAAGATTCAGGATTTTAACAAAAGATAAACCTATTTTTTACCAGAAAATGGGTTGGCTAAAATAAGCCGATAGATATTTAAATAATCCAAATTTCTCACTAATGGGGCTGTAGTATAGCTTGGTAGTACTCCAGGTTTGGGACCTGGTCGCCTCGGTTCAAATCCGAGCAGCCTCATTTTTTTCTGCATATTCCCTTCTCTTCCAGTAAAATATGCCCAAACAAGCCAAAAACTATTTAAAGAGCTGAAAATCTAAAAAGAGATCTGAGGCAAAAATGAAAACAAAGAAACTTGGTTCTGTGGCACGTTTTGGTGCGCGATACGGAAAACGAACAAAAACAAAATTTATGAACGTAGAAAAAGCACAAAAAGCACCACAAAAATGCCCATACTGTTCAAGAACTGTTGTGAAAAGGCTTGCAGCAGGTATCTTTCAATGCAAAAAATGCGATTCTAAATTTACTGGAAAAGCATACAAAATAGGAGAATAAAAATGGTTGAGTACAAATGTTTTAACTGTGAAAAAGCAGTCAAAAGCGAATATGTCAAAAAGAAAATTCGTTGTCCATATTGTGGTAGTAAGATTCTCTATAAACAACGTTCTGTCCCTACAATTCTGAAGGCAATTTAAGATGGATATTGCAAAGGATACGCAGGACAAAATTGCCCAATTACAACTTTTCGAGCAAAATCTTCACTCTTTTTCTACACAAAAACGAAACATTCAATCACAAATGTTAGAGATTGAGAATGCTTTAAAAGAAATAGAAACTGCACAAGGAGCAGTATACAAAATCGTAGGAACAGTAATGTTCCACTCCGAAAAAGGAAAACTAGCAAAAGATCTAAAAGAAAGGAAAGAAGTCTTAGATCTTCGCATCAAAAGCTTTGAGAAACAAGAAAAAGCAATAGAAGAAAAGGCAAAGATACTACAAGCAGAAGTAATGGCTGAATTAGAAAAGCACATGGATAAAGATGGAAGAACTCATTGAAGAACTACGGGCAATCATTGAAGATGATACAATCCCAAAGAATGTAAAGCTTAAGATTGAGAGTGCAATTGCTGCTTTAAGCGAAGAAAGCATAGAAGAAAGCCTTCGAGCAAATAAGGCCTTACAAGAGCTTGATGACCTCTCTGACGACCCAAATATTCCTTCTTACATTAGACCTCAGCTTTGGAATATCCTAAGCCAGCTAGAAACCAGATAGATTCTATATTCTACAACAACAGCTACCCTACTACAGAAATATATTTAAATCTCTTCGATTATGAATGCTTATTAACGGGAGGATTCCATAAAAATGAAAGAAACCTTTTTACGAATCAAAGATAAAATTTTAGGAACAACACAAGAAGAAGATATTCCAGATGAATTTGGCGAAGACTATTTAGAAATAGATAGTGAACAACAACCAGCAAAAAAATCCAAGGTATTAGTAAAACCTTTCATGATCAGAGAATTCCAAGATGTGAAATTAGTTCTGGATGCATTACGTGATGGATATACTATTGCATTAGTCAATATTAAGCCTATAAAAGATAAGGATATTATTGAACTCAAGAGAGTAGTAAATAAATTGAAAAAAACTTGTGATGCTATTGATGGTGATATTGCTGGTTTTGGAGAAGATTGGTTAGTAGCAACGCCAAACTTTGCTTCTGTAGATAGAAGTCCAGCTCGCGCTGTTGCTCCTGCACAAGAAAATGCAAGAGAATTTTAATTTTTTTACAATTTCTATTATTTTTAATCCTATGTACAGTCGTCGCTTCGCTCCAGTGCTCAGTCGCCACAGGGCTCGACAAAAAACGAACTAAACAATACGGGGGTTTTTTAGAAACTTTGAGCAATACGTAAAAAAAAGTTTTTTATTTCCAAGAATTTCTTAGAATTCAATCCAATTTCTAGAGTCTCCTAAGAATTCAGTCTCATTCAAATATTTAATTTGAAATCCTTCCGGGTATTTTTCTCCAAACTCCACTAAGGTTAAAGAACAATGATCAATAAACAATTTGTGGATAGAATCTTTTAAGCTTGTTTTGATTAAATCACCTATTAAAACTTTAAGAAAGGCGCCATGAGAAACAACTAAAATAGTTGTAGGAATCTCTTGATATTTTTCTATTACCTTTTTCATAAATAACCTTCCCCTTTCTCGAACTTCTATAAGACTTTCACCATGAGGTGCTTTTCTATTTTCAAAGTTTCCTTCCAACTCATCCCAGTTAACCTTTTTAGTATTTTTACCAACCCAGTCACCATTATCTTTTTCTCTTAATAAAGGGGTATATTCAATAGGTCTGTGCTTAATTTTTGCAACTTCTTCTGCAGTTATTTTGCACCTAGAAGAATCACTAGAAAGAATAAAGTCTATTTTTTCTTTTTGTAATCTATCCGCAAGTTTTTTTATTTGCTCAAACCCTTTTTCATGTAAATCTCCATGTTCATTTCCCTGGATTATATCTTCTACATTTCGTATTGTTTGTCCATGTCTTGTAAATAAGATTTTTAGCATATCTTTAGAATAGAGTGGAGATTTTTAAATCTGATTATTCGCCAACTCAGTTCCTCCTTCCAATGCTGCTCTTGCAACTTCAGTATATCTTTTTTCTAAAACCTCTTCAGCTAATGGAATAGAGCATTGTGGCACTATAACCTAAATTACAATGATTTTTAAATTCTAGGATTATTATTAAATGAAGATGTTACTAACAGTAGGACCAGATAATGATACAGGCTTTAGAAAGCATTTGGAAGAATTAAGTTATCTTATGAAATCTTCTCAGTTTATTAAAGTCAAAGAAAAAGGCGCAAAGCAAACCATTCATAAAATCCAAAAATTAAAACCTAATTTAACAATAATAGGAGGAAGAAATTGGATTATTCGAAATAACAATATTCTAGATAAAATACCTGGAAAAGTAGGGGTTCTTTATTGCTCACCACTTGGTCAAGCAGAAATATCTAATGGAGAACTAAAAAATTTATCAATATATTTGGAATGGTTAGATAAAAAGAAAATAGATTATTTATTTGTAGGATCAGAAGCTCTTGCAAATAGTCTAAAAAGAAAAGATATTGTGTACTTGCCAGCACTATCGTTCTCAGATTTAAAAGTAAGACCTAGAGCAAAAATCCCTCATAAGAATATAGTTGCAATACTAAATGATAAAGCTGTTCATAAAAATATTTTGAATACTCTAGCAGGAGTTTCCCTCTCAAGAAACATAGAAGAATTTTGGATAAACGGAGCAAGAGAAGAGTATTTTGATCTTATGAAAAGATTTAGAATTAAAAATCTAAAAAGCAGAGGATACATTCCAAGAAAAGATTTCTATAATGAACTTAAAAAAGTAAAACTACTTCTCCAGCTTTCCTTTTCAGAAGGCTTTAGTTACTCCACATTTGAAGCAATGAATGTTGGTGTACCAGTCTTAACTTCAAGAACCATTCCTTGGAATACTATTCCTCTATTAAAAGTAAACAATTGTGAGGATCATGAAGAAATAGCCAAAAAAATAGATAAAATATTATCTCTAAACCAAAAGGAGTATGCTCATCTATCTAGAAATTGCATTAAAGTTGCAAAGAAAGCAATTGAAAAGAATAATTCTGTCTGTCAAAAGAATCTTAAGAAACTATTTCAACTTTAGTTTCTGCTTTAACTTCTTGTTTTGCTTCTGCGTATTGGAGAAGATGAGTGCAATCGTTAATCCTAAAAGAAACAATTTTTCCATCTTCAATAAAGAAAGAAGAAAGGGAAGCATTATCTAGGTTTAAGTAAGCCATTTCTCTCATATGTAAACCTTGAATTTGGAGCATAAGAAAACGTAGGAATATGCCATGCCCTACAACAAGAACAGTATCTGATTGATGATTTTTCTGTAAAAAACTCCAAAACTGTGCTGCTCGTTCTTCAACATCAAAATAGCTTTCTCCTTCAGGAGGTCTAAATTTATGTTCTTTTAAGCCAGATTCTTTTAAAGCAAGCGTATATTCTTTTCTTGTAGAATAAACTCCTCTGCTAATCTCATTAATCCCTTTTGTATAAACTACAGAAACAGCTCCTAAATTGGGGAGAACTACTTTTAGGGTTTCTTTTGCTCGTTGTAACTCACTACAATATACTTTGTTTATACCTTTATTTTTTAGCGATAGACCTAATCTTCTTGCTTGTTCTTTTCCTGTGGGAGTAAGTCCACCATTATAGCTTCCAGACTGACTAAACTCATTCTCTTTCTGGCCATGGCGAACAAGGAGAAGCTGCATTCTATATATTATAGACACCGAGCTATTTAAGACTTTTGTAGGCTTAAATTCCATCATTTATAAGATAATGATCAGTCCTTTCTAAGTAAGAGACTAATCTTTGTCTTAACCTCTCTCTTGTGTCTTCATGCTTTTCTTCTGGAATAAGTTCTAATCTTTTCTTTAGTGTAATAACCATACGAAAACCATAATAATATCTCATAAAATTTCTCTTCTCTTGAAATCCTTCCGGAAGGCCATATTCAGTCCTATAGCTTTCTAAAAACCTTTCAATGCCTTCTGAAGAACAACCTTTATCTAATCCAGTAAACATAAAATAATGAAGATCAGAACAAGGATCTCCTGCTTTAGCTAATTCAAAATCAATAACTGCTGAAAGTCTTGAGTCTTCTTCAAGTATATTTTTTAAGGAAAAGTCATCATGAATAAAATGAGCATTTTTTCCAAATCTAGGTTCATACACTTCCATTCTTTCAAGCAAAATTCTAAGATAAGGAGTATATCTGCTTCCTTTTGAACTCAAGTGTTCAAACCATCCTTGTGTTTGTAAAAACATCTGCTCAAATGCACTAGAAAATGGACCTGGAAAAGAATGAGTTATAGTAGGATCTGCTTCTACATTCCCTGTCTCATTAAGAAAGCCATATATTTTGTACTTTTGCTCATGCATTTTTCCCAAAGCATGGGCTACTTCCTCAAAAAAGGTTAAATCTAATTCACTTGGTGAACTTGAAGCCATTCTCCCTGTACAATGTTCCATTAGGAGGTAGCCTTCTGAAAAATTTTTTGAACTCTCTCTGCAATCTACTACTTCTGGAACTGTAATTTTTCCTTTAAAATTACTCAGTAAAGCTGCTTCTTTCTGAATTCTCCAGTCTTCTCCTTCTTTGCCAATACGGACGACATAACTCCTTTTTCTCCCATGAAGTATCCAAACAGAATTACTCATTCCTCCATTTGAGGGACAAACACTTACTAAATCTAAATTTTTTCCAAATTCCTCAAAAAGTCTTTCTTTTAGATAACTTTCGGTCATAGGACTTAGATCTCCTTAGTTAAATGATCAACTATATTTTTCAGTTCCTTAATAGTCTTTTCGAGTTCTTCATAGTTGTAAAATACAAGCATTTCACATGGAGAGCTCTTGGAAGAAATGAACTACCACTTCCTAGCACAAGATGTAAGCCAGCAATGTACATTTACAATAGCGATCAAACAATATTTTTTCTTAATGGTTTTCTCTTTTATCAATAATAGTCGTCGCTTCGCTCCAGTGCTCAGTCGCCGCAGGGCTCGACAAAAAACGAACGCTACAATACCGGAGTTTTTTCTTAGAAGCTTTGAGCAAAGCCTAAAAAGAAAGGCTTATAAGGGAGTTTGTACTTAGTAAATAGTATAAAAATGATACGAAAAACATTGGGGAAAAGTATTGGAGCTGTAGTTCTAGGACTTAGCTTAGCAGAGGATGTTCAGGCGCAGAATACTGGATATTTAGATCTTTCCCAAGCAGAAAGTTTTCGTCTTGTGCATGAAAGGGCTAAGAGTGTTTCTTATGATACATGGAAGCCACAAGTTCTTGATTATGATGGTGCTGTCTTAGTTCTTTTTAACTCTAATTGTAACACAACAGAAAATGCTGATACTATTGATAGAAATCTAAATCTTGTGTATTTACAGCTCATGGATAAATTTGTTGCTGCAAAAGTAAATGATTTACCTTTAAAGTTTGCTACATTTAATGTTTGTGGAAGAAGCAAAGCAAACCTATTAGGTGTGAATGATAGTGAGACACATATGTATCTTGATGGGCAAAAAATAGATGTGAAAGTTGGTGGTCCTGTTGACGCTGAAAAAATTCCTATTTCTGTAAAAACCTGTTCAGCTTGGATAGATTCTAACCTTTTAGGAAAACCTTACATAAAAGATGGCCAAGAAATGCGAGTTGTCTATAATGGGGCAATGTCTTTAACCCTTTTGCCTTACAAACAAAACTAAAATATTATAAAGTAGTTTTCTTTAAGCTTTGATATGAAAAAGAGAAGTGTGCTTACTTTTATTATACTAATTCTGACTATAATTCTATTAATTTCTCTTTCACAAAGCGCTGATGATGCTATTGATGAGATTGATGAAGGAGGAGGTGCAGTAGAAGGAGAAAAAGGAACAATTCCAACAGCCACCACAGATACTTGCCCTAGCGGGTATACTTGTGATGCAGGAAGCGACGCAACAGCAGATCAAGAAGCAGTCCCTCCAAGCTTCACCGTTTCTGAAGATGCCCCAATAACAAAATTTGACAACATTCCTGCAGACACAGAAATTCATACAGAATACGGTGATTTTACAGGTGCAGATTTCAGCAATGCAGTCTTTGGAAATGGCGGACTCTACGAAGCAACGATTTCAGGCATTGCAGCAGGGACAACTATGTATTTTCTCTCCTCCTTTGATGATCAACTCTTCTCCCTTACTGCAGGCTCAGATGAATCTGAAGTGCGTGTCATTCAATTTCAAAAAAATGGCTCCTCACAAGATCGAGTCTACATGGAGCTTGCGCAAGGTGATAGCATTTCCCATGGAGAGCTCTTGGAAGAAATGAATTACCACTTCCTAGCACAAGATGATGATTCTGTGTACGTTTACAATCAAGACCAAACACTCTTTTTTCTGAATGGTTCCTTCTTTTATGAATAGTCGTCGCTTCGCTCCAGTGCTCAATCACCGCAGGGCTCGACAAAAAACGAACGCTACAATACGTTTTTTTCTTAGAAGCTTTGAGCAAAGCCTAAAAAGAAAGGCTTATAAGGGAGTTTGTACTTAGTAAGTAGTATAAAAATGATACGAAAAACAATGCTTGGGTTAGGGTTAATGGGTATGCTTTCTAGTGATGCAAATGGAGAAGATACTGGAAAACCATATGCAGATATGTCTTTAGGAGAGTTAACAAAACAAACATATGAAAAGACAGTCAATCTCAATGATTCTAATTTTAAAAAAGAAGTTGTAGATTATGATGGGGCTGTAATCATTCTTTTTGATTCAACATGTCCTCAAGCAGAAGAGTGGACAAATCTTTCCACAAATATGCAGAAAGTATATTTACAGCTAGTAGATAAGTTTGGTGAGACAAAAGTAAATAATCTTCCCTTAAAATTTGCTTCTTTTGATGGATGCAAATACAAAGGAAATAATGCAAGAACAATTCTGGGATTAAATGTGACTACAATTGAAACGCATATGTATCTTGATGGAAAAGAGATTGATCGAGTAAGAGGAGGGCCTCTAACAGAAAAAGGGATTAATTCTGTTTCAAGAAGTATGTCTTATTGGATAGATTATACTCTTTTAGGAAAAAGACTTCCAGAAGATAAAGATAGAGATATTATATTGCTCTATAAAGGTAATTTTCCTTGGGAAGAATTTCCAAGATCTGTACTTAACCAATAAAATAAAAACAAATGTTTAAATAAAATTACGTTTTCTTTAAAGTTATGAAAAATGCAGGTGATATTCATAAAAACTATTCTCTCTTTATAATTTCCCTTATTTTATTTTCTATTTTATCTTATTCTCTCATTAGTGCAATAACAGATGAAGTCGCTGAAGATGAAACAGGAGCCGCAGACCCTGATAAAGGAGCATTTCCAACAGTTCCTGTTGAAGAATCAGAATTATTTACTCCAGAAAATCCTGATATTGAAGATGATACAAACATTTTAAACATTCCTCCTGTAGATGAAGGAGCAGAAGAAAGCTATACAAAATTAGAAGGAGAATTCATAGGAACAGTGAAGGCAGGAGATTGGGAAGCAGAAGGCACTTTTTCAAACATGGTTGTTGGAAATGGTGGCCTCTACGAAGCAACGATTACAGGCATTGCAGCAGGCACAACCATTTATTTTCTCTCTTCCTTTGATGATCAACTCTTCTCCCTTACTGCAGGCTCAGATGAATCTGAAGTGCGTGTCATTCAATTTCAAAAAAATGGCTCCTCACAAGATCGAGTCTACATGGAGCTTGCGCAAGGTGATAGCATTTCCCATGGAGAGCTCTTGGAAGAAATGAACTACCACTTCCTAGCACAAGATGATAAAGCAATATACATCTACAATCAAGACCAAAGCACAGAAATGCAACTAGGACAACAATCCTACACAGGCATCTACAATGAATCTTTCAGCAATCCCACAGATGAACTCATAGGAACTCAACTCACCGATCAAGGCTTCTACAACATCACCTTAAACAATAACAGCACATATACTTACAATTTAGATTTTCTCAATCTTAGCTTGACCAATGAAAACAAAAAACCATTTACTGTGTGTAAAACTCAAGAAGAAGAGTGCGAAACATACAACTTAGGAAATACTTTTATTCTCTATGGAAAAGATAAAGTACTCAAACAAGATAATTACACAATCGTAGAATCCTATGATGAAAATAATGTTATTGAATTAAATTTTGCAGAACAAACTGCATACCTAAGCAATATCAATCCAGAAGAAGACATCCTTGCTCTCTTCAGAATAGGCTACCATGAAATCACAGAAACACAAGACAGCATCTACTCAAATACTCTCGAACAAGAGTATCCCTATCTCTTCACAAGCTACGACTCTGACAAAGTTATCCCTGCACTCATAATAGAAAATAAGGTACTGATATATGAAGATGCAAACACGCTTGTCAAAACACTTCCAGTGAATGAAGAAATGAGAAATAGCTGTCTTCTCTATACTATGAATACAATTGAGGGGTATGATGAAACAAAACCTGCATACTGCTAGAGGACAAGCAACATTGTTTATGATAGTAGGCTTGCTTATTGTATTTCTTATAGGATTGTATTTTTTCTATGATGAAGTTGAAGCATTGCTTATAGAAATAACTCTCACGGAAACAGAAGCACATGAACAAAGAGAACGAACAGACACAGCATATGAATGCTTAGAATATTATACGGAACAAGCATTAGAACTTCTGAGAAAACAAGGAGGATATATAGAGCTTCCAGAAAAAAATCTCCATGTAGAGAGGCATAAACTGGCCTATTTCCCGCAAAATCGTTCAAGCAAGGATATGGAAAGAGAAGTAGCAAGGTATATAGAGGGAAAACTGCCAGAGAACTGTTTTAAAAGGGAAGAAGAGTACAGTCTTAGTACTACAGGAGACTTAGAGATAAGTGTAGAACTCAGTGAGAATGAAATTTTGATCATAGGAGATTGGCCATTATATTTTACAAAGGAAGATACAGGAGATCTTTTTTGGCTTGAACCTATAGTATATAGTAGTCAAAGCTCTGTAAAAATATTGTTTGAGACTGCTCAAGAATTAAGTAAAGAGGAGAATACTATAGATTATACAAAGGCATATTATGGATTAGAAGGAATGGAGATCAGTATTATCCCTTTTGAAAATAGCAGTATATACACACTTGCTCAAGAGGGAGAATATTTTATCTTTGCTGTAGAAAGATAAATAAAGAATGAAGACATGAAAAAGAAAATAAAAACAGAGCTAAGGCAAAAAAATTTTATTCCTTTACAGGGTAAAATACCCCGGAGCTCTGCTCCGGTTGGACAGAGCTTGGACAAAATGACTTTGCCTTTATAGGTCTTCTTCTTCACAAATTCGACCATTTGGACAGACGGACACGTTAGCAGTACCCCCGCGCCAGCCTTATAAATGCTTTTTGCTTAGATTGCTGTATGCAACGCACTGTGAGTTTGGTTTTGGAAAAAAATAAAGATTTGTCTGCTTTGATTGTTTTGTACAATCGTGTTGCGAATATTCATATTAAGTATTGTTTGCACCATCGAACCCTTTCTAAGAAAGATTTGCATCATGCACTTTACAAAGAAATCAGAGAAATATATCCAGGATTTCCTAGTGCATTGATTCAATGCGCACGTGATCATGCGGTAGAAATGTTAAAAGGAAATAAGATGAATTCACATACAAAGAAGCGTTTAGATTCTTCGATTCGTTTTGATCCAAGAACCATGAAAGTATTTTTAGATTCTGGTATTTTACAACTCACTACTCATCTTGGAAGGAAAAAATACAAAATAAAAGTTCCAGATTATTTTCAGAAATATTTTGCTTGGGAAGTGAAATCATTAAACCTTGGAATAAATAAAAAACATTGCTTAGTCAAAGTTGTTGTTGAAGAAAAAATTCCTGAACAGAGTAGATGTAGTGAAGTACTTGGCATTGATTTAGGAATGAGAAATTTTGCTGCACTCAGTGATGGACAACTTATTCCTAGCACCGAAATCAATCGTGTGAAAAGAAAATATGCTCATCTAAGAAAAGAATTACAGTCGAAAGGCACTCGATCTGCAAAGAAGAAACTACAAGCTTTAGCAGGACGAGAAAGACGGTTTATGAGTGGCTGGAATCATAGCTTGACAAAGTATCTTGCATCGCTCCCCTATGGAGCATTTGCAGTGGAAGATTTGAAAGGCATTCGTAAGGGGAGAAAAGGAAAAGTATTCAACAGAAAAAGAAGCAATTGGGCATATGCACAGTTCCAAAGCTATTTACAATACAAAGCAGAAGAGCAAGGAAAATTTGTGCTTCTCATAGATCCTCGTTTTACTTCCCAGCAATGCAAAAACTGTTTGCACATTGCCAAAGAAAATAGAAAAGGAAAAACCTTTCATTGCCAAGAATGCAAATACATCTCTGATGCGGATACCAACGCAAGCAAAAACATCTCTCGAAGAGGAGCAAAAATCTTCTTTGAGCAGGCTGTCGTAAACCAGCCATATATCTCAGCCTATGAAAACAAAGTTGTTGGAGTCTAGAGACAATACATCAATCTGCAGCGAAATGCCCCGCAGTTCTACTGCGTTGGGATAGCTGCAGACTAAAATGTAGGTTTACTATTGCTATGTTTGTTATTTCAATGGGTGTATTCTTATATCTCTTTTTTCTTCTATTTATCGAATCCAATAAAAGGTTTGAGTATTTACAGAATTCTCAATTAATTTTAATTATAATTTATGGGTTTTTAATATTTTTTTCTTTGCGCTATTTTGCATATAAAAGAATAAGAATAGAGTGGGATAAAAAATATAAAAATATTCTAATACCTATATTACTTTTAATAACTGCATCAATGGTATTACTCTCATATTATAGTTTCTTATATCTTCCACAATTTTGGGAAAAGATAGTTGGAATAACATATGCGATTTAACGAAGTTCAATTTCCTCGTAAATTTCAACCTCGTGAGGATTTTCCCTCGAACCGCAGTTCAGAGCTGGAAAATCCGAACAGAGCTGGAGAAATTTACAGAGCTGAAATTGAATTTGGGAAACCGAAGTGCAACGAGGTTTCCGTTAAATCGCTGTTAGCCGACCCGAGCGTAGCGAGAGTGCAACGTGGTGCGACTATAAGGAGCAAGTCGTGTCTGGGCGTTTATAGATCAGAGATTATTTCGTGTACTTTGTTCATATATTCTTTCTGAGAAATGTTGTGTTTGGCATTGTTTATTATAATTATTCT